>WNGD01009835.1_pt1 | contig 18426 bp, 19 predicted proteins | sample 5400671 | NCBI WGS metagenome assembly WNGD01 (sample SAMN13153369, study PRJNA577476) | soil metagenome | isolation source: 40 cm soil or saprolite under grassland replicate 2 | place: USA:California | collected 2016-06-15
CTTGCACCATTCCGGGTTGGACTTGCAGGGCGCGCTGGATCGCCTCATTGAGTGTCACTTCGACTTGTTGCGCTGTCGCCGCCGGCGCCTGCGCTGCGGCGGGGGCCGCGGCCAGGATTGCCAACGTCACTGCCAACACACCCCGCATTAGTGGCTCCCCTCGGACTTCTTGGTGGAGTCGTCCCGCTCTCTACGGTGATGCTCGGCCTGATCGATCAGTTGCTGGTGCTTGGTCCGCTGCTCCGCCGTGAGCTGGGCATCGATCTCGGCACGCACGCGCGTCTTGATGGAATCGAACCGTGGCCGCACCTGCGCCCAGAGGGCGTCGGTCTCGGGCCGGTGGCGCGTGAAGATGGCGCGAATGGAGTCGCGCTGCGCCGCGCTCAAGTCCAGCTCGCGGCCCAGATAGGCGACGATGGCGTCCGGACCGCGCCGGCCCGGGCCCATGCCCCGCTCATCGCGTTCCACCGCCTCGCGGCCGCCCCACCCGGCGAGCCCGCCCGCCACAAAGACGGCGGCCAGGAGTCCAACGGCGGCGAGCTTCGGTTTATTCACCATGGCTCCTCTTCCTCTTTACTGTTGCTCGACAAAGGATGCGAACACGACGCTCGCATCCGGCGGATCCGTCGCCGTGACGAATGCCGCCAGCCCGGGTCCCTCGGACGGCGCCATGGCGGCGTCGATCGACGTGGGAGCCGGCGTCACGATCCCACGCCCGAACAGAAACCCCAGGATCAGCGCGGCGACCGCGGCGGCGATGCCGGGCCGGAACCACGAGGCCAGCACCTCGAACGTCGGGATTGTCCCGCGCTCGAGTGCTCGCTCGTATTGCTCCATCACGCGCGCGACGAACGCCGCGTGATCGGCCGTGGGCTCGAGCGCGGCCCGGAGCGCGCCGCCCAGCTCGGGATCCGGCCGATGATCGAACGACTGTGCCTCTTTCATTTCACTTGCTCCTTCCAGTCTTCCAGCAGCGTGCGCAGACGGCGACGCGCGTGAAACACTTCCGATCGCACCGTTCCTTCCGGTATTCCCAGAATCCCGGCGATTTCGGCGTGTGAGTACCCTTCGACATCGAACAAGACAACCGCGGTCCTGCGGCGTTCCGGCAGCTCGCCAAGCGCGGTCCGCAAACGCTCACCCAACTCGCTCCGGATCGCCACCGCGTCGGGCCGCGGCCCGCCGCCCACGAGCGATGGGTCGAGGGGTTCGGCACGTCGAACGTTGCGGCGGCGCCGTCGATCAGTGGCGGCATTGGCGACGATTCGCATCAACCAGGGCCCGAACGGCCTTCGGGCATCATACTGTGCGAGCTTCACCAGTGCCGAGAGGAAGCCGTCCTGCGCCGCGTCGTCGGCATCGTCGGGATCGCCCAGCACGGCCCGGGCGACGCGTCGTGCTTGCGCGGCATAACGATCGACCAGCACGCCGAAGGCTTCCCGATCGCCGGCGAGCGTCTGATCGACTAAGTCCTTGTCCTCTGCGCTGTTTCCCATACGCGCGAGGCTGGCCGGAGGTTGAGGGGGAGGAGGGAGGTCAGCCGACATCGCTCTCACGACGGCGCCGGCGCCGCGCCAAGGCAAACCCGCCGAGCCACATGGACGTCGCCAATGCCCCTCCGGCCAGGACGGTACTTGTGCTAAGCGGAAAGAGGATCAGCAGTACGCCTACCACCAGCAAGGCGGACGCGGCGACACCGGCCACCATGCGGCGCGCCCCGCCGGCCGCCTGCAGCAATGCGACTGCCACAATCGCCTGGCGCTCCCGCAGCGTCCGCCTGTGCCGTGGCGCCGGGAGATGCGCGGCGGCGGTGTCGACGAGGCGCGGGGGCAAGGGCAGGTGGCGGCGCGCCATCAAGACGATCTCGCGGCTCTGGGTCATGTCGTGCAAAAACTGCTTGGCGAGCGTCGTGGTCAGACTATCGTGCTCGGCGACGAGGTCGAGCTCGTAATTGCCCAGCAGGCTCGAGACGTTGAGGTTGCTCGATCCCACGCGTGCCCACTCGTGATCACCGACGAGGGTTTTGGCGTGAATCATGGGGCCACGATACTCGAAGATCCGCGCGCCCGCGTGCAGCAGCTCGCGGTACCCGCTCCGGGTGAAGATGCGAACGACGGGAATGTCCGACGTCCCGGGGAGCAGCAGCCGGACATCCACGCCGCTCTTCGCCGCATCCACGAGGGCGGCATACAGCGGCGGCGGCGCGACGAGGTACGCGTCGGTAATCCAGAGCCGCTCGGTCACCGCGGCCGCGAGCAGCTGGACCGCGCGATAGATGCGCGACTGCCCCGGGAACCCTTCCACCACCCGCACGGCCGATGGACCGCACTCTTCGGGCGCGGGCGCGATCTCATCGTCGGGAAGCGCGCGGCCGGCGCGCGCCCACATCCGCGCGAATGCCGCCTGCAGCACGGCCACCGCTGGCCCACAGACGTCGACCATCGTATCACGCCAGCACGGCCGCCCCTCCGCCGCGTTCCCGGCCCACTCGTCGCCGATGCAGAGGCCGCCGGTCATGGCGCGTTCGCCGTCCACGACGAGCAGCTTGCGGTGGTCGCGGCTGAACGCCGCGATCGGGCCGCTCGTCCAGATCGGGCGAAACGGACGGACATCGACGCCGGCGTTGCGAAGCTCGCGCCAATACGCGCGGCGCGTGCCGTGACTCCCCAAAGCATCGTACAGGATGCGCACCCGCACGCCGGCTCGGGCCCGCTCCGCCCACGCCGTGGCAAAGCGGCGGCCGGTGGCATCGCCGCGAATGATGTAGTTCTCGAAATGGACGGTGCGGTTCGCGCCGGCGATCATCTCGAGCATCGCGTCGAGCGAGTCGCTGCTGACCGCGATGTGGCGGACGACGTTGCCGGGAATCGGTCGCGCTCCGGTCGCGCGATCGAGCGCCCGCGAAAACGGATTCAACCTCCGAGGCCCAACGAGGGTTCCACGAGGCGGAGGGCCTGGATACAGAACGCGATGTGCTCATCGAGCGGCACGCCGAGCTCGTCGGCGCCCTGACGGACCTCGTCCCGGTTGACGCCGCGGGCGAATGCCTTGTCTTTGAGCTTCTTCTTGACCGACGGCACCTCGAGGTCCGCAAAACTCTTTGAGGGGCGCACCAACGCGCATGCGACGAGAAAGCCACACAGCTCGTCGACGGCGAACAGCGCCTTGGCCATCTGGGTGTCCCGCGGCACGCCGGAATAGGTGGCATGCCCCAAGACCGCCCGCAGCACCGGCTCCGCGACGCCTTTGGACCGCAGCAGGTTGACGCCCCAGGCGGGATGGCCGTCGGTGGGTGAGTGCTCCGGGTTGGGAAATTTCTCGTAGTCGAAGTCGTGGAGCAGCCCGACCAGCCCCCACGGCTCCGGGTCCTCCCCGAACTTGCCGGCATAGGCCCGCATCGCGGCTTCGACCGCGAGCATGTGCTGCCGCAGCGAGGCCGATTGCGTGTGCTCCTGCATCAGCGACAGGGCTTCCTGGCGATTCACTGTGTGTCTACCCCCCAGCGCTCACTCCACAGCGCGAGCATCAATTGCGGCCACAATCTGCGCGCGTGATTGCGGCGGCCGGTCCGGTGCTCCGCGAGCAGCGGCGTGTCGAGGAGTCGGTCAGCCAGGGGCGCGAGCCCCGTGTTCAACCAGCGGGCAACCGGCACGGAGAGACCGCGTTTCCGCCGGTTGATCACGTTATCCGGAACAAGACCACGCGCTGCTTCCTTTAATATCGCCTTGGTGGTGAGGCCACGCACCTTGAGACGCGAGGGACCGGGCAGGACGAGCTCCATCACCTCGCGATCGAGGAACGGCGCGCGCGCTTCGACCGACGCCAGCATCGTGGCCCGATCGACCTTCACCAGCAGGTCGTCAGGCAGATACGTCAGGAAATCGAACCACATCGGGCGATTCAGCGCGTCGTCATGGGGGAAGCGGTCGAGCTTGCACGCGAGCTCGGCGATGACGCCGTCGGCGATCGCCATAGCCCCGAGCCAGGTGAGATGGCGCTCCATCCACGGGCGCTCGCTCGCCGCCAAGAACTGCTTGAGCATGTACTCGAGCGTCATCTTGCCGGTCGATGCCGGCCAGCGATCCACCGCCCACTGCGCCGCGCGCCGCAGCGGACGCGGAACGCGCTGCCACCGCTCGGCATACTTGTGGCCGATGTAGGTGGGATAGCCGCCGAACAGCTCATCCGCACCTTCGCCCGAGAGAATGACCTTCACGTCGCGGCGCGCCGCCTCCGCCAGGAGAAAGGTCGGGAGCACGGCGGGATCGCCGAGCGGCTCGGCGAGCGAACGCGAAACGACGTCGAGGGCGCGGCCGAGCGATTCGTCGTCCGCCGTGACGACATGGTGTACCGACCTGATCTCGTGCGTCACGGCTTCGGCGTACGGGCTCTCGTCGTAGCCGGGCTCCGTGAAGCGCACGGCACCGCCACGAGCAGCGACGAATCGAGGCCGCCGCTGGTGAAAATCCCGAACGGGACGTCCGACATCAGCTCCCGCTTCACGGCGCGCAACAGCGTGTCGCGCAATGTGCCCCGAGTCTCGCGCGACAGCGTCGCCGGGCGGCTGGCGGCCTCGGCGGCGCTCCAGTACGGGCGAATCTCCGTGCGCTCCCCCTCGGCGATGAGCAGCGCGGCAGGCGGGAGTTTCTGGATCCCGTCGAACATCGTATGAGGCGCCGGGACGTAGCCAAGCGCGTGATAGAGCGCGAGCGCCGTGCGATTCAGGCGGCGCGGCTGGTCGGGAAACTCGAGCAGCGCCTGGATCTCGGACGCGAATCGGACCTCGCCGTCGACGTCGGTCCAGAACAGCGGCTTCTCGCCCGCGCGGTCGCGCGCGAGTACCAGGCGCCGGCGGGGCTCATCCCAGACGGCAAGGCCGAACATCCCCTCGAGCCGGGCGACCGCGTCTGGTCCAAGGCGATCGTAAAACGGGACGATGGTTTCGATGTCGCCGCGCGACCGGAACGGATAACCCCAGCCGGAGGCTTCGCGGCGCAGCGCCGGCGCGTTGTAGATCTCGCCGTTGCAGACCATCCAGATCTTGCCGTCGGGGCTCTGGAAGGGCTGATCGCCGGTGGTGAGATCCATGATGGCGAGCCGCCGCGCGCCGATGCGGGCGCGCTCGTGCCCCACGATGCGTTCGCCGTCCGGCCCGCGGTGGCGGAGCGACGCCGCCATCCGGGCGAGCGCGTCCGGGTACCGCAGCGGTGCGTCGCCGCGGGCTATCGCGCCGAAGATGCCGCACATGGTCCGTAGGCCGCGTACTGACCTTCGACGGCCAGCAGCGGGAGCACCGGGTCGAGCTCGGCGCGCCGGCGCGCGTCGTTGGCGCGCACCACGAAGACGGTCGGCGTCCGGCACGTCCGCGCGCGCTCGCGCCAGTAATCGGCCGGCTTGAGCGGGGAGGTGCTGTCGGCGCGGAACCGGTCCTGGTAGTCGACGATGAAGTTGCTCGTCAGCTCCTGCCCGCCGGCCGTGGCGACCGCAATTGGGTGCCTCAGATAGAAGGGCAGGGAGGTGGGGAATGCCGACACGCCCACCACCTCGACCTCCTGCGCATCCCCCGCCCTCGGCCTGACATTCTGAATGACGCGCGCCAATGTGGCCGCGGAGCGATCCTCGCCGACGGCCCCGAGCAAACGGCCGGAGACGATGGGCATCACAATCACCGTGAGCGCATACCCCATCACGGCGAGCGCAGGACGGGGATGCGCGGGTGCGCGGCCGGCATACCACACCATCGTGGCCGATACGAGCAAGGCGATCCCCAGCGCGAGCGCGGTGGGGGGGATGGCGGCGCGTTCGGCGGGCGTCAAGCTGAGCGGCACGGGCAGCCACACGGTCAGCAACGCAAGCGCGACGCCGAACGTCGCCGCGATTGTGGCGTAGGCCTTCCGCGCCACCGCGATTCCTCCGCCCAACTCGGTCGCGTCGCGGGTCAGGATGCGCGCCGCCGCCAATGCGAACGGCGGCATCAGCGGGAGCATGTACTGCGGCAGCTTCGACTGGTTCAGCGTGAAGAACAGCAGCGGCCCCAGGACCCAGCACGTCAGGAATATCGATTCCTGCGCGAACGGGTTGACTCGGCGCGCGAGCCATGCCCAGCGCCAGTTCTTGCAGCGCGCGAGGGCCGGCACGATCCAGGGGAACGCGGCGACGGGAACGATCGGGAAATAGTACCAGAAGGGCGCGGTGCGGTGGAACCGAGTCGTCGTCACGCGCTCGAATGTCTCGCGCACGAAAACGTAGTGCGGGAATTCGGGGATGCGGTGTGAGACCGCGAGAAACCACGGCAGCGCCACGACGGCAAACACGCCGAGGGCCGCCACGGGGAAGAGCCGCCGTACCGGCCTGCCCGTGAGGAGCGCGTAGGGGATCAGCGTGGCGAGCGGGATCAAGATCGCCACCGGTCCTTTGGTTATTGAGCCCAGCCCGATCGCGGCCCAGGCGAGCACCGGCCGCTCATCCCAGAACGCGAGAATCGCCAATGTCGTGCAGAACGAGAGCGCGCTGTCCATGATCGTGGCGCGCGCGTACGCCATGACGAGCGGCATGGTCGCGAGCGCGAGCGCCGCGAGCCACGCGGCATCGGCGCCCCAGCGGCGCCGGACAAATACGACCACGAGGGCGAGGGTCGCGAGCGTGAACAGATACGCGGGCAGGCGGGCTGCCGTCTCAGTTGGTCCGAGGACTTCCATGCTTGCGGCGGCCGCCGCGAAGTAGACGATCGGCTTGTCGAGGTAGGGCAGTCCGTCGAGGTGTGGCAGGACGTAATCGTTGGTCGCGGCTATCTCGCGCGCGACTTCGGCGTTGCGCCCCTCGTCGGGATCGAACAGCGGATAGCCACCGAGGTCGAACCCCAGCGCCAGCGCGGCGGCAAGGAGCAACACCGGCAGCCGCACGTAGGCGCCGAGCGGCAATGTGCTAGGAACCGGGAGCCTGTGGGGTGGAGGGAGGCTGCGCGGGCGCCGTGGGCATCTGCGACACGGTGATCGGGACGTTGGCTTTGCGCTCGCCGTCCACGGTGATCTCGAAGCGGTACTGCCCGGCGCGCGGGAACGGCACGTCGAACACCAGAACCGCCGCCGCCTCGATCTCGGTGACGCCGGCGGGCGGCTCGGCAAAGTTCACGGTGCCCGAGCCGCCCAGCAGCTCCCCATCGGCATCATCCAGCAGCTTGATCTGCACCTGATGCTCTCCGACTTCGGTGCGTCTGCCTTTCAGGCGGAGCACCAGGTGCAAGCGCGGATGCATCGCCGGAAACTGCGGCACCCAGATGTGCTGGAAGATGCCGAGCACCGACATCTTGCCCGTCTGGTCGACCAGCGCGTAATCGGCGACGACCGCGAAATCGAGATGCATCTATTTCTTCGCCACGGGCACGGAGACTCGCGTCTTGTCCCACGTGAAGGTCAGCAATCCCGGTTCGAACGCAATCACGAGCTGCTCGACCGGAGCGGGCAGCGTTTCGACCTTCGTGTCGACGCGCACGAGATCCTGCTCGGCGTGGTACTCCGTGCCCCACTGCCCGGTCTCTTTGTTGATGATGAGTTTCCAGCCGGTCGGCGTGGGCAGGGTCCAGAGGGTGTACTTGCCCGCCGGTACCGTTGCACCGCCGATCACGAGATCGGACATGGTGCTGAACTGCGTTGCCGCATTGGCGCCCGTGCGCCACACGGCATTCCACGGGACGACGTTGCCGAAGATCTCCCGCCCGCGCTTTTGGGGCCGGCCATAGTCCACCCATACCTCGGCGCCGCTGACGCTGCTGCGTGCGGTGTCGCGCACCGACAGTTGACCGAGCGGACGGTTTGCGAACATCGGACCGGCCTGCGCCATCGGAACGGACGCGACGCGCTGGACCTCAACCTGCAGCGTGCTGCCCTTCCCGGTGAGCCAGGTGATGTGGCCCTGGCGATCGAGCCGGAATGTGAACGGCCCGACGCCGGCCAACTGGCCTTCATCAAACATGAAGACCAGCGTGTCGCCACCGCGCTTCTTGATGTAGCCGCCGCTCGTCCGATCGGCAGAGTACAGCGCGCTGAACCGAAGACTGTCATTGCCTGTGCTGCGCGCCCACCGGCCGATCTGCTCCATCAAGCCGTACACGTAGAACTGGTAGGGGAACGTGCCGTGCGGGACGGCGAGCTTCGTCGTGACCGAGCTGTCACCGCGCGGCGAAACCAGGACGGCGCTATCACCGGAGAGGTCGACCGAGTTCTTCGTCTCCATCGGCCCCGGCCCGCCGCCGATGTTGTGGGTCACCAGCTCGAAGCGCCGAATCGAGCCGTCCGGATTCAGATCGAACGTGTAGATGCGATGCAAACTCCGCGGCGTGCGGATCACATACTCGCCCCGCAGCTGCGTCGTGGTACGGGTGTATCGCTCCATCGCCAGGGTGTCGTTGCCGAGCCGCGTGATGAAGGCTCCTGAATCCTGTACTGCAACCGCCAGCGTCAACAGCAGCGCAAACATGAAGAGCCTCCAATTACGAGACGCGGATCGACGTGATTTCGTCGTTGCCTTTGATGGCGTTGACGACGTCCATGCCCTTGGTGACCTGCCCGAAAACGGTGTGCACGCCGTCCAGGTGCCGTTGCGGGGAGTGGCAGATGAAGAACTGACTGCCGCCCGTGTCCTTGCCCGCATGCGCCATCGACAGTGTGCCCGCGACGTGCTTGTGCGTGTTCTTCTGCGTTTCGCACTTGATGGTGTAACCGGGCCCGCCCGTTCCCACCGGCCCCTTACCGGTCTTGGAGTAGGGGTCGCCGCCCTGGACCATGAAGTTCGGAATCACGCGATGGAATTTGGTGCCGTCGTAGAAGCTCGAGTTGGCCAGTTTCTCGAAATTCGCGACGGTGCCTGGTACCTCATCCGCGAACAGCTCGAGCTCGATTGTGCCCTTCTTGGTCTCGATCACCGCTTTCTTGTTCGGCATCCACCCCCCGCTAGTTGAGGTTCTCCTCGACCTGCTGCACCGTCTTCATCCCCACGATCACGCACGCGATCTCCGCGCGGTCGAGCACGAACTTGAGCGCCAGCTGCGCCGCGGTCATCCCCGACTGCTCAGCCAACTCTCGCACGCGCTGGCCCAGCGCCGAGAGCTGGGCGACGTAGGGCCGCGGCATGCGGCTGCGGATGTCGCCGTGCTCCCAGGTGCTGGCGGCGCTGTACCGTCCGGCGAGGAAGCCGTTCGCGAGCGGCTCACGCGCGATGACGCCTACATTCGCCGCCTTCGCCGTGGCTAGGAATGTGTCCTCGGCTTCGCGCCGCGCCAAGTTGTAAACGATCTGGACCGTGTCAGGCATGGTTGCCTGAACGGCTGCCACGCCCTCCTCGGGCGGGTGAACGGACAGGCCATAGAACCGGATTAGCCCTTCGCGCTTCATCTCTTCCAGCGGCTCCCACGTGCCCGCCCGGGCAATCAGGCTCATGGGCGGATTGTGCAGCTGGAGCAGGTCGATGTGGTCGGTGCGCAGACGTTCGAGCGAGCGTTGCACCGCGAAGCGCAGGTATCCGGGCGTGAAGTCCAGACGCAGGTCGGGTTTGTAGAAGTCGGCGCCGACTTTGGTCGCGAGGATAACCTGATCGCGCACGTCCTCGAGCGCCTCGCCGAGTAGCGATTCGGAGTGTCCGTGCCCGTACACGTCCGCCGTGTCGAAGAAGGTGCAGCCGAGCTCGAACGCGCGACGGATCGCGCGGGTGGACTCCGCGTCGTCGGTCGGGCCGTACGAATTGCCGAACGCGTTGCCGCCGATCGCCCATGCCCCGAACCCGATTTCGCTGACCGAGAGCCCGGTGCGGCCGAGCGTGCGGCGGTTCACGCCTCGAGCAGCCTTGCGAGCTGCTCCGGTGTCGACACGGGCATCGAGCACGTGGTTCCCACGCATACCGTCGCGGCGGGCGCCGCGGCGATCGCGCGCACGACCACCTTCCGGGGCCGATAGGTCTGCAGCGCGAGCAAGTGCATGGCACAGGCTGGTCCCTCGCCCGAGGGGCCCCGCACTTCGAGGCGCGTGATCGGGTGCACCGCCCAGTCCACGGCGCGCAGCAGCGTCGCGCCGTACAGCGACAATTCCCGCGCGCTCCCGGCGAGCGCCGCGAGATGACGATCGCGCCGCTCGCGCCACTCGCCCGTGTCGGTCAGCGCCCAGAGGCGCGCGAGCACGAGCGCGGCGACACCGTTGGGTGAGGGAGTCGGCGCGTCCTGAACCGGCTTGGCCCGAGTGGCGAGATACGCCGTACCGTTCGATGTGGCGATGTCGAAATAGCCCCCCGCCCCCCCGCCGGCATCGGCATGGGCGGTGTCGCAGTAGGTCATGACGTGAGTCGCGCGCTCGAGCCAGCTCGACGCGCCAGTCGCTTCATAGGCGTCGAGAAACGCCGCGGCCGCCTGCACGTTGTCATCGAGCATGCCGCGCGGCTCTGGCCGGCCCAACACGTGCGACATCCCGCGCTTCCCATCCCACGCCTCGTTCCAAATGCGCTCCAGAACCCGCAGTGCAAACTCGTTGCATTCCGGCCGATCGAGCGCCGCGCCGGCCTGCAGAAATGCTCCCGCCATCATCGCGTTCCAGTTGACGTAGGCGGTCCGGTCCACGAACGGCGCTGTGCGCCGATCACGGGCGGCCTTCAGTTTTTTCATCCCGGCGCGCAGCACCGGCCACTCGTCATCACTCGACGGATCCTGCTTCCACCACAGCACGTTCTTCTGTGGGTTGTGGTGCATTTCCCCCGTTTCCTGGATGTCGAACACACTCGCGACGACCGCGGCTTCGCGCTCCGTCAACGCGCTGCTCGCCTCTTGCGTGGTCCAGGTCCAGTAGTCGCCGTCATCGCCGAACGTCAGGTCGGCGTCCTGCGACGTCGCGAACGCTCCCTGGTCCTTGTCGGCCATGACCTCGAGCACCCAATCCACGATGCCGGTTGCGACTTCCTTGAAGAGCGGCGTTCCGAGCGCCTGGTACGCCGAGAGGTAGGCGCGCAGCAGCTCGGAGTTGTCGTATGACATCTTCTCGAAGTGCGGGACGATCCAGCGCTCGTCCACCGCGTAGCGATGAAAGCCGCCGCCCAGGTGGTCGCGGACGCCGCCGCGCGCCATTCCCGAGAGGGTCTTGTCGACGATCTCGCGTTGCCAGGCGAGGCCGCCTTTCCCGTCGTGCCAGCGCGCGAGCATGAACTCAATCGCCGCCGGATGCGGAAACTTGGGCGCGGAGCCGAAGCCGCCGTAGCGCACGTCGAACAGGCGAGCCATCTGGTCGGCGGCGCCGCTGACGAGATCGGAGCTCACCGCGCCGGGCTTCGCCTCGTCGAGGGTCCGCACGACGTGCTCGCGAATCGCGCGGGCGTTCGTGGTCACGCGCTCCTGCTCCTCACGGAACGCGCGCGCGATCTCCATCAGCACGCGCCGAAAGCCCGGTCGGCCGTACGCATTGTTGTCGGGTGGGAAGTACGTCCCGCCAAAGAACACTTCACCGTCGGGCGTGAGGAACGCCGTGAGCGGCCAGCCGCCTTGTCCGCTCAGCGCCTGGACGGCGCGCTGATAGCGCGCGTCGACGTCGGGCCGTTCGTCGCGGTCCACTTTGATGCACACGAAATCGCGATTCAAGACCTCGGCGACGCTCGCATCTTCGTAGGACTCGCCGTCCATCACGTGACACCAATGGCACCAGACGGCGCCGATATCGAGGAGAATCGGCTTCTGTTCCGCGCGGGCGCGCGCGAACGCCGCGTCGCCCCAGGAAGACCAATGGACCGGTTGATGAGCGGCGGATTTGAGGTACGCGGACTGCTCGGCGGCCAGCTGATTGGACGGCACGAAGCCTAGTCCAGGTACCGGATGGCGGTTTGCGTGAGCAGCTCCGCGCCGATCACCAGCGACTCCTCGTCGATGTCGAACGTCGGACTGTGATGCGGGGAGGCCCGGCCTCCTTTGGGTGCCGACCCGACGAACGCAAAGCATCCGGGGACACTCGCGAGGAAGAAGGCCATGTCTTCGCCGCCCATCGTGCGCACGCCCTGGCGCACGTTGCCCGCGCCGATCAGGTCGGCGGCGACGTCGCGCATCAAGGCGCTCAACTCCTCATTGTTAATGAGGGGCGCGCTCAGGCGGCGGTACGCCACGCTGGCTTCGGCCCCGAACGCTGCCGCCACGCCCCCTGCCGTCTCCTCGACCAACCGCGGCGCATCCTCAAAGAAATGGCCTCCGAACGTCCGCACCGTGCCGCGCAGCTGGGCGCGGTCCGGTATCACGTTGAACGCACGGCCCGCGTGGACCTCCGTCACCGACACCACCGCCTCAGAGAGCGGATCGCGCCGCCGGGACACCAGGCTCTGCAGCGCGGTGATGACGTGCGCCGCAACCAGCACCGGGTCGATCGTCTGGTGCGGGGCGGCGGCATGGCCGCCCCGACCCAGGATTTCGATCTCAAACTGATCGACGGAGGCCATCACCGCCCCCGCCATGATGCCGATGGTGCCGACGGGGAGGTCGTTCCAGAGGTGAAGGCCGAAGGCGGCATCGACCTTGGGTTTCTCGAGCACGCCATCACTGATCATCGCCTGCGCGCCATTCGACACTTCTTCGGCAGGCTGGAACGCAAACTTCACGCTGCCGGTGAGGTCGAGCGGCGCGAGGCGGCGCGCCACCTCGAGGCCGATCGCGACGTGCCCGTCATGGCCGCAGGCGTGCATTTTCCCCGGCTGCGTCGAGCGATAGGGAACGGCGTTGGCCTCTTCGACCGGCAAGGCATCCATATCGGCCCTGAGCAGCACGCAGCGTCCTGCATTCTTCTTGAGACCAACCACGCCGGTCTTTCCGATGCCCGGCGTGACCTGGTAGTTCAGGCCGCGCAAGCGGTCGGTGATCAGGTTCGCGGTGCGCGTCTCCTCGAACCCGAGCTCGGGATGTTGGTGGATGTCCCGTCTGGTTGCGATCAGGGACGCGCGATCAACGGGTGTGAGGGCGGTCATACGGGTGCTCTCACAAACACACGTCGGCACGTTGTGAGTCGTGGATATCATACGGTAGAGCTGGGACATAACCGATTCAAAACACAATCGGGGCATTTCGGTCGACGTGCGATACACACACTCCGCCCGTGTTGAATCAGCGTGTGCGAGAACCAGGTCCAATCAGCGCGCGGCACAATCTCCATCAGATCCTGTTCGATTTTCACCGGATCGTCCTGCCGGGTCAGCCGCAGCAGCCGGCTGAGCCGATGGACATGGGTGTCCACGACGACGCCCTCGTTCTTCTTGAACCAGGTGCCCAGGATGACGTTCGCCGTCTTGCGGCCCACGCCCGGCAGGGCGGTCAGCTCTTCCATCGTCTGCGGCACTTCGCCGCTATGCCGCTCGACGAGCGCCTGCGCCATCCCGATGATCGACTTGGTCTTGTTCCGGAAGAAACCGGTGGACTGAATCTCTGTTTCCAGAACTCTGGGATCGGCAGCGGCGTAGTCGGCCGCCGTGCGGTACTTCGCGAACAGATGCGGCGTGACCATGTTGACACGCGCGTCCGTGCATTGTGCGGAGAGAATCGTCGCGACGACGAGCTCGAGGGCGCTGCTATGGTGCAGCGCGCAGGTCGCGTCCGGATACTCGCGCTTCAGGCGAGCAATGATCTTGCGCGCCCGCGCCTTGCGTTCGGTCGTCGCGACTTTCGTCTTCATGGGTTAGCCGGAATCTAGCAGCGTGAGGAGGCGGCACGTGAGCAGGAGCAACTCGCCGGGGTTGGCGACGGAATACAAACCGGCTGCTGTCCCACCCGCGAGCCGCGGACCGAGCGGTGCGCTCCCATCTTCGCGCGCCGCGGCGATTTCGATTGAGTCTGCTCGGCCCTCCAGCCCCACCGCACTGAACCCCGGCCGGTCCGGGCGCATCCCGAAGATGGCCAGCACGGCGATCTCTCCGGCTGCACCGGTCTCACTCACGAACATGCCATCGAGCGGCTCCGGCGGGCTGTCTTCATTCGGAGCGCCCCACACCCGGAGCTCAGGTAACTGTAGATAGAAGGCTGGTTGGGGCAGCTGCGTCGTGATCTGCCTCGCGTCGATGGCCTGCCGGAGTGCCTGTTCGCTGATCTCATGGACCTGTTGCTTGGCGGCCCAGAACAGATACGCGTGATGCAGCAACAGCACGTGCACCTCGAGCGCGTCCGCGCCTGCGTCTTCCGGAACGATCTCCTTGAGCAACCGGCCAACGGGTTCGAGGAGCACAAAGCGATCTCGATCCGTGGCGACAGCGCCGTCCTGCTGGAGTGCCTCGGCAATCGCTGGAAACCGCGACTCGATCTCGGCAAAAGCGAGCGCGAAGGGCGTGGGTCTCATGCGCTGGGGAGAAAGTCGTCCAGCGCGCGGACGAAATCCACCGTTGCTTCGACGTGCGGGCAGTGTCCGACCGGCAGCTCCTTGAGCCGTGCCTGCAGGAGCGCGGCCAGCTCGCGGGAGCCAGCGATCGGAAGCGGGTCGAAGGTCCCGTGAAGAATCACGGAAGGGGGAATGGGGAAACGGGCGGCGACCGCTTGGAGCTGCGGCCGCAGATCATACTGGCCGAGGCTCTCCCACACCGCTTGCTGAGTCCGCGCGGTCACGCGAAACGCCGTGAGGTTCCTGGCGTCGTGGAAATCGCGGAAATAGCCGGCAACCGAAAGCTCGAACGCTCGCCGCTGGTAGGCCGTGGCATCGCGCTCGCGCAGCCCGCTCGACCGCAGTGCGTCGCGCTCGCGCTTGATCTCCGGGGCCGCCATGCGATGCGCGAACTCGGCCTCGAACTGGCGCCGATATTCGGCGCTGAGCGATGCGGGCGAGACGAGCGCCAGTCGCTCGACCTGCTCCGGGTGCTCGAGGAAATAGAGCAGGGCGAGCAGACCGCCCCAGGAGTAGCCGCACAGGGTCAGCCGGTCGAGTCCAAGCTGTTCACGCAGCTCTTCCAGATCCGCGACATGCTCCCGCCATCCCACCGCCGTATCGCGCGGGACGGGCGATTGACCGCCGCCACGCTGATCGTAATAAAGGAGAGAGCGGCGGGTGGCGAGCAGGTCGTACTGCGGCAGCAGGTAGTCGTGACTGGCGCCGGGACCACCGTGCAGCACGACAACCAGCGGACCGCTGCCGACCCGACGCGTGAACAGCTGCACTACAGCAGCACGGCAAGCGCGTCGGCGATTTCCTTCACGTCGGCGTGCTCGCGCTCGCCGAAGCCGTTCGGCACGTCCGAGTCGATATCGAGCTGGCCGAGGATCCCGTCACCGCGCCGGATCAGGACCACCAGCTCCGACTTGGTGAACAGGTTGCAGGCGAGATAATTCCCGAGCGCACTGACGTCGGGCACGTTCTGGTCCCGCTGTTCCGCGACCGCAGTGCCGCACACACCTGTTCCGACCGGGATCCGCGTGTGCTCGGTGTCGCGGCCGGCGTGCGCCTCGAGCACGAGCTCGTCGCCGTGCAGCATGTAGGCGTAGACGGAAGTGTAAGGCGGGCCCCACGATTGGATGCGCTGACACGCCATCCGCAGCAACGCCTCGCGTCCCTCGTCGTGCAGGTGCGCGGCGCGCAGCGCCCGCACCACCTTGGCGGCTTCGGGAGCGGAGCTGGGGGTGAGCATGCGGTACTCTAGCTCGGGCGGCGGGGCATCGGAAGCGTGTTAAATTGGGGCCCCCATGGCTAAATCGCAGGACTTTGCCGCGTTGTTTGAGCGTACCCTGGATCTGTTTCGCGATCCGGGGGCAAAAGGGGAGCAGAAGGCCCAATTCCGGACGTTGGCAGGTCTGCTGAAGAGCGAAGCGGTGACCATCGCAGTTCAGGATGGACGCCTGTGGGTGAATAGCGCCGTGGTCGATGGTGCCACGCTGCTGCAGCGGCTCGAATTTCACTCCGTGAAGGAAATCGCAATTTCGGCCGATCCCCCGCTCTCCGAGGTGTTCGAGCTGCTGCGCGTGCTCGCCGAGCAGCCAGGCGAGGAAGACATCGCGTCGCGCCTGCGGGCGAGTGGAACGACCCGCGTCTCCGTCAGGATGCAGACATTTGTGTTCGGAACGCCCATTGCTCCTGTCGGCGCCCCACCGCCGCCGCCCGTGCCCCCGCCCGCGCCGCCCGCGCCCCCCGCGCCTCCGTCCTCCAAGGAACCGACGCGTGACGAGGATATTCCCGAGATCCTTCGAGACGCGGCCGTGCAAAACGTTGGATTCTCTCCGGCTGCCGCCGCGACCCGTACCACGTGACCCGCACGACGTCCGATCTAATCGCCCAGCTGCAGGAAAAACCGGACGGACCCCATGTCGGCGAGCTGCTCGCCATCCTCGGCCGCCAGCTCGAGGCCGCCATGAAGGCGAACCGCACGACGCAGGCGCTGATGATTGTCGCGGGGATCGTTCGCGCCGAGCAGCAAGTGAGCGACGCGTCGCGGCGGCGGCAATATTCGATCGCGCTCAAGCGGATGTACAACAAGGCGCTGCTCGAGGCTATCGCCGAGGTGGCGAACCATCCGACCGACCGTGAGGACTCGCTGCTGGTGCTGCGCAGGGCAGGGGAGGACGGCGTCGAGGTGTTGCTCGATCTGCTCGTGGCCGCGCCGACCATCGAGGAGCGTCGCGGGATTTTCATGGCGCTCACCGGAATGAAGGAAGGGACCGATCAGCTGGTGCACATGCTGGGACACCACCAATGGTTCGTCGTGCGCAACGTGGCGGAGCTCGCCGGCGAGCTGGTGCTCGAGGAAGCCGTGCCCGCGTTGGCGCAGCAGCTCGAGCACGACGACGAACGGGTCCGCAAGGCCGTCGCGCTGGCACTGGCGAAGATCGGATCGAGCGCGGCGGCCGAACCGCTCCGCCGGGCGCTGCGCGACAAGTCGCCCGAAGTCCGGATCCAGGCGGCCCTCGGCGTGGGGGGTCGCAGGTCCGCTCCCCTCGCCATGGCGCTGGTCGTCGCGATGGAGGAAGAGACGGACGACGCGGTGGAACGCGAGCTGATTCTCGCGCTGGGACGGATCGGCAGCACGGCGGCGGTGCAGGCGCTCATCAAGTTTGCGCAGCCGGGGGGCCGGTTGTTCGGGAGAAAGCCGGCGGCGTTGCGCGCGACGGCGGTGGAAGCGCTCCGGCTCGCGGCGACACCCGCGGCGATTGGCACACTCGAAGGTCTCACTGACGACGGCGACAAACAGGTGCGGGCGGCGGCGGAGTCAGCACTCGCCGATCTGAAGCGAAAGTAGTTGCATTTCGCCCGAAAAACCGCAGAACGCAACGTCAAATTACCAGCCAGCAGCACGGGCCGATTCTACACCGAGTCTATCTCGTATGTAACACCCCAATAACTACTTACGCCCGCTCGCCCGCGGTCGGTGCGGTTCTTGCCCGTACGCTGGGTGCTGTTCGTGTACCCAACGACCTCTCGGTCAGGAGAGATCATGAAAAGCGTTCGCGTCCTATTTGCCCTCGTCGGACTCTTGGCGCTGCCGCTCGTAGCGGCTGCGGCTCAGGGTCAGAGCGCGGCCAACAAGTGTAAGAACACGCCGCAGGCTGGCCAGAACGGCAGCAGTCAGCGTGGTGCGGCTGCGGTCGCAGCGGCCCAGGCCAACAAGTGCCCGGCGCCCGCTCCTGTGCCGCCGCCGCCTCCTCCGCCTCCGGCTGCGGTGCCGCCGCCTCCGCCGCCTCCTCCGGCTCCTTTGCCGCCACCGCCGCCACCGCCGCCGCCTCCGGCTCCAGTGCCGCCGCCACCGCCGCCGCCTCCGGCTCCAGTGCCGCCGCCACCGCCGCCGCCTCCGGCTCCGGTGCCGCCGCCACCGCCGCCTCCGCCGCCACCTGAAAGCCCGCCGACCGGGGTGAATTTCGCGAACGGCATTGTGTTCGAGGATCTCAACGGTGACGGTCTGCGCGATCCGTTCGCGGGTGAGATGGGACTAGAAGGGTGGACCGTCGAGCTGTGGTGGAATGGCCAGGTTTTGGCCACGGCGCCCACCGATGCGGATGGGAAGTACATGTTCGCGAACCTCGGCAACACTACGTACAGCTTGTGTATCCAGCCGAAGGACGGGTATGCGCAGACCCTCCCGGTTGGTGGCACAGGATGTGGTGGTTCGGGTTACACGTGGACGTTCAGCGGTACGTTCCAGCAGATGTTCCCTGGACACTTCGGAGAGATGCTGCAGTAGCCAACCGTAGACTCCTGACCAAACGCAGGGCCCCGGGCAGTTCGCCGGGGCCCTGTCGTTTCTATTGCGGAATGAAGTCGATGCCCGGCGCGAGGCGGCGCGCGAACTCCGCCAGCAGGTCGGCCGCGCGGTCGAGATCCTCGAGTGCCACCATTTCATTCGGGCTGTGCATGTAGCGGTTGGGCACGCTGACGAGCCCCGTCGGGATGCCGCGCATCGCGTTATAAATCGCATCCGCGTCGGTGCCGGTGTCGCGGGGCGCCGCCTGGATCGTGTACG
>WNGD01002686.1_pt1 | contig 18425 bp, 18 predicted proteins | sample 5400671 | NCBI WGS metagenome assembly WNGD01 (sample SAMN13153369, study PRJNA577476) | soil metagenome | isolation source: 40 cm soil or saprolite under grassland replicate 2 | place: USA:California | collected 2016-06-15
AAAAGGTAATATTCTGTATGACCAGAGACACCACGACCAGGCGCTCAAATATTATGAACGCGCGCTCCAGCTTGATCCCGACCTGGCAGATGCCTATCAAGGGAAGGGCAATGTGTTATACTCCTTGGGACGTTACGAACAGGCCATTCTTGCTCATGAAGAGGCGCTCCAACGAGATCCTACCTGCCTGGCCGCTTACGATGGCATAGGCTGGGCATTGCGCCGCCTGGGACGCTATAGAGAGGCCCTGGACATCTATAATCGCCTGCTCGAACAAGATCCGGACTATGCTCCTGCCTACTCAGGAAAAGGCAGAACGCTCTATCGTCTTGAACGGTATCGCGAAGCTCTTGCCTGCTTCGAGCGAGCCATCCAGCTCGCCCCCGATCTTGCTCAGACATACGAGTTCAAAGCTGATACCCTCTATCATATGCGCCGCTACGAAGAAGCGCTGACCGCTTATGAGCAAGCGCTGGCACTGAATCCTGAGAGTGCCGAGGTATTTGACGGTCGAGCCTGGGTATTGTGGCGTCTCAAGCGTCCCCAGGAGGCGCTGGCATCCTTCGACGAAGCTATCTATGTGCGTCCCGATGCCGCCTCTCCTTATAACGGAAAAGGCTCCTTACTGTACGAGCTCAAGCGTTATCGAGAGGCGCTGGCAGCCTTTGACCACGCCCTCCGGCTCAACCCGCACCTTGCCTCGGCCTATAATGGCAAAGGCAACGTCCTCTTCAATCTTCGCCACTACGAAGAAGCCCTGGCAGCTTACGAGCATGCTATAAAACTTCAGCCCAGGATGGGAGCCTTCCATTACAACAGAGCCGACACACTAAAACAACTGGGCAGAACCGCTGAGGCGCATAAAGAGTATGAACTTGCACGACAACTGGGATACACCGGGTCGTGAACGCTGTTATGCCCATGTGGCAGACGCTAAATTCCTCCCTGCCTTGCCCGCGTTAAAACTGCTTGATATCAACCTCCCGTTTTTGCACGGTCTCCTGTCAAATGACAAAGCGGCACTTCGCCAACCCTTTTGGGAGATAATTTCTGGCATGATTGCTCTTTCAGCCTGCTGGGGCCCGGACATACTTCGCATCAAGATTGAAAACTGGCAGTGAATCACCACTGCGCCAGGCCAAACGTTGCTTGGCACAATAGTACGCATAATCGATCTTCGCCAATAGTGAGGGCAAAGAGCTAGCAGCCCTGGGCCTCAGATCCTCAAGTAGATCCAAAGTCTTATATGGATCGATCCATATGAAACATTGTGCTATCGACAATGTGGCGATCAGAGGGTGTCCATCTACAGCGACAGCAGACGTATCAGTAAACCAGTGATCTACAGAACCGGGATATGCCTCTTTGAAACAATCAAGCGCGAGGTAGGCATACTTCCTTCTTACTCGTTCTGATAAGAGCATCCGAGGATTATATGCAAGCCGTTTATAACCATTCCCTTGTTGGTCTTTGGCTAAGTAGTAAATCTGCTTGCCTTCAGCGCCTCCCACATGATTTGCGTGGTTCAAAACTTCCTCGATCGCAAGCGACCACTTTGCTTCATCTCCTTGTACAGCTCTTATATGAGCGCTATCACGTATGAGAGCAGACTTCAAGAAAGGATCATCTCCTCGTTCAGCATAAGAGAGGCCATCTTTGAACTGAAGCATACTCTCATCAAATTGACCAAGCTCTCGATACATGGGTGCTCGTAAAGCAAGCGGCCTGGCATAGTCAGTTTGAAAACGATTAAGCGGAAATCGGAGTATAATACGTTGTTCCACATCATTGTAGGTTTGCACTGAGGCTTTACAACGCCGATACCAAGGAAGTGTGGTTTCCTGTGCCTGCCCAAGGAGCATTCCAAATTGTACTTGAGGTGAAAAGGTGGTGGCCTCAACTAGCTCTTCTGAGTGGCAACTTCTCAAGACATCCTATAATGACGCATTGGCTGTGGAGACTGAAGGATATGGCTTTTTTCAAACAGTCCACGCTAACCCACAGGTGGAAGCATTCACCGTTCGTGGCATTTCTGACCTCATCGACAATAAAAGTGAAACAGATGCAGCTCACTTGCAAGAAATCGCTGCCTGCCACGCTAGCGCGTTTGTCTTTGAAATTCTCGCTAAGTTAGGCATGGAGTCATGGTAGCTGTCATGTCCATTGATGTGTGCAATACTGATATTATAGAGAAGTTAACGTAATGAGTGTTCACTTCCTGAACTACGGTTTGGTCGAAGTCATACATCTGGCTATATCCCTGGCCATCTGCAATAGACAGGGATGATATAAGCTTGGCTTATGGATAATTTCATCTGGCGATATCCAGCAAATAGCCCGATATTCTTCATTAGGATGAAGGGAGGCAACTTCAGCTTCAGTAAGGGGGAGCATCATAGTTATGCTAAGTGTATGACACCCATTCTCGATCGGTTCCTGTGCTCGTTTGTCCCAAATTAGATTATAGACTCCCACCAGAATGAACCTGTTAGGGCTAATCTCAACCTCATTATCACTATGGAAGAGTTCTCTTTTCGCATTACGTGCGGCAGCGATTTGGAAGAGCTCACCTTTATGCATTCGTCCGCCGAAGCACCACCAATCAGGTTGAGGTTCCCAACTTCGTAAACCAATTAACATCTGGTTGGCATATACAGGAATGATGTCCACACAACCAACAACAAATGTGTCAAGAGCTTGACTATACACAGTGTCTGTCAGGGTTGTACCTGATTTTGGTGTTCTTCCCGTTATAAATTGCCTGTCATTATAGACTATAACTGGCTGCCAGTAGTGATTAAGATCCAACGCTTCATCCCTCATAAAATATTGTTGACCTAGACCGATCGCGAGCAAAGGAAGGTTTGTCACCCTTTACCTATTTAATGAACGCAAAAATGCTGTTGTCAACCAATATCCATATCGATGATCCGATCCAAAGCGAGCATATTGTTCTGTCATTTCTGGCAACTACAGGCACATCGTCGTGATGTAATCAAATGCTTCTTCTATCCATCTCTCTCTGGAGACTAATTATTCGGCATATCTAAGTCTCTCTATTCTTCAATTGCTCCTAATATTCGTAACGTTGTCTTCTGCGCTTCTGTCAATCCTTTAACCTCAGTAATATTCATACGCTCATAAGGTCTCTCGCTTTTGAGTATCCATTTGCAAACCCCAGTTTGTATGTTCCATAGCCTACATGTCCCATCATCGCTGCCACTGGCGAGTATCGTACCATCCAGGCTAAAGTTGACTGCCCAGATAGGGTCATCATGCCCTTGTAAGGTTCCGAGATTTTCTCCTGTAGCACTGTCCCATAAGCGAATTGTGTGATCGTGGCTTCCACTGGCAAGTATCGTACCGTCTGAACTAAACGCGATAGCCCAGATAGGATTGGTATGTCCTACAAGGACATGAAGGCATTGACCTGTTTTTACCTCCCATAAACGTATTGTTTTATCCTCACTACTACTGGCGAGCAATGAGCCCTTTGGATGAAAGGCGATCGACCAGACCGGATTGGTATGTCCTTGCAATATGTGAACACCCTGGCCTGTATTGGTATCCCATAAGCGTATAGTTGCATCTTCACTTCCTGTTGCAAGATGTTGGCCATCGGGGCTAAAAGCAATTGACCAGACGCGGTTGGTATGTCCTTCGAGTGTGTAGAGCGACTGATCGCTTTGCGGATTCCATAATCTCGCTGTTTGATCGTCACTTCCACTGGCAAATAAGGTACTGTGGGGACTGAAGGCAACTGCTCGTATACGGTTGGTATGACCGTGTAATACCCTGAATTGCCGTCCTGTTTCTACTTTCCAAAGTCGTACCGTTTGATCGTCACTTCCACTTGCAAGCCAGGTACCATCATAACTAAATGCAATAGATTTCACTCTATTAGTATGCCCGCTGAGTGTATAGAGAGATTGGGGTGCCTGTACTTTCCATATATGAATAGTTTGATCATCGCTTCCACTTGCTAAAAATGTACCGTTCGGACTAAATGCGAGTGAGCGTATCCATGTGCTATGTCCTGAATGTGTCGTAACCTTTTGGCCTGTATCTATATCCCATAAGTGTACTGCACGGTCTCCACTGGCGAGTAATTTTCCATGAGGACTAAAAGCAATTGACCGAATCGATGTACTGTATCCCTGAAGTGTAGTCAAGCAATAGCCTGTATTGACTTCCCATAGCCGTACCGTCTGATCATGGCTACCGCTAGCGAGCGTATTTTCATCTGGACTGAAACTGACGGAGTTGACCCAATTTGTGTGTCCTTGCAATGTTTTTATGGGTTGACCTGTATTTGTGTCCCACAGACGTACCGTTTGATCTGCACTCCCACTTGCAAGGATTGTACCATGGGGATTGAAAGCAAGGGAGCATATCCAGCTAGTATGCCCTCGTAGAATATTTAGACACTTTTCTGTTACGATGTCCCAGAGGCGCACAGTTTGATCGTCACTCCCACTGGCAAGAAGACTTCCATCCGGGCTAAAAGCAATCGCCCAGACCCAGTCTGTATGTCCTGAACTGTTTAAAACAGGGGTTCCATCGGTTGCCTGCCATATTCTGATCTCACCCGCACTGGTTCCTGCCGCAAACAATTTCTTATCCGGACTGAATGTGACTGAAAGGATACTTCCAAATGTATCCGTAAATGCAGACCGCGTAAAATCGGCATACGCAAAATTGACATCAGTAAGATGTGCCTCACGTAAGTAGGCTTGCCATATCGGCAAGTGAGAGAAGTCAGTACCGCGTATATCAGCATTCAAGTAGATCAACAGATTAAGGATATTTCCTGCTGCATAGCCAGCTTGATGTGGAGGGTTTTCTTGCAGCGAATGTAACAACTGCTTCAACCTCTTTTCGCAATCGCTCTTTCCGAATATAGTAAGGAGATTTTGTATCACTGGCTCAAGATGCAAACGGCGCTGACTATCTCGCACATAGTCTTTGGCTAGAGCCTTGAGAAGCGCATATTTGTTGAAAAAAACAATTTCCCCTTCTTTTACCTCTTCAGTAAATTTTTCCACTAATATCGTGTTGATATACTCGATAAGTACAGGTTGCAATGTGAAGGTGGAAGCATTTTTCTCAAGAGGGAATAAGCGTTGTAGTAACTGCAGCGTCGATGGAACCTTTGCTTTGTTTATCGGTGACACAATATCTGCTTTCAGTTCTGTAAGAGCCATGGGTTCACGGTTAATTGCTAGCCAGAATGCAATCTCTTTTGCTGCTTCAGGTAGACGATCAAAATGCCAGTTTAGCAGGTCGTGAAGATCGGCAAAGACTTGTTTACCTTCATGTAGAAAATCGGAAATACTTCCAGAAAATACTTCTTCAATATGTCTGGCGGCGAGTTCCATGGCTAAGGGATTACCATTGTAGAACTTATTCAATTCACTCCACTCCTCCTCCGATCCAGAGAAGCTACCAACTGCTTCGAATATCTTCTTGCCATCTGTATAGTCTAAACCCTTTAGAGCCAGAGAACGCACGGGACGCGATTTGCCTTCTAATTGAGCAATTTCTTTTGGCTTTTCTCGACTTGTCACTAACAAACTGCTCTGGTGGGACACTTCTGCAACTGCTCTGAATAACTGACCATAGCCCTCATAGCCTTCCCGATATTGGCCTGCATGTTGACCACCCTGGAGAAGTGCTTCTGCGTTATCCAATATCAATAAGCAATGGTGCTCACGTAAATAGAAGAGCAATCTTGAGATTTGCCCATCTACTGTGTCTGGTAAATCAATATCTTGCTGATTGGATAGAGCCTTGATCAGATCAGCTAAGACATCAGTAATTTTTGGTGCATTGATTAATTTTCGCCAGATGATATACTCAAAATGTTTTTGAAGTCCTTGTGCTAACTTAAGTGACAAATCCGTTTTGCCAATTCCTCCCTTCCCTAGTTTTATTGATATGCTGGTTTTGCCAATTCCTCCCATTCCTACAATTGCTATTAGTCGACACTGCTCGTCGACAATCCATTGCTCTAGTGTAGATAGCTCTTCTGTGCGCCCAAAGAAAGTAGACACATCTGGAGCATCACCCCAATCTAGTAAAGTATGAGGCATGATGCTTATAGGATGGGTCTGTCCCGGAGACGTCAGGTTAGCTACATTTCCTTTCTGTGAAGTAATCAAACTCGAAAGTACTACGCTTTCTCTTGGGCTCAAATGAGTCGATAGGGTCTTTTTTAGTGACACAATAAGCTGAGGAATAGCAGTTTCGTATGCAGTATCACGCGCATCGATATATTGTGTATGCCCCAATCCAAGTGGAACGGCATCAATCCAATGTACTCCAGCAATCCATAATGGATAAATAGGACATTGGTACATTGCTGCGACAGCAAGCTCATCTCGCACTACGGGCGAAGAACGAGCCTGTGGTGAGGCTACCAACACAACCGCACTGGCCGTACTAATTGCTGTTCGGATACTATGATCCCAGTCAGGAGAACCTAGTGGGATTCCCTGTTGATCAATCCAGATCGGAATATTATTTGCTTCTAAGTCAGTAACAAGACGCGTCACGAGTGCCATATCTTTATGAGCATAAGAGAGAAATATAAAAGGACCCTTCTGTAACTTATCCATTGTTGCCACCTTTCTCTTTTTTGTTATAGCGATGCCTCAAAAAAGTAAATAGCTTTACTTTTATTATAGTCTATCTCTTTTGTTCTGAAAAGTGAAAAATAGTAATGTATCGCAAATCATATGATTTTTGATAAAAATACTTATTTTTATTGATTTAAGATATATAGACGTTCAATAAAATGTAATAATGAAAAAAGAAGTTAGTGGGATAATCAGTAATGTCAAATTTAATTTCGTTTAAAGATAAGATAGTAGCCGGTTAATACAGACAGGGTTAAGATACACTTCTAATAATGCTTGCGGTATTGTCAAAATATGGAAACTTGACTTGAGCAAATCTGGCTAGTACGTTTATAGAGTAGTTACATGTTGTCAGGGTGGCCGGTTCTACCAGTCGGCCTTTTAGATATTACGAGAAACGAACGAGGAGAATGAATCACTTCCACATCATCGCAAATTGTCCCGAAGAGCAGGCCAGCGAGCTTGCATCATTGGTACTGCAACAGTACTCGACCAGCCAGGTAAGGTCGCTCAGCGGTCCGCGTCAGGGGCTGGTCATGTTGCGAGTACGCGAAACGGTGGCGAATAGTCAGTTTAATGCTGGCGAGATATTAGTAACCGAGGTCAAACTGGAGTTGGATGGAGAGTTTGGTTTTGGTATGATTCTTGGTGATAGTCCCCGCCGTGCGCTGGTAGATGCTGCTCTGCGCAAAGGCGGCACTATCGCTACCCAACTCACCCATCAGTTGAACAAACTGAATCAGCAACTCACGCACAATAACCTGCGTCTACAGGCGCTTGTCGCCACGACAAAGGTTGATTTCGAGAGGATGTGAGTATGCAACTGACAGCACAGGACCAGCACATTCTCTATAGTGCGACCACTTTCCGTCTGCTGCTGGACAGCCTTGCACGACCCGGCAAGATCAATCGCCTGGAGTATCCGCGCCGTCTGGAAAATCCTCCCAGCTTCTACTCTCAGACGCTCTCTATGGATGTGCCGGTCAACTTCTATGCTCTAGGAGCGCTATTAACCCTCCTCGGTGGTGAAGTGGGCTTCGTTGTTGCAGCCAATGCTCAATGGCAACCATCGACATCACCTGTAGTACAGTGGTTGACGTTGAGAAGCAATGCCAGCGTAGCGAAGCCTGAAGCTGCCGACTTCGCGTTCTTTTGTGATGGTAAAAGCGTCGGATTGATAACGCATCTGAATTCTGGATCGCCGCGCCACGTTTTCTACTCCTTGACGAGCCGACGGCTAGCCTCGACGTCGTCTCCAAATCTATCGTCCTGGAAATGATCAGCGAGGCGAGGACGGCAGGCGTCACCATCCTGACCGTCTCTCACGATACTGCCGCCATGCAGCCGATTGCGGATGAGATCTACTGGCTGGATGCTTAGAGGAGGAACAGAAACCATGCGTACACTATTACATAATGCTAAGCTCGTCTTGCCAGACTCTCTCATTGAACATGGCTGGCTACTCATAGAGGGAGAGTGCATCCTCGATCTTGGTGAGGGAGATACTTATCCCAATAACGGAGATGGAACGTACATTATCGATGCTCACGGAGCCTTTCTTATGCCCGGTCTCATCGACCTGCATTGTGATGCTATTGAAAGGATTGTTGAGCCGCGTCCAGGTGTGCACTTTGAACTCAACCTTGCTCTGCAACAGGCTGATTGGCGTCTGGCTGGCAGCGGCATCACAACTGAATTCCACGCCGTTTCTCTGGATGACGGAGAGTTCAGCGTACGCTCAGATCGCTTTGTGCGCGATCTCTACCAGGCGCTGCAAGTCGAAACCGATCTGCTCATACACCACAAACTGCATGTACGCCTGGAACTGAGTAGCGAGAAAGGCCTGAACGTCATGGCCCAGATGATCAATGCCCACGAGCTAGACATGGTCTCGCTCATGGACCACAGTCCCGGACAGGGACAATATGCCTCCGAACAGTCCTTCCGTGAGTACGTAGCGCGTAGTACGAACAGAAGTTATGCCGAGATTGACGACCTGCTAGAGCGAAAACGCAGGCAGGCAGCCGCAATCCCTGCCCGCATCGAGTACATCACACGTCTCGCACGTGAGGCCAGAGTCGCCATTGCCACCCACGACGATGATTCTGTGGCGAAAGTAGAGCAATGGCCCTCTCTTGGCGTAACCCTCTGCGAATTTCCCACAAAGATCGAAGCTGCCCGCAAAGCACACGAACTCGGCCTTGCCGTCTGTATGGGTGCACCAAACGTTGTACGCGGTCAATCCAGTGGTGGAAACTTGAGCGCCACCGCCGCTATCCAGGCCGGAGTAACCACTGTATTGTGCTCCGATTACTATCCAACCGCCATGTTGAGCGCCATATTTACACTGGAGGCGCGAGGGACAGCAACGATCCCGCAGGCAACCAGGCTGGTTACTCTAAATCCCGCACAGGCTGTCGGACTGGGACGCGACTTTGGATCATTGGAGGTAGGGAAGGTAGCCGATGCTATCCTGGTGAAACTGGACTCACAGCGAGTTCCCCTCGTAATGCGTATGTTTGTGGGTGGACAGGAATGTATAGCGCGCGGTGGAAATTCCCAAAGAAAATCAGGGACGGTGTAAAATGATAAACATGCATCATTTTTTGTATGGAGCGAACATACCTGCCTGATAGCCGAACTTGATTCTTTCTTGCTTGTGGCGTATAACAACATATGCAGATCAAGAAAAAATAGTTACTATGCAATTCTTCTTGATCTATTCCACAGCGATCTCCCAATAGTTAGAGAAAGAGGAACGTATGAATATAGGTATTCTCGGTGCTGGACGCATCGGTGAGACTACCGCGGAACTTTTTGCGAAGGCGGGCCATTCCGTCGCGATTAGTAATTCAAAGGGACCAGCATCCCTGACATCCCTTGTTGAAAAAATCGGCTCCAATGCAAGAGCTGTAACGGCTGAAGAAGCAGTCAAATTCGGCGATATCGTTTTGATTGCTGTTCCCTGGACCAGACGCCACGAGTTGCCGGATGCGCAACTCTTTGAGAATAAAATTACGATCGACGCAACGAATCCCTATGGACCGCATGGCGTTGAAGATCTTGGCGATAGCACATCCAGCGAACTAATCTCACAACAGATTCCGGGTGCTCGCCTGGTCAAAGCCTTCAATACGATGTACTTTGAGACGCTGCGCTCTGGTGGTCGTCCTGCAGGTCCAGATCGTCTGGTGCTCTTTATTGCAGGTGATGACACAGAGGCAAAGGAGGTTGTTGCGCGCCTGATCGAGGATATTGGTTTCGCCGCCGTGGATACAGGCTTCCTGCGTGAGGGTGGACGCCTGCAACAACCAGGTTCCTCTATCTACAACGTCCCGATCACTGTTGAAGAGGCTCCTCGACGTCTAGCCGATCTCAAATAAGCATCGTATAGCCATCACACTTATCCAATAGTTTTGAACTTGATGCTGGTTCTCTCTCGGCAGCCAGGAATAGGGGTGAAGTCGCTCACGAGGAGGGGCACGGTACCAGAAATCCTGCTCCAATTGCTGCTGTGCGGATGAACCAGCACCGTGCTTACGTTGAAAAGTGTATAGCATGTCAATCATTCTAGCATGGGGCGACTGACCTATTTTCCCCATTACGGGCTACCCGGCACACGCAAGGCATGCCTCTACGGGTCAGGCAGCAAGTTGCGCTGTAAATATCAGGTATTATAAAATACAACTCATGGCAGACCAGTTCTATTTTTCAACCCGTACTATACAACGCCTCAGGCGCATACAATCTTTGCTCGACCAGTTGCAACCGGAGGTGGAGCCCAGGGCGTTTATTGTCCCTGGCTCACCACAACCACGCGATGGTATGATAGTCTTTCCGGGCTCGTTCAATCCACCGACTATAGCTCATATTGCCCTCTTGAAGCAGGCGCAGCAGTTTGCTCGTCAGCACGAACCTATGTCTCTCTATGCCGCCTTCAGCAAACATACGGTGGATAAAGAAGCCGTTGAGCGGCCACTGCTGCTGGATCGTATTATGTTGCTGGATCTGGTGCTGCGACGTCGTTTGCCACACACAGGCATCATACTATTTAATCGTGGCCTCTATGTGGAAGAAGCTGAGGCCATTCGTCGTTCGTTTCCTCGTGTGAAGCGTATCCTGTTTCTGCTAGGTTTCGATAAGATCGTGCAGATCCTCGATCCACGCTACTATCAAGACCGTGATGCCGCGCTTGTCGAACTCTTCCACCTGGCAGAGCTACTGGTTGCGCCGCGCGGTAACGATGGCGAAAAAGAGCTGTCCGACCTCCTGCATCAAGCACAGAATGAACGCTTTGCCCATTATATTCACCCGCTGCCTTTTAATGCGACCTATCGTAATGTTTCATCCACTGATGTAAGGCAGGGCATTGCTGGTAGTGATCGCGATGTACCCCAGGAAGTGAGGCGGTTCATGCGCGAGACACGCGCTTATGCACCACCCTTACAACGACGAGATGGCTCAACGGTCGATCATTATGGTCAGCGTATACAATATCTGCAGCACATATTGCGTCAGTAAGCTTGTAAGCAGTAACGCCACCTGTTCTAGCTGCATCACGAATGTAATATTTCTTCAAAATAGTATCAGCAAGGATATCTTTATCAATCCTGCAATGGCCTTTGTTCAGGGCCATTGCAGACCTTGCTAGCTAAATGAAATTTATTTCAATTATAGAATACAAATGGGATATGCATCTTGTATTTTTGTGTCTGACCTTAAGCACTCTCAGAGAGAATAATTGCTTTGTTCTTTATTAATTATTAACTTTCTCTTTGAACGAGATTGACAAAATTTGGTGCATGTTGCTTAAGTGTATCGAGTATCTCCGTAACTGTCCTTGCAGGATTATGGAGGCCTTCAGACTGTTGTATTAGTACTTCACGTATAATCTCTCGGTTGAAATAGAACAGATTTACCAGGAAATCATCAGGGGACATAGGTTTGATCCCAAATGGTTGTAGAAGGGCGGCTGGAAAATGTTTGAGATTATTCGTCTTTACCTCACTCAAAGTCGTTACTATGACAACATTCAGGTTTGCTTACTCTGCCTGCCCACGATTTGCATGGACAGGCAAATGTATGATTAGTCGTAGAGACCCGCCTCATGGCTCATTTGTGCTATTTCATCCAGACTACGTTGGCGTTCGGCGTCACGCTTCTTTTTGTAATCCATAAGATCGCTAAACCGAATACGCCGGTGAGACCCGACTTTCACAAAGGGGATTTCTCCACGATCGAGAAGACCTATCAGATAAGGTCTTGAGATGTTTAGAATATCTGCCGCGTCTTGAGTAGATACCATCTCATGCGTAATAGGTGTGACCAATATTGGCCTGTTACGTATGAGATGGTAGGTTATTTGCCGGAGTATTAAAACCAATGATCTTGGTAAGGGAATTTCCTCTCCTTCAGAACTAACAAGCTTCGGTACAAGGGAGTCAGATTTTAGTAATCTTTGGATGCGGCTCAATGCAGATCTTTCGTCCTCATTGGCTGCAACAGGCATCTGTTCCAATACTGACATACTGTACACTGTCCTCCTTCTTTACAAGGAGGAAAAGATGGCGATTTCTGATGTCGGCCTCCGATATATCGCCCGGTGCGAGATGTATGATATATGCATTCATCTAATCATGAATTCTCAACCTGCAAAAACGAACATCGTCAAATGTTGTTCTTATCATTGTTGAGCTGCATTTACCATCTTTTCCTCTGGCTAACTTGTGTAGAGAAAGATCTTCTCAGCTTTCAAAAGGCTTACTTTTCGGCGAGTATTGCCTCTTCATGCCATAATATCTTTCCTCTCTTAACTATACCACATATGTGTATCTATCGCAAGATATGTGAAATATCTGAAATAGAGCTTAGCTATCATGCTCCGTGGCGGTGCCAGGAGTGACTAAAACCAGGCAATAAGAAAGAGGCGCTCACGTAGGACATCTAACTGTTCCTGAGCATTAATATATATGCATTGAGGAAAGATAAGTTAGGAAGAGGCACTCATGGAAAGCGCCTCTTATGAGCGTGAGATGCGAAAAGTAAAGGTTGTAGAGCCTATCTGCACCTGGTCGCCCTCGTGGAGAATACAATTTCTGGTTGCTCGCCCATTCACGAATGTTCCAGTTGCTGAACGGTTGTCGGTCAGCTCATACTCGCCGTTGGGAAGTTCACGAATGGTTGCGTGAAGCCGACTCACTGCCAGGTCTTCCAAAAATATATTGCAGTTGCGGCTACGTCCGATGGTCATTTCAGGTAAGAGTTCGACGCTTCGCTGCCCGGTATGCGCGTTTGTAAGGTCCAGGCGTGCAATGGCGGATGTCTGAGGATCAAGTGCTTTGCCGATCAATAGTTCTCGTCCACGCGATGAAGGCAACTGAAATGGTCGCGTAGCTTCGTTCGCGTAGAATGTGAGCTGCGTATTGCCAAACAGGAGCTGATCCCCACTATTGAGCGGTTGCTCTTTGACCGGACGGCCATTGACAAAACTATCCCCACTCCCATGATCATCTCGTAGTGTGTACCCCGTCGCCACACGCAAAATACTGGCCTGTTTACGATGTACGGTAATATCTTCCAGAAAGATATCACAGTCGCGACTACGGCCAATGGTGGTGCATTCTTTCCATAATTCTACGCGCTTGCCAAGCAGAGGCCCCTTCTGGATGACAAGGTAGGCTAATGTGTATTCTTGTGACATGGGTCTCCATGTGGTGTTCTTGTGTGACCTGTGATGAAAGTGCCTTCCATCGTTCTCTGTGTGAGTATAACTAATAGCGCCAAATGGTGTCAAGGTGCGAAAGTGAGGTGACTGTTCGGAAAGCGGTAAAACTGGGGTAAAATAGAAAGGAGAGAGAAACACTAAGGAGGTAGATCTATGCGTTTACGGATCGTGTTACCCAAAGTGAACCCGGAAGCAATCACTGTCCCCACCCGATGTGCCTATACTGGCTGTACTGGTCGAAAGTTTCACTTACGCCAGGAAGTGGCGAAACCGCTGCGAGACACAGTCTATCATGAGGTGCAGGTGCATCGCTATCAGTGTTTGAAGTGCAAACGAACCTTCCGGGTCTATCCAGAGGGAACGACGCATGCCCAGACTTCGCAACGGGTCAAAGGACTGGCTGTGATGCTGTATCTCCTGGGATTAAGTTATGGAGCGACCTCGTTGGCATTAGAAGCCCTTGGAGTGTATCTGTGCAAGAGTCGCATCTACGATGCGGTGCAAGAGGCGGCTAGCCGCGTGCCTGGGCTCAAGCGGGATCAAGTGTTTGCAGGGGTGAAAACACCCGCGTTAGGAGGCGATCTGACCAGCGTCAAATGCAAGGGTGAGTGGTTACCCTTAGGCATTACCGTTGATCCAATCAGTGGCCTGGCTTTAACCATTGATGCCTTGTCAGCGGAAGATACCAAGACGCTCAAGGACTGGATTGAGCCCATTGCCAAGAGTGTGGGAGCCCAGGTGTTGGTGACCGATGATGCTGATGGGTTTAAGACCGTCGCCGATGAGGTGGGCATGCAGCACCAAATATGTAAAGCGCACGTACTACGCAACACTGAGACCTTAATTGAACGCTATCAGCCATTGGTGTCCAGAGATGCTGATGGCTCGCTCAAAGCCATTGGAGTCAGCCCAGAGCAGGCGACAGCAGACTTAACTCGCTTAGGGAAACTGGTCAAGAGTCGTCAACGGGAACAGACCACGGAACTAGAAACGATGCATCGGCGCTATCTGCAAGCCTCGCCACCACAAGAAGGAGAGCATCAGAGTTTGGCTTATCGCTTGCGGCTCTTGTTTCTGGATCGCTGGAATCTTTGGCATCGTTTGACGCGCTATCGCAAGTGGAAAGGCCCCAAAGGGGAAACGCTTGATGGCACGAACAATGCTTGTGAGCGTGCCATCGGTTGGTGGATCAAAGAGCGCTACCGCACGATGCGTGGCTATAAAGTGCTCGAGAATGCGGTGCGCGTCAGTCGCCTGCTCGCCTGGTGTGGCAACTTCCTCCATGCGGAGAACGGAGCCAACCTGCCAGCGCTTTTGCAGTAAGCAAGAGCTACTGAGGGAACCTCACGGCTTTTTCCTGCTTGACCTCTTGATACCAACTATCGAACGATCACAAAGTGAGTCAGTTCACAGTTCTATGTCAATCTTTGACATGGAATATGAAGCTGTCTCTCTTTTTCTATTGTAAAGCCTGACCAGGCGACGATCGGTGATATAATAAGCAACGAGAAAATCTGGTATCTGCAAGATTGCTGTAAGATTGAGAAAGGCAGAATTGTATTCTATGGCAATGCAAATGGGGCAGCAAATCACTGCCGATTTTGATGTTCCCGCAAGGATGAGGGACGGCGTAATCCTACGAGCCAACGTGTATCGTCCTGTAGGCGAAGGGCAATGGCCTGTTCTACTCACTCGCCTGCCATATGGAAAGGACCTGCCCATTAGCAACTCTATGATGGACCCGGCACAGGTGGCTCGTCGAGGCTATGTTGTGATCGTACAGGATACTCGTGGCCGTTCCACGTCTGAAGGGGAATGGGACCCCATGCGTCGTGAAATACTCGATGGCGAGGATACAGTGGCCTGGGCTGCTCAATTGCCATATAGCAATGGCGATGTCGGCATGTATGGTATCTCCTACTTTGGCTTTACACAGTGGGCCAGCGCTATCCAACATCCACCCGCACTAAAAGCGATGATTCCGGTAATGACATGGAGCGATCCTCTGGATGGTGTCCTGTTTCGCCGGGGTGCGTTTGAGTTAGGCTCGGGCGCAAGCTGGCAAATGATGATGGGAATTGATGTGTTGTTCCGTCGTTATCGTGGTGATCCTGATTCTCGTAACCGGGGCCGCGCATTCTATATGCTGGCAAAAGAGACTGATGCCCTGGCGGAACAGGGCTACTGGTCGCTACCTCTGAAAGAGTTTGGACCACTGAAGCGCACTGATGTCGCGCCAGCCTTTTTCGAAATTATTGATAATGCCATGAATCGTAATCATGCCGACCCATTGACTATTCTAGGCAAGCATGAGCGGGTAACGGTCCCGACCTTCAATATCGGTGGCTGGTACGATATTTTCCTGCAGGATACCATTGAAAACTTCAGGAATATGCGCTCGCAAGGTAGTACTCCGGAGGCGCGCCAGAGTAAGTTATTAATCGGCCCCTGGGCTCATGGTGTCATGACCAATCCTATAGGCGAAGTGAATTTTGGCTTTGCGGCCAGCGCGGCCTTCATCGATCTGCAGATTGATTTTGTCAACCTGCAACTGCGCTGGTTTGACCATTTCCTCAAAGGCATTGAAACCGGTATGTTAAACGAGGCTCCGATCAAGCTGTTTGTGATGGGTGCAAATGTCTGGCGCGACGAACAAGAATGGCCGCTTGCCCGTGCCGTCGAAACCCGCTATTACTTGCACAGCAACGGACATGCCAACACACTCAATGGTGATGGACTGCTGAGCACCCGTGCTCCAGAAAGCGAAACTGCTGATCAATACGTGTATGATCCCTCTAATCCGGTCATCACGCGTGGCGGCGCATTATTGATGACGCCCGAGTTCCGTCCTGGCCCCTTTGACCAGCGTTCTGTTGAGAGTCGGGAAGACGTTCTGGTGTATACGACGCCAGAATTAGAGCAGGATGTCGAAGTGACGGGACCCATTGTAGTCCATCTGTGGGCTACCTCAAGTGCACCTGACACCGATTTTGTGGCGCGCCTGGTAGATGTACATCCCGATGGCTACGCTCAGAATCTGACCGACGGGATTATTCGCGCTCGCTATCGTAATTTCGCGCATGGTGGAGAAGTAACCCTTATCGAGCCCGGTAAGGCCTACGAGTACGAGATCGATCTGTGGGCTACCAGTAATGTCTTCAAGAAGGGACATCGCATCCGCCTTGACGTAACGAGCAGCAATTTCCCACGCTGGGATCGTAATCCAAATACGGGTCATGAGTTTGGTGAAGATAGCGAACTGGCAGTCGCCCGGCAGAGTATCTTGCATGACGCTGAGCACCCATCCTATGTGTTGCTCCCACTGGTGCCCAACACTTAATATATCCTTCTTGCGCGATTCTCAGATCGGGGATCGCGCGTTCGCTTTTTGATTATAAACGATGCATTAATAGCAGCAGCGTTATCCCAACGATGACCAGTAGCAGGAGAATTACTCCTCCGATAGTCATGCCAAAGGCCGGTGAACGCCGCAGCGAACCTGTGGATAGTTGTCTGTCCTGGATGTTTATTGCTGCTAGAAAAGATACTGGTGGTGCCTGGTGGCCCATTTTCTCGTCTCTTGCCAGCGTCTGGCGCGTTCGTAGCGATTGGTAATCCCGCTGGGGCACAGGCTCTTCTAATGTTACTCCAGGCCTGTCTGCGATATGGTGGGCGTGACCTGGTTGTGGGCTACGCGTTGGGACCGCTACTTTTTCCAGGGTTGACCGTATGAGGCCGGTCCTCTCTGTTGGCACACGGAGATGATGTTGTGTACCAATTTTTGTTTCCCGACTTGCTTCATGTTGCTGTTCGAGATTATGCCCTTGACTACGCCGGGCACGAGCTTCGCGTCGCATAGTTTGTAAGATTGCATTGTAGGCCTGCGCAAATGCCATAATATTGGGGTAGCGCTGCTCCGGTTTTTTGGCGAGGGCGCGCAGGAAAATCTCATCTAATCCGGCAGGCAACACGGGATTATAGGTGCTGAGTGGCGTAGGTTGTGTATGATGGTGATGATGCAGGAGCTGAGCCGCCGTCCCTTCAAAAACAGGATGCCCCGTCATCAATTGATACATCATGACTGCCAGCGCATATTGATCGGCTGCTGGTCCCACCTGGATAGAAGTAACCAGCGAAGGGTCATCAAATTGCTCCGGGGCCATATAAAGCGGCGTACCTACGGAACGGTGCAATGAACGCCCGCTGCGATAGAATGCCGCCAGACCAAAATCAGCAAGCAAAAGATGTGGTCGGCCATGTGGAAAAATATTGGCAAGATGGGCGTATGCTCCTTGTTTGAGTGGACTGCGCTCAATACGGATCAAAAAGTTAGTTGGTTTTATATCGCGATGAATAATTCCGTGATCATGGGCATGTTGCAGTGCGGAAGCAGCCTGTAGAAGATAATAGCCTGCTTCCTCTGCCGAGAGAGGCCAGCCAAAGCCAAACTGTTGTGTGCGCCGTTGCAGCCAGTTCCAGAGTGACCCTTCAGAAAGATAAGGCATCACCAGGTACGTAATAGGTGTCAAACCAGCTTCGAGCAGCTCTTCACCGAAATGGTAAAGCGGCAAAATACATTCATGTTCCAATTCGGCAACTGCGCGAGCCTCGCGCTCGAAACGCAATGCCGCCTGTTTCCCTTCGGGTGTATCAGGTACTGCACGCAGATCGCCACAAACGACCTTGATGGCAACTTTCCGTCCAATGCGTGCATGTTGAGCTAAATAGATATCACCCATGCCACCAGTCTCAATGAGTCGCACAAGGCGATACCCGCCGAGCATTTTCCCCACCAACGTATTCATCCTGATTTCCTTTATAGTAAAAGGCTGGAGCGCGGCAACGAACAGTGAGGCGCGCTCGAACTTGCAATGATTTTGTGTCTAGAGACAGTATACAGTGGGATACTACTATCTGTGGCTACTACCGCCAAAACTCCCATTTGAGGTCCGTACCTGTTCCCTTTCTCTTCGAACACCTTCGCCTAATTTGGGGAGTCCCATCCAGTTTTCTGCCAACATCAATCTCGGGATTCAGGGTTGACAAATGTACCATGTACTGTT
>WNGD01002688.1_pt1 | contig 18418 bp, 15 predicted proteins | sample 5400671 | NCBI WGS metagenome assembly WNGD01 (sample SAMN13153369, study PRJNA577476) | soil metagenome | isolation source: 40 cm soil or saprolite under grassland replicate 2 | place: USA:California | collected 2016-06-15
CGACGATCCGGGAAGGCACCGCTTGGAAAGCCAGCCTTCCAGCCGTACTGGGGAAAACCCGCCGTACGGAATGATAGGGAGGATCGAGGAAACGTCGGCATCATTCGAAGCCCGATCCGCGCCTCGATCCTACCCGACTACATCCGGGTCAATCGCATCGGTTCAGCCACTTCCGGGACTGGTCCGCTCATGCCCCGAAGGCCGACATTCCAGCATTTCGGCATAGGGTTTGACACCTCTGTAGGAAGGATTCCGAAGAGAGTTCCCAGATCGCCGGATCGCACTGGTGGGAGCGAGCAGCATCACGCCGCCGTCAGGCTCTCCAGACGTACCCCGGCATGGGAATCGTGCCTGCTGGATTCTTGATCCATGCCGTCGCGACGGGTGGCGACCCGGCAACCTGGGAATTGGCTGAAATCTTTGACCTGGTTGGGCAGTTCAGTATTCGTGAACCAGCATGACCGTGATCACGCGCTCGGTGACCATTGGGTTCGACGGATCGGGGGAGTGGCAAGTTAGCGTGTTGTCGAAGAAGTCGATCTTGTCAAAGATCCTGTGGCAGGACGTCGAGTGGACGTCTCCTCAGCACGGGACGCCCCACAATCGTAGAAACCGGTAGGTCGTTCTTAGGGCTATGTAATCTCTACGTTTAGGCAGATTCGAACTCTTCGTACATTCCGTCATACTCCGCTTCCCGGCGCCGGCGCCTAGCCTGGCGATGACGTTCCCGCCGCTCAGGGGCCCGGGCGGCGTTTTCTAGCGCTTCGATTGCCGATTCTGTCGGAATGCCGACCGCGGCGAAAGCGCGATGAATTTCTTCCAGCCGGGCATGCGGCAGCTCGGCGTTTTCCGGCCCCTTCGCATCTTCGAGCGCCCAGCCGAGGCGGCCATGACGGGCGACCAGGCAGGCCGCCGGCGTCTCGGCATGGGGCCAGAAATAGACGGCCGCGCGGCCATTATCGACCGCATCGAGGTAGAATCCGGCAAGGCAGTTCTTCCAGCGCTTCGCAAGTTTGCGAAGTTCGGTGCCGCTGTCGAGACGGCGAGCATCTCCGACGACCGCTGGCGGGATGGGTTCAGGTAGCGGCAGTTGCCGAACGAGCTTAGCGAGATGCGCCGTCATTTGGACAGGCTGACGAAAGGCGCCGAGCTCCGCGACCAGAGTGTCGAAGCTAGGTGCGGCCCCGCGCGAGGCAAGGAACCGCAACCCGTCCATCAGCCCTGTCGGATTGAGTAGCGAATCGTCGATTGCTCGGGCGACGATCCGGCGTAGCGGCGCCGGCACGTCGTGCAGCAAGCAAATGCAATCGCCCGTCAGGCTTTCGACGTGATAAATGAGTTTGGCGACGGCGGGATCATCGAGCAGTTCGATCAAATGCCGGTAACTCTCGAGTGGCAGGACGCTCACCGGCAAGCGGCCCAGCGCCCGCTTGAGTCCGGCTGGGCGGCGGCCAAGTATGACATCGAGCACCGCTGCGGGGGCTCCGCTCAACAGCAGCCGTGCCCACGACGGGTCGGTCTCGCCCGGCCAATGGGCCAGGGCCAGCGCGATCAGATGCATGCGCTGTCGGTTGAGCGTGAACAAAGCCCGATAGAGGGATGGATCGGCCTCGAGCAGCGCGAGCACTGGCTTGGCCGCCCAGCCGAAAGGAGCCATCAGATAGCCCGGAAGAGGCCGCGTTACGACAGCATGGGCCATTGTCTTCTCCCGCATCTCAGTATTCGTCGGCTAGCATGATCGTGATCACGCGTTCAGTTACCGCAGGATTGGCCGGATCCGGGGAGTGGTAGGTTAGCTGGGTGTCGTAATAATCGATCTTGAAGAAGAGCTTGTGGCTATCGACCTCAAAGGCCCCAAAGTCGTGCTCAGCGTAAGGATCGTTGGCCTCGCAAAAGTCATCGAAGATGGCGAGAGTCTTGACGATGCGCTCGACGGCTTCTTGGCCAAGGGCCGCAACGCCTGGCGTAATCACCGCCAGGCCGCCAATCAGGTGTTTGCGAAGTTCATCGTTGAGAGCACGAATGCGTTCGGTGCTGCTGTTCATGAATTCTCTCCATTGATGTAGGCGGACGGGTCGACCTGAGCGGTCGCACGCCATCGCCGCCCCGACGGGACAGACCTTCGAGCTGTGGCTTTGCGAACCGGGAGATTGATGCCGGGTCTAGGGCGCTCAGGCCGCCAGCTTGACGGCCTGAGCGCGTTGCCGGCTCGCCATCAAACGTTCGGGCAGAACAGTCCGACCTGACTGCGCGACCAGACAACGTTGGGCAGATCCGGGTAGTCCCGCCATCGCAGCGTCAAGTCGTCGCCCGTTTTTTTGACAACGATGGCTTCCCACCAGGCTTGCAACGGGCCGTACTCCCTCGCGAGCACGACGTGATCAACGTCGATCTCGTCCCAGGTTCGAGGAAACCGATTGGCTCCCTCGGCATTAGCCGGCGCAGCTGTTTCGCTCGAAGCTGCGGCTGTGGGTTCCGGCCGATGAAGCCCGACGCTCAGCCGGTTTCGAACGATTTTTCGCTGATGGGGGAAATCCCGCCACCGCAACGTCAGCATGTCTGCGGCCTTGCTGATCACGATTGCGATCTCGTCCCAGTTCCGAGGGAACCGGCCGATGGAGTTCGGAGTCGGCTTCGCTAGGCTGCCTGCGGGGGGATTCGGGTTGCCTGGGGCTTGGGATCCGGCAACTTCAACGACCTTCGCATATAGGTCTTGCCGGACGTACGGGACGAACCCTCGGCCGTTCGCATAGATGCGGCCGGCGGGTAGGCGGCCGGCAAGCTCGCCCTGCTCAGGACTATCGATCTTGAGGACGCCGAGCCCCATCAGGTTGGCTGCCTTGATCGCCAGCTCAGCTTGAGCCTCCTCGAAATACGCCGCGTGCGGCTTCTTGGCCTCGTCCAGGCCGAACAGAACGATGGCCGGGGAGGGTCTGGCCGCTGGGCACGGGTATTCGTCTTGGCCTGCGCCGCGGCGGCGCGCTTAGCCTGCTTGGTCTTCTTACTCATGAGTGCCTCCTGAAAAGCCGAAGGGGCCCGAGGGGCCCCTTGCTGGTGAAACGGATGGAAGTTGACGCACTTGCCCCCGAGGGGCGGTCCGCGTCTCGACATCGGCTTTCTCCTCCAAAGTCTAGGTTGCGCAGAACGCGCAGTTTCTTCTACAGATGTAGAGTATCATAATACCACTAGCTTGTCAATAGTGAGAATTCTACCGAAAACACGGCTATTTAGGCGGCCTTCGGCCGAGGGCATTGAGCGGAACGCGGTCGCAAAAGCGATATAAGCGACAATATACGTTGCTGCAACTCAGAGTGTCGTCGATGCGATTGCCGTTGCAGACATCGAATGCCTCTTGAGCACAGTACCGCCAGATCGAGCTCTGAACGAACCGCGGGAAGGTTGCGGGGAATTCGGGATTGAACTCTCGAGCATCGATGGATTCGGCAATGCGCTCGATGATCTCGGCGCACCCGGCCGGCCGGTAGCAGGCCGGGCCATAGGGATGGGCCGCATTGAGCCGGCCCAGGATCCCGGTCCGGTGCAGGAAATTGTGGACCAGAGTATCGACGGCGATCAGGCTGCCGCCGACTTCGGCCCAGCGGGCTCGATCACCCCCTCCGCCCAGGAGCAGGACCGAGAGGGTCATGCTGAGCACCTTGTCCGAGACCCCGTAGACGTGCCGCAGCGGCTCTAGGACGGCTGCCCGCATGCGGGCGACCCGACTAGGCGCGGCAGGGTCATCGGCGTCAGCGAGCTGGCCATCGATCCAGGCGACCAGATCCCCATCGGCAATGTCTCGGATGAACAAGAACAGGCTGTAAGCCATCTGGTTCAGGTTGCCGTTCCTCAGCCGATGGGTCGGCAGGGGGCAGGCCGCAATATGGTCCGGCTCGGCGCAGGTGCCCGAACCTTTGGTACCGGCACCCATGAAAATGCCAATAGGTTTTGAGCTTGGGGCAGGACGGGGCCTTGCCAAGATTTTGTTCGATCCTGCGCCAGGTCGCCCGGCCGTGGCGCTGCATGTAGTCGGCGGCGATTGCGTTCGAGATGCCCTGAAAGCTCAACGCTTCGACCAGCCAATCGAACAGTTTCGGCGTGTCGTGGTCCTTGATGGCTCTGACTACGCCACGCCTCCGGAGGCTAGTTCGCAAGTCATCAAGATACGATGGAGACCCGGCGAGCCGACAAACGGTGCGGACCAGAGTCACCGCATAGTCGAAATCGGGACCTTGAATCGACTCCAGGGTCAATGCTGCTTGCCATCGATCTCGGTTTCATCAAACTGCAAGATTCTGTCACGGGCACATCAGATCAGCGATATGAGCCGACGCTGGCTGTCAGAATCGCCGTCGATGTACCGCTGGGTCGTCACAATCGATCGGTGGCCAGCGAGCAGCTGCACGTCTCGCAGCGAGCCGCCAGCCTCATGCACGCGCCGGGCCGCGCGGGTGATGAACGTCCGCCGACCCGAATGAGACGAGCAGCCAGCGAGGCCGATGGCCCGGTACGCCTTCTTGAACCAGTTGACGATACTGACCGGGTGCATCGAACCGCCGCGCGCAGATCGAACGACCGGCCCCGGCGGGACCGTGCGTGCCATCCACCAAGCCAAGGCGTCGTGAAGGTCAGGGTGGATTGGGATCAACCGGCCGCTCTGGTTCTTCGCGGCCGAATTGCGAAGCTCAATGACAGAGGCGAGATCGCCAGCCGGATCCAGAACCATGTCCCACGTCAGCTGCGCTACCTCTCCGGCTCGCAGCCCAGCTTTGACCGAGAGGAGGACAATTAACTGATCGCGTTCGGGGTATCGGGTCGAACTGGCGTAGGTAAGGAGTCGGCAAAACTGGGTATCTGTTAAAATCTTCGCTTGCTTACCGGCCATAACAGACTTCAAGATCTGTTATGAATACACTATTGAAGAACAAATGCTGCGTCAATCGTATTTATCAGCTAATCTCGCAACCTCCCCACCGAAGCCGTATGGCAAGTCTGTGCTGTGTATTCGCTCAGTTCACAAGCGCTGCGTGATGGTCCCAGGCGTGGGGTAGTCACCTTGATAACGTCGCAAGAAGAGTTTTAACCGTTCAGATGATGGCGCGGCGAGAACTTGACTGGGAGGGCCCTGTTCAACGATCACTCCGCGATCTATGAACATGATGTGATCACTCACGTCACGGGCGAACTGGATCTCATGAGTCACGACGATCATTGTCATGCCTTCATCGACTAACTTTCGGATGACGGCCAAGACTTCTCCGACCAGCTCCGGGTCCAGAGCACTCGTCACCTCATCGAACAGCATTACCTTGGGCTGCATCGCGAGAGCTCGCGCAATAGCCACGCGCTGCTGCTGGCCGCCCGACAGCATCGCCGGATACTGATCCGCCTTGTCAGAGAGGCCTACTTTTTCCAAAAGATCGTAGGCAAGTTCACGCGCTTTGCTCCTCGCCATATTGCGGACGTGCACCGGGCCCATCATCACGTTCTGAAGCGCGGTCCGGTGCGGAAACAAATTGAAGCTTTGGAACACGATTCCGACGCTTTCGCGTAGCTTTGCGTTCTCGGCTTCGGAACGGGGGATGCGTCGGCTATCGGGGCTCGCCCGATAGCCCACCGTCTCGCCGTCAATTCGAATCTCTCCCTCCTGAAAATCCTCGAGGAAATTGATGCAGCGAAGCAACGTTGATTTTCCCGAACCGCTCGGTCCAAGCACGACCACAACATCGCCCTTCTCGACATCGAAGCTCAGTGTCTTGAGAACGTCGATCGATCCATATGATTTGCGAAGATTCTTGACCTCTACCATTGCCATGGCACAGCAGCCATCTACTGAGTAACCAACGACCGTCTCTCCCACCAACGGGCAAGTAGAGACAGCGGGTAACAGATAACGAAGTAAATTGCCATTACGCCCAAGAAGATCTGAAAGGAGGCGAGCGTACGCTCGACCACTTCTCGCGCCGCATAGGTCAGCTCCCAGACACCTACCACGGAAGCGTACGACGTCTGTTTGATCGCAGTCAGGGAGTTATTGAGCAGCGGGGGGATAGCGATTCGCGTGGCCTGAGGCAGAATGACCTCGCGAAGAATCGCGCCTCGGCGCATGCCTAGTCCCTTGGCCGCAGCAAGTTGACTGGGGGGAACTGAGGCGACGGCGCTCCGAACGATCTCCGCAACAAAGGCACTAACGTAAACGATCTGCGCGGCGCCAACGGCAACATGGGCGTTGACGCGGTATCCAACTGCTGGAAAGACATAATACCCGAGAAACATAACGACCAAAACCGGTACGCCTCGCAGGACGAAGACGTAGGCCGTGATCAGGCGCTGAACCATCGGGCCGCTGACCGTCGCTAGGATCCCGATCCCGGTTCCAAGCAGAGTCCCGATACCGACGACCAGCATCGAAAGCCAGAGCGTGACTAACGCGCCCTGAAGCAGATAAGGCAGGCTGGCGATGAGCACATGCGGCATGCCCTAGTATCTCCCCGCTGTTCGATGCTCGATCAATCGCAATGCACCTCCGACGGTCGTGGTGAGTACGAGATAAAACAATGCGATGGCAACAAAGATTTCCGCAGACGCGGCACTGCGCTCGATTGCCATTTTGCCGGTCATGGTCAGCTCCATCACGCCGATCGCAGACACGAGCGATGTGTCTTTGATCAGAATGATGAGCTGGTTACCGAGCGGACCCAGAATTCTCAGCAGCGCTTGCGGCAGAATCACGTGACGAAAGGCTTTGAGGCGACCCATGCCAATGCCTCGTGCGGCATCCCATTGACGCTGGCTGATCGATTCGATCGCCCCGCGATAGGTCTCGGTGAGAAAGGCCCCGTGTTGCGCAGCAATTCCCAGAACCCCGCACGCGAACTCCGACGGATACAACCCGAGTAATGGAAGCCCGAAGTAGATGAGGTAGACCTGCAGAAGGAGCGGGGTGTTCCGCATCAGCTCAATGAATGAAACGGTGGGGATCACGAAGACGGCACGCTTTTCCATTCTGGGCAGTAGCAACAGCAATCCGAAGGCAAGCGCGAGCGGCATGGCCGCCAGAGCGAGAGCTAGCGTAGTGACAAAGCCGGCGACCAGCTTCGGAAACAGCCCGGCGAGAAGCACGATGGTCTGGGCGAAGTAATCCATGCATCACCATCGTTCTGCGCACGGATTCCACGCGCGCCCGCCGGTGGCAACCAAGGACGCCCCAATTGCCGTGGCGAGTGGTCCACGCGTGCGGCGTCAGCCCTTATTTGTGGTCTGGATAGCACGCGCGCGGCGCGGCTCCACGCCGAACCACTTTTGGTACAGCCCTTTGTAGGGACTCCACAGACTGCCGCCCAACATTTCGGCGACGATGGTGTCGAGGAACAGCCACCATTTGAAGTCGTCGGGCCTCAAAAAAATGGCGTTGCCCGTCACGTCGGTCAGCCACTCGTCGAGGATGCGAATATCGGGATTGTCCTTCGCGTAATAGAGCGCGACCGGGGCATCAAGTTGGGCTGCTGTAGCGCGACCAAGCTTGACCGCATTGAACTGGGAGGAGATCGCGTCAAAAGTGAGAAACTTGGCGTTCGGGTAAAAACGTTTTCCGCGCTCTTCCTGGACCGGCGCCGTGAGGTGCGCAACCGTGTACTCCGGTTTGTTCAGATCGGCTACGGTTCGAATGGGACTATCCTTCTTGACCACTACGACAATCCCACTCTCTATGTAGGGTCGGGTGAAGGCTACCTGCAGCGCGCGGTCGGCGTAGACCGTCGTTACCATGATGCCGAAATCCACCGTGCCATTCTGTGCGTTGGGCCATCGCGCCGCAAAACCCTGCTTGAAGAGCTCTATCTTGTTTTCGTCGCCGAAAACCGCCTTGGCGATGAGCCTGGCCACTTCGATGTCGAAGCCGGTCAATTCACCCTTGTCGTCGATGAAGCCGAACGGCGGCGCCTCGCTGGTCACGCCTACGATCAGCTTACCCCGAGCGCGGACCTCGTCGAGTTTGGATCGACCTTCCGGCAGCGGTTGCTGGGCGGCAGCCGGCGATTGAGTTTGGGCAAGGACCAGGCCGGCTCCTGCCACGACACCGGAAGCCTTCGTAATGAACTCGCGCCTCGAACCCACGATCCTGCTCCTTCGCTGATCTGGCCGGCATCGAGCAGCCGGCATTCCTGTCTTATTGGACTTCCCCCTCACTCGGCGGCAATCGGGCGATCACCGATGGAAAGCGAACTCGACTCGCGGACGTCGATCTCCTTCGGAAAACCGTCCAGGGCACGCTTGATTGCCACGTCCAAACGACCAACGATGTCCCGGATCTCGGCTTCCGTAATGATAAGCGGCGGAGCGAAGCGGAAATAGTTCTTCACGGCAATCGCGATCACGCCTTCCAGGCCTGCGTTGTAGCGGATCCGCTCCGCCATGACCGGATCCGGCAACTTGGTCTTGCGATCCTTGACGATGTCGAGCATTCGGTAAAGACCCTTGCCGCGCACCTCGCCGATGCACTCGTATTTTTGCTGGAGACCACCGAGTTGCCCTTCCGCAAAATTCCCGAGGCTTTCGGCGCGCTGTTCAAGCTTGTCCCGGAGAACGATGTCGAGCTGCTTGAGCGCCACCGCCGCCGGCAACGGATCGCTCGAGTAAGTGCCGGCCCAGGGCAGGCCGCAGTTCCCCCGCGTACGTTCGGCGATTTCCGGCGTGGTAATGGTGCCGCAGATGGCAAGCCCTGCCGAGAGCCCTTTGCCGAACGTGACGATGTCCGGCGTCACTCCATAATGCTGCATCGCCCACATTTTCCCGGTGCGCGCAGGCGCAAGTTGGCATTCGTCGAGGATAAGAAGCGCTCCCCACCGCTTCGCTAATTCTGCAAGGCGCGGCAGCCATTCCTTCGGAGGAACGATCATGCCACCGGGGACCGGAATAGTCTCGACCAGGATGGCCGCAATGTTTTGGCTCGTCACAAATTCGAGCATTTCTTCGCTGGACTTGAGACAGGCGACATCGCAATCGGGATACGCTTGGTTCACCGGACATCGGTAGCAATATGGGGGGAGCAGCGCGTTCGATTTCGCGGGGAACATTAGCGGCCCGAGGTTCTTGCGGCGATTGCCTCCCACGCTCGTCAACGCTTCGACCGCGAGGCTGCCGCCGTGAAGGCCGCGGATCATCGAGACAATGTCGTACTTACCGGTTGCCGCAAGCGCCATGCGCATTGCGATCTCGTTCGCCTCTGATCCGGTGACCGCGAAGTTCACGACCTTGAGGTTCCCTGGTGTGATCTCACCCAGACGCTCGGCGAACTCGATCACCCACGGATTGGAGTACCAGGAAGACTCATGCACCAACGTGCCCGCCATCTCCTTGATGACCTCGGTCAGCTCGGGGTGTGAGTGACCGAGGACCATGCACATCATTCCGGACGTAAGGTCGTAGTACTCGGCGTTGTCCAGGTCGATGAGCTTGGTGCCCTTGCCAGACTTAAAAATGATCCGCGGCGAGTAGCGCCACCCAAACACCGATCTTGCATCCCGGGCCTGGAAGTCGGTATGACTATTCGAAAAACGAAAAGCCTTTTCCATGAGACACCTCTCGGCGGGCATATGTTGTCTTTCATAATGCCCAATTGGGGTTCTTGTAAACGACATCATGCTGCAGCTCCAGAGCCGGGACGCCATTGCGGAGAGCAAACGGCGCGCGCCGCAGACCCGCCCCCATCGGTTCGGACCGGTTTTTGAGCGGTAGTCCCCGGTGGTACACAACCTGCGCGAAACGCTGCTTGCGCTCGCATCCCCTGGTGACGAGGTCAGCCGCGGTAGGTTGTCACCGCTAAAGTATGAGCTTGCTAGCCCACTCGACGAGCTCGCCCCGCGGGCGAGCGGACTTGCGTCCCGTTCGATGTACTTGCGCAACGCCTCGTAGCCGTTGACCGCCACCAACGGGCAAAGCTCTTTTCAAACGGGATTTCTGATTAAGAAACTGCAATTTCTTAATCAGTGTGCAAGAGGGCGCCTCGGAAAGGTGCTGTCCATGGTACTTGATAGCTTTGTGTAAAAACCTATCAAGTCGGTACTTCGCTGTGCTCCTCACCTTTCCACGTCGGCATGACGATCAGTTGTGACCTAGCGCAAGCCTCGGATCTGAGGCTTGCTTGGGTCTTAGACGATATTCCTTTCCTATGCGTACGTACGCCGGAGCAGTTTCGGCACGCGGACGTGTGATCGGTCCTGAGTGATTATGGCCAATATCAAATGGGCCGGGGGACGCCAACGCTCAACCCGCCTCCGCCATCTCAAGCCGCCTCCGAATGCATTGGACCTGCTTCGGTGTGGACCGGGATAGCCGGCAGCGTGATCGTGAGAACCGAGGTGCCAAGTGCCTCGCGCGCGACATCAAGTAGATGCTTGTGGTGCGTGAAGAACAGGACCTGGGTTTTCTTCGCGAGTTCGTTCAGGACCTGGAAGCCCGCCGCGGCGCGCTTATCATCGAAATTGATGAACAGGTCGTCCGCGATGAACGGCATCGGCTCGGCATGGTCGAGGTAGTCTTCGATCGCGGCGATCCGTAGCGCGAGATAGAGCTGGTCCACCGTGCCGTCGCTCATGCCTGCGACGGCGACGCGCCTTCCGTCCTGCCGGATACCGGCCAGCTCCAGATTGTCATTTTCGTCGAACTCAAGCTGGAGCGTCTGGAACGAGCCGCCTGTCACGCTCGCGAAGAGCTCACCCGCGCGCTTAAGCATGGGCGCTTGCTTTTCCCGCCGGTAGCGATCAATCGCCCACTGCAGCAGCAGGATGGCGGAGCGCAATCGGACATACTGTTCGGCGATCTCCTTAATCTCGGCGAGCGCCGCCTGTCGATCGGCGGCGTCCCTCGCCGCGCGATCATCACCGCCAACGACTTCGAATTCCCGCCGGGAATTGCTTCGGTTCTCGCGCGCTTCCATCAGCCGGTCGCGGAGCTCGGCTACCTCCTGTGTGACCGTTTGCTCCCTGGCGGCGATTTCGTCCAGATCGGTGGCTGCGCACTCGTCGCTCAAGGCCGCGATCGAAAGCCCGTCCCCATCCTGCGCCAATGCGTCGGTAAGCCGGTCAAACTCCGTGCGCAGTTTCCGCATCTCGTCCGATTGCCGGATGGCGATCCAGAGCGCATCGATTGTCTCGACACCGGCTGCGTCCTGAAACCGACCGATGACGTCGTGGGCTTCGCGGCAGGATTCATGGCACTCGTCGATCTTTTCCTGCAATCCATTCAGGGAGAAGTCTTTCGCAACGGCCAGGTCTCGAACCCGTTTCGCCTCGGCAACCAGCCGCTCCAGACCAAGCACCGCGTCCTCGGCATCCACCTCGCCGAGTTGCGGTGCAACGGTTTCCACCAATGCTGCCACGTCACGCTCGAACGCTCTTATGTCGCGCTCGATCTTCTCGATCCGGTCATGCTGGAGATCATTGATCCGGACTGCAGCCTCGCGCATGTCGTCGATCGCATTGATTTGGGCGTCGGCGGTTTCCGGCGTCGATGTAACAGGGAGCTGCAGCGCCTCAAGGGCCGCCCCCCACTGCGTCGTCCAGTCTTTCCACTCTAGCTCGGCTGTCTCCAGAGCCTTGCGCTTGTGCGCGGCGTCGCTTGCGGCCTTGCGCTGCGACGCCTCAAGATCGCGGCTGGTCTTGGCTGTGCCTTCATGCGCCCGTTCCACAGCCGCGGCGGATTCAATCACGACATGAAGCGGCTGGGAGGTCAGAGGCGCAGACGGAAGACCAAGCGCATCAAACTCGGCCTGCACTAGGCGCTTGGCGTCCGCCTCGCGGCCTTGCCATGCTGCCATCTGCCGATCTGCCGTCGAGAGCTGCGCGATCAAATTGATGATGTCGGAACGGACGCGCAGCCACTGGATCATCACATCAGGATCTTGCGGGGCTACGGGCGTGGCGGCCCACAGGGCTTTCCACGCGGCGTCGAGCGCGCCGCGTTCTTCCGCCAGCACCTTCTCCTCCCCGGCGAGGGATTCGAGCAGTTCATTTTGTTCGCTGATCTGTCTTGCAGTTACCGCGAGACGGGCCGCGGCTTCCGATTTGTCGAACCGGCGGTCCGCGGCGTTGTCGGCGTCGTGCATGGCGGCTTCGAAAGCTTGCGGCAGTTGTTCTGGCGCACTGAACGCGAGGACCTCGTCCTCCGGGACCGCGACACCGTCTACATGGCGGCGACGAATGATCGACCAGCCGCTGTCGCGACGGCTGCGCAAACGCTGCAGTTCGTCGGGCGCGACCACCTGCTCGCCCGAGGCGATCCGGTCATATGCCTTCCGGTAGCGGGCCTGTTCCTGCACGGCGGCGCGTACGCGTTCGCCGCAAGCTCTGGACCGTTGTTCCAGATCCCGGCAGGCGTCCCGGTGTGCCACCACCGAGTCCGGCGGCGGGACAGGCATCGATTCCAGAGTCTCGTGGTCGGCGATCGCGGGGCGCAGGGACTTGAGGCTGCGGTCGATCGCAGCGCGTGCTTCCTGCGCGGCACGTTTGGAATTGGCGATGTGCCCGCCAATGTCGCCGATCTCGCGCGTAGCCTTGATCACAGCGGCGAGCCTCGAAACGTCGGTCGCAGTTCCGAGCGCCTCGATCTGCGTCGAGAGTTCAGCCAGCTTGTCGTCGGCCTCGCCCAGGGCGGCTTTTGCATTCTGGACGGCGGCGAGCTGTTCGCCGCGTCGATTGAGCAAGGTCCGAAGCGTGGCGATCTTGGCCCTTGCCGGAACGCGCGCAATCAGCTGGTCAATATCACCGGTCCATTCGAGTTCGGCGGCGAGACGATTGAGCGTTGCTTCGGCGCTGGCCAGTTCTGCCCGGCGTTTTGGCAAGTCCGTCTTGCCGGCGCGAATCTGTATGCGGCGATCGTGAAGTTGCTGAATATCGTCCGCGCGCAATAGCAGGGCCTGGTCATAGGCCAACGCCACGCGCTCAGCCTGAAGCCCCGCGATCTGTTCGTTCAGAGTGGCGATGCGAGAAGCGGCGTTGGAGTCATCCTTCGCTGCCTTCTCCAGTAGGCCGGACGCATCCTCAGCAAAAGGAATGACCTGCCCGAGAGCCTGAAGGGCGGTTTCGGTCTCCGCGAGCTTGCGCACATCCCGGCAGACGCGGCGGATGCGGTTGAGCTTGCGCAGCTCCGCGGACTTGACCTCGATTTCCTGCTCGATGGCCTGGTAGGCGCCGTTGGTGGTTTCGAAGGCGCTTTTAAGCAATTGCCATTTGGCTGTGGTCACGATGTGATCGCGCATCGATGCTTCGGCAGATTTCAATCGCTCCTCCGCCTGGAAATACTTTCGATGCGCCGCGCGGCGCGAGGCCCACAATGCGTCGGCCTCCGTTTCCATCGCTTCATGGTTTCGCGCAGGCCCATGATGCCGGCGCTTGATGAGAACAGCATTTGGCCAACATCACCCTGCGCCTGCAGAATCTCCTTGCCGCCCTGACGCAGGCGTTCGTGATCGAGACTGAACATGCGCGTGTAGAAGCGCCGATCCGCACCGGCAAGATACGGCGCCAGTGCTGCCTCACCCGATGCGATAGGCATGTCTTGCTCTGAGAGCAGCGTGTCCTTGTTGCCTTTTCGGCGGCGGAGCGTCAGCGCGTCGGCACCCTTTTCCAGGGTCGCGCTGACGCGCATGGCCCCGTACTCATGCAGGAAGTTGAGTGGCGAATTGGAGGGAATGCCGAAAAGCAGGTCTTCGATGGCCGCCATCGCGGTGGACTTTCCGGCCTCATTCTCACCCAACACTCCGTGGAAGTCCGGCGTGCTCGCCGGCAGAGTGATGGATGCGTCGGTGAAGTGACCGTAGCGGAGCAGATTAAGCTGTCGGATACGCATGGCTATAACTTCTCCGCTGAAAGCCGCGCGGCGAGATAACCGCCGGCATGCGCGATCAAGCTCTCGGTGTCGCCACCGATTGCGGCTTTCAGCCCCGCATCCTCCGCATCCGCACGAACATCGTGCGGCAATTTCCGGATGAGATCGCCGAGATCGGACGCGAGTTGCGCCCGCAGACCGGCATCGCTGCCTGCATTGCGAATCATGCGCTGCAGATCGCCCAATGCATCTTGGCGCAACGCTGTGGCTTCAAGGCTGTCCGTAGTGATGACGAGACGTTCGATCCATGCCGCCTCTTCGCCCAGCCCAAGAGCCGCGGCCCGGGCCTCGGCAAGGAGGTAATCCGCCGATGCCAGCAATTCACCGTTCAGCGCGGTTCGTCCCGTCAGCTCGATCCTGCATGCGAGAAGACGGCCCTGTGACTCATGTCTGACGGCATCCTCAATCGCTTGCCGCACGAGATCGACAGCGTCCGCTGCGGTCTCACATTGATCCGCCGGCACCAGCAAGTGGGTCCATCGAACAACATCGACATTGAGCGGAGAAATCTCATCGACCTCGCCGTCCTGGACCGAAACAAGCGATGCGCCCTTGGGACCGCTCTCCCGGATATGTCGGCCCTGAAGATTGCCACAGAATGCGACATGCGGCCTCTCGTGCAGAATTGCGGCCTGGTGGACATGGGCCAGCGCCCAGTAATCGTAGCCCTTGTTGACCAAATCCTCGATGGCGCAAGGCGCATAATTAAGATGGCCTCCCATGCCACCCAGCCCCGTGTGCAGGATACCGATATTGAAGCAACCGGCCGTCGGCAACGGATAAGCGGGGACGAGGTTCTCAGTTATGTCGCGCTGCCGGAAACTTTGGCCGTGGAGTGCAACGGCATAGCCCTCCAGCAGAAATGTTGCCGGGCGTCGCGAAGAAAAGACATGGACGTTCGCCGGGAGGATGAGGCGGCGCGTGATCTGACTTTCCGCGTCATGATTGCCGTAGAGCAAGAACACCGGAGTTCCAGCTTGCGCGAGCCGGCCCATTTGCCTGACGAAGAACAGTCCGGTCTGGTAATCGCGCCAATCACCATCATAGAGGTCACCGGCGATGACGATGAAGGCGATCTGTTCTTCAATCGCTTGGCTGATCAGGTTATCGAAGGCGACGCGCGTTGCGGTCCGGATTCGTTCAGCGGCTGCGCCTTGCTGCCCGGAAAGTCCCTTAAGCGGACTATCGAGATGAATGTCGCCGGTGTGAATGAAGCGAAAGGATTCCAATGGGAAACTCCTTATGCAAAGTCAAAGCGGCCGTCGCCGAGGCGATTTATCCGGTTCACTGGCCGGCCCTCTTTCGGGTGAGCGAAATCGGGGGGTGATCCGGAAAGGTCCGCCTTCAAATTCTTTGCCATGATAGCAGCCGGCGAACATAAAGGGAACATCATAGTACGGCGATGGATCGAATGCCTCAATATCTTGTGTTGCCCTGGGCTTAGGGTGGGGACAACCCATCTTGCAGCCTGCGCTGACCAAATCTGGACAAGACCGTTTCTGGGTTGACTCGTCCGCAGCGCACATGGCTCGGAAGACGGGGGCAGTCCGCTCGGTCAGAAGATAGCGCCATCGGAATGCCGACCCCCTCCCGCCAGGCACTCGACCAAAGATCGGCTCGAAGCGAAACGCGGCGCCCGCCTGTACGAGCTATTTGCTCACCTTGGTACAGTTTTCTCCCGAGTTACCGGGTTGCTCTCGACGACATCGGGGTTAAAAGCAGGGGCAGCTCGCCGTTTGCCAGGTCTTCAAGTGCCCCGCCCAACTCGTCGATACGCTCAATCCAGACTGCATCGCCGCCAATATTTTTCCAGGTAGGTGGCCAAGCTCTCAATGGGCCCAGACGTACCTTTCCAGTGTGCGCTCCGTGGTCTCCGGGGTGGGTTTGAAAGCTTCGCGCAGGCCATGAAACAGTTCAACCTCTCGTCCAGAGGCCGCACGAGGCAACGGGGTCGGGCATTCTTCGCGGGCCCGACAATCCTCCGCGAGCGCCGCGCCGCCACGCTTCGAACATGCCTAGGCATTGTCGTCTCCTCGTCAAATGGCCTTACCCTCTGAAATTCCGCGGCTGAATTCCACCCCAGTGCACATTAAAATTTTGCTTGTCGGAAAGCGTTTTCATGGCTGCAACAATGCGCCAACGCCATGCGGCTGCGACTACCTTAATGTTAGGATTTGATCCACTAGCGGGTAGAGGTTGGCATCGGTGCAGGCAGAATTCTATACCTCGTAACGGCTGTTCCTCTCGACGATATCTCTCTACTTCTATGGACAGAGTGACCCATTTTTTCTATCTCCTTTAAAAGATTCAGATGCGGACCACCTACCTCTCGCGTCACTTCTTCGGTGGTCGCCCCTCGGTCTGACAGATACATCGCTGCCGCCGTGTTCTTTTTGGTCCCAAAGGGAAAGTTGAAGAGCGCGTGCGCTTTCGTGTGCCATGATCCGCAACTCTGCGCGATAGTTCGTTCTCCCTATCGAACGCTTTTGCTCATGACGGACGACAAGGAGCTTACTCTGCCCAGTCCGAGAGCCTATTGCATATGCACTGACAACAAGACCGTCACAATGCGTGGCCAACTCTTCATATCGTCATTCGTCTTTATCACGTATGTCCACCCTTTAATGCCAAGGAGCCTACGAATAGCTCCGGCAGCACAGCCTGGTTCTTCTCCCCTCCTATTAGTAGTTGGGCATATCTCTAACACTTCTAGAAAATCCGCCTTGAGTTTCAGAAACTCACTCTCAGCTACACGCTGCCGCAGCGCAGGCACCCCATAGGTCTCGATAATTGCCCCACCTTGCCCTCGCAGTCCGGCTGGCGCTTCCATGAAAACTCTCTCTTCCGTCCACTTTTTAACTGGCTTTCGCATTTAGTCTAACTCCCTCGAAACGTTCATGATAGGGCCATCACCATGCATCAGTGGTGTATGGACGCAGCGCGCGATAACGTGCGCGTCGACAAGTTGCTTTTCCTTAAGGCACAGCCTACAGGTCATTGAACCCTGCGTTACCTACCAAATCTACGAGCGACGGACACGCAGTCGTTTTTACCGCAAAGCCAACTAGCTAGCTAGCTAGCTAGCTAGCTAGCTAGCACTACTTTGGCAGATTTTACTCATGCTGCTGTCTGACACCGATCCATCTTCGGCAGTGCGGGCATCGCCCCCGGCTGGCAGGTTGGCAAGATAGTATTTCTTCTCTCCCGACGTGCGGTGTTCGCCGATGAGCCAGGCCTCGTCCCCTGGGAGATGCTGCTGACCCTTGTCCCATATCCGCTGCGGAGGTCCGTCGGCTGCGTGCACGCGGAGGCCAGCTATTTCTGCTCGCCCAAGTACCGCAATATGTGCCGGATACTGATGATGTTTGTTGCGCGCTCACGTACTCCGCCGCGATGATCGCAAACAAAACTCCGCAGACGATGGATGGCAGACGGCAATTCATCAATTCATCCCTCTCTAGTCCTACGGTTTGATTATCGCCTCGTGATCTAACATCAGCAAGCAAATGAGCCCGCCACCACCCCACTTTACAGCCACTGCGACGAGGAGAGGAGCAGGTCATTTCGGCTTGGAGTGATTTGTCCGCCACTTTTGAATCCACCGCCACACCGAACGATAGGTGGCACTATGGTCATCTTGCACCCCGATAAGCAGAACCAACAGGAAGATTATGAACAGAAAGTCCTTCATTGCTCACTCCCATTTTCATCCTCAACTGTGAACGTGCTGCCATGGACGGGCAATCCCCCACAGTCCGAGTGACATTACCAAGGACGGATGCAGCGACAGACTGACTCGCTGATGGAATCGACAAGTCCTACAACGGCTACTGAAGATCGCCTACTTTTCAGCCGATTAGCAAAGTCGCATCCGTTCGGCGTTGTGAATCGGTTGGCGGGCATACTTGCGGCAACCGGGGGGCTTGCGAGGCGGCGGGGTGGCAAGGACGATTGTAGGCAGGAGGGGTTTGCGGTTAGAGTTCAAACCCGACCGAAACAAGAGGGACACCCATGAACATAACATTGGGAAGTCGCGCCTTTGTGTGTTGCTCTGGATCGGCAAGGCTCGGCAGGGTGAACCGCGCAAGTTCACGGAGGTTTGGATTGTCGGAATGGCATACACGATGACCTGTCTGCTTTCCTTGGTCATGGGCCTGGCGTTGTTGATTCTGGCATAGACGGCGGGCGCGGTTCCTCAGCGCAATTCGTCTAGGTCCACCCATTGACCGTCCTGAACACCTCGATCCTGGTGATCGGATGACTCTCCCACCAGGAGATTGATGGGTATCTGACCAAATGCGGGACCATAGTCTAACCGCTGACCGAGGCAATTGAGCGGCAGAAGTTCATTTTTTCAGTTCGCAGCGCGGTGTGCGATCGAAAGCCGATACAATTATCTTAACAGTCACGATCCGATTTTTTCTCACATCAAAATCACAGATGGGCAGGAACTGTCCTCCGCGCTCCAGCTGAAGCGTTGTCCTGCCAACCTGCTGGCGCACTACCGCGCTGCCGTTCTTGAACGGCACTCCCACCT
>WNGD01002690.1_pt1 | contig 18413 bp, 17 predicted proteins | sample 5400671 | NCBI WGS metagenome assembly WNGD01 (sample SAMN13153369, study PRJNA577476) | soil metagenome | isolation source: 40 cm soil or saprolite under grassland replicate 2 | place: USA:California | collected 2016-06-15
GATGCCAGTAGCGCCCTGCGGGGCAGTAAGCAGGAGCAGAGGAGTTGAGATCGTGGACGGTGCGACTGTATCTGTGGCGGTCGTTGCCAGCCGCACCGAGGCGGAACTGATCGTCGGCATGCTGCGCAGTCACGGCTTGAGAGCGGCCGTGGCGGCGGACGATGCCGGGGGACAGGAGCCGCAACTGCAGTTGCAGGGTGTTCGCGTGCTGGTTGCCCCATCCGATGAAGCCTCGGCCCGTCGGCTGATAGCCGCCGCCGAGGACACCCCCCCGTAGGCCGGTCAACCGGCAGGCGGAAGCTGCCCGCCCGGCCCGGCCGATGGCAGGCGCGGGGACGCCTGACCGGCCGCGCCAGATGCTGGCTGCCGTGGTGGCCGTCTACGCGAACGCCTGTCCAGCCAGTTGGTGAGGATCTGTACCACAGCGCCAAGCAAAACGAGGAAGTAGACGTAGGTGGCCGTCCCGGCTAGCGCGACTCCCCCATGGGGATCATGATCCAGCCCGCTCCTGGGCAAGGCGAGCGCCACCGGCCACACGGCTGCATAAAGCAAGGTTGCGGTTGCCACCGTGATCACGATGGCGGGCCGCAGAACTCGCCCCTCGCCCGGCGCCCGGGCGGGCTGAGGCGGCTGGGCTGCGGCCAGCCCGGCGGGCAGATCAGCGGTGACGGCGCCCAGCTCCCCATAGGTCCGCGCCGCGAACGTCTGGCCCACCCGCAGGTCGAACTCGTCCTTGGCCAGCATGCCCCGCACGAATGCGGCCTTGAGGGTGCCGATCACCTGCTCACGGTCCGCGTGCGACGCGCGCAGGTGCCCGCGGCCCGCCGCCTCCGGCTCCTCTCCCGGCCCGGTCGCCATCGCCGTCTCCCCGCTATCGAACGCAGGGCCTGGAAACCGGCACCAGCCAGGTGGGCAACGGCGGGCGGGGGCGGCGGACCGGCGCAGCTTCGGCTGTGTGCCGCAGATCGTGACCGGCCTGCGGGAGTTGCCCGGCCCGGCCAGCCGACGCCCAGCGCTGGGATGCCCCACCGTCTCCGCCCGGCGGCCCTCCCTGCCCTGCCTGCCTGCCGGCGCGCTTGTCAAGCCAGATGAAGAAAAGCACAGGCCAGCCCATCAGCACGCCCGCCAGCCAGACGGCAAAGACCACAATGACCGGTTCCGCAAGCTGGTCCGGAGTCACCCTGGCTACGGGCCACATGCCCACCAGCGCGATGGTCGCGCAGGCAAGCGCCGCGACCGCTTTCTTGTTCACCGATTCCCGGGCGGGCTCCGGCCGGGATCCGGTCAGCCCGGCCGGGATGTCGGCGGTGAGCGCGGCCAGCTCCCCATAGGTCCGCGCTGCGAACGTCTGGCCCACCCTCAGGTCGAACTCGTCCCTGGCCAGCATGCCTTGCACGAACGCGGCCTTGAGGGTGCCGATCACCTGCTCACGGTCCGCGTGCGACGCCCGCATGCGGCCGTGGCCACCGGCGTCTGCTGTGATCTCCTCCCCCGGCCCTGACATCCCCGGTGCCTCCCCCCACGACCGTGATGTACGGAAAGCGTACTCGCATCGCCCCCGGGAACGACCCGCCCGCCCGGTCGGCTCACCCGCGTCCGGGGCCGCCGCCGGTTACGCTGCGTCCGTCCGGTATGCGCGCCTCGATGGTCATGATCATCTTCATTCTCCCGATCTTCAACCGATCACAAGGCTCTTTAGACACGCAACATCCGGTGGTTCGGCGCCGATGAGTTCCGTCTGATGACGCGGTCAAAGCAGCATCGCCCGGAGTGTGCGAGTCAGGTACTTCCCCCAAAGTTGCCGGTGTTGCGACCAGCCGCAGCACATCAACGAAGGAGCGTCGGACATGCGAAGCGTGGTTCTGATGATGAATGTCTCTGTCGACGGATACGTCGCAGGACCCCACGGACACGCCGGCGCGCTCCCCGAGCCCGACGAGCTGAAGCGTTGGAAGCTCGATCGGATCCGTCGGGCCGGGACGCACATCATGGGCCGGGTGACCTACGAGGAGATGGCGGGATACTGGCCAACCTCGACCGACGACTACGCCACGCCGATGAACGAGATCCCCAAGGTCGTGTTCTCGAAGACGGTCGACGAGGTGGCATGGACGGAATCTTCGATCGCACGCGGCGATCTCGCGGACGAGATCGCGGCGCTCCGGCGCCAGCCCGGCGGCGAGATCATCGCCTGGGGTGGCGCGAACTTCGCTCAGTCGCTCTCGCGGGCCGGACTCGTTGACGAATACGTCCTCGTGATTCAACCCGTCGCGTTCGGGAGCGGCCTGCCCCTGTTCGCCGACCTGCCCGACGCGCTGCGGCTCGAACTGATCGAGGCAAAGACATTCGGCAGCACGGTCCTCCACATCTACGAGCCGAGCGATCGCGCAACCCGGCCCCGCGCATGAGCACCGACCGCGCTCCCGGTCGCTCACCGCCGCGCCGCGACGCCGGGCGTGATTGCATGCGGCATGTTGCTCTGCCCGCTGCGCCGACTTATGACGGCGTGACGCGAAGGCCCCTCTCCCTACGGAAAGTGGTCGCAGACCGCGCTGCCGGTTCTCCAGTTAGCTGGCCAGCCGGCAAAGGTTACCGACGCAGGCTGCCGGGGACAGCGGCAATCAGCGCCGCAACAGCAGTATGACGATTACGATGATAACGATGACGACTACGGTGCCAATACCGATATAAATTGGCTTCCCCTTTCTCTCTGGTGCACGAGCAGGGACTTGCCCTGAACCAGCCCGGCACAGGCCTCACGGCGGACCTGGCTCCCGTACGGATCGGGTGCATTTCGGCGTCGATCAGTGCGCGCTACTCAGAATGAACTGATCACTTCTTGAAAGCATCCTTGACTTTCTCGCCAGCCTGCTTGAGGTCGCCCTTCGCCTCCTCAGCCCGGCCTTCAGCCTCCAGGCGGCCGCCGTCGGTCGCCCGGCCAGCCTGCTTCTTGATCTTGCCCTTGACCTCGGTCACCTTGTTGGCCGCCTTGTTCTCAGCGCCCATGATGAACTCCTCCAGTTGGAAGCCGTCTAGCTGCCCGCTGAGGTCAGCACCAAACTCGCGGAGCAGCTCGACGCGCAGGCATTGCTGTGGTTCGCTGCCGCCCCGCGCCTGGTGTTGTCAGCCTCCGCTCTGAGCGGTCAGCCGTATTGCCGGAACCTGGTGACTCATTGATTTGCGGCACATCAGTCTCACGCTCGCGTAGCGCTGTCTGACCAGAATGGACTTTCCTGGCGGTGGGGATGCTGGCACGAGTCGTCCCGTGCAGGTGGCCTCCTTGCCCACCGTTGCTGGCCGGGCAACACTGCATGTGATGACGCAGGGCGTGCGACAGGCGCAGGCGCCGGTGGACTAGACCAGGGCTCGATCTGCCGGATCGGCAGGGGGCGCTGCCCGGGTCTTCCATACCGGCGGCCTGCGGCGGCGGGGCCGGTAGGTGGGGGATGACGATGAGGGTCTCGACGGCCCGGTGGGTGGCTGGCTGTATTGCGGCGGCGTCGATCGTGCTGATGGCCGGCGCGTTGGTGCTGGAGTACGTGGACCGGGAGCTGCTGCCCGCGAGCATGATGAGCTGGACTTTCGACAACGTATCCGGGCAGGTGGTGAACCTGGCGGTCCCGGTGGTGGGCTTCGTTCTTGCGTCCCGGCGGCCCGCGAACCGGATCGGCTGGCTGTTCCTGACGGCGGGCATAGTGCTGGCCCTTGAAGCTTTCGGCGCCCAGTACGGGCTGCGTGCCCTGGTCGCGGCGCCGGGGTCCTTGCCAGCGGGCCGCGCATTCGCCTGGTTCGCCAACTCGCTAGGGGGGTTTCCCATCGTCATTCTCGCTTGTGTGTTCCTGCTCTTCCCGACCGGGCACCTCCGGTCACGGCGGTGGCGCCCGGCCGCCTGGTTCATGGCTGCGGTGTTTGCGCTGGTCGCGGTGGTCTTGCTTATCACCACCACCCGCTACTGGTCGCACCCGTTCAACTCGTTCAGTGGCGGATTGCCGGCCTATCTGGCCGCAACCTTTTTTGTCACAGTGGCCGCGCTGGTGGTCGGCGTGACAGCCCTGGTGGTACGGTTCGCCCGGTCATCAGGTGAGGAGCGGCTGCAGCTGAAGTGGTTCGCCGCGGCTGCCCTGCTCGTGGTCGTCACGGTGATCGCGTCGTTCCTGGCGAATGAGGCGGTGGCGAACGTGCTCAGCAGCCTGGCGTTCTTGTGCCTGTACGCCGCCATCGCGATCGCGGTGCTGAAGTACCGGCTCTATGACATCGACATCGTGATCAGCAAGGCGGTCCTGTACGGCTCCCTGGCGGTGTTCATCACCGCCGTCTACGCGGCCCTTGTCGTGGGGGTTGGGACGCTTGTGGGCAACCAGCGCAGCCCGCTGCTGACGGCGCTGGCGGCCGCGGTGGTGGCGGTCGCGTTCCAGCCCGCCCGCCAGTGGGCCGGCCGGCTGGCCAACCGGGTCGTCTACGGCCGGCGGGCTACCCCTTATCAGGTGCTGTCGGACTTCGCCCAGCGCATCGGCGGCACCTACGCGGCCGAGGACGTGCTGCCGCAGATGGCGCAGATCGTGGCGGCTGGCACCGGCGCCAAAAAGGTGATGATCTGGCTGCGGGTAGGTGACGAACTCCATCCTGAGGCTTCCTCAGACGGAAACCCGCGCGAAGGCCCGCTGTCAGTTGATGGCCAGGCGCTGCCGCCGCTGCCGGACGGTGAGATCAGCGTCCCGGTAGTACACCAGGGCGAACTACTGGGCGCGATCTCGATCACAATGCCCAAAGACGAGCCGCTGCGCCCGGCCGGACAGCAACTGGTCACCGACGTCGCCTCCCAGGCCGGGCTGGCGCTGGCCAATGCCGGGCTGATCGAGGACCTGCGCGCATCCCGGCAACGGCTGGTCACAGCCCAGGACGAGGCGCGACGTCGCCTGGAGCGCAACATCCACGACGGCGCCCAGCAGGACCTGGTCGCCTGGCCATCAAGCTCCAGCTGGGCGAGACCACCGTCGCCACGGACCCGGCACAAACCGGGCCGGTCTTCGGCGAGCTCAAAGCAGACGCCGCGGGCGCGCTGGAGAACCTGCGCGACCTCGCCCGCGGGATCTACCCGCCGCTGCTGGCCGACCTCGGCCTGGCCGCGGCACTCAACGCCCAGGCCAGCAAATCGCCGCTGCCGGTCACGGTGGAAGCCGACGGGATCGGGCGATTCGGCCAAGACACCGAGGCGGCGGTGTATTTCTGTTGCCTGGAAGCACTGCAGAACACCGCGAAATACGCCCACGCCACGCACGCCCGGATCTCCTTGCAAGCGCGCAACGGGACCCTGCAGTTCACCGTGTCCGACGACGGGACCGGCTACGACACAAGCCGCACCCCGATGGGTTCGGGCCTGCGGAACATGGCCGACCGGCTCGCCGCACTCCGCGGCCAGCTCGAGATCCGGTCCGCTCCCAGCCGCGGCACCATCATCACCGGGCATCTTCCCGTCCCGGTCACCAGCAGCGGCATTAGCGCGCAGCACTCCCACCCCGCCGAGGCCACGACGGCCTGAATGCGGTCAACGAGTGTGGCAAGCGCACTAGATCCGCGCGCGGCGATTGCTGCGGCGGAACACCAGTGCCGCGATGGCACCGATTAGCGCGCCAAGCAGGGCACCGAGCCCGCCCGGAACAAGCAGCCGGGCGGGCAGTGGCGTCCCGGTCGCCCTCACGGCGCGTTGGACGACCTGCGCACGCGGCTGCCCAGGAGTGATGTTGGCATCGACGAAAGCGATATAGCTGTCGGCGACGGCGTTGGCGGTGCGCGCTGCCTGGGCGGCGGTCGCGCCCTGGGCGCTGATCGAGAGAACCCGGTCAGTCAGGCTTGTGACCTGGATGTCGCGGCGCAGGGCCGACAGCGACATGACGGGCCCGACGTTAGGCAAGGCGCCTTGCAATACGGGGTCGCTGCCGGCGATTGCTACCTGCGTCCCGACATACCGGGCCGCCGACGGGCCCAGCAGAACGGTCGTGCTGGTGAACACAGGCGAGCTGAGCAGGGTCAACACGATGCCCGCCAGCAGGCCAAGCGCGGCGACCGCAGCTGCGCCCGAGGTAGCCACCTTACTTGCCGACGGCCGCGGCTGCGCCTGGGCGGGCACGCGCCGCTGCCGGGCCGTGACCAGCCCGGCGGGCAGGTCGGCGGTCAGTGCTGCCAGATCCGTGAGGGTCCGCGCAGCGAGCGCCTGGCCCACCCGCAGGTCAAACTCGTCCTTGGCCAGCCGGCCCTGCACGAATGCGGTCTTGAGCACCTCGACGATGTGCTCCCGGTCGAGATGCGACACCCTCGGCCGGCCACGGCCCACCGGGCCCGCCGACATCCAATCCCCCGGGCCTACCGTCACCGGCGCCTCCCCCACCTGCACAAAGCAAGGAAAGCGTACTCCCGATGCCCTCTGGCGGCCACGCTGCGGCGCGGGCTCAGGTGCTGGCCCGCTGGTTACGGATGGCCCACGGCTGGAGGATGGCGTACACCGCCTCCGACGTGGGCACGGCCAGGCCGTGCCGGGATGCGCGGCGCACGACGAAGCCATGCAGGGCCTCCAGCTCCATGTGGCGCCCCGCCACCAGATCGTCATGCAGAGAGGAGAAGTTGCCCGGCTCGATGGCCTGCGCCAGCGCCATGGCGCGCTCCTGGGCGGCCTGCGGCACAGGGTTGCCGTCCGCCTCGGCCACCGCGCATACCTCGGCAACCAGGCGGCTGAACGCCGCCCATGCAGCGTCTGCGGAGCGGATCTCCCCGATCGGCAGCCGCACCGCGGCGGTCATGCCGGCCTGCGCGCAGATGAAGGCGAGCTTGGCCCAGAGCACGGTCTTAATGCTCGCCGACAATTCCGCCCCGAATCCGGCCTGCTCGCAGCGCGCCAGCAGGCGCTTCGCCCGCTCGCTGGTGTGGCCGTCGAGTTCCCCGAAGGTGATGCTGGCCGGCCCGCCGGTGTGCAGGATCACCCCCGGCTCGGCGATCTCAGCAAAGATGAAGGCAGCTCTGCCCATCACGTGGTCTTCCCCGACCTCCCGAGCAAGCTTTTCTTCGTTCTCGACCCCGTTCTGCAGCGATACCACGGCCGTGCCCTCACCCATCAGTGGTCCCAGCCGGGCCGCCGCGGCGTCGGTGTCGAAGGTCTTGACGCAGAACAGCACGAAGTCGCACGGGCCGATATCAGCCGGGTCATCGGTGGCGGGCGCCTGCACCTCGAAGTCGCCCTTCACGCTGCGCACCCTCAGTCCATGCTCGCGAAGGGCCTTCAGGTGGGCGCCCCGCGTTATGAGGTGCACCTCTGCGCCGGCCTGGGCGAGCCGCCCGCCGAAATAGCCACCGACCCCGCCGGCCCCATAAACAGCGATACGCACGTTCCGCCACCCCCTCCGCCCCACAGCCGCTACCGGCACGCTACCCCCGGCCACTGAGCTGTCACAGCCCGCTTCACCGTCAGGCACCCCGCTCAGCGGACAACAGCTTCTGTACTGACTGAGAACCACTGCGCCCCCGCGGGGGGCCGACCGCGTCTCCATGTACGCCCGTGAACCGTTGATTCGCGCCGCGGACGGGCACCCCTGGTATCACGGCGGCGGCTTGGGCTCCAGCGCGCTGGCCGCCCGGCGGATCGTCCCCGCGCCGCCCATCGCGGCCCGCCGCCACGGCACAACCCCCTCGATCTCAGTTTCCAGCGAGAAGCTCAGGAAGGTCCTGATCACCACAATCAGCCCCAGCACGAAGACATTGTCGAGGGTTGGCGCGACCGCGACGGTGCGAATCAGGTCGGCCGCGACCAGGACTTCCACACCGAGCAGCAGGGTCCCGCCGAAGGACTGGCGCAACACCAGGTAAGTCCTTGCCGACCAGCCGAACCGCCGCGCGGCCATTACGGCGAGCACAAACGACCAGATCACGCCCACAACCAGGATCGCGGCTGCCAGCGCCTCGAAACCCTGGGCAACATGGTCCATCAGCTCAGTGAACGTCCCGGCCGGTGCCTCGGCAGCAGCCGCAGCGAGGATCATATGCCCCTGCCCCGCATGCCATCCCCTCAGCTAGCCCAGCGAGCCGCCAAGTAGTATCCCACCCGCCGGGCACGTCCGGCCCGCTTACCGGTCCATCTGCATTCGCCAAGAAATCATCAGATTCACCGTGCGACGTACGCCCCCAATCCCAGCTGCTCCGCCGCGTCCAGTAGGTCATCGTCGGAGAATTTGCGACTGCGCAGTTCATTCAGGGCAGCCGCGAAACGGTCATTAGGAGCGTAAAACTCCAGAGCGATCCCATCGGGGTCTCTAAAGTTTAGGTGGTGGCCGAGTTCGCTATCCCGGACCGGAGTGAACTCCACGTCCAGTTCGCGAAGGCGTTGCTCCCAGTCCAGCAGTTCCGCCCTGTTCCTTGCGGTAAGCCCCAGATGGTCGAGTCCTGTTTGCCGATGCGTAAACCGGGTGCCGGTGCCATCGGGGTGCCGGATCAGAGAAAGCGTGAATCCGGTTGTCTTGTGTATGCAGGCCAAGCCGTACCCGAAGTCAAGGACGACCGTGAAGCCAAGCACCTCCGTGTAGAACTGGGCACTGATACTAAGGTTCGTGACGGTCAGACTGACGTGGTCTAATCCACGGAAGGTCAAGGCCGCGTCGTCGGTAGCTGCCGCCGTTTCGTGCGCCTACTCGGGAGACGTCGTCATGAGGGATTCCTTGGCGGCCCGACGCGAGGCCTGCGGCGCCTGCGTGGCCACGTCAGTATCTCCAGCAGCGATCGAGGCCGGCAAGGCACGCGGCGACCCCCGCTGCTGCGATAGCTATCAGAGCTGTAGGTGCTTCGATGCGCACGATGGATGCTGAGTCCTTCCCGCCGTTCGGGTCCTCAGCACATAACCTGTGGCTGCAGATAGTGTGGAGGTCAGGTGAAGGGCGGATGACTTATCCCAACCGCATCAGCCGCTCGGGCGGGGTGGTTCGGATCCGTTCAGGCCCTTCCAGCATCATCAAGCTGGACCTGCTCCGGCACTTGTTCAGTTTCACCCGCCGCAACAGGCCCGTCACGTCGTGAGCGACGGGAATCTTTTCCTACAACCCTGTAAATACACCAAGGGAGAGTAAAGGTCGGGTATAAGTAGAGCAAAGCGCGGACAAGGGTGCCCCTCTGGCCGCCACCAGCCCGAGTCCTGCCCCGGCGTGCGCACACCCAACCCTGACCGGCCATGTCCGGGATCCCGGTACAGACAGACTCTGTCCGCAATGCCCCGAGAGTACGCGATCTAACTCGAAAGCATCTGGACGAAAATGGCGCTAGGTGGCTGGAAGTCGCTCGCCGCCCCGCCGAGTAGCCGGAAATGTACCCGTTCTGCAGGCAGGTGCACTACCCTACCCTCAATTTAGGTGGGCGGGGTGGTGGCCGTGTTTGCTGACCTAATGCGCGCTGTAGCGGCCGCGGTGGCCGCCGGTGTGCTGCCCGGGTACTTCTGGGCCGCCGTCCTGGCCCCCCGCGCCGGCCTCGCTGAGCGGCTGACCTGGTCGTCGGTGCTGTCGGTGGCTTCGGTGCCGGCGGTCGCGCTGGCGCTGGCGAAGGCCGCCCACACGGGGGTCACCCTGTGGGTGGCCATCGGTGCGGTGGCGCTGGTGGCTGGCTCGGGTGCGCTGGTGTTTGCCGCGCGCGGGCCCGCGCGCAGCCCGGCGGGCCCGGCGCTGCCACGGCCGGCGCCGATCCGGAGCCGCGGCGTGCTCGCGCTGGCCCTCACCGCCTTCGCGGCGGCCCTCATAACGGTCGTGGCCGCGCTGCTGCACCAGCGAGTGCCCGGGCCGCTGCTGGCCCTGGTCGCGCTCTTGGTGGCCACGGCGGGTGCGCTGGCAGCCTGGACCGCGGGGCTGTCGCCACCGGGGCCGCCAGCTCACGATGGCGGGCCGGCGCCGGGAGGTAGCCCAGCGCCAGGGCCAGGTGAGCCGGGGCCAGTGCCGACGCCGACGAGCAAGCCTCCGCTGGCGACCAAGACGGCCCTGGCGGAGAAGTCCGTGCCGTCGGCGACGGGGGGGCAGCGCCGTCCCGCCTGGCGCGTGCCTGCGCTGGGCATCACGCTCGCGCTGATCACCGTCCGCGGGTACGCGGGCGTGATCATGCTGAACTGGCCCTACATCCGCGGTACCGACCAGTTCTCCTACGTGATCATGTCCGAGCAGATGCTCCGGCATGGGTCGTATGGCACGTTCCTGATCTACCCGCCGGGCTTCTCTACCCTGTCCGCGGTCATCTGCCGCATATCTGGGCTGGCACCCTACACGCTGTACCCGGTGCTCGCTCCCGCTCTGCTGCTGCTGACCAGCCTGGCCGCGTACGCGCTGGCGACCAGGCTGTGGGGATGGCAGTACGGGATCGCGGCGGCGGCGCTGTCGGGGCTGGTGCTGGACGGGGCGTACACCAGCTTCTTCGAGGGCCGCTATCCCGACCTGACGGCCGCGTTCTTCCTGATGGTGATGCTCGGCGCCGCCCTGGTGGTGCTGTATCAGTCGCCGTCGCTGCGGTCCGGCGCCCTGGTGACGGTGGTTGGCGCGTCGGTGGTGCTCTACCACCCGGTGGTCAGCATGTACCTGGCGCTGCTGCTGGCGCTGGTTGCCATCATAGGCCTGCCATACTTGCTGCTGCGGGGCCTGCGGCGGGAGGCCCGGGTGCTGCTGCTCACGCTGGCGGCGGCGGCACTGTCGGCATGCTATGCGGCCTATACCTATGACCTGCTCGGAATCATCAGCGGGTCGTCGTCCACCTCGCACTCCGTGGCGATCGTCCTCGGCACCCAGCCGGTCCCCGGGGCCAGCCACCTGCTGACCGAGCTCGGGCCGGCGCTGGTGTGGCTCTCGCTTTTTGGCTTTGCCGCGCTGGCCGCCGCCGTCCGGTACCTGCGCACCCCGCCGCAGGTTCTCACCGTGCTGACGGTGCTGGGGTGGTGTGCGGTGATGTATGCGGGCAGCCGGACGGCGGCCGATGGCTTTCCCACGCGGTTCGAGCGTGACCTCGGCGCCCCACTGTCGGTGATGGCGGCGTTCGGTGCTGGCCTGCTCCTGCGGTCGTTGCCGCAGGCGTGGCTGGCACGGAAGACCGCCGCGACGGTGCTGGCGGCGGTGGGAGCCGGCGTGGTGGGCGCGATGCTGGTAGTCCCGTCCATGGCCAACGTGGTGACCGACAGCCGGACACGGGGAAACATTCTCAGCCCGCAGGTCGCCGCCGCGGCCCGGTGGCTGCGCGAGCACAACACCGGCGGCACGATCATTACCTCACCCTGGATGAAACCGGTGTCCAACCGGGCGGTGCTGGCCATGGGGGGCTACACCGGCCTGCAGTCGTACACCGTCGCGAAGATCGAGCACCCACGCTCGCTGCCGCCGGCCGGGCGGCAGCCGCTGCTCGATTCGCACCAGGTGCTGTGGAAGCCCGCCAGCTGCCAGTCGGCCCGCGCCCTCAGCCGCAACGACGTCCGGTACGTAGTCCTCTACAGGTTCGGGCACGGCGCCAATGTGCCCGCCTTCCAGGCGGATCCTGCCCGCTACCACCAGGTGTACGAGAACCAGGCAGTGATCATCTACTCCGCCGCTCAGGTCCCCTGCCAGGGGCAGGCCGACGGTACGAACTTAAAGACCGGTCCCATCGGGGCCAGCCCGGACTCTTGTAGCTACAAAGCTGCGGTCTGAACAGTCTGACCCGGAGGCATCTGGTACGGAAGTGGCACACCACGGTGCGGTCCACCTGCCCACACTTGAAAGCTCCAGGCCCGGCCTGGAACCGCGTCTCTACATCGACCACCAACGAATCCCGGGAGACCGACATGTCTGGCACGACCGAAGGGTCAGCGGGCGCCCGGGCGGTCCGGCGGTTCACGATCGAGATCCCCGAGGCGGAAATCGAGGCGCTGCGGGCGCGTATCGCGGCCACGCGCTGGCCCGAGAAAGAGACCGTCCCCGATCAGTCGCAAGGCGTGCCGCTGGCGGCGGTGCAGGAGCTCGCGCGCTATTGGTGCGGCGGCTACGACTGGAGGTGTGAGGCACAGCTGAACGCCCGGCCGCAGTTCATGACCGAGATCGACGGGCTGGACATCCATTTCATCCACGTCAAGTCGCGGTACGAGGACGCGTTGCCGCTGGTCGTCAACCACGGATGGCCCGGCTCGGTCATCGAGCAGCTGAAGATAATCGATCGGCTGGCCGATCCCACGGCGCACGGCGCCAGCGCATCGGACGCTTTCCATGTGGTGGTCCCGTCGATGCCGGGCTACGGGTTTTCCGGCAAGCCGGCGAGCACCGGCTGGGGCCCCGAGCGCATGGGCCGGGCCTGGGCCGAGCTGATGGGGCGCCTCGGCTACACCCGGTACGTCGCGCAAGGCGGCGACTGGGGTGCGTTCGTCGTCGACCAGATGGGCTTGCAGGCACCGGAGGGATTGCTCGCCATCCACACCAACATGCCTTGCACCGTCCCCGCCGACGTCGACCAGGCTGCCCAGGCCGGCGACCCGCCACCCTCCGGTCTCTCAGCGGAGGAACGACGCGCCTACGAGCAGCTGATCAGAACGTACGGGCAGGTCGAGTACGCCAGGATGATGGCGGCGCGCCCGCAGACCTTGTACGGCATCGCGGATTCACCCGTCGGCCTGGCCGCTTGGCTTCTGGACCACAACGATGCCGGCGGCCAGCCCGCCGCCGCGGTTGTCTCGGCGCTGGACCGGGCCACCAGCGCCACTGGCGAACTGACGCGGGATGAGATCCTCGACAACATCACGTTCTACTGGCTCACCAACACCGGGGTCTCAGCGTCCCGCCTCTACTGGGAATACCAGGGTGGCTTCTTCAACGCCAAGGGCGTCTCCATCCCGGTGGCCGCGACCGTCTTCCCGGGCGAGCAGTACCAAGCGCCGCGCAGCTGGGCCGAACGGGCCTACCCCAACCTCATCTACTACAACCAGGTCGACAAGGGCGGCCACTTCGCCGCCTGGGAACAACCGCAACTCTTTTCAGAAGAGGTCCGCGCAGGCTTCCGGTCGCTTCGCTAGCTGACCGTGTTCCCGCGGCTTTTGAGCGACCGGGCGCGCAGCGGCACGAAAGCGCAGGCGCGCCTCGTGAGGGTGATGGCATGGCCTGTCGGCCTTGGGTCTGACGTGGGTGTTTGGGTGGTGGCCTAGGCGTCCACGAAGGAGAGCAGCCGACCAGGCAGGTCAGGTAGTGGGTCGAATCCTGCTTTGGAGAGTGCCCCAGCTCCGGTGGACTACGCGGGCAGTGGCCTCTCAGCAAGCGATTCGCGGGCCTCTTCGAGCAAGATACGTTCAGCTTTCTGATACATGGCCTTGGCTGAGGTAGGCGTGTCCCCAACCGCGGTGAGGCCTATACGCCCGAACTCCGTCAGGCAGCTGATCATGTGAAACACGACGCCCTCCTGTCTGGCGGGGTCGAAATGCAGACCGTGTCGCACCACGATATCGACTAGGTCATCTATGATTAGCCCGCGGAGCATGGGCGACTCGAGATGATCTGTCGCAACCAGGTGCTTCTCCCGGCTGCCGGAGGTAAGGAAGAGCGCGGTTGCCGGCTCGTACCAACCGTCGGTGAGGAACTGCAGGGTGAGGAAGGGATGAGTCGTTCCACCCTTGCGCAGGTTCAGCTCAATCGCATACGACGTCCATGAGCCGTCACCCGACCGCACCACGACAAAATCGACCGCGAATCGGCCCAGAACACCCTCCCGGGCCAGTCGCTCGCCGATCCGCTGCGCATCCGCGCTGATCATCTTGGCGTACTCGAAATCTGCGGGAAACGAGCACCCCATGTAGCTCTGCCCACTGGGGCCGCCTAGCACTTGGTCGTGGGTGGATAGTACCTCCACTTCTCCGAAGGGGGTGACCCGCAGTTGAACGCTCGGGCTACGCAACTCGACGCCAGTGATGCGCTCCTCGACGATGCCGCCCCGCTCGGCGAGCTTTGCGGCGTAGGAGCTGAAAGGAGTGCCTGGCAGCTCGAACGCCATTTCCTGCACGCGACGGGCGATTTCCTCCCTCTCGCCCGGCGACCCCGGAACGCCCAGGTTGCGCAGGTCAACCAGCGCATTGCCCTCGCAGGACACGCCTTCGTTAAGCTTGACCATTGCCTCGGTGATATCAGGCCGCGCTGCCCGCAGACGTATCAGCGCGGCGATAACGTCCTCCATCGAGTGCAGATTCTCGAATCCCAGCGGGTGGCTGATCCCCAGGTCGGCGAAGAGCTTCCGGCACCCAGACTTGGTCCCCAAGGGAAAGCAGCGCGGGTCGGCGGCGTACATGGGGATGCCCAACGCGACGGCGAGGTCCCGCTCAAGTGGAGTGGTGTTGTACGGCACCAAAGTGAGAACGCAAGGGGTTCGGCACAAGTGATCGGATCAGGGATATCAGGCGCGGACGCTGCAGGAGCTTTTCACTGAGCGGCCGGGGCGATGCGTCGCCAACCGAGATAAGGGACAGCCGCGCGCGGGCGTGGCTAGGCATCACCTCTGTGAGCAACGCGAGGTAGTACTCCACGATCTTTGGGGCGATCGGCATGGAGGTCACATAGATGATGCGCAGCCGAGGCTGCCGCAAAAGCAGCAGGAGAACAAGCAACCGCTCCTCATACGCCTGCTGCAAGGAGCCACTTCGCTCGTTGACGCGGTCCACGCTAACGGAGGGAATGACAACGACGGACTCGTCCTCCTCGTTTTGTCGCATGATCTCCCAGACGCCGAGCATTCTCTCTTGGAGGCGGTCGAAGCGCGCGTAACGTTCCTCATCGCTGAGCTCTGCCAGCGTTGGCCCTGACGCCGTTCCGGTAATCATGAGGCGACCCTTACGGAGCCGGGTCCGGAAACATCGAGGGTGCGGATCGGCGTGGAGAAGCCGCGCGACCAGCACTGGTTCACGCCTGTCAGGGCGGCGATCGCGAGGCCAAGCATCAGCCCGGTTGCGGCGACGGCCACAGCTGCTGCGACCCACCGGCGTACGCGCCGGGTCATTGCCACCTCCTTGTGTGCCATGCGACCCGCGGCATGGGGTCGCAGATAGTTCGCAGCCGCGACCGTCGAGGATGGGTATGGAATTGCTGGGGGCAGGTAACTGGCACGACCCTGTGATCTAGTGGTGGCTGCTCAGTACCAGTACGAGCATGACGAGTACCGTGGCGGGGACCAGGCCCATGACGACCACTGCGGCACTGGTCAGGCCGACCAAGTGCAGTCGGGCTATGCGGGCCTCGGCGCGCGCTTTCTGTTCACGCCGGGCCTTGCGCTGGGCCGCACTAAGCTTCGGCCGCCCCCTCGGCGGCGCTGGTAGGAGCAGCCGCCGCTGCGGCTTGTACGCCGAGATTCTCGGGTCGTTCAGGTCGTCCACGGCGCCTCCCCGTCGGAACGCCTGCCTAGCTGCCATTGTCACGCACTCGGTATGTCGGATCGGCTAGCCGTACCGTGGAGCTGGATCCGGCGTTACCTGTTGCTGTCACTTCTGCTGTCATTACAGCAAAACGCCCGGCTGGTGGCCGGGCGGAAGGTCTCTGACCTGGGTGGGCTTAGGTGGACTTCAACCACGGCCACGTGTCGGGCACGACCCCTGTGATCCGTAGGGTGATCTGGAGCGGTGCGTCCCGGGCGTCGACCTTGCTGGCCGGTTGTTCAGCCCGGTCCCGAGGGGCTCATAGTGAGAGCCCCGGTGCAGAACTGACTGCCAGGAGGTTCGGTCATGACCGGAGAACCGGGAGCGAAGGGGGCTCCACACCCGTCCACTGACGAGCGCGCTCAAGGACAAGACGTGCCTGGCGTCGGGGAGCGGGACCGTGACTATCTGCGTTCCTGGGTGAGCGAGAACCTGACCCTGGTGCGGCGGACGGCGTCCGGGGAGCGGCCCTCGTACTGGATCCTCGGCACCGGCTTCGTGGTGGGCCTGGCCGCTCATGCCGGCGGGTTCCTGCTCAAAACCTCGGCGGCGACGGAGCCTCTGTTGCTGGTGGCCGACCTGCTCTACGCGCTCGGCTGGGCACTGTGGACCAGCGTCATCGTGGTGTTTTTCGTCCAGATCTGGCCGGAGGCCAAAAAGCGTCAGTTCAAGCAGGCCCTCGATGACTACGAGGCGGCGGCAGGCCGTCAGGCCCGGGCCGGAAGTGGCCAGGCCCCGGACCCGGCGAGCGCGGAGGACGCATGAGCACCACTCAGGACTACCAGGCCGCGGAGCAACTCCTCCGCCGGCCCGCCCGCCCTGGCGAGCTCGTCATCGGCGACAAGGTCAGGCCGCAGTGGATCGACGGAGGCGCCCGTTTCTGGTACGCGGTGAGCAACGGCGCTGGCAGGCGGTTCGTGCTGGTCGACCCGGCGGCGGGCACCCGCGAGCCGGCCTTCGACCACGCCCGGCTCGCCGCCGCGCTTGCCGCCGCCTCCGGGCAACGGGTCGACCCTGAGGCCTTGCCGTTCATGGCCATCGAACTGGCCGGGAACGCCGTGGAGTTTGACGCGTTGGGCGAGCATTGGCGCTGCCGCCTCGACAGCTACGCCTGCGAGCGGGCCGAGTTCACGCCGCCGGGCAACCCGCTGGACGTACCGTCACCCGACAAGAAGGTCGCGGTGTCCCAGCGGGGGCACGACCTGTGGGCGCGCTCGCTGTCCGACGGCCACGAGTGGGCGCTGACCACCGACGGCGAGCCCGACTACCGGTACGGCTCCGGCCCGGACTGCACGAGCAACGGCACCCTGCTGCGCAAGTTCGGCCTGCCACACCTGCCGCCTGCGGTGGCCTGGTCGCCCGACTCGACGAAGGTGCTGGCGCATCGGACCGATGAGCGTGGCGTCCGGCAGACCCACCTCGTGGAGGCCAGGCCCGCCGACGGCGGCGCGCCCCTCCTGCGCACCCAGCGGTACGCCTACCCCGGGGACGAGCAGGTGCCCCACGCCGAGTTGGTCGTCCTGGACGTGCAGGCGGGCACGATGGTCCGCGCACAGGCCGAGCCGCTGCTCATGCCGCAGTCGTCGCCGATCATGATCAAATGGGCGTGGTGGGCTCCGGACGGCTCGACGGTGTACTACCTCAGCCAGCCCCGCGACCTGCGCACGCTCACCCTGCACCGGCTGGAACCGGCCACCGGCGAGGTCACCACCGTGCTCAGCGAGACCGGGGCCACCCGCGTGGAGCCCAACCAGTGGATGACCGACCCGCCGATCGTGCGGGTGCTGGCCGACGAGGTGCTGTGGTACTCGCAGCGGGACGGCTGGGGCCACCTGTACCGGTATGACCTGCGCACCGGCGCGCTGCTCGGGCAGGTCACCTCCGGGCAGTGGGCGGTGCGGCAGATCGTGCGCGTCGACGAGGCCGAGCGGGTGGTGTACTTCACCGCCTCCGGGCTGGTCGAAGAGGATCCGTACCGGCGCACGGTCTGCCGGGCCGGTCTGGACGCCTCCGGCTTCGCCAAGGTCACCGACGACGAGCTGGACCACATCGTCACCATGCCGGACGACCAGGAGTACTTCATCGACTCCGCGTCCACTGTCGACACCCCGCCCGTGTCCCGCGTCCGTGACTGGGCCGGGCGGGTGATGGTCGAGCTGGAGCGCGCCGACATCAGCAAGCTCACCGCCACCGGCTGGACACCGCCTGAACGGTTCCGTGTCAAGGCGGCCGACGGGGTGACGGACATCTACGGGGTGCTGTACCGGCCGCGGGGGTTCGACCCCGCCCAGCGCTACCCGGTGGTGGACAGCATCTACCCTGGCCCGCAGGTCAACCGGGTCGCCCCGTCCTTCGACCCCGGCGGGATGGGCCTCGACGCGGAACCCATCGCGGCGCTGGGCTTCGTGGTGGTCGCGGTGGATGGGCGAGGCACCCCAGGGCGGAGCAAGTCCTTCCACGACGCCTCCTACGGCCACTTGGCCGACGCTGGCTGCCTGGCCGACCATGCCGCGGCGCTGCGGCAGCTGGCCCAGGCCTGGCCGTGGATGGACCTGGACCGGGTGGGCGCGTTCGGCCACTCCGGAGGCGGGTTCGCCACAGCGCGGGCGATGCTGGACTTCCCCGAGGTGTACAAGACCGGAGTCGCCCTCTCCGGCTATCACGACGCCCGCTACTTCAACCTGAGCTTCGTGGAAGCCTACGACGGCGCGGACAACCCCGAGGCCTGGGCCCGTGCCTCCAACGTGGACATCGCGGACCGGCTGGCGGGCAAGCTGCTGCTCATCCACGGCGAAATGGACGACCAAGTCCACCCGGACCACACGCTGCGGCTCACCGACCGGCTCATCGCCGCCGACAAGGCCTTCGAGCTGCTCATCGTGCCCGGGGCCGAGCACACGTTCATCGACTGCCTGGCATACGTCCGCAAGCGCTGCTGGGACTTCCTGGTGCGCGAGCTGATGGGCACGCAGCCACCCGCCTACCGCCCCGCCCCCATCGCCAT
>WNGD01002841.1_pt1 | contig 18412 bp, 17 predicted proteins | sample 5400671 | NCBI WGS metagenome assembly WNGD01 (sample SAMN13153369, study PRJNA577476) | soil metagenome | isolation source: 40 cm soil or saprolite under grassland replicate 2 | place: USA:California | collected 2016-06-15
TCGGCCGTTCCTCGACTCACGCCACCGCCCGGAGCTCTTCCTCAACGCCAAGGGCGGCGGGCTGACCCGCGCGGGCGCCTTCCTGATCCTGCGACGCCTTGCGGCCAAGGCCGGGCTCGAGCCGGAACGCGTGCATCCCCACCTCCTGCGCCACTCGTTCGCGACGCACCTGCTGGAGGGCGGCGCCGACCTCCGCTCCGTGCAGGAGATGCTCGGGCACGCCGACCTCGCCACGACCGAGCTCTACACCCACGTATCCGATCGGCGCCGTCGGGAGTTGTATTTCCAGGCGCACCCTCATGCGCGCCGGAAGACGAACTGAGACAAGCATGGACTTCGATCCGAACATCGCAATCGTCGCGGTGCTCACCACGGGCGTCGGCTACCTGATGGTGGTCGCCGGCATCCACAAGAGCATGCTCGATTGGCGACGGAACGGACGGCTCTGCCCGAGCTGTGGACGCGTCATCACCGCGCGCGTCTGCAGCTTCTGTGGCTAGCCCTTCGGGCCCGCACGCTTTCGTAGCTCCGCTGCGACGGTGCGCGCCGCCTTGCGCAGCTCCGGCTCCTCGTCGTCGTCTTCGGCGAGGCCGGTGAGGAGCACGATCGTCTCGCGCTGCGGCGAGCCGTTGCGCAGGCAGACGATGGCGAGGCGCCGCACGGCCTGGTTCGCGTCGGTCGACGCCATCGTGTGGAGCAGCGGGCGCATCGAGTTGACCAGCCCGGGGCTGTCCTTCGAGAGCTGCTGCACCGAGACGAGCGCCGAGCCGCGCACTGCCGGGCTGTCGTCCTCGAGCCCGCGCCGCAGCAGCTCGAGCTTCTGGCGAAAGCGGAACTGCCCGATCGCCCGATACGCCACCGCCCGCTCGCGGTAGTCGGCGCTCCGCGCGGACGACTCCACCTCCTCGTCCCACTGCTGGCGCAGCACCGCTAGCTCGCGTTCCGAGCCGGACTGCGCGAGCTCGTCGGCTTGCGCTGCCGCTTCGACGAGGGTCATGGGCGCGTGATGCTAGCCAGAGCCGAAGGCTCGCGCAGGTTTCGCGGCGAACCTGGGCTCTGGTTTATCGGAGTCGCGGGCGAAGCCCGCGCCTCCTCTGATGAGGCATCGCAAGCGAAGCCTGAGCGCCCACAAGTACCATCCGCCGCCGTGGGTCATCGCGTGACTCTGATCCCCGGCGACGGCACCGGGCCCGAGCTGACGGAGGCGACGCGGCGCGTCCTGGAGGCGACCGGCGTCGAGTTCGAGTGGGACGTCCGCGAGGCGGGCGCCGACGTCATGGAGCGATACGGCGGCAATCCCCTGCCCGACGAGGTGCTGGACGCGATCCGCGAGACCGGCGTCGCCCTCAAAGGGCCGATCACGACGCCCGTCGGCGGCGGCTTTCGCTCCGTCAACGTCGCGCTCCGCAAGAGCCTCGACCTCTACGCCCAGGTGCGCCCCTGCAAGACGTACCCCGGCGTGCGGACGCGCTTCGACGACGTCGACCTGATCGTCGTGCGCGAGAACACGGAAGACCTCTACGCCGGCATCGAGTACGAGGAGGGGACGGAGGAGGCGCGCGAGCTGATCGCGTGGATCTACTCGAAGGGCGGCAAGCTCGCACACGACGACGCCGGGATCTCGATCAAGCCGATCTCGATCACCGGCACGCGCCGCATCGTCCAGTTCGCCTTCGACTACGCGCGACGCAACGGCCGCCGCAAGGTGACGGCCGTGCACAAGGCGAACATCATGAAGTTCTCGGACGGCCTCTATCTGCGCGTCGCGCGCGAGGTCGCGGAGGAGAACGACGACATCGAGTTCGACGACCGCATCGTCGACAACATGTGCATGCAACTGGTGCAGCGGCCCGAGGAGTACGACGTGCTCGTGCTGCCGAACCTCTACGGCGACGTCCTCTCGGATCTGTGCGCCGGGATGATCGGCGGCCTCGGCCTCGCACCGGGCGCGAACTTCGGCGAGGGGATCGCGATCTTCGAGCCGACCCACGGTTCGGCGCCGAAGTACGCGGGCCAAAACAAGGTCAACCCGATGGCGCAGCTCCTGTCGGGGATGTTGATGCTGCGGCATCTCGACGAGCAGGAGGCCGCCGACGGTCTCGAGCAGGCGATCGCGGACGTGATCCGCGAGGGCAGGAGCGTGACCTACGACATGAAGCCGCGCCGCGACGATCCGACTGCGGTGGGCACGAGCGAGGTCGCCGACGCGATCATCGAGAAGCTGGGGGCGCGCGTTGCGTAGGAAGGTCACCGTCGTCGGCGCCGGCATGGTCGGCCGGACCGTGGCGCAGGAGGTCGCGCGCCGCGACTACGCCGACGTCGTGATCGTCGACATCGTCGAGAACCTTCCTCAGGGCATCGCGCTCGACATCAACGAGGCCGGGCCGGTGCTCGGCTACGAGGCGAACGTGACCGGCTCGAACGGCTACGAGGAGACCGCCGGCTCGGACGTGGTCGTGATCACGGCCGGCGTCCCACGCAAGCCGGGCATGAGCCGCGACGATCTCGTCACGACCAACGAGAAGATCGTCGGCTCCGTCACCGCGCAGGCGGTCGCGCAATCGCCGGAGGCGACCCTGATCGTCGTCTCCAACCCGCTCGACGCGATGTGCCATGTCGCCAAGAACGTGGCGGGCTTCCCGAAGCACCGCGTCTTCGGCCAGGCCGGGATCCTCGACACCGCCCGCTTCCGGACCTTCATCGCCTGGGAGACGGGCGCATCGGGCAAGGACGTGCAGGCGCTCGTGCTCGGCGGTCACGGCGACCAGATGGTCTCGGTCGTCTCCGCGGCGACCGTCGGCGGCGTGCCCCTGGCGAGGCTCGTGGGGCGCGACCGCATCGACGAGCTCGTCGAGCGCACCGCGAAAGGCGGCGGCGAGGTCGTCGAGCTGCTCGGAACCTCGGCCTGGTACGCACCAGCCGCCGCGACGGCGCAGATGGTGCACGCCGTCATGCTCGACGAGAAGCGCGTGCTGCCGTGCACGGCCTACCTCGAGGGTGAGTACGGCATCGACGGCCTGTACATGGGCGTGCCCGTCAAGCTCGGCGCCGGCGGCATCGAGGAGATCGTCGAGCTCGAGCTCACCGACGACGAGCAGACGATGCTGAACGAGTCCGCCGACGCCGTGCGCGAGGTCGTCGGCGTCCTCACCACGTAGGCATGGACCTCGGTCTCAAAGGCCGCACCGCGATCGTCTGCGGAGCGTCTTCGGGCCTGGGGCTCGCGACCGCGGAGGCGCTGGCCGGCGAAGGCGCCAACGTGACCATGTTCGCGCGGCGCCGCGAGGTGCTCGTGCGGGAGGCGGACCGGATCGGCGCGCTGGCCGTCCGCGGCGACGTCACGAATCCGCGCGACCTCGCCGCCGTCGTCGAGCGAACGGTCGCGGCGTTCGGCGGGATCGACATCCTCGTCTGGAACAGCGGCGGGCCGCCGCCGGGCCCGGCGACGACCATGACCGCCGACGACGTGGAGGAGGCCGTCGAGCTGCTGCTCCTGCCGGTGATTCGCCTGGTGGAGCTGTGCCTACCGCAGCTCGTGCAGAGCGCCGGCGGGCGCATCTTGATCTTCACGTCGAGCGCGGTGAAAGAGCCGACCGAGCACCTGGCCTTGTCGAACACCGTCCGCCCCGGCGTCACCGGCTGGGCCAAGTCGCTGGCCCGCGAGCTGGGGCCGCAGGGCGTCACGGTCAATTGCGTCGCCCCGGGGCGAATCGAGACGGCACGCCTCGCGCAGCTGTATCCGGACGGCCCGAGCGAAGCGGACCTGAAGGCGATTCCGGTCGGACGCTGGGGGACGCCGCAGGAGTTCGGCGACGTCGCCTGTTTCCTCGCCTCCGATCGCGCCCGCTATGTCACCGGGACGACGGTCGTCGTCGACGGCGGCCTGGCGCGCGGGCTGCTGTGATGCTGACACGCGTGCTGTCGCCGGTGCGGCTGGCGGCCGCGGGCGCGGTTGTCATCGCCGCGGCGATCGCGATCGGGGTGACGCAGAAGAGCGACAGGTTCCTCGAGCTTCCGGACCCGGCACACCCGCTCACGAGCCTGGTGAGAGTGCCGGGAGGCAAGGCACACAACGACGGCGGCGGCATCTACTACGTCGACGTGTTGGTGAAGAAGGCGTCGCTGCTACAGGCCTCCTTCTCGTTCCTCCGGCCCAACGGCGCGGACCTGGTCAAGCAAAGCTCGATCGTCGAACCCGGCATCTCCTACCAGCAGCAGCTCAAGCTCGAGCAACAGACGATGCAGCTGTCGCAAGAGAAGGCTTCGATCGTTGCGCTGCGGGCGCTCGGCATGAACGTGCGCGCGGACGACGCCGGCGTGCGCGTCGTCGACATCGAGCCGGACTCCCACGCCCGCGGTGTGCTCAAGGACGGCGACGTGGTCGTTGCCGCGGACGGGCATCGGATCCACAACGAGCGCGACCTGTTCGTTCTCATGGCCCATCACCGGATCGGCGACGTGGTCAGGCTCGCGGTCGAGCGGGGCAAGCAGCCGCTCACGTTCAGGATCAAGACGATTGCCGACGACCAGAACCCCGGCCGCGCGATCATCGGCTTCATCCCGTTCGAGGTGCTCCACGTGCGCCTGCCGTTCCACATCGGCTTCAACCTGCAGGACGTCGGCGGGCCTTCCGCCGGACTGGCGTTCGCGCTCGAGGTGCTCGAACAGCGCGGCCGCGACGTCGACCACGGGCTGAAGCTCGCGGCGACGGGCGAGATCCAGCTCGACGGGGCCGTCACGCGAATCGGCGGCGTCAAGCAAAAGACGATCGGCGCGCGCCAGGCTCATGTCGACGCGTTCCTCGTGCCGGTCGATGGGGACAACGCGAAGGTCGCGAAGCGCTACGCGAATGGCCTTCGCATCATCCCTGTGAAGACTTTTCAACAGGCGTTGCAGGCACTGGCAACGCTGCGGCCGAAGGCCTGACGAGCCCTAGTTTTCGTCAGTTTCGAAACTCGAGGAAAATGCGTAGTTTTCAGCTGCGGCAACTCGTGCGAGTCGCAGCCACCCTCGTAGTATCCCGCCTTGTCACTGCGGCACTTCAACCCCGTTGAGGCAGGCGAAAATTGAGCAAGCGGACCCAACAGACGTGCGACGACTGCTACTTCAGGCGCGCCGGACTTTGCGCGCTTCCGACGGACTCGCCCTGTCCGACCTTCCGACTGCACAGCCGCGGGTCGCTCGTGCCGCCGCGGCAGCCGCGACTCGTCCCGCGGCCGCTCAGGTAGTCGCGCCGACCGGTTGAGCGACGATGGCCGCGAGGCGATGGACGCCTGCGCGGATCTCGTCCGGTGACACATAGCTGAACGCCAGCCGTGCGGTGTTCGGGGCGCCGCCGAAATCCGTTCCCTTGACGAACGAGACGCCCGACACCTCGGCGGCCTCGCGGGGCAGCTCCAACCAGATGAAGTAGCCGCCCTCGGGCCGGCTCCACGTTGCCGACGGCAGCTCGCGCTCGAGCGCCTCGAGCATCGCATCCCGCCGCACGCGCAGGAGTGCGCGCACGCGCTCGAGGTTCGGTTCGAGGCGGCCGCGGCGGAGGAACTCGAACACCGTGGCCTGGCCGATCAGCACAGGCGTGATGTACGTCGAGACGGCGAGCGCCTCGAGCTCGCGATCGAGCGCCTGCGGCAGGATGAAGTAGCCCACACGTAGCCCCGGCGCGATCGTCTTCGAGAACGAGGAGGAGTAGATGACACGCTCGCCGCCGTCGAGCTCGAACAGCGTGGCCGGCGCGGCCCCTTCGAAGCGGACCAGCCCGTAGGGGTCGTCCTCGAGCACGAGCAAGTCGTGCGCCCGCGCGAGCTCGACCAGGCCCTGCCGGCGCTCGCCGCTCAGCGTGCGGCCGCTCGGGTTCTGGAAGGTCGGGATCGTGTAGAGGAACGCAGGCTTCGGGCCGGCGGCGAGGGCCTGAGCCAGCGCGTCGAGATCGAGCCCCTCGTCGTCCATCGCGACCGCCGTCACGTCGACGCCTCGGGCGGCGAGGAGTTTCAGCGGCCGGTCGTAGGTCGGCGACTCGACGAGGACACGCGCGCCGGCGAAGCGGTCGGCGAGGAACGCGATTCCCTGCAGTGACCCGTTCGTGACCAGGACGCGGTCCGGCTCGACGTCGTGCCGCTCGGCGATCCATTCGCGCAACGGCTGGTAGCCGCCGACCGGGCCGTACGAGAGCACGGTTGCGCCGTCGCGCTCGATCGCCTCGCGCGCACAGTCCGCGAGCTCTTCGATCGGGATGCATTCGGGGGCCGGGATGCCGCGGGCGAACGAGATCGTCTCCATCTGCCTCGAGTGTAGAGACCCGAAAGGTTGGGGTCCCTGACCCAGCCGTTCGGTCTGCCTGGCGCGGCGGCGGGAAGCCTAGATCGACCTTCGCCGCCGTCCGGTTGCGCCACGGCCGTTCCGGCCGTGGCGGGGGACTGTCCTCAGAGGCGGCCGGGGTAGCCATGTCCGGGACATGTCCGGGATTACCGGGACGGGTGCGACGGATGTGTGACTTTTCTTGCACAGCCGGCTCGCCTGGACGCGGCTGACGGGACACGCGGCCGGCGGACGCGCATATGTTCGAGCAGGGCACGCCGCGGTCCGAAGGGGGTAACAGCCGGGTCTAGCCCTTCGGGGTCAGACCCAGGCAGTTCAGGTACGCGCGCCGAAACGGTCCGCTACAAGCTGCGCCACCTCGGTCGGCGTCGTGCCGACCTCGATGTCGACTGCCTCGAGCGCTTCCTTCTTCGCCTGCGCAGTGCCGGCGGAGCCGGAGATGATCGCCCCGGCGTGGCCCATCGTCTTGCCCGGTGGTGCGGAGAAGCCGGCGATGTAGGCGAGCACCGGCTTCGTCACCTGCTCCTGGACGAAGCGCGCCGCCTTCTCCTCCTCGTCCCCGCCGATCTCGCCGACGAGGACGATCAACTCCGTCTCGGGATCCGACTCGAACCGCTCGAGGACGTCGATGAACGACGAGCCCACGACTGGGTCTCCACCGATGCCTACGATCGTCGAGTTGCCGAGACCGAGCTGGGTGAGCTCGTGCCCGATCTGGTACGTCAGCGTCCCGGAGCGCGACACCAGGCCGATCGATCCCTCGGTGAAGATCTCCGCCGGGATGATGCCCACGTTCGCCTTTCCCGGCGAGAGGACGCCCGGGCAGTTCGGCCCGATCATCGTCACGCCCTTGCCGCGAATGAAGGTGTAGACGGCCAGCATGTCGTGGGCCGGGATGTGCTCGGTGATGCAGATGACCGTGCCGATGCCGGCGTCGACGGCCTCGTAGATCGCGTCGGTCGCAAAACGCGCCGGCACGAAGATGAGCGTCGTGTTCGCGCCGGTCTCCGTCACCGAGTCCGCGACGGTGTTGAAGACCGGGATGCCCTCGACGTCCTGACCGCCCTTGCCCGGAGTGACGCCGGCGACGACGTTCGTCCCGTAGTTGCGATTGCGGAGACCGTGGAAGCGGCCCTCGCTTCCCGTCAGGCCCTGCACGACGAGGCGCGTGTCACGGTCGGCGATGATCGCCATTACTTCTGGCTCTTCCGTGCCTTCAAGACGATCGAGGCGAAGCCGAGCAGGCCGTCTTCGATCTCGTCGGCGAGCAGCTCGCGGATTCGGGCGGCAGTCTCCGGAGGTGTCTCGACGCGCTCGAGCCAGGCAGCCGCGCTCTGCCGTCGCGCGAAATGCTCGAGCTGCTCGACCTCGAAGCCGGCAGCGGTGATCATTTCCTTCCACTCGTCTTCGGAGTAACAGCGGACGTGTGTCGGATCACGGAGACGCTCGGCCTCCTCGACGTGCTCCCCGCGAAACACGTTGTCCTCGATCACGAGCAGACGCCTGCTCACGCGCGCCATCTCGGCGACCGCCCGACGAACATCGTGAAAGTGGTGTGCGGCAATCCGGCATGTCACCACGTCGAAGCTTCCGTCCGCGAACGGCAGCTCCTCGGCGGGAGCGACGACGTCGGGCCGCATTCCCGGCGCCGGGTCGGCCGTGATCACCGTGCAGCCCTCCTCGCGGAGGCGTCGCGCCACGTGGCCGCCGCCGGTCGCGACGTCGAGCACCTTCACGTCATGGCCCGGCCCGCACCAGTCGACGAGGAGGTCGAGGTCCGGCCCCTCGCGGTGCGTCGGGCTCTCGCGGAACGCGTCGGCCCGCTGCGACCAGACGTCGGTCATGCCGCCAGCTCCACCGCCCGCTGCGCCGCCTCGAGCATTGTCGGCTCGACGTGGAGGTTCGGCGGAGCCGCCTCGGCGAGCAGCCGGCGGCCCTCCTCGGCGTTCGTTCCGTCCAGCCGCACCACGATCGGCAGATCGATGCGCATCTGGTCGAGCGCGGCGAGGATCCCGCGCGCGACCTCGTCGCCGCGCGTGATGCCGCCGAAGATGTTGAAGAAGATCGAGCGGACCTGGTCGTCGCTCGTAATCACCTCTAGCGCGTCGACGACACCCTGCGCGTCGCCGCCGCCGCCGAGGTCGCAGAAGTTCGCCGGCCTGCCGCCGGCAACGACGACGACGTCCACCGTCGACATCGAGAGCCCCGCTCCGTTCCCGAGGATGCCGACGTCGCCGTCGAGCTTGACGTACGTCACGCCTTTCTCGCGTGCGAAGCGCTCCCGTGGATCGGCGGCTTCGACGTCGCGCATCTCGGCGATCTCCGGATGGCGGAACAGCGCGCTGTCGTCGACCGTGAACTTCGAATCGAGTGCGCGCACCTCCCCCTCGGGCGTGACGATCAGCGGATTGATCTCGCAGAGCATCGCGTCCGCTTCGACAAAGCAGCGGTAGAGCTTCTCGATGATCGCGAGCAACTGCTTCTGCTCGTTCGGGTCGTCGATGCCGGCGCCGTAGATCAGGCGTCGCGCCTGGTACGGCTGAAACCCCTCCAGCGGATCGACGTGGAGGCGCGCGAGCGCGTCGGGATTCTCCTCCGCGACCTGCTCGATCTCGATGCCGCCTTCCGTCGTCAGCATGTACAGCGGCTTCTTCGCACCGCGGTCGAACGTGATCGAGAGGTAGTACTCCTTTGCGATCTCGGAGGCCTGCTCGATCCAGAGCCTGCGGACGACATGGCCGCGGATGTCGAGCCCGAGGATGTCCCGCGCCTTCGCCTCGGCGTCGCCGGGACCGTCGACGAGCTTCACGCCGCCCGCCTTGCCGCGTCCGCCGGTGAGCACCTGGGCCTTGACGACGACGGGCCCGCCCAGCACTTCGGCGGCCAGGCGTGCCTCCTCGGGCGCCGTGGCAAGGCGCCCGTCCGAGACGGGAATCCCGAAGCGCCGAAACAGCTCTTTGCCTTGGTACTCGTAGAGATCCACGGGCGCGGGCGAGTGTAATGGGGTCTGACCCCTGCTGGGGTCAGACCCCAGCCTTCAGTCGCCGCTGACGACGCAGATGATCTGGCCGGTCTTGACCGGCTGGCCGGGCGCGACGGACAGCTCGGTCACGCGCCCTCCGCGGTGGGCGTGCACCTCGTTCTCCATCTTCATCGCCTCGACGATGCACACAACCTGCCCGGCCTCGACCTCGTCGCCCTCCGCGACCTCGACCGCGAGCACCGTGCCCTGCATCGGGCTGACGATCGCATCCTTCCCGGCGCCGCCTGCGCCACGCCCGCGTTTGCGCTCGCGACGGCGGCGCGCAAGCTCGGCGAAGGGCGGCTCCGGTCGCAGCACCCGCACCTCGAAGCGCCGGCCGTCGACCTCGAGCGTCCGAACTGCTGGGGTCAGACCCGGGGTCTGACCCCGAGAGGGGTCTGACCCCAGCAGTTCAACACGGCCGTTCTCCAGCTCCGCCGCCTGGGCGGCGAGCAGCTCCGACTCGACGAGGCCGTGACACGTCCCACCCTCGATGAAGCACGGATGCATGAGCAGAGCCTTCTGGAAGCCGATCAGCGTCTTCACGCCCTCCACCACCAGCTCGTCGAGCGCGCGCAGCATCCGCCGCCGCGCGTGCTCCCGGTCGACGCCGTGGACGACCAGCTTCGCGATCATCGGGTCGTAGAGCGGCGAGATCTCGCTGCCGGCAACGACACCCGAATCGATGCGCACTCCGGGACCGGCCGGCTCGTGGTATGCCGTGATCGTCCCCGGCGCGGGCAGAAAGCCGTTGCCGACGTCCTCAGCGTTGATCCGGCACTCGATCGCGTGGCCGTTCAGGCGGACGTCCTCCTGCCGCACCGAGAGCGGCTCGCCGGCCGCGATCAGAACCTGCTCGCGGACGAGGTCGAGACCGGTGACGAGTTCCGTGACCGTGTGCTCGACCTGGATACGCGTGTTCATCTCCAGGAAGAAGTACTCGCCCTCGCGTGAGAGCAGGCCTTCGACGGTGCCGGCGCTCTGGTAGCCGACGGCGCGCGCCGCGTCGACGGCGATCGCGCCGATCCGCTCGCGCAGCTCGTCGTCGACCGCGGGGGACGGCGTCTCCTCGACGAGCTTCTGGTGGCGGCGCTGGATCGTGCAGTCGCGCTCGCCGAGGTGGATGACGCGCCCGTGCGCGTCCGCGAGCACCTGCACCTCGACGTGGCGCGGATCCTCGAGATAACGCTCGACGTAGACGGCAGCGTCCCCGAAGTACGCCTCCCCTTCGCGCCGGGCGGACTCGAGGGCGCGATCAGCCTCATCCGCGCTGCGCACGACCTTCAGGCCCTTGCCCCCACCTCCGGCGGAGGCCTTGATCGCGACCGGCCAGCCCAGCTCGCCGCCGAGCCGGCGAACCTCGTCCGCGGTTTCGACCGGCTTGGTCACACCGGGAACGATCGGCACGCCGGCGGCACGCATGCGCTCGCGCGCCTCGATCTTCGATCCCATCGCCTCGATCGCGTCGGGCGGCGGGCCGATCCACACGACACCCGCCTGCCCGCAGGCACGCGCGAATTGCGCGTTCTCCGCCAGGAAGCCGTAACCGGGGTGGATCGCCTCCGCGCCGGCGCGCTGCGCCGCGTCGAGGATGCGCTCCTGGTTCAGGTAGCTCTCGGCGGGAGCTCCGCCCCCGAGCAGGTACGCCTCGTCGGCATAGGCGACGTGGGCGGCGTTGCGGTCGGCCGACGAGTAGACGGCCACCGTGCCGATGCCCAGCTCGCGCAGCGTGCGGAAGACGCGGATCGCGATCTCGCCGCGGTTCGCGACCAGGACTCTGCTGAAAACCGCCACTGCCCCCGTATTCTCCAGGCGGTGAGCCTTCCCGACACGCTGACGGTCGCGCGCGCCGTATCGGTTCCGTTCGTGGTGCTTCTCTACGCCTGGAGCTTCAACGGCCACAACTACTGGGCGACTGCGCTCTTCGCGGCCGCGATGGCGACCGACTGGTTCGACGGCCGGATCGCACGCAGCCGCGGGCGCTCGTCGCCGCTCGGCTCGCTCCTCGATCCCGCCGCGGACAAGATCCTCGTGCTCGCGGTCCTGGTGATGCTCGTCGGCCAGCGCGTCGTGCCGGGTTGGATGGTGGCGCTGATCGTCGTGCGGGAGTTCCTCGTCACCGCGCTACGGCTCGCGGCACTCGAGCGCGGCGTCGTGCTGCAGGCGCGCGACCTCGGCAAGCTCAAGACGTGGTCGCAGGCCGTCGCCGCGGCGATCGGCGGCTTCGCGGCGGCAGGCGCGTGGCGCGACCAGATCGCCTGGTGGGCGTTGCTCGTCGCGGTCGTGCTGACGTGGATCTCGGGGCTCGACTACGCGCGCGTAGCGCCGCGGCTCTGGCGCGGCGGCGCACCGGCCTGAGGGTCTTCCTCCTCCGGCTCGGGCCCTAAGCCGGCCGCCTGCCAAGGCGTCGGCGGGGCCGACTGCTCGGCCTCGAGCTCGAGCGCCCGGACGATGGCTTTTCGCTCTTCTTCGCCGGGCTCAGGGCTGATTTCGAGCGCCATTCGCCTGGGATTAAAGCCATCCGGAGACCCGCCGATAGGAACGGGGTATGCGCCGCCGCCTCCTTCCGCCTGTCTGCATGCTCATCACGCTCCTCGCGTGGTCGCCGGTCGCCGCCGCCAAACCGGCGCCCTCGTGGGCACAGGCTGAGCTGAAGGCAGTGGTTGCTGCCGGTCTCATGGCCAAAGAGGCGGCGGCGCGTCCGAACGACCCGCTCACCCGCGCGGAGCTCGACACCCTGACCGCTGGACTGCTCCACGTTCCGCCGGCCACCTCGACCACGCCGGCGGCCACCGTCACGATGAGCGCTCTCGACTCCCGCCTCGTGACGACGCTCGGTCTGGGCGACACGGCCAAGCTCTTCGTGGCCGACGCGAAGAGCGCAGGGCTCACGCCGCCGTCCCGCTTCGGGACCGAGGCGGTCGCGCGCCTGCTCGGCCTGCGCACGAACCATCCGGCGGCGCTGGACAGCCTCGAGCTCTCGCCCTCGGAGCCCGCCACGCACGCCGAGGCGGCGTACTCCGCGGCGCGCGTCCTGCAGTTCGGCGAGTGGGACGTACCGGACGCGGAAGAGCTCGCGCCGACGTTCGCCCTGCCCCTGCTGACGCCCTGGCAGAAGCGGGTACTGAACACCGCGGTCAAGTTCATCGGCTATCCCTACGTCTGGGGCGGGGAGAGCGAGACGACCGTCTCGCCCTACGGCCCGCAGGCGCACGGCGGCTTCGATTGCTCCGGCTTCGTCTGGCGCGTCTACAAGCTGCAGAAATATGCGAACGAGGCCACGCTCGCCGACGTGCTGCGGGGCCGCACGACGTACGCCATGAGCGGCGAGGTCGGCGCGGCCAAGCAGATCCCGCTCGCGACGCTGCAGCCCGCCGACGTGATCTTCTTCGGCGCCGGCGGCCCGAAGTCGAAGCCCGCGCAGGTCAACCACATGGGCATCTACCTGGGCAATGGCTGGTTCATCCACTCCTCGACCTTCGGCGTCGCGATCGCGCCGCTGACGGGGTGGTATGCGCGGCGGTTCGCCTGGGGCCGGCGCCCGCTGGCCGAAGCCGGCCTGATTTCCGCCTCGTAACCCATATCCGCTAAATCCCCCTCCCGGGTGATTCGCCGCATAGTGGAAGCGCGAGAAAATCCCGCGGTCTGGCGTCTTCTCGGAGGTACTCCCGCATGTTGCAGTGGAAGCCCAAGCTGATCGCTCTCGTAGCCGTCCTGGTGCTGGTTGCGGCACTCCTGGGACAGTTCACCTGGGAGTCGATCGCCGACCAATTCACCTGGTAACACTCTCAACGTGAGCACACAGGCGGTCACGCCCCGCCGGCTTACGGCGCTCCTGCTGCCGGTCTGCCTGGCGGGCCTGGGCGTCCTCGTCGCGGCGGCGTACGTCTTCGCGACGACCGCGCACAGCGACCGAACCCTGATCAGCCTGGTTGCCTTGACGGCGGCGGCCACGCTCGCCGAGCGCTTCCCGGTGCCGATCAACGCCGAGAGCGGCGGCGGGGTCGTGTCGCTGACGTTCGTGTTCGCGGTCGCTGCGATCGTCCTCTACGGCTGGGCTGCGGGCGCCCTGCTGTTGCTGATCGCGACAGGCGTGATCCATGTCGCGCAGCACCGGCCGATCCAACGGATCGCGTTCAACGTCGCGGTGCTCGCGATCGTCGCGCTGACGGCCGGCGTGCTGATCTCCCCGATCAGTGGTGACACCGTCGGCGGGCTTGTCGCGCGCGTGCTGATCGCCGCGACTGCAAATTCGGTCGTGAACATCCTCTTCATCTCGAGCGCGATCGCCCTCAGCACGGGTCAGAGCTACGCACGGCTCGTCCCCTCCAACCTGCGCGCGACGATCACGCCGTTCGCGTTCATGACGTCCGCCGCGCTGATGCTCGTCGTGCTCTGGGAGCGCTCGCCCGTGCTCGCGACCGCGCTGATCGGCCCGCTGCTCGCGATCTCGTTCTACCAGCGCTCGACGCACCGGGCGCTCCGGGCGATGCGGCTCGCGCTCACCGATCCGCTCACGGGCCTCGGCAATCACCGCCACTTCCACGAGCGCCTGCAGCGCGAGCTGCTCAACGCGGAGGAACAACACACGCCGGTCACGCTCTGCTTCGTCGACATCGACGACTTCAAGAAGATCAACGACCGCTTCGGCCACCCGTCGGGCGACCGCGTCCTGTCGCAGGTCGCCGGACGGCTCCGCCAAGGCGGCGAGGCGTTCCGGCTTGGCGGCGACGAGTTCGCGCTCCTGCTCGCCGATCACGACGAGGGCATGGCGCTCGCGGCGGCCAACTCCGTGGTCGAGCGGATCGCAGACGTCGACTTCGATCACATCGGCAACGTCACCGTCAGCGCCGGGCTGGCGACGTTCCCGTTGCAGGGCCACGGCCGCGACGAGCTGATCCGGCTCGCCGACAGCGCGCTCTACTGGGCGAAGGAGCACGGCAAGAACCGCGTCCGCCTGTACCGGCCAGACGTCGTCGAGCTCGCCGAGCTCAAGCGGCTCGCCGCCGGCCCGGACAAGGCGGCGCGATACCGCGCGGCCGCGTCGCTCGCGAAAGCCGTGGACGCCCGCGACACCTACACCGGCAGCCATTCGGAGCGCGTGGCGGAGCTTGCCGCCCGCGTCGCAAGCCGGGTCGGGCTCGATCCCGAGCACGTCGAGCTGACGCGGCTCGCCGGCAGCCTGCACGATCTCGGCAAGCTCGCGATCCCGGAGGAAATCCTGCGCAAGCCGGGTGCGCTGGCCGACTCCGAGCGGCTGGTGCTCGAGCGCCATCCGCAGATCGGCTTCCGGATGCTGGACAGCCTCGGCGTCGAACCCGTCGCCGACCTCGTGCTGCACCACCACGAGCGGTGGGACGGCGCGGGCTATCCGGACGGCCTGTGCGGCGAGGAGATCCCGCTCGGCGCCCGCATCATCTTCGTCACCGACGCCTACGACGCGATGACGTCGGACCGCATCTACCGGCCCAGGCGTTCAGCCGACGCGGCGCTCGCGGAGCTGCGGCGCTGCGCGGGCACCCAGTTCGACCCCGGCATCGTCGCGGCCTTCACGGAGGAGCTCGGCGTGAGCTCTCCTCTGGAGGTCGCGGCGCCGGCGCTCGCCTCATAAGCACGCCACGTCAGGGTCAGGGGTCTGACCCCTTGAGGGGTCAGACCCCAGCAGTTCGGTCTGCGGGGTCTCGAGAGATGTTCGCCGGCCAAAGCGGACACGTCGTGTGCCTGGCACCCACCCCCCGGCGCGACTTTGTGGCTCTGAGCCACTAACTCCCTGCGCTCGCCTCGTCACCAGCCCACCTGGCCCGAAAAGGGGTCTGACCCCGAAAGGGGTCTGACCCCAGCCGTTCGGTCTGCGGGGGTCTCACGAGTTGTTCGCCTTACGAAACGGACACGTGGTGTGCCTGGCACCAGACGTGGCATACGGGGACGGTCCGAGGGTCGCTAGCCCCCGGCGCGACTTTGTGGCTCTGAGCCACTAACTCCCTGACGGGCGGCTCTGCCGACCCGGCTGTCGAGTCGGGACCCCTAGAGCGGGATGTTGCCGTGCTTGCGGCGCGGGCGCGGCTCCTGCTTCGTCAGCGCCGTCTCCAGCGCGTCGATCAGCACCGGGCGCGTTCGCCGCGGTTCGATCACCTCGTCGACGTAGCCGCGCTCGGCCGCCGTGTACGGGTTCGCGAAGCGCTCTCGGTAGTCCTCGATCAGTTCCGCGCGACGCGCATCCGGATCGTCCGCCTCCTCGAGCTCCTTGCGGAAGATGATGTTGACCGCGCCCTCCGGGCCCATCACCGCCACCTCGGCCGTCGGCCAGGCGAAGTTGAAGTCGGCGCGGATGTGCTTCGAGCTCATGACGTCGTACGCGCCGCCGTACGCCTTGCGCGTGATCACCGTCAGCTTCGGCACCGTCGCCTCGGCGAACGCGTACAGCAGCTTCGCGCCGTGGCGGATGATCCCGCCCCACTCCTGCTGCGTCCCGGGCAGGAAGCCGGGCACGTCGACGAACGTGACGAGCGGGATGTTGAACGAATCGCAGAAACGGACGAACCGTGCGGCCTTCACCGACGAGTCGATGTCGAGCACGCCCGCGAGCGTGCGTGGCTGGTTGCCGACCACGCCGACCGGATGCCCACCCAGCCGCGCGAAGCCGCAGATGACGTTCTCGGCCCAGCGCTCGTGCACCTCGAGGAACTCGCCGTCGTCCACGACACGTCGGACGATGTCGTGCATGTCGTACGGCTTGTTCGGATTGTCGGGGACGAGGCTGTCGAGCTCCGGCTCTTCGCGATCGCGCGCGTCGGACGGCTCTGCGAACGGAGGCGGGTCGAGATTGTTCTGCGGCAGGAACGACAACAGGTAGCGCGCGTCCTCCAGGCACGCCTGCTCGTCGGACGCGGTGAAGTGGGCGACGCCGGACTTCGACGCGTGCGTCGACGCGCCGCCGAGCTCCTCGAAGGTGACCTCCTCCCCGGTCACGGTCTTCACCACGTCGGGCCCGGTGATGAACATGTACGACGAGCCCTCGACCATGAACACGAAGTCCGTGATCGCGGGCGAGTACACCGCTCCACCGGCGCACGGCCCCATCACCAGCGAGAGCTGCGGGATCACGCCCGAGCACTGGACGTTGCGCCAGAAGATCTCCGCGTAGCCGGCGAGCGAGACGACTCCTTCCTGGATGCGGGCGCCGCCGGAGTCGTTGATCCCGATCACGGGGCAGCCGTACTTCAGCGCCAGGTCCATCACCTTGCAGATTTTCTCGGCGAAGACCTCGCTCAGAGAGCCGCCGAAAACGGTGAAGTCCTGCGAGAAGACGAAGACCTTGCGGCCGAAGATCGTCCCGTAGCCGGTGACGACGGCGTCGCCATACGGGCGCCGGTCGAGCATCTCGAAGTTCGGCTCGCGGTGCCGGACGAAACGGTCGAGCTCGACGAACGAGCCGGGATCGAGCAACTCGACGAGCCGCTCGCGCGCCAGCAGCTTGCCCTGCTGCCGCTGCCGCTCGATCGCCTTCTCGCCGCCGGCGTGCTCGGCCTCTTCCCGGAGCTGTTGGAGCCGGTCGAGCTTCGCCTCGGTCGAGTCGGCGCGGTCGTCGGTTGTCGCCATGGGCGGAGCCTAGTATGGCTGTCACGTGGACGAGTTCCGGCTCCTGGGGCCGATCGAGGCCGTGGTCGACGGGAGGCCGGTGCAGCTTGCGGCCGCAAAACCGCGCGCCTTGCTCGCGCTGCTGTTGCTCAATCGCAACCGCGTCGTGCCCACCGAACGGCTGATCGACGAGCTGTGGTCAGAAGAGCCTCCGGCGCGCGCGACGAAGGCGCTGCAGGTCTACGTCTCGCAGCTGCGGAAGGAGCTCGGCCCGGACCGCCTGGTGACGCAACCGCCCGGCTACCTGCTGCGGGTCGGGGAAGGCGAGCTCGATCTCGAACGCTTCGAACAGCTCACCGCGACAGCGCGGAAACGCCTGGCTGACGGAGACGCGACCGGCGCGCGCGACGAGCTGCGCGAGGCTCTGGATCTCTGGCGCGGGCCCCCCGAGGGGCCGGCCGCACGACTCGAGGACCTGCGCCTGTCCGCTCGCGAGGACTGGCTGCAGGCGGCGCTCGAGTCGGGCGAAGCGGGCGGCGTCATTCCCGAGCTCGAGGAGCTGGTGAGGTCGCAGCCGCTGCGCGAGCGGCCGCGCGAGCTGCTCATGCTCGCGCTCTACCGCTCGGGCCGTCAGGCCGATGCGCTGGAGCTGTTCCGCCGGACGCGCGAGCTCTTCGTCGACGAGCTCGGGATCGAGCCGGGCCCCGGGCTGCGCGAGCTCGAGCAGTCGATGCTGCGGCAGGACTCGGAGCTACGCCTGCCGGCGGTCCCGCGCGAACAGGCGGCGCCGGCCCAATCTGCACAGCGCCGGCGACCTCTGTGGATCCTGGTCGTCGTCGCCGCGGCGCTGGTCGCCGCCGCGATCACAGCCGCCCTGCTCGTCCACGACGGCGGCGGCAGCACCCAGCCCCCGCCGACGAACGCCCACCCACAGCTGCGGTCGTTCGTCTACACGCTCGAGAACTTCCTCCAGCAGTCCCGGGAAGGGCTCGAGCAGCTCGCCGCGCTGCAGGTGCCCGATGACCGGGCGGCCCAACGTGCGGCCGACCTGCTGCAGAAGGCCGTCCACGCCTCGATCTCCGCGGACTGGATCTATCGCGACTGGCTCCGCAGCCACACCACGAGTTGTGTGCGCGGAACCCGGGCGCCCGCGAAGGCGGAGCGCGCCGACGCACGCGCAACCACGTCCAAGCGCCGCTTCGTCACCGCGTTCAATCCCCTGGCGAAGACGTTCGGCCGGAAGATCTGGCGCGCGGACGAATTCTAGCGCGGCAGGACGTAGCAGGGGCCGTTGCCGTGCCGCAACGACCAGACCTTGATCAGCTCGACCGGGACGACGGTCGTGCAGACGCGTCCGTCCGTCTCGGCGCGAACGTGCCAACGGCCACGCGCGTCGGTGCGGAAGATCGTCGGCGCGGAGGCGAACGTCGCGACGGCGTACGAGGTACCGGAGTACATGCCGTAGTAGGTGTGCCCCTCGGCCGCAGCGCCCAC
>WNGD01004298.1_pt1 | contig 18410 bp, 17 predicted proteins | sample 5400671 | NCBI WGS metagenome assembly WNGD01 (sample SAMN13153369, study PRJNA577476) | soil metagenome | isolation source: 40 cm soil or saprolite under grassland replicate 2 | place: USA:California | collected 2016-06-15
GTATCTGATCTTCGACCTGAAAGGGGGTCTCAATGCGAAAATTTTTGCTCGCTGGTCTGGCCGGTTTGGCGATGATCGCCTCTGGTTCAGCCAACGCCGCCGATCTCGGTCGACCCACGTACAAGGCTCCGCCCCCCGTGGTGCCCCCGGCACCGTTACCTGCCTGGACCGGTTGCTACATCGGCGCAAACATCGGTGGCGGCTGGTCGCACAAGCACTTTGACAACGACTTTGGGTTTGACGACGGCGGCCACACTGCGAGTGGCATTGTCGGCGGCGGTCAATTCGGCTGCGACTATCAATTTGGGCTCGGTAAGGGTCTTGGCGGTGGCGGTTGGGTGATCGGCTTTCAGACCATGTGGGATGGGGCAGGTTTGTCGGGTGATCACCACGTTCAGTTTGACGACGGTGTATTCTTCCACGACGAAACCTTCCACACCCACGTCCACTGGTTCGGGACGTTGACAGGACGGCTCGGATATCTGATCACGCCCGCCCTTCTGCTCTACGGCAAAGGCGGCGTCGCCTGGGTCGGAGAAGATCACTCGGTGGATGACAACGTTGCTGGCGTCGGGACTTTCCATTTCGACAGGCATGTCACGCGGACGGGGTGGGATGCGGGCGTCGGCTTGGAATGGATGTTTGTTCCCGGTTGGTCAGCTTTTGTTGAGTGGGACCATATGGGCTTCGGGCGTCACGGTGAGACGTTCGCTGACTGCTGCTTTTCGTTCAATGAGCACGTGAGGCAAGACGGCGAGATACTGAGGCACTGATCGTTCCAGGATTGAGCCCCGGGGTTGAGCGGGCGATCAGCAAGAGGGCCCGGAGGATTGAGTCCCGCCGGGCCCTTCTTCTGTTCGTGCAGCTTGTTTCTCGACCAGGGTGCGGCAGCCGTCGCCTTGAACATCTGCAAATCCGTCTCATAAGCCGCGCGGGCTCCTGCACAGGCGGAAATGTCGCGCGGATTTTGTGCCTTCGCCACCGCCACTCCGCGCGTTTTCGTGCCATTTCCGCTCTCCCGGTTACCGCCCCTTGGACTCTCACCGAGAAAACCTGGGACATCTCGGTGAGAGGAGATCGTGGAGACCTTGTTGCTCGACACGATCATGCCCAACGGTAAGAAGGCGCCCCGGGTACACCGCCGGGTCGCATTACTTGAGTCGATGGGAGACAATCATGGCACGCAAGGTCGGGAACGGCAGCAAAGATCACGGTGGTGACAGTGCGCCGCTTGTACCGCTGAGCCGACGCGAGCTGGTCACCTTGGTCGGCCATGCCGCCGCGATCTCGGCCGGCGAGTGGATTACAGCCTCCGGCAGCTGGATCAACGACCGCACCCACGGTCAGCAGTTCAAAGCCCGGTTCCTCAAGACCTCTGCACCCACCTCGCTCGAGGGCATCCAGAAGTACCTCGCCTCGGGCATGATCCGCGGCATTGGCCCGGTCATGCCAAGAAGCTGCTGCGGGCCGTGTCCGGGTAGCCTACCGGGCGCACGGAATGGATGTAGCGGCGGCCGGCGCGGTCGGCTGCGCACCGGCCATTAGGCCCGAGGCGCTCGACGGCGTCGCGGCCGCGGCCGGGCCCGGGTGCCTGGACCGGTGTCTGGGGACAAACTCTCGGACACGATCAACCCCACGCAGGATATCGGACCTTCCTATTGAATTTCGCTCGTCCGGAGGGGGATTTACCCAGGATCTGCGCGCGAAAAATCAGTGCATTGCTGCGGGACACCAACGGGCCTCAAGGCCCGTGGCCACCGCGAGCTCTTGGTCGGCCATGCTGCGACGATCTCTGCCGAGCCGGCCGCATCGTGGCCGCCTGGGCCGAGCAGAAGGCAGTCCGCGAGATCATGTACATCGGCAATTTCCTCTTGCTGAGTTTTGTTAGCCATGAGGTCCTGAATGGTTTCGATGAATCGTCTCGTTGGGTCCCGTTTCATATGTCATCCCGTTCTAAAGCTCATCTCTTCCACCCTCCCTATACGCCCGAGTTGGAATAAGAACAGCAAGTAACGACTGGGAAGTTATGCGTTCTTCGCAGCCTAACGAAAATCCTCGTAACGCCTAAGAAGGCGGTCTGAGTCGGCTGGATTCATCGAATTCAGGGCATTGTAATTCTTCGTGTAGGTAGAGCTTGAGTTCATAGGCCCAACCTCGATGGGTTCTGGCCTGCGAATGGGGGATTATGGGTAAAATCGGGGGGTACACTGCGGTTGGCACTGATTCCGAACCGGCCATGGGAGGCAGATTAGCGAAAACGTGAGCCAGACCGGGCGTTGAGGGAATTGGCTGGCCCACTACAGCGAGTGTGTCACCTTGATTCGTTGTCGGCTCGATCCGTGTTTCGGTGTAAGATGCTCCACAAGACGAATTCCCGAAACAATGCCTCGCGATCTAGCTGTTGTAAAGATGAGTTCGCTTGCTTTTGCCGTTCCCGCCACTGTAGGAATTGTTGAAAAAGTGTCTCTCGCCAATTTACGTCTTCCTTCGTTTCGCTGTTTTTGATGTCCGGGGCCGTTCGTGCTGCGGTGTCGCGCTTAGGTTTTGAAACTGGCTGCGGCTGAGATGACTGACGAACCTGCACACCCGAATGCAGTGTAATTGTATTTGCCACATCGCGCTTCGGTTTTGAAGTTCCCTGCGACTGAGATGCGGCAGGAGGAACCTGAACGCTCGATTGTGCTACGAACCAGCACTTCCGGTCGCTCACGGGATCGACATGATAATACCAATGCTCCCCGGGGCCAGATGGTTTCGGTTCGGTAATGCACTGATTGGCGGGCAGGCCGATTGATGGGACGCTGAACAGATAGGCCGAAACGGCTAGGGCCAGTAAAGCATCAGCTTTTCGCATCTGTGTGGCTCACCTTCCTGTCGTATCCTCTGTACCGTACGCACACAGCACCAACACGCAGGCACACAAACTCTCACCCACTCACACACCAGATGCCGGGTCCCAATCCCCTGCTCCGATTCGAATCGTCCATTTTATGGGTGGCGACAGTGTGGCACGTGGGGGGTTTAATTGCGATCACCCCACAACCACCTTCGTGGCAAGGCGTTTTCAGATTTTGCGGCGACTACAAAAATTTATTATCCAGAGAGCTAAGAAATCCCGCCGATAGACGAGTGGAACTTAGCACTGTGTTGGTGGGCGGGTTCGGCAGGCGCGGTTCACTCGGGACAGGGGCAAGTTAGAATTCGGTTCTACGGCCTTGTCGTCGTCCTTCGGCGGTCAAGCTCTTTCGAAGACTCGCCTGTGACTGTGTAAGGCTGGGATGTGGGGAATCGCATCTTAATTTCCGCCAAATTTCGGCGCATCAAGCCTGCCCCGTCCTCGGCGGGAGAGCAGTGTGAGAGTAGTACCGATCCTGGCCTTTGGAGGTGCCGCTTTACTCATCGCGGGCGGTGCATGGGCAGCCCTTTGGTTCGCTACACCGCTGCCACCCTCCACGGAAGTTGAGGTCGCCCCTGCGCCCAACTCGGTTAGGGCCACAATTCACTTGAATTCAGAACCTCAAGGTGCGGAGGCGGCCACGTCGCTTGGCTGGAGTTGTCGGACCCCATGTTCAATCGAGCTTGTGGTCGACGAGCCGTTCACAGTCACATTCACTCACCGGGGCTTTGCTTCGAGCACCGTTCCCGTGGAGATCGAGGCCCCACAGCCCGGTACTTCGGATGCGAAATTCTCACCGGACCCCGCATTTGCCACCCTTCAGCCCATACCTGAACCCAAAAAGCCCCTACCCGAACCGAAAGCAAAGACTGAACCTGCAAAAATGGTAGCCCATCGGAACGCTGCGCCGAGGGAAGTTCATGAAGAAACCAGGGATGGTCTCATATCCCGAAGTTGGAAATATCTGAAGGAAAAGACCCACGCTTGGCAGATGCGGATGGGCAGATTGATCCACGGCGATTTCGAATAGCTATTGCTACGTTGAATCCCACCCGCTCGGCGTGGTTGAAGCAGTGCTAGCCCAGCCCACCCTCGATACGCAACTCGACAACCGTCATTGGCTTGCCAGCCGGTCGATCATTTAGTCCCGCCGCGAAGGGTCTAGAATTTGCCTTTAGAGACCGGAAAAGACGCAATATTGTAGAGGAACAGGAGGGTAGGGGCAGAGAACGTCATTAAGCAATCGGGTAGGCATCCCGATTTATTCGCAGAAAGTTGACAGGGCTGAACTGTTTGAGCGGAGATACGGATAATGACTGGTTTCTATGGAATTGCATTACCGATATGCTTATTGTTCGTGGGCTCAATAATCCTGTTCGTCAAAGCCAAAACCATATGCACCCTCCTACAGCTACTCGGCGCGTCTTGCCTGATGGTCGTGCTTCTGGTTCATGTAGCCGAGGCGTTCCACCTATTTCCTTCGATGAATTGGGGGATGCCGAAGAGCACCGGTCATTATCTCGATTTCTGGAGTGCCGTTCTGGGAGTGGTGCTGTTCCCCGTAGGCTATCTCTGTCACGCGATAAGGCGATAGGAAAGTTCCGACCGGGCCGCCTGTCGCAGTACTCTCCTATCCAGGAAAGACGGGTGTGCCACCAGATTTTGATCAATTTGACCATCGCTGTCGTCCCGTTGCCGTCCTTGGCGTCGGAACAGTTTGGTCTATGCACCAAACGGCGATTCGTGTCAATCAAAACTTGCAAGTATTTTGATTTACACAGCAGCAAACAGCAGGTATTTTGGTGACACTCAGTGAAAAGCGCCTCAAATGCGCGGGGGTAAGCGCGGCGCGGGAACAGCTGATCGCGATAGACCAGATTGAACAGCGGCATCGGCTTTAACGTGATGGTAATCGACGACATGGCCATGCTTACCGTTGGCTTGTGGCGGCCGATCACGCAAGCAACTCCTCGACCGACGAACGACCGACTATGAGGAGGCTGACGTCCAGGTCACGGCGAGCGGCGGCTTCATCCTGCGGCGGGTCTTCTACAGCGTTCCTTCGCATCTGATCGCCGCAAGGTCAGGCAAGCCCTCCAGGCGCGCGCACGTGCCCGCGTCACCCGTTTCCGCCACATCCCATCGGACGCCGACGTTGGGCCCTCTAAGGCTGCGGATGTTGTCGTTTGTCGTGAACGTTTTTTGCCGATGCAGATGATAATTCTTGAGGTAGAACATCGACAAAGCCCTAGCGGGCACCGGCCACCGACGTTTTCGCTATGTCCCAGATCTTGTCTCGAGGACGCGGCAGGGCCGAGTCAGATTTGCAATCAACTGCAAAGTTTCCCAATTCTGCCTGCCAAGGAAACGTCGCGGCCGTCTTAATTCCCATGGAGCGACTCGGCAATTGCGACGCGGGTTTCTTCGGCCACAACGCCCAGTCGATCGACCGCTGATTTGAGCTCCGGCTCGGCCCCGGCTAACACTCACCGTCGTCCTAGGCTGCGCTCTGCTCTTTCCACGTGATCTCGGCATTGATCGTGGCCTCCGGACAAATAGATTCCAGATACTCCATAACTGCGACCAGGAACGCCGCTGGATCCTGGCTATGCTTCAGGGCATACAGGACTGCCGGCTTCCAATGCGAGAAATGGAGTCCCGTGCCAAGGTAGCTCTGCGCCATGTATTCAAGAGCCACCGATTGATACGCGGTCCCCGTCTGCTCCTTGATGTTCTTGATTGCAGCCGTAACGATTTCCTTTTGATCGGGGTGCAGGTGGAAGACCATCTTGGTCGTCGAAGACATGGGCTGTTTTCCAGGTTGGGGCATGGTTGACGTCACGTGGCCAGCCGACACAATTTTGGTCAGCCAATTTTCACCGTAGACCTCAATACCATCACAGAGCCGAAAGTTTTCGGTCCAGGAGCTGAGGTCCCTCTTGAGTTCCCGCACCTTCCGGGCTCGAGCAGCAGGGGACGTCGTAGGTCGCTTGAGGTACGACAAACCTCGGTTCAGCTCACTCTCGAATTTCTTCCGGTTGGAAGGCGTGGGCGCAATCTCAATCACCCCGTGACGGGCGGTGAGGCGGTGGCCAAGGAACTCGACAGGGCCACCCGGAGGGAAGCTCTTGATCTTCGGCGTAAGTTGCCCGACAGGGTGTGCTTGTACAGCACTTCCAAAGGTTGAAGTCGTCGCCACCGCAGCGTCCTTTGCCAGAACGAGGAAATTGTCGACATAACCCGCCACCTCGCTCCCGACGGGGAGCTGGTCAAGCAGCGGTGCCAACAGCATCTCGCCCAGCAGGGGCGATGCGGCCGATCCTTGCGGAATACCTGCCGGGCATCTGCGAGATACTTAGCGATAAGGGTTTTGACCGTCTCGCCGGTATCCGCAGGGCCGAAGATGTGGGGGAGGTGCATAGGGGGTGTAATAGAGATACACCCTGCCGTGAGCACGTGCTCCACCACCTTCTTGGGAAATGGGATCATATCTTCGATCCTGTTCCCGTCGAAGCTCTGATAACAGTTTTTGATGTCGATCTCTGTGGCCCAGAGAAAGCCGTCCTTGACCGCGTTTCGGACATGGGTGATTGCGGCAGGCACTCCCCGAACGCCGAACTGGCGGGGGTGCAGATCCGCGATCACGTGCAGGATCGAGAGGACAAGGTATTGCAAGGCGCGGTTCTCAATGCCGAAATCGAGCGTGGGGCGGAACTCGTTCGGGTTCGAACGCTTGCGCTTGAAAATCAGCCTGACCTCCTCCCCTGTCCCTTTGAATGCGTTCAGGCCGGATGCGATTGATGCCAGCTGCCCCTTTGGGGGACGTCGACCAGGTTTCATTTGCCGAAAAGCACGAATGGTCGCCACGAACCGCGCATCGTAGGAAGTGAGGTACTTGCGGATTAGTTGCTCTACTTCCCACCGTCTTCCGGCCCTATGCGCGTCCCGGATGCGCTTGAGCATCAACAGGATGTGGCAGCGTGCATGCCGCGAACCGGCACATCGGAGGAACGCAAGCAAGCCCCCTTTCGAGATTTCAATCTCTTCGAGCTGATCTAGCATCTCAGCATTGTCGGGCTTTTGGCTCATCTTGATCCGTTGGCTCCTGCCGGCGAGCAGGGGGCGTGGGCATGGGTTTAGTGATTGGAGAAGTTACTCTTGCTTCGATTTCTGTTTATGCCCTTGGGTCTGCGATCAGTCGTTTTGCAGCCGGGTGCAATCGTAATGGACCGTCCGTTGGACGGCCTGTTACGCGGCAGCTTCCGCTTGGTCGCGGCGGTGGGGAAAGCAGACCCGCGCCCTCTGAGGCTCTGGTCGGCAGACCGCCCTCACCGCGATGATATGTCCCCAGGTCAATCCGTTCGGCTCCGCTTGCCATGTGGACGTTCGGCGTCGTGAACGCGTTCGGGATCGATCGGACTACCAGGCTGATTCGCCCGATGCGTTACCCACCACAACCATGCTTCCGTGAGTACCCATCATCCCCTCCTGGGATTAGTTTCTCGCCGGCCGGGCGCTACTCCGGTCGAACGTTCGTGATCAGGCTGCCTGCTCTCCTTCGCCGTGGTCGAGGGGCTCGCCCTTGATCGTGATCTCGGCGTTGATCGTCAGCTCGGGGCACAGCTCCTCGATCGTGTCGATCCACTGCTGGGCGAACAGGGACGGGTTGTCCGAATGCTTGCGGGCATAGGTGAGTGCCTGCTTCGGGTCGGAGAACGCGAGCCCGCCGCCCATGAAGGACTGGCAGATATACTCGTAGGCCACCGAATCGACCTCGGTGTTGCCTTCCTCCTTGGCCTTGGCAATCGCGTCGTCGGAGAGCTGCTTCTGGTCGGGATGCAGCTTGAAGCTCTTGGTGACGATGGTCTTGGCCTCGGCCGGCGCTTCTGCAGGCGTGCCCGCGGCCTTGGCCTTCTCGGCTTTGATATGCGCCTCCAGCTCGGGTCTGCTCATCCCTTTGGCCTTCTCGATCAACTCCTTGACGTTATCCTTGGTGGCGATGGGAAGCAGCCGCACCATCTTTGTCCAGCCGATGCCTTGGAATGCCGACCACGGCAGGTCCAGCTCTATCAGGCGCTTGTACATCTCCGCCGCATACATTGCCTTGCGGTACCTGACACCCAAGGTGGTCTCGATGTACTCGCGGAAAGTGTCGTAGCCGGTGAATTGATCGACCGCACCGGGCTTCTTGGACTGGGCAAAGAGCACCTGCGTCCTGGCAATCGCCCCGCCGAGGCGCCAAAAACCACGCTCTCTCTCCTCGATCAGCTCGTTGACGATCTCCTCCATCTTGGTTCGAGACTCGACGTTCTCGATCCGGCTGGCGAACGTGACGATGGGGTCGTAGCCATCATCCATGATGGCTTCAACCTTCACCGCGGTTTTCTTCACGACAATGCCCATTTTGGTCTCCTATTTTCGTCGATGCCTAATCCAGCCGGCTGCTTTGTCCCGGCCACTTCCTCCAGCATCCCACCCAGGCAGTAGGTGTTCATTCACATCCGCTCGAGTCCCCTCGGCAACAGACAAGGATCTTGCCGTCGCCGTCGGCGATACAAAAGCTCGGGACCTGGTCGCGTTTGCCGGGCAATGTGCAGCCCAGCCGGTTGCGACCAAATGGCCGCCGAGGCCATTCGAGATTGTTGCGGCAGTTAGATTTTTGATCATGCTGAACGTTGCATCGGGCGCCCTGAAACGGGTTAGCGTCAGCCAACAGGCGGCTGCGTTGCTCACGCCTCCGCCACCTTCGCAAGGGCGCAATCACGCTCGAACTGCTCGAGTAAGGCCTCGTCCCAGAAGCGTTTCCGCGGATCACAATGGGCTTCGGGAACCCGAGCTTTGGGTCCCTAGTCCATCTGTCGATAGTGCGGCCACATCGGTTATATCGGACTTGGACCTTGCCGCTTGGCAGGTAGCGTTTCGCGGATGACGCTTCGCTCATAGGGCAGCTCCATGTCGTGACATGGACTGACAAAAACAGCTTTAGGGAAAATTGTCGGCCGGAAACCGATGGAAACGTACGGAAACTAGGTTTCCGTCATTTCAAACCGCTTGAGCATTGCATTAACACGCTCCTTGATCGTGCTGTCGGCGGCATGCTCTTTCCGGGCCTCAAGCAGATCGGCTACAAACCTGCATACGTCTGCGTTGGTCTGCCACCCCTTGACGTTCTCAGAGCTAGGTTTGCCTCGTTTCCCGATCTCTACGTGTACAGCTGCCTCTATTGCATCCCAATCTAGTACTGGTGGCCGGCCGCCTCGTTTCGAATGCGCTGCCTTCTTCATGGTCACCCGCACCCCGACAAATGTGCGATGTCCGACATCAATCGCGCTCGCATGCCAATCGAGCTTCGCATCCCCGAGATCCGGACCTACGATGAAAGGCGCCCGCATTGTATCCAGGACTATATCCATCATCTCGGGGGTGATGTTAATCGGGTCCGGAAGGTTGTCAGGGTCCAAGGCAGTAACGGAAATGCGTTTCGATCGCATGGCCTCTACGAACAGATCTGGAAATGCACTTTCAAGCTTATAAACTTCGGAAAATACGTCACGAAAGTCGCCTCTAACGGCCTCGTCACGAGTTTCTTTGACATGTCCCGCAAGTTTCTTGCGCCCGACCTCATCTGATTCGGCCTCTGTTTCGGGCGAAACGTGGGCGACCTTGCTGACGAGTTTGCAGTATCGACCCCATTTTTCTGGATCGGCTGCCTTTACCACTTGAACAAATCCGTCGAGGAAACGCATCCGTTTCATGATCGAGGTGATCCTCGGTGCCGAACGAGACGCATAATGAACCGACTCCACGCTTCGAGGGCGACGCGCTTTTCCTCACTGAACGAATGCCTTTGATAGACACCAACGATCCCCCCAAAGCTCCCACTGGTGTGGTTCAGGATCTTCTCGATTACGGGGAGATTCACGCCGAGGCGTGCCATGCCGCCGGCGCAAGTCCGACGAAGATCATGGAAGGTCCACCGAGCAGGCGCATCGATCTTGCTATCTAGGAGGACTGCATCGTTGCGCATGAGCTCGAGCACCGCCGTATCGAGCCTGTCCTTGGCCCGGCTGAATCCCCCAACGGCGCTCTCCCCGGTGGTGGTGAAAACAAGCCCGGGTCGGCTCCTGATCTTAGGGAGATTTCTCAGGAGCGAAGCAGCGGCATCCGACAGCGGGACCTCATGCGCGACATCAATCTTCATGCGTTCGCGGGGAATGACCCAGAGTTTTTTCTCAAAGTCGACTTCCGACCAGCACATCTCCGCGACCTCGTCACGTCGCTGCCCAGTGAGGAGAGGGATCTTGGTTAAGGGCCCGAAGGGCCATGCGATCTCGTCGCAGGCGTACCAGATGAGTCGCAGTTCGTCATCGGAAAGGATGCGATCTCGTGAGCGTTCGGGCCACCAGGAGCTACCCCGGCCCGCGGAGCTACCAAGGCCCGCGCCTTTGGTGAAACTAGACCGGCCGCGTGAGCGGTACAATGTTGTCTTGCGGATCGATGATGCGGTTGATTTGAGCAGCGAGCAGTTCGTAAGCGCGTAACATTTCGTCGCGATACCGATGCCGGTCATAGGTTCCGCGCACGCCGCCGATGACGTGGCCTAAGCATCGCTCGGCATGATCCGAATTCACCCCGGCCCTGCTCATTAAGCTGCGCGCACTCCTTCGGAGATCGTGCAGGGTCCAGGCGGTCACACCGCTTTTTGCGTCGAGTCGCCGTTTCGCCCGGCTGAAATCATGGAACGGTCGCCGGCCGCCGGTGAAGACGAACTCGCAGCCGGCAATCCGCGGCACGCCAGCCAGGATCGCCAATGCCGCGGCGGACAGCGGTCGCACGAGATCCTGATTCACCTTGTTGCGTCCCGCCGGCAACGTCCAATCGAGACCGGACAATTCGGTCCACGTCATCCTGGCCGCCTCGTTCCGCCGGGCGGCCGTCAGCAAGAGGAATTGCACGAGCGCGCCGAATGGCACTTGAGTGGCTTCCGCGGCCCGCCATACGCGCCGCAGCTCGTCATCGTCCAATATGCGGTCCCGCGCGCGTTCGCTCGCCGGCTTCGCGCGACCCATGCCTTTCACGATCGGAGACTTGAAATCGTCGTTGCGCGCGGCGTGCCAGTTCATGAGCTTACCGACCGCGGCCAAGCACACGTCGGCCATCCTCGGACCGTTGGCGTCTTCGACCTTGTCGAGCAGCTTCACGATGTCGCTGCGCCGTATCTCCGCAATCGGCATGTTGCCGAGGACCGGGTAGACCAGTCGTTTGAAGGTGTCGCGGCGCTGATCGATCGTGCGCAGCCGCTTGGCCTTGGCCTCGCGGGCGAGGTACATCTCGGCAATAGCCTTCAAGGTGCTGGAATCCGCCGCCTCGGCTGTGCGGCGATCCTGCATCGGATCCTCGCCCCGCTTGGCTGCGATGATCGCGTCGCGCCCGAGCTGGCGCGCCGCCTCGAGCGTCACGGTCGGCCAGGATCCGAGGGTAAACTTTCGGGGCACCCCTCGCAGACGATAGCGGACCGCCCACGACTTCCCGCCGCTCGGCTGCACGATGAGGTAGAGCCCGGTCAGAAGGCCGTCAGGGACCTCGCGCCGCGCGGCGCCCGGCTTCGCAGCCTCGACCGCGCGAACCGTGAGAGCTTTTGTCATGCCCGATCCCCATCGGGTAACACCCGGGTAACGAAATCCCGTGTCAGTGAACGTCACCCAACGTCAGGCAATGTCAATGAGAACACGCCATTTTGCAAGAGAAATCAGCCAGTTTTGCGAAGGGAGGTGTCTTGGAACGTCACCGTATGTCAACCCGCCCTATCTGATTTGGGAGCAAATGGGCCGTCCCCAGGGGCAGGAGCTCGAACATTGGCTTCGGGCCGAGGCCGAACTCACCGCCGGACCGCGGGCCTCCATGCCGGGCTCCGATCGAGCGGCAAGGGCGCCGCGGCGGGCCCGACGCAATAAGACCTGAGCTTCTGTCCGCGCCCGCGTCGAGTGCGGTGAGCGCATCGTCCGCGGGTCAATCCGCTGCGCCCGTGCGCCAGCGGGTCAATGCCGGCACGACCAGGATCAGCGCATAGGTCCACATCGCGAGCCGTGGACTGAAGAGGCTTACGGCGACCGAAATGAGCGCGATGCCGATCAGCGCCGGCAGCGTCACATTGGTCTCGCCCGCCTGGCCGGTGTCCTCCTCGGCTTGCGAAGCGCGCACCAGCCCATAAGCCGCGCCGGCGGCCAGGATCGTGTTCGCCGCGTAGAGCCAAGCCGCAGGTGCGAGGTCGACATGGCGACCCACGACCATGGTCGAGAACGGCATGCAGGTGATGAAGAACAAATGGACGAACGACCATCGCACGAACGTCTTGCCCACGTGCGCGCGCGTGCCGCCGAGCCGCGAGATGGTTCTCCAGCGCAAGCCGATCACGAGGAAGCTGATCGCATAGGCGACGAAGGGTCCCCATAGAACGTCCCGAATCGCACCGATCAGTTCCTGACTGCTGCCGGGCCGAAAATCCTGCGGGAAGCGCAGGTCGATGACCAGCAGCGTCATCGCCACGGCGAAGATGCCGTCGGTCAGCGCGTCGAGCCGAGCCTTGGCGATCATGGCGGCCTCCGCATCAGCGCGGGATCAGCACCCAGTAATCGAGATCGAGGATCACGGCGGGATCGTATTCCGCGCCGGCCTTTTGGGGAAAATCGGCGCAAGGCCGGTCCTTCGTGGCGATCGTGCGCAGCCGCAGCGCGCCGACGTCGCCGCGTCCGGGCAGCTCCGCGCGCGCCAGCACCTGGGACCACGCAAACACCGTGTCGCCGGCGAACAGCGGCGCGACATGCCGGCCGCCGTTGATCGCCGCGATGTGGAACGCATTGGCAAGCCCGTTGAAGCTCAGCGCACGAGTCAGTGACATGACGTGGCCGCCGTAGATCAACCGGCGGCCGAAGCGGCCCTGCTTCTCGGTGAACAGGTTGAAATGCACCCGCGCCGTATTCTGATAGAGCCGGGTCGCGAGCTGGTGCTCCGCTTCCTCGACCGTCATGCCGTCCCGGTGGTCGAGCTTTTCGCCTTCTTTATAATCGCTCCAGCGCCGCGGACTGCCGGCAAGCTCGAAGTCGTAGGCGTTTTGGTCGATCGGCGGACACGCCGCGCCGAGCGCAGCCGGCTCGAGCGCCTCGGCAAGCTTCGGCACATGGTCGCCCGGGGCGGCTGCCGCCTCGTCGCGCTTTCTGACCATCACCCAGCGCACGTATTCCAGCACGCGCGCGCCGTCTTCTTGGCGCAAGCCGGTCGAGCGCACGTAGACGACGCCGGTCTTGCGGCTCGAATTTTCCTTGAGGCCGATCACTTCGGATTGGGCGCTCAGCGTATCGCCGGGATAGACCGGCCCCAGAAATCGGCACTCCGCATAACCGAGGTTCGCCACCGCATTGAGCGAGATGTCCGGAACGGTCTTGCCGAACACGATGTGAAAGACCAACAGGTCGTCGACGGGCGCTTGCCGATAGCCGATCGCGGCCGCGAACGTCGCGGAGGATTGCACCGCGAAGCGCGAGCCGTAGAGCGCGGTATAGAGCGCAACCTCGCCCGCCGTGACGGTACGCGGGGTCGCATGCCGGATTGATTGCCCGAGCGCGAAATCCTCGAAGAAATTGCCGTTCATGGCGTCCCTCGACCGACCGCTTTTCCGTGCCATCGATACCGCGCCGCTGCGGATCAAGCTATCATGGCCGTTGCGGAACGCGGGCGAAGCGCGCTGCCGCGGCCTTGAAAACAGAGCGATCGCATATCGCATGCCAAACTTTGCATGACTCGCAGGCGGATCACCACCGGCTCGCCGTTCGAGCAATTCGCCGGCTATAGCCGCGCCGTCGTCGACGGCGATTTCGTCTTCGTGTCCGGGACCACCGGGTACGATTATGCCTCGATGCGCATGCCGGATAGCGTTGAGGCGCAGACCCGCAATTGTTTCCTCACCATCGGCAACGTGCTCGCGGAGGCGGGCTTTGCGCTCGCCGACGTGGTGCGCGCGCACTACTACATCGTCGATCCGGCCGACGCCGAGCGCGTGCTGAAGATCTGCGGAGAGATGTTCGCCGAAATCCGGCCGGCCGCGACCCTGCTCGTGGTCGCTGGCCTGCTGCGTCCGGAAATGAAGGTCGAGATCGAGGTCACGGCGAGGCGGAAGAACAGTCGACAGGCAGACAACGGAATGAGTTCCTGAGCGGATAGTATCGTCTGTCCTTGGTTCCCCGTCGTCCGGTAGCTTGCCAATCCAGGCCCCGGTCGTTAGCAATCCGCGCGGTTGCGCAACGAGGTGTCGGTTTCCATGGCCAAACTCCTGCTGCTTCCCGGCGACGGCATCGGCCCCGAAGTGATGGCCGAGGTCAAACGGCTCATCGCCTTCATGAACGAGAATGGGCTCGGCCGGTTCGAGACCGAGGAGGCGCTGGTCGGCGGCAGCTGCTACGACCTGTACGGCGTCGCCATCACCGAGGACACGATGGCGAAGGCGAGGACGGCCGATGCGATCCTGTTCGGCGCGGTCGGCGGACCGAAATGGGACGGCGTGCCTTACGACGTGCGCCCCGAGGCGGGGCTGCTGCGGCTGCGCAAGGAGCTCGGCCTGTTCGCCAACATCAGGCCCGCGATCTGCTATCCGGCCTTGGCGGATTCCTCGAGCCTCAAGCGCGAAGTGGTGGACGGCCTCGACATCATCATCCTGCGCGAGCTCACCGGCGGGCTGTATTTCGGCGAGCCCAAGACCATCACCGATCTCGGCAACGGCCAGAAACGCGCGATCGACACCCAGGTCTACGACACCTACGAGATCGAGCGCATCGCGCGGGTCGGCTTCGAGCTCGCGCGCAAGCGCCGCAACAAGCTGACCTCTACGGAAAAACGCAACGTGATGAAATCCGGCGTGCTGTGGCACGAGGTCGTCGCCGACCTGCACAAGCGCGAATATGCCGACGTCAAGCTCGAGCATCAGCTCGCCGACGCCTGCGGCATGCAACTGGTGCGCTGGCCCAAGCAGTTCGACGTGATCGTCTGCGACAATCTGTTCGGCGATATGCTCTCCGACGTCGCCGCGATGCTCACCGGCTCGCTCGGCATGCTGCCGTCGGCCTCGCTGGGCGAGGTCGATGTCAAGACCAAGAAGCGCAGCGGGCTCTATGAGCCGGTCCACGGTTCCGCGCCGGATATCGCCGGCACGGGCGTCGCCAATCCGATTGCCATGGTGGCTTCGTTCGCGATGGCGCTGCGCTATTCGCTGGGCATGGCCAAAGCCGCGGATCTCGTCGATCAGGCGATCGCGGCCGCGCTCGCCAAAGGCCTGCGCACGCCGGATATCAAGTCCGAGGGTGCGACATTGGTCGGCACCGCGCAGATGGGCGAGGCGATCCTCGGTGAGATGGCGCGGCTCGCGGGCGCGGCCCGCTGAAGCTCGGCTGAGCGAGGGCTTCCGCAGCGATCATAATTGGAGGGAACGATGGCATCTGCGGTCGTACTGAGAGCGATGGGGCCGGCAGTGCTCGTTGCGGTGCTCGCCGTCTCGAGCCCCGCCGTACTGGCGCAGTCGAAGGATGCGGAGCCTGCGACCCGGGAAGCCAACGCCGCGGTTCTCAACGGCTTGCCGTTCTCGGATCGGCAGGATTTCGAAGATGCGCGGCGCGGTTTCCTGGCGGCGCTTCCGGACGGGCTGATCGCGGGCCCAGGCGCCACGCCGATCTGGAACATGAAACGCTACGGGTTTCTCGACCGCGACGAAGCTCCCACGACGGTCAACCCGAGCCTTTGGCGTCAGGCGCAGCTCAACGCGATCCATGGTCTGTTCCGGGTCGCCGAGCGCGTCTACCAGATCCGCGGTCTCGACATCGCCAATATGACGATCATCGAGGGAGAAGAGGGCATCATCGTCCTCGACACGTTGTTGACCGCCGAGGCGGCGCGAGCGGCGCTCGACCTCTATTACGGCCAGCGGCCGCGCAAGCCGGTCACGGCGGTGATCTACAGCCACAGCCACGCCGACCATTTCGGCGGCGTCAAAGGCGTGGTGAGCGAAGCCGACGTCAAGGCGGGCCGCGTCAAGATTTATGCGCCGGACGGCTTCATGGAGCATGCGGTCGCCGAGAACGTCATCGCCGGCAACGCCATGAGCCGGCGCGCCCAATACATGTACGGACCGCTGCTGCCTTCCGGCGAGAAAGGCCAGGTCGACACTGGGCTCGGTAAGAATCTCTCGCGCGGAACGCTCACCCTGCTCGCGCCGACCGATCTCATCCGCACCAACGAGGCCCGCACGATCGACGGCGTCGAGATCGTTTTTCAGCTCACGCCCGGCACCGAAGCGCCGGCGGAGATGAACATGTACTTTCCGCAGTTCCGCGTGCTCGACATGGCCGAGAACGTCACCCACAACATGCACAATCTCTATACGCTGCGCGGCGCCGAGATCCGCGACGGCAATGCCTGGTCGCATTACATCGGCGAGGCGCTGCAGCTGTTCGGCCAAAGGACCGACGTGCTGATCGCGCAGCACCACTGGCCGACGTTCGGCTCGGACAAGATCGTCGCATACCTGAAGAAACAGCGCGACCTCTACAAGTTCATCAATGATCAATCCTTGCGGCTGCTCAACCAGGGACTGACGCCGGCGGAAATCGCCGAGACGTTGCGGCTGCCGGCTACACTCGCCAACGAATGGGCGCTGCGCGGCTACTACGGCACGCTCCGCCACAACGCGCGCGCCGTCTACCAGAAATACCTCGGCTGGTACGATTCCAACCCGGCGAATCTCGATCCGCTGCCGCCGGCGGCGGCCGCCCGCAAGGCGGTCGAGTACATGGGCGGCGCGCAGGCGGTGATTGCGCGCGCCCGCGAGGATTTCCGCCGCGGCGAGTATCGCTGGGTCGCGAGCGTCATGAAGGAAGTGGTGTTCGCCGATCCGGGCAATCGCGAGGCGCGCGAGCTTGCGGCCGACGCGCTCGAGCAGCTCGGCTATCAGGCCGAAGCCGGCACCTGGCGCAACGAATATCTGGTCGGCGCCTTGGAGCTGCGCAGCGGGCCGCCGAAGCTGCGGGCGCCGAGCACGCTCACTGCGGATACGCTCGCCGCGCTATCGCTCGACAATTTCTTCGACCTGCTCGGGGTGCGGCTCAACGGCCCCAGAGCCGAAGGCAAGATCATGCGGATCAATTGGGATTTCACCGATGTGGGCGAGAAATATGCGCTCAATCTCGAGAATTCGGCGCTGACCTATACGCACGGGCTGGCCGAAGACGCGCAGGCAAGCCTCGCGCTCAGGCGCGCCACGCTCGATTCGATCATGCTCAAGCAGACGACGTTCGCCGAGGCGGCGACGTCCGGGCAGATCGCGGTTGCGGGCGATCCGGCCAAGCTCGTGGAGCTGCTGGGATTGTTCGACGATTTCGATCCGATGTTCGAGATCGTCGCTCCGAAGCAGTGATTTCGTGCTCGTAGTGCTCGTAGCCGGATGGAGCGAAGCGAAATCCGGGATGAACGGACACTCCCGGGTTTCGCCCCCGTCCGCGGGCGCTGCATCCGGGCTACAAGATTTCTACGGCTTTTACGGTTGCCAGCCGGGCAGCCAATACAGGTTCGGCACCGGATAGAGCAGCGGGACCTGCTGGTTGGCGATGTCGTAATGGGTCGACGGCACGAAATTCGGCGGATAGATGCCCTGATTGGCGGGCAGCGGGTGGCCGGGCAGGTATTCCTTGCCGCCGTCGAGATAGGACCGTCGCGTCACGATGATGCGCGTGACCGGCCGCTGTTTCGCGACCGCGACCCGCGTCCTTTTCTCCGGCTGCGCATCCGCGGTGCTCGTCGCCACCGCGAAAGCCAATCCGGCCGCAACGGCGCAGAAAGCGAGTTTCCAGCCCATGGTTCCCTCACGCTGATTCCGCCTGGCAACACTCTAGCCCGGCCGCGCTCGAGCGCAACAAGGCATTCGATCGGTGCGATGGACGAACCCCTGCGAGGCGGGAAACGTTGCGTTCCCGGCCGAGTTCCCCTCTCGCGGGGTTCGCCGAGCAAGAGCGGCGTTGAATTTGCCGGCTCCCTCGCTTAAACACGCAGCGCGTCGCGCCCGCGCGGGCGGGGCGATTAGCCTCCGGAGAGTGCACATGGGCTACAAGGTCGCCGTCGTCGGCGCTACCGGCAATGTGGGCCGGGAAATGCTCGACATCTTGGCCGAGCGCATGTTTCCGGCGGACGAGATCGTGGCGCTCGCCTCGCGGCGCAGCCAGGGCGTGGAGGTCTCCTGCGGCGAGCGGACGCTCAAGGCCAAGGCGCTCGAGCATTTCGATTTTTCCGACGTCGACATCTGCCTGATGTCGGCGGACTCGGCGGTGTCCAAGGAATGGTCGCCGAAGATCGCCGCCAAGGGCGCGGTGGTGATCGACAATTCCTCGTGCTGGCGCTACGACGCCGACGTTCCGCTCGTGGTCCCCGAGGTCAATGCGGACGCGGTCGCGGGTTTCCGCAAGAAGGGCATCATCGCCAA
>WNGD01002693.1_pt1 | contig 18400 bp, 16 predicted proteins | sample 5400671 | NCBI WGS metagenome assembly WNGD01 (sample SAMN13153369, study PRJNA577476) | soil metagenome | isolation source: 40 cm soil or saprolite under grassland replicate 2 | place: USA:California | collected 2016-06-15
CCACGTATTTGTTGCTGGCGTTGGCTTTGGCCAGCACTTTGGTGATGGCGGCCGTCAAGGTGGTTTTGCCATGGTCGATGTGCCCGATCGTGCCCACGTTCACATGCGGCTTCGTTCGCTCAAACTTCTTCTTTGCCATATCTTAAATGGCTCCTTCTACAACTCTCTGCGATCAGATAACAATGGTTATAGACATGCAGCAGCCGTCCCCTGATTGACTGATCGCCAACTTGTCTGGTTCTTTCGCACTAAATCATCTTCACCCGGCAATAAGCCGGATACAATAAGGAAGTGACGACCTCTTCAGAAGACGGCAGTGAGAGCTACTTGTACATCCAGCGTGGATATTCGTGAAGATGCGAGCCTGTAATACCCTCAAACGAGTCGATTCCAGGGTGCAGATAGCTCAGACATAACCAGAAACCACTTGCAGTACCCCAAATGGGTCGATCCGAGAAAGTATGTAACTTACGCATCGATCAGAAACCACGGGAGCCCGTGATGGGAATTGAACCCATGACCCCAGTCTTACCAAGACTGTGCGCTACCGCTGCGCCACACGGGCAGGCTTTAGGTGGGCAGTGAGGGATTCGAACCCCCGAAGTCGTCAGACAGCTGATTTACAGTCAGCCCCAGTTGGCCACTTTGGTAACTGCCCAGAATGAGAAGCGCCCATCGGATAAATGCAAACACATCCGCTTTGCCCGCACTATTTATCCTGAGCCAGGCTAACTAAACGGAGAGTACCGACGGAGAGACTCAACACCTGTTACTCTCGTCACGAGGAGCACAAACTGATACCTCCTGAGTGATCGACCAGACCATTATAGCCGACGCTTTATACCATGTCAAGCATCATGTCAAGCATTTTTCCGACGAGGGCAGGGGCAAGCCCAGCCCCTACTATATACGAAAAGTGAATATCCGCCGAGTATAGTAGGGGCTGGGCTTGCCCCTGCCCTGAAAATTTATTGTATGAACACCCTGCTTTGCCCCACTCTTAGTGCCAAAAGTACCGCGAATGAAACAGCCAGCAGTACTCCCGAACGGGCACCCGCCGACTCCAAATCAATCTCCGCAGCGGTATAAACGGCAATTGGCATCGTCTCCGTAATACCAGGAAAACTACCCGCAAAGGTAATCGTTGCTCCCAGTTCTCCAAGCGCACGCGCCCATGCCAGACCTACGCCTGTCAACAGCGCGGGACGGATAAGCGGCAGCATTACCCGTCGGAATGTATAGAATGCCGAGGCGCGTAGGGTATAAGCGGCTGACTCGAAGCGCGGGTCCAGTTGCTCAAGTCCTGCTCGAGCGCTATTAATGAAAAAGGGTGAAGAGACAAACATCTGCGCCATTACCACTGCGACCGTTGTAAAAGGAATAGTAATCCCCAGTGGAGTAAGATAGCGGCCAATCAATCCAAAACGCCCGAATGAAATCAGCAATGCTACCCCCGCTACCACAGGAGGAAGAACCGTTGGCATCGTGACCAGAGTTTGCAGGAATCTACGACCTGGAATACGAGTACGAGCGAGCACATATGCCACAGGTAAGCCAAATAGCACTGTCAAAAATATACTTACAAACGTGGTGACCAGGCTTAGTTGCAATGCCAGTAGCACTTCCGGCTGTTTGATTGAGTCCCACAACAATGCTGGCGGCTCTCGTAGCAAAAGGGCTGCTAATGGTATCCCCAGGAATAGGAAGAAGCTGCCAGCCAGGATACCTACTACTATCCTGGCCAGCCAGCGTGACCAACGTCTGCTCATACATGATTGCCCCTTGTACCCTGCCCTGTGTGAGGTGTTACCCATTGATGATAATAAAGTTGTACTTCTTCAATATAGCCTGTCCAGCTGGAGAGAGAACGAAATCTACGAAAGACTGCGCATCTGAAAGATGCGGGGAGCTTTTGACAGTAGCAATGGGATACTGAGCGATTACATTATAGGGATCAGGAATATCGATGGTTTTCACCTTGCTTGTGACTGCCGGTGTCACATCCGTTAGATAGACGAAGCCTGCATCAGCCTCACCCAATTGCACCTTCTGCACGACAGCTTTCACATTTTGTTCTTCAGAGACGACATTAGCCAACACTGCGTTCGCATAGCCCGACCCATAATCAGGCGATTGTGACATGTTGGCTAACGCCTGTCGCGAATATTTGCCTGCTGGAACAGCAGTGGCCCCCAGAATAATCTTTACGCCTTTATTGGCAAGGTCCTTCAGTGAGTTGATATTACCCGGGTTATTGGTGGGTATAATCACCACCAACCTGTTTTTGACAAAGACCTGGGGAGTATTGACCAACCCGGCATCGCTGGCCTTCTGCATATTTGTTTGATCGGCTGAGGCAAACACATCAGCAGGGGCGCCGTTGGCTATCTGTTGCTCCAAAATTTGCGAACCATTAAAGTTAAACTTGACGGTTATGTTAGGATGCTGCTGTTGATAGACCGTGCTTATTTCAGTAAATGACTCGGTTAAAGATGCAGCCGCGAAGACGTTCAAAGTGACAGGGGCTGGTGTGGATGTGGGTGTGCTGCTAGTGGTCGTTGAGCTACCACATGCTACCAACAAAATACAAAGACTGGCACCTAAGAGAAATAAGCGCAAGGATCGTTTCATGAAGCCTCCATGTGAGGATATTGACTGTACTTAATTTTATAAGTGAGTATTCATAAATTGAGTATAGGAAAAAAGACGAGCAGTGTCAATGGGAGTTTGCTACATCCTCAACCCCAACAACAATACTGCAACCGGAACTTAACCACTCTGCTCTTCTTTATTCACTTGCATCCCCGATAATACATACTGACGCGTTATATGTCTCAGCATGGATAGTTCTGTCAGGCGCATTTCGTATGCCGGGCATCAGCTATCTGAGTTCTCCCAAATGACAGTGTGAAAGTGAGATTTTCCATGTATTTCCACTCGCGATTCAAGCTATTTCTCGCGCTTGTGCTCCTGGCTATTATTCTTGTGCTGGGGAACTGCCTTCTCTCATTTCATCATGTGTTTGCCGTGTCCTCACTTGTACAACTCAAACAACTGAGTAGCGATCCGTATACCAATAGCTCGTCTCAACACAAAACCGAAGTCGAGCCTGACACCTATTCCTCCGGCTCTACGATTGTCGCAGCCTTCCAGGCGGGGCGATTTTACTCTGGAGGGGGAAGCTCCAACATCGGGTGGGCTACCTCCACCGATAGTGGCTCATCCTGGACAAAAGCCTTCCTGAGCGGAATTACTGTATATGCTGGAGGAACATATAAACGCGCCAGCGATCCTTCCGTGGCTCATGATGCCGCTCATAACGCCTGGCTGATCTCCTCCCTTGCTCTATCCATCGTAAACAATAATATGGTTGGTGTCGCCGTACTTGTCAGCCGCTCAATCGATGGAGGCCTCACCTGGGGTAAGCCAATCGTGGTGGCAGTCGCCAGTCCCAACGACTACTTTGACAAGGAATGGATTGTTTGCGATGAATCAGTGAATAGCCCGTACTATGGGCATTGCTATGTTGAGTGGGACAACCGCAACCTCAACGGCCGTATCATGATGAGCACATCCACCGACGGAGGCCTCACCTGGGGAAACCCAAAAAGTCCACAGAATCAGTCCTTCTCCGCCCTGGGAGGACAGCCGCTTGTTCAGCCGAATGGTACTGTGATTGTGCCTATCTATGGAACCAATCTGACGACCAGCATAGACCACATCTATGCATATACCTCAACAAACGGTGGTACGAGTTGGAACAATCCCGTTGTCGTCTCACCCGTCACTTACCACATCCAGCAGGCAGCATATCGCGGAGGCTCTCTTCCCTCCGCTGAAATCGACCAGGCAGGGAAGGTCTACGTCGTCTGGGCCGATTGCCGGTTTGAAACGAATTGTAGCGCTGGCGATATCGTGATGAGCACTTCAACTGATGGGTTGACATGGACATCGGTACGGCGCATTCCCATCGATCCTGTCGGCAGTGAGGTTGATCATTTTACTGCTGGTATCGCTGTCAATAAAAACACTGCTGGTAGCCAGGCACACCTCGCTCTTGCCTACTACTACTTCGCGAATACCAACTGTACAACTGCTACCTGTCAACTGTATGCTGGCTTCGTCTCCTCGGTCAACGGGGGAGGCAGTTGGAGCCAGAAGGTACAACTTGCTGGGCCGATGTCGCTCAAGTGGCTTGCGAACACGACCGATGGGTATATGATAGGAGATTATATTTCCACCTCGATTGTGGGCAGTCAGGCCTTTCCCGCCATCCCGGTGGCTTTCGCGCCGCTGCAAAAAAAGCTCCAGGAGTTCATGTATACAGCGGCACTGAATGTGGTTGGTGGCCCGATTAAAGTAAGTAATGACGCTGTCGTGGTCGCCCCGCATGCTCAAAGGAGCAAGACCAAATACCTCACGGCCAATTAACAGAGGACTGATCATAAATACTCACGACGACTTGAGAAAGCCTCTGCTGGGAATTTGTTGATAAGGCTGGCGATCCATCACCTTAGATCATACTGCCTGCCATACCTGTACGGTACCTCCCGTATTTGAACCTATATCATTGCCCGAGGCAACGAGCTTGCTATTGGGCGACCATCCAATAGCCTCTATGCTACCAGGTTGACCATTATACGTGTACCGATTGTCACCAGTAACAGCATCAATCAGGTACACTGCTCCATTGCTACTTCCAACGGCGATACGTGTGCCATCGGGTGACCATGCTACCTCTGGTACTCCATTGGAATGGACGCTATATGAATAGAATAGAACAAAGTGAGAAGATTTGAGTCATACCTGTTCTTTCGGTTATAATTCCAAAGGGCAAAATAGAGAAGAGTTTTTGCCACAGAAAGGCTACTATATGTTACTCGAGGCAAACGTCATAAAAATGCTCGTCAATGGTGATGAGTGGGCCGCGTGGCGGGGCTACCAGTTGCCCTTCAGTGACCAGTATGTCTCTATCTGGACGCCGAGAGGTACACGCAAGCACTGGAAACCTCACAAATGGAAACCGGACTTCTTTCTTGCAGAAAACCACTCTATCTCGTACTTCTGGCCTGGCGCATGGTACACAATTCATATGGCTTATCGCGAAGATGGCACCTTCGCTGGTGCCTATTGCGATATCGTCTTGCCAACGCCACCCTATACCAGCTTCTCGCGTGAACTTATCTACACAGACTTGTACATCGATGTAGTGGTTCGTGAAGATTACAGCGTGTTTACAAAAGATCAGGCCGTTTTTGACCGTGCCGCACAGCGCTACCCAATCGTTGAGGAGTCACGCCGGAATGCCTTTGAAGCGCTGGACTGGTTGGAAGGACATGCAAAGAACTGGACGGGTCCTTTTGCTGTCATGCCACGACACCTGCCCCGCACAGATTGGGATTCACTCACTACGGAAGAAATACGCTCAGCTATGCGTTCTGCACTCAACAACCAGGATCAAGATGATACCAGAACAACTTCATAAACAACTTACCCAACACGGCATAACGGCTAATGGCGAAGTGGCTCTCCGCGAAGCCCTGGAAGCACACGCCGAAACCTACACCCTCATCAAACTTGCTCCCTGGCCAGCACGCCGCTGGAAATGCCACTACCGCCTGCTCATCGGCGAGAAGATGTATGATGCACAAAGCCCCTCCGAAGCCTATGCGATGGGGCTACTCGGCGTTTTAGGAAATATTCGCTCATAGCCATGTTCCCATCTTGCTTGTCAACCCGTTAATATAATATAGTATAGAAACCTCTTCACGGTTTCCTAGAAAATCAGATGCAGATCGTTGCATCTCGATGTACTTGTACTATCGTTGAAAGGAACAGTGACCATGCAGCGCACGATGTGCAAAGGCAAGATTCACCGTGCCACTGTCACACAGGCTAACCTGAATTACATCGGCAGTATCACCATTGATGCGGATTTGTTAGAGGCTGCTGACATCTACCCTTATGAAAAGGTGCAGGTGGTGAACGTGAATAATGGTTCGCGTCTAGAGACTTACACCATCGCCGGTGCTCACGGCTCAGGTGTGATCTGTCTGAACGGAGCAGCCGCTCGTCACGCCGCAGAGGGCGATATCGTAATTATCATTAGTTATGGGCAGTATGACGAACAAGAAATTCGTTCGCTAGAGCCGCGTCTCGTCTTTGTTGATGCTGACAACTACATCACCGAGATTAAGCGCGTGCCGCTGATCGAGATGTTGCCAGAGACCACGGCCGGGGCCGTTATTTAGCGACTCCATTTCCTTTCATTCAGCCAGCAGGTTGAATGAATTTCCACTTACCTTCTCCCTACCGAACGTTTGTAAGATTCCCCCTCTATAGGACCAGTTTTCTACAGCATTGCCACCAGACCAGACTAATGATATAGTATCCCTATGCGAATTACCGCCCTTGAACCACAGGTGAACAACCCCGAACGCATCAACCTCTATGTTGATGGTCGTTTTCTGCTAGGCGTCAACGCAGCCATCGTGCTACAGATGGGACTGCGACTTCAACAGGAACTCTCGCCTGATCAGTTGGAGCAGTTGCAAAGCGAAGAAGCAGAACAACGGGCTGTAGATCGGGCCCTCAACTACCTCTCATATCGTCCGCGTAGCCGTGAAGAAGTGCGCCGCTACCTGCGCCGCAAAGAAACTCCTCCTGAAATAATCGAGGCTGCGCTGGCACGTTTAGATCGCCTCGACTTCGTCAACGACCGGACCTTTTCCGGGTTCTGGATAGAGTCCCGCGAGCAATTCAGTCCCCGGGGGGCGCGCGCGCTGAAGAACGAACTGCGAATGAAAGGAGTCGAGCGAGACATCGTTGATGAGCTGGTGAACGATGAACAGGACGAAGAACGAGCCTTACGCGCAGGCCGCAAAAAAGCCATAGCACTAGTAACCGCCCCCGATATCGATTATGCGACCTTTCGCAACCGCCTCGGCTCATTTTTACAACGTAGAGGATTTGGCTTTCAGGTCACTACTCGCACGGTTCGCACCTTGTGGAAGGAATTGAAAGAGGAACCAGGGGAAGATTTGGATTAGCAAGTCGTCGAGGTTGTCGTGAGGGGCTTTGTGAGCGCATGCGCTCTTTTCAATGTTACGAAATTGTGATTTCTAGCCCCTACACAAATTGGTATGTGTAGTATATAATTACGTTAGAGCAACAAATCCCAAATTACCTTGTTCAGGGTGGGTTTTGCTTCGCCCCTGCAAAGGCAGACCTCCGTGTATTTGCAGGGGTGTGAAAGCATCACCCACCCTTTTTAATGGCTTGTCCCAGCACACTCACAGTCTCTAATTATCATTTGGAGTTGCAGTTGGCGATAGAGAAGCTACCGGGGTGGGTGTAGTACCAGCATCCGTATCTGTTGATGGAGTAAAAGTCGGCGTTGGCACACCTGGTAATTGAACAGGCGGAAGACTGGCAGGGTTAATAGGGACGATCGTAATGTGTTGCGGGTCTGCTGGAAGCGTGTTGCTCTTTCCTCGTGTGAAATGAATACTTACTGTCTTCGGGTCTACCCCTTGCTGGTGCACAAGGTAGGTACTGGCCTCCTTCAACGTCCTACTCTTCAGGTGATCCCTTATCGCCTGCAGTTCTGACGCCGGAAACTGGTATTCGACGAGACAACCGGCAGCAATCTTGATGGTGAGGATACCGGAAGGATCTACTCCCTCCATAACAGGGACCCCTGTTGTAATCGATGAAGTGAGGAGCAGATAGTTCTGCCCATACTGCTGCGCTTGTTGCGCCACTAACTGCCGCGCCATCGTCTGTACATCGCTATTCAAAATATAGCCGATACTTCCTTTCTCTTCCATCGAGACGGTCACCGATTTGCCCACCTCATCAATGGCTGGAGTTGACTTGATCGAGATGATTTGAAAGTTGATCAGACTGACTTTCATGCCCCGGGTGTTGGCGATCTTTTGCTGCAATGCTCGCGTGATTTTCTGTTGCAGCTCTGGTTGCATCTGGCTGACCAGGTTATTCACATCCTCCTGACTAACCCCTTGCTGACAGCCAAAAACGCCAGCGATGCAATTCACCAGACCCGTGGTTGGCCCGTTTATTGAGCTATATTCGGTCCTGTTGAATGCCCTGGCGGGAATCGACTTTGCACCAGGATTCGGAGTTTGAAGCAGCGGGTCCGCTCTAACCGTGTAGACCTGGCTGATGACATGGGTCTGTGGACTCAGGTTGATGGTGACCGCAGTAGCTGTGACTGCCTCAATTGCATAATACCCAATACCAATAATAGCAAGTAGCAGGATAACGGTGATGGCGGAAAGTAAAGGAAGCAGACTACGCCGTTTTCTACTGGTAGGAGTTTTTCTGGGGTAAGGACTTCCTCCTGCTGGTGGTTGTCCCTGCTGCTTGACTGGATCAAACCAGGTGGTAGGCGCGTTATAATCCTCGCGACTAAACGCGCTCAGTGGCTGTAGTGGCTCAACCACAGGCACCGATCCAGTATGCTGTAATGCCACAAGCTCTTGCTCCGAGGAATCAACCTCACTGGCCAGTAGAGCACTTGATGGCCTGTGAAGAGCACTGCTAAGATGGCTAGAAGAAAGGGGATCAGGTGACACCGGGGACGTAGACAGGGGCATTTGGTGCGAGGTCATAAGATACTGGTAAGCTCGTTCGAAGTTGTTCAACACCTCTTCGGCGGAGGCAAAGCGATCTTCAGGACGGTTAGCTATGCAGCGGCGCACTACATATTCCAGCGGTTGAGGCAGATCAGAAGCTTCCTCGCCCACTGGAATGTGCCCGGTTAACATCTGATAAAGGATGATGCCAAGCGAATAGATATCATTACTTGGAGCTACAACCCCGGATAAGCGTTCAGGAGCCATATATGCAATAGTGCCTAGCTCATTGCCTGCCGTTGTCAGCGGGGGGCTGGCTTCGCTCCCTTGCACAGATGCAATGCCAAAATCTATCAGGCGGACATAAAGTTGCCCATCTTGTTCATCAAGCAGAATATTGGTTGGCTTGAGATCACGATGGATTACACCTCGTCGATGAATATATCCTACAGCCTGTACCAGTGGAACAAACAAATGGTGCACTTCTGCAAGGGATAACAGACCTGTTTGCAAGTGGCGAGCAAGTGTGCCACCCTCGATATAGGGAGTAACAAGGAAGAGGCGTCCCTGGTCTTCGCCAAACTCAAATAAAGGCAAAATGTGTTCGTGTTTGAGATGAGCGCTGACCTCAGCTTCTCTCAAGAAACGCGCCCGGGCGGTCAAATCGTGCACAAGATCGGAACGAATAATTTTGATTGCTACTGCGCGACCAAAAGCGCTGCGCTGGTGTGCGAGATAGACCTCACCCATACCGCCCACATCGATGCGACGCACAAGGTCATAGTTACCAAAACGAGGTAGACTCTCTTCTTGCATAAGCTGGCCGTGCTGATCTCTCATGGTTAGCTTTCAATGATGATTCAATATCCCGATGAATCAGTGTCCCTATATGAATAGACGTTCGACATTGCCAATTTGTCAACTACAAAGCCATCAAGAACGAATAATTTAATCTATGTTGAAACAAGTTGACAGAGTACCGGTTCGAGTGAAGTATAACATCTGATAAATGTAAGAGGCAAGTATGAGAGTTATATCATTCCATCCCTTAAGTGCAGTAGTCATGTTTTGGGATGTGGTAACGTTGGAGTGAAAGGCTCCACAGGCTTGACATCTACCTTCTCGGTCGCCAACATTGACGGAGGCGGTGTATTCGACCTCAGTCTTCCCGTCATATAAATGAAGAATGCTAACATGAAGATCGCTTCGACAATGTTGATGATTGTATAGGATGGCAGTGAGACCGGGCCAATGGCCACATTCAAAGTATCGAAGAATGGGCCAACTGGCGCTGGAAGAAGCACAATGCCCCATGAGCCATTCCATAATGCATGCTGTATTACTGCATAGAGCCAGCAACCCGCAGCTTTCAGCAAACGATGTTTCCCTGGGTGTGTGAGGTAGTACCACCCGAGCGCCACCATCGCAGCGCCAAAGCCGTGCAGCAGGCTTGCTCCTGTGCGGATGAGAGCGATACTCAACCAGTCCTGGTAACCAGAGCTAATATAGCCAGTTGTCTCGATGAGATCGAACCCAATACCGGCTGCCAGGCCGAGCACAAATGCCTCTGCCGCACTGCGTATGCGCCCAATCAAAACAATGACAGCCAAAGGCTTGACTGTCTCTTCAATCAGCGGAGCCATAACGGCTACTACTAACAGGATGATACTGTATACCACGGGGTTCTGGCAGTTCGGAGCATTGGGTTGGTTGACACACAGCAAAGGATTTACAGCCTGGCCACGCACGAGTAAGAACTCGAGCACAAATTCAAGTATTGCAGCAAGGCCAACGCCTAAAGTGGCTCCGCTGACAATTGCCAGGGTAAAACGCCGCCAGCTTGTAGGCCAACGAGCCTGCCTGGGAAAGTGCAGGCGCCGGTCACCAAGAGCCATTACTGCAAGCGCGGGAAAGATAGCAGCAAGCCCTATTAAACCTACCGTCACCGGGGGATAAGTAACTGCCAGCCCTTGTTTCTGGAGCCAGTAAGCGACACCAACAACTGCCATGTACAGCAGGACAAAGATCCAGAACTGTGGCATAGCAAAATCCTCTGAAGGCTTCCTCAGGAACACTGAGCGGATGCTATGATAGAATGCGAAGCCTCCTCCTACGACACCTGCGCAGGCAAGGCCTATGAACAGCATGACACCGGCAAAATATTCCCCATCGCTCAAGTTTGTATGAGGCACGAGGGCAACCAGTGCGAGTAACCCCATTGCGGCCAGACCTGCTAGAAATACCAGGCTCGACCCGACCAGAGAGGTTATGCCGACGCCAAAGAGATAACCATCACGCTCTGGCTCCGGTGGCTGCCAGGGATAGGTATATCCATAAGCAGCATAGCCATTGTAACCGGGATACGGAGGAGCTACAGGTGCGTAAGGTGGAGGTGACACATATCCCTGGTACGAAGGATAACCAGGATAAGGTGAGTAACCTGGCCTTTGTGGAGGGTTGCCCACAACTGGTGGATAGCCTGATGTCTGCGACGGATAGTTCTGCCCTTGAGGAGGATAACCTGCCCGCTGTTCTTGTGGCTGAAACCCTGGATATGGGGGATAGACTGGTCGAAATAGAGGCGCCTCCGAGGGAAATGCAGGCAATGCACCAGACACATGCTCTCGATGGGTAAATTGGGGATCAACTTCTATTGTTGGGGGAACTTCCGCTCGTCCTGCATGAGCCAGGCTAGACGCGGCAGCGTCGTTGGCAGGACGGGTAAGGGGTACATCCATCGGTCCTACCTGGGAGGCAGCATCATTGGCAGGATAGCTATTCTGCTCGATGGCGGGGTCAAACCCTGGTGGCCTCTTGAATTGCGTTCCTGAAACTATCCAGGATTCTTGCCTATCACCGTTGCCTGGTCCCCATGGCCCCCATAATTCTGAAGTTGGCTGGCGTTTTGGTCCATCAGGGTCAGACGTCGGCCCTGGATTATCTGAACTCAAGCTGTTTATGCCTTTTCTAAAAATTGCTATATGCAATCGATGTCTTTGACAGCATACAGCAGATTTAGCGTTTTGGGAAGGGCACTTGGAGCAGGGTATTTGGGACAAGGTATTTGGAACAGGGCGACCACCAGGGTCGCCCCTACTATGGACGGACGGGCCTGAACAGGCGATTCGTAGGCATAGTAGGGGCGACCCTGGTGGTCGCCCTGTGGTGTGGTGGTCGCCCTGTGGAGGAAGGGTACTAACGTTCCACCTGGATTACCTCAACGGTTCCCTGACCTTGCAACACCTCATCCAGTTTTTGATGCAGCTTCTCAGAATAGTGCATCGTGTTATCGCTCGGTGTCAGTAGCGCCTGCCATTCGCCATTTGCAACCAGTATCTCGTAATGGTCGCGTCCGGGTTGGTCGCGAATGCAATTGTAGATATCCATTACACGCATCTTATCGTCAGATACAGACTTTTCGTCTTCGCCGCTCAGGTGCAGCGTAATCCAGACCTGGTATTGCTTGCGGTTCATCTCTTCTTCAACCGTGTTCAGAAGTTCAACATTGTTGCACAGAATACCCGGCTCGTCTCGACGTACCTGCACCTCACCACTCACAATGACCACCGAATCCTCAACCCACAATTCCGCCGTCTCCTCATAGGTTCTTGGAAACACCGTCACGCCGATAGAGCCATACATATCCTCGAGTTGAACAACGCACATGGTATCGCCTTTCTTGGTAGTGATGCGGCGTGCGTCGGTAATGGTGCCGCCCACCACGACCTTCTGCCTGTCTATCTCTTCTGTAATTTCAGCAGTGAGGTGTGTAACTCTCTCCTTTAAGAGATCACTGACATACGTTAAAGGGTGCTTTGAGATGTAAACGCCGATCAGCTCTTTTTCCCATGCCAGCAACTGCTTGCGTGAGATCTCCTCAGCATTTTGGTTGAGGGTAAATTCGAATGCGTTGCTTATCTCTTCCAAATCTCCAAACAGGCTGATCATGCCACGTTCCCTGGCGACACGCTCCCCTTTGCCAAACTGCATCGCGCGCTCCACAGCATTGAGCAACTGGTGTCGTTTGCCGTCTGCGAGCGAGTCCATCGCCCCCGCTTTAATCAGGGTCTCAATAGCTCCTTTGCCGGCAAATTTAGGATCGACGCGCGTACAAAAATCCGCCAGCGACTTGAATGGTCCCCTTTCGTTGCGTGCCCGTACGATTTCTCCAATAGGCCCTTCTCCTATACCCTTGATAGCGAGCAGGCCAAAGCGTACACCACCCTGTTCTACAGTGAAACCTCTATTGCTCTTGTTCACATCAGGCCCAAGAACCTCAACGCCCATGCGCTTGCATTCCGCAATCGCGTTAGCGATTTTCTTGGCATCGGAGGCCTCGGTGGTCATAGTAGCGGCCATGAACTCGGCGGTGTAGTTCGCCTTGAGATAGGCGGTATGATATGCCACCACAGCATAACTCGCGGCATGCGCTTTGTTGAAACCATACCCCCCAAAGGGTAAAATCAGCGTGTAGAGTTGATCAGCGACTTCTGGTGTGACGCCATTTGCAATACAGCCATTGATGAACTTGTCTTTGTACTTGACAATCTCTGCCATGATCTTTTTGCCCATGGCTTTGCGGAACTTGTCCACTTCTCCCCACGAGAAGCCTGCGAGGTTCACCGCGATGAGTAATACCTGGTCCTGGTAGACGATGATACCATAGGATTCGGCGAGCCACTCCTCCAGACGCGCATCCAGGTAAGTGACTTTTTTATGTCCATGCTTGGCATCGATGAAATCTGGGATACTATCCATTGGCCCGGGACGATAGAGCGCGACCATTGCTGTGACATCTTCAATGCAGGTGGGGCGGAGCTGTTTGATATACTCTCGCATCTTCGCGCCTTCAAGCTGGAATACGCCTGTTGTCTCCCCCGCTGCCAGCAGATCAAAGGTCTTTTGTCTCTTCTCATCTAGTACTGGATCGCCTGTTTCATCCAGTGGAAGCCTGTCCAGGTCAATCACTTCACCACGTGCCTCTTTGATAAAATTGATGGTATTTTGCAACGTGGTCAGGTTTGAGAGGCCCAGAAAATCCATTTTAAGCAGTCCCAACTCTTCCAGGTATTTCTGCTCGAATTGGGTGACGCGGCCCTTGCTCGGATCTTTGGTATCGCGTAATTGAAGTGGCACAAGTTCATCCAGTGGGTCATGGGCAATCACGACCCCGGCAGCATGTATACCTGTGGTGCGCACCGATCCCTCCAATTCAAGGGCGAGGTCAAGCAGCTTTTTGGCCTGCTCATCTCTCTGGTAAAGGTCAGCGAGTTCTTTCACCCCGTCAAGCGCACCTTTAAGTTTGACATTGGGGCCGGTAGGTATCAGGCGGGTGATATAGTCACCTAAACTCTGCTGCCCATAAACACGCGCTACATCCTTCACCGATGCTTTAGCCGCCATAGTGTTGAATGTGACCATTTGCGCAACTTTATCAGGCCCATATTTTTGCATGACATAAGCGATGACATCTTCACGGCGATCATCTGGAAAGTCCATATCGATATCGGGCATGCTCATACGTTCAGGATTCAGGAACCGCTCGAAAAGCAACTGGTAACGTAGTGGATTCACGTTAGTGATGCCCAGGACATAGGCGACCAGGCTGCCTGCCGCCGAGCCGCGTGCGGAGCAGCGGATATCATGAGCGCGCGCATAGTTGACGAAATCCCACACGATCAGAAAGTACTGCACAAACCCTTTCTGAGAGATGATGCTGAATTCGTAGTCAAGTTGCTGCTGTAACGGTTCGCTCATGTCGCCGAACCGCTCTTGTATCCCCAATAAGCACAGTTTGTAGAGGTACTCATCCTGCGTTTGATACGCTGGTGGGATGGGATAGTTGGGAAGTTTGGCCTGCCCAAACTCCAGCTTAACTTCGCACTGTTCGGCGATACGCACACTATTCATCAGAGCTTCGGGCAGGTCAGGGAAGAGTCGCGCCATTTCCTCTGGACTCTTGAGGTAGTACTCCTGGCTATCGAACTTCATGCGTTTTGGCTCGTCAAATTGTTTGCCTGTCTGGATACAAAGCATGATGTCCTGTGAGAGGGCGTCACCGGCGCCGACGTAATGCAGGTCATTGGTGAGGACCAGCGGTATTTGCATGTCTCGATGGATATCAAAAAGCAACTGGTTAAGCTTCCCCTGATCGGAATCCTGCCCATGATGCTCCTGAATTTCAAGGTAAAAATTCTCAGGACCAAAAGTGTCAAGATACCATTTCGTAGTTTTACGTGCTCCTTCGTGGTCACCTTTGAGTAACATCTCTGGAATTTCACCCGATAAGCAAGTCGACGTAGCGATCAACCCCTCGGCATGTTCAGCCAGTATGTACTTATCGATACGTGGTTTATAGTGCCAGCCGTAAGTATGGGCGATAGTGGTGAGCTGCATGAGATTCTTGTAGCCGAGCTCATTTTTCGCCAGCAACAGCAGGTGATGATAGTCATAGCGTCCGCTGCGGTCATCAATATCGTTGCATAAATACGCCTCCATGCCGATCACCGGATTAATGCCCTGGGCTTTGCATTCCTGGTAAAACTCGATCACGCCATACATGGCCCCGTGATCGGTGATCGCCAGGTGCTGCATACCATACTCTTTGGCTTGTTTCACCAGTTTCTTCGTGCGGCTAAATCCATCCAGTAACGAATATTCGCTGTGCACATGCAGGTGAGCAAAATCGGTGGTCATGATGGCCCCTCCATCTCAAATAGGTTCTAACTAAAGAATAAGAACAGATATTCTATTTGTCAAGGAAATAGCAAGGTGAAATATATCAGAAATAGCTGCAATTTTTTTGACGATTCATTAGTGAGCAACGAAACTCAGAGCTATTTTGGAGGGACTTTTGGGGTTCCTTATGCTGCGCTTGATCTCATTCCTGTCATGACCATTATTGCTCTCGGAATGGTGCTGCGCGGGCTGGGTATTGCACCAATTTAGTAGGATAGTGAAGCCTTAACAAATCTACTCAGTCAAAATGTGACTTCGCTGTGATTTTGCCATCCTCTGCCGTGATTGCTTCGTGATCTCTCTATTGCATGCTTATAGTGTCAAATGAATATTCGCATACACGAATATATGAATGAAAGGAGCAAAACAATGGCCGAGCAGATGACTGCAACAGTAAAACTGGAGACCGGGATGCGTTTCGACGCTGAGGCGGGTTCAGGTCATCATGTCACACTTGATGCAGCAGAGCACGGCGGAGGACAAAACGCCGGTTTTCGACCGATGGAACTGCTATTAGTCGGCCTTGGTGGCTGCACCGGAATGGATGTCATCTCGATTCTGCGCAAAAAGCGCCAGCAGGTGACCGGCTATGAAGTATACGTTTCAGGTATACGCGCAGAAGAAAACCCGATGGTGTTTGTTGAGATTACCGTTGAGCACATCGTTACCGGACATCACATACAACCAGAAGCGGTAGCACGGGCTATTCAGCTTTCCGAGGAACGGTATTGTGGCGCGGGAGCGATGCTCGGGAAGGTGGCTCATCTCACGCATACATTTCGTATTGTCGAGGCAGCAGAGACACGACCTGTCGTCACCGCTACCTCATCTTAATCAATCCTGTACGCAAGTTTTTAGCAGAGGCAGGGATCCAAGGGGCGGCTAGCCCCTTGACGGGGTGCGGGGGTGTCCCCCGCTACTTTCTCTTCTCTCGCCGCCGCAGGCGGCAAGAGAGTACAAGAACACAAAGGAGTCACATCATGGAAGATCGAATGTCGATTATTGTCTATTCTGGAACCGTTGATAAATTGATGGCCGTGGCCACGCTCGCCACTGGCGCTGCTGCCATGGGCCTGGATGTCGAATTGTTCATCACGTTCTGGGGTCTTGAAGGATTCCGCAAGGATGCTTACAAAACCAACATGCGTGTCAGCAAGGATTTCGAAGATTACGCCCCTATCATGATGGAGCAGATGATGGCGAAGAAAGTCCCCTCCTGGATGGAAACGCTCAAAGGCGCCATTGAGATTGGGAATGTGAAAATCTATGCCTGCAGCATGACCATGGAACTCTTTGACATGAAACTCGAAGACCTGGAACCCGTCGTGACCGATGTCACTGGAGTCGCCACCTTCGTTGAGCGCGCCAAAGAGGGCAAGATGACCCTGTTCATTTAAAAATGTAGGGGCGACCCTTGCGGTCGCCCGGTTACCCAATAGTTCATCCAACGAATTGGAGGCGACCCTTGCGGTCGCCCGGTTACCCAATAGTTCATCGAATACATATAGGGCGACCTTTCCGGGACAGGCGCAAGTCTTCCAGGGCGGGGGCAAGCCCCGCCCCTACTATACACGGGCCTGGTAAGCCGATTAGTCGTATGGTAGGTGCGACCCTTGCGGTCGCCCGGCCACGGTCGTCCTATTCGACCACTTTTGAAAGGAATTACAACAATGCCAGAACTCACAGATATCACCATCGATAAAGAAATAGACGCACGAGGCAGCTTCTGCCCGGGACCGCTTATGGAACTCATCCGCGGCATGAAAGCCCTGCCAGTCGGTGGCGTACTGGCCGTCTTATCCAGTGATCCAGGTTCCGCAAAAGATATCCCTGCCTGGATCCAAAAAGCCAAACATGACTATATTGGCGCTTTCCCAGAGCAAGGCTACACCCGCTTCGTAGCGCGGAAAACTCATTAACGCACTCGTAAGGAGGCAATTCCATGCCCAAACATGTCTTAATCGTCGGTGGAGGAGTAGGGGGAACGATTGTTGCCAATCTCCTTGCGCGTTCCCTCCACCACAACGAAGCAGAAATTACACTGATCGATAGCACGGGGCAACATGCATATATGCCCGGCTGGCTCTACATGCCCTTTAACCATATCAGCGCTGATGATGACCAGTTAATCCGCTCAGAGCGAGGCTTGCTGAATCATCATGTCAACCTCGTGACAGGTGAAGTGCAACAGATCGATACCCAGAACCGCGAACTCCATGTTCGTCACAGCGCAGGTCTGGATGAAATCGTAGGCACAGGTGGAGCGAGCGAAGCGGTGTATCCCTATGATTACCTGGTGCTGGCAACTGGAGCCCGACTGGAACCATCAGACTTACCCGGATTGGTCGAAGGCGAAGGAAAATGGCATCACTTTTATAGCGCTGAAGGATCGTTACGGCTGCGCGAGGCGCTGCAGACATTTGAAGGCGGACGTATTGTGATCACGGTTGGTGGCATCCCCTATCGCTGCCCGCCTGCGCCGCTGGAATTTACGTTCCTGCTTGATGAGTGGTTGCGTAAGCAAGGTCTACGAGACAAGACCGAGATGCACTATCTCTATCCGCTCCCGCGAGTTTTTCCCATTGAGACAGTGGCAGAAGTAGCCACACCTCTGTTAGAAGAGCGTAATGTGAACTATACCATCTTCTTCAATACAGAAGCTGTGGATGCCGAGCACAAGATCATCTCTTCTCTGGAGGGCGAGGAGATTCCGTACGATCTGTTGGTGCTGGTACCACCACATCGCGGTGCAAAAGTCATTGAAGCGTCCGGCTTAGGTGATGAGCAAGGTTGGTTGCCCACTGATCGCGCCACCCTGGAAGTGAAAGGCCAGCAGCACATCTATGCATTAGGTGATGCGACGGATCTTCCGGTCTCCAAGAGTGGCTCAGCAGCCCACTTTGAGGCAAAAGTAGTAGCCCATCGTCTTATTGCCGAAATACATGATGAGGAACCGGCGAATGGAGAGGCAACCTATGATGGAGAAGTGATGTGCTTCTTAGAAACGGGACAAAGTAGAGCAACCCAGCTCGTCTTCAACTATGAGCATCCACCACATCCACCAC
>WNGD01004768.1_pt1 | contig 18383 bp, 18 predicted proteins | sample 5400671 | NCBI WGS metagenome assembly WNGD01 (sample SAMN13153369, study PRJNA577476) | soil metagenome | isolation source: 40 cm soil or saprolite under grassland replicate 2 | place: USA:California | collected 2016-06-15
TGGTTCAGGTTCTGGCCATGACCGAGGGTAATGTCAGTCAAGCCGCCAAGCTCGCCGGAAAGTATCGGGCCGACTTCTACGATCTTTTAAAAAAGCACGACCTTAAAGTCGAAGAGTTCAAGAGAACCAAACCAACGATATCGAATTAGTTGGTTGTCGGTGTCCACTGAGCTCCCTGTCGGGCTCTTGAAATCGCTGTCGCTACGAACCAGCCAAAAAGACAAAGACCGATAAGGTTGGTCCCGCCGTCGAATTCGCAGGGAAATCCCTGCAGTTCCGACCTAACGCTAAGCGCGTTACGCAGTAAAAGACTTTAAATTGGCTCTCCATCGTTAACTAGCCTCGATGGTACAAGCTTTGCTGTATTATCTCGATCGAGGTCTAATCGCTGTGCGTAAGCCCCGAAAAGTACTGTTCGTTGAGGATGACGACGCCTTACGTCAGGTATTCGAAGAAAAGCTGCGTATGGAAGGCTTTGAAGTATGGACTGCCTGCGATGGCCTGCAGGGATATTCATGCTACTTCCGGCATCCAACGGACCTGGTCGTAACCGATATTCAAATGCCGGAGCTGGACGGCTTTCAAATGATGCGTTGCATCCGGGGGATTAATCCTTCCGTCAAGACCGTCTATGTTACCGGAGCAGCGGAACGGTTTCGAGCGCTGTTGGAGCAGGAAAAGCAAGAATTCGGCGCGGTTATCATTGAGAAGCCTTTTTCGAGCGAGAAATTGGTCACAGTTATCAGTTGAAAGCCCCGAATGGGAATAGATAACGCTTGCCCGCCAACGGGCCATTGCTTAGCGCTACGAATGGCTTCTAGGAAACTGAGATCCGACCGCTGCATTGATTGGAAGCGGCAAGGTTGAGTATTCCTCCAAGAGTGTAGGGTTAAGCATCCACCCTTTCTTAATTTCAGCCGGCGATCAAGTTGCAAGAGATCAATTTTATTGTAATAAGGCACGACCTAGGCCATTGGCACAAGTTTTGGTTACGGTTGGAATGGTTTCAACGGTTCGTTACCTCATACCTTATGAAGGCTTTGCCCTTGCCGAAGAGTTCTGGTGCTAGGCGCCTCGCTTCGCCTATGATCCAGCTGACCTTCATGCCTAAGCGAGCGATGATCAAAGTGTTATTAATTTTGCAGGAGGAAAGAAGGAGGGTATTTATGAAAAATTATGGTGGAAGTTCGTTTTTCTTTTCGGTTGTAACTGCGGCATCGCTGCTTACCACTCAGGGATGCATAGCGACCCGCGACTGGGTTCGGGAACAGATGGACCCACTATCGGGCAGGGTCTCTCAGACTGAATCGCGTCTGAGCAAAACCGAAACGCAGCTTGGGAGTCTTGATGGCCGCGTTGGCGGAGCCGAGGGTAGACTCGGGCAGTTCGAAGGAAAGCTCGGGCAGGTCGATGCAAAAACGGAAAAGGCCTTGAACTCCCTAGCCAATCTCCGGCTGGAAAGGCGCTTCGTGATCGATATGAAAGAGGGAGCCAACTTCGCTTTCAATTCGTCCAACCTTCCGGCCTCGGCGAGAAAAGAGATCGATGGATTTCTCAGCGATCTGAAGGGTGATCAGGCCGCTATGGACAGTGCGGTTTTTCTTGTGACCGGACATACCGATAATGTCGGTTCGGAGGATTACAACTATGAGCTAGGCCGCCGGAGAGCCGACGCCGTGAGTCGATATCTCGTGACGCAAAAAAAGATGGATCCGCTCCGGGTTATAAGCGTGTCTTATGGAAAGAGCGCGCCGTTGACCGAGGGCAATAATGCGCAAGCGCGAGCCAAGAACCGTCGAGTTGAGATTTTGATTTATCGGGAAGCGATCAGCTCCGACACAAATACGGCAAGCACTCAACCCAACACAAAAGCTCCACAACAGCAGTCGCAGCAAGAATCACAGCAGCGACAGCAACTGTCACAACGGCCGCAACAACAATAGGCGGGGAAGACGATTAGTCGCAGCTGATTGAAGGCAGCGCAATGCGGAAAGTGTGAAAGGCGGGACCGTAGGTCCCGCCTTTTTCATTTGTACAGCCAGTCGATATATCCGGTGTCGTCGAGCTCGCGTAGATAATGCGTGTCCCACAGAGCCAACGGGTTAAAGCCGGCAATCTCCGGATTGCGCCGCACCGCCAGTTGAAAAACGTTGGAGATGGCCTCTAGCGAAGGATAGGGCTTTCGTTCCAATGATTGATGCCATTCGCCATACAGTCTGTTTACCTCTTCTTCCGACTGAAGACGCAAAATCGGGGTCGCATGCTCTTTGAGTATTTCCAGCGTCTCTTCCTTCCGGCTGATGAAAAAATGAATCGCGTCTACGAACCCCCGAATCAGACACCGAATCTCGTCTTCGTGATCTTTGACAAAGCCCATCGTCGTAGTCAGTGTCACGCCGCGAATCATGGGCATCGCTCGCACCGAGATGACATGCGCCCCGGCCTTGGCGGCACGTTCATCGTGAGGTATACCGACGAACGTCCCGGCGAATTCGCCGGCCAGCACCCGCTTCCAGCGCTCCTCCGACGATCCGCGCAGCTCCACGAGTTCCACGTCCCCACGATCCGTATCGAGCCCCTCCTGGCGCAAAAACAGCCAGATATTCAGCCCGGCGTGCGAGTTCAACTTATCGGCAACGACCCTTTTCCCCCGTAGATCCTTAACCGACCGAATTCCATCGGTCACCACGAGCCGGTTCTCCGTCCAGTTGTTTCCCGCTTGCGCCAAGTGAACGAAGTCTTCGCCGTTCTTCGCATTTCTGACGAAAAGATTATGGTGATTTCCGGAGATGAGATCTACGTGCCCGTTTTTCAGCGCTTCCACCGCCTTCTCGCGCACGAGTTCTGGCGACGTGTCCACCGTGAGACCGTTCTTTTCCCAAACTCCCGATTTTTCCGCCACCAACCAAAGCGGCGCGTGAGAATTTGATCGGTAAATGATTCGTAACTTTGAGTTCGCCATTGACTTTAACCTCCGAGAATCTTTTTCGCATCGTGGCTCGTCGCCGAACCTCTGGTGAGGCTAGGATCGCAGTCGGAGCCCGAGCCAGAGAGTAATCAAGGCGAGTAGCAAAATACACCAATTGGCGCCTTTGAGCCGGTGAATAATCGAATCGAGTTGTGCTGGCGTAACCGGTTCTCCGCCTTCCTTTCGTCTGACGAATCGGTGACCTATTCCCAAGGATTGGTAGACACTAAGAATGACAAGAAAAAATGCGAACAACAATTTGATAGCGAGATCGTATCCGAGCTGTTTAATGAACATTTCCCGATACGCCGCTTTAAGCTCGGTTAGCTGAAACGCGCCGGTAAAAATAAGAATTCCCAACGCTCCGACTTGAAGCGGGTTGTAGAACTTGAGTCCGTGCGCGAGAAACTGCACTCTGTCCTCATGTTTGTCAAGGGCAGCGAGAGACGGAAGGAGGAGGGCCCCTAAACCGACGATCGCCCCGAGATAGACAGTCAGGGCGATGAGGTGAAGCCAGGAACTAAGCATGGGTGGAGACGATCATCCCCATCCAAACCGAGAGCCCTTCCTGATAGGCTTTCCGGGGGCGTCATAAGTTTCACCGATGGCATCAAGCTGTTCGCGGATTTTTGCCAATTCTCGCTGTTGGTGGGCTTCGAAGGCTTGTGCTTCCCTAGCGCGTCGTTCGACAAACTGGGCGAGTTCTTTCTCTGTTTTGTTGGTAAATTCCGTTTGTTCTCTTTCCCACTTATCGTAGGAATCTTTTAGCAGCGTGCGGATATGAAAATTAAGATTGTCACGAACCACCATCGATTGGTTGCAATGCGGGCAGAAAATAACATTGCCGATCATGAAGCTGCGCACCGATTCCACATGGGTTTTGTGGCACTTAAAACATCGGACCGAGATACTCCATGAATCGATATCGGGCAAGGGTACGAAGTTAACCTCTGGTCCGCTGTAGCCTGGAGTGGCAAAGGCGGCCGGCTCGGCGGACGCAGCTGCAGCTGGTGCGCCGGCTGAGGGCGCAGGCCGCGCGGGCGCCTCTTTCTTGGGCGCTTCGGTTCCTTCCTTGCCTTGGCCTTTACGAAAACGTGACTCAAAGTTATCAGCGAACTGGGTCTCAGGATGGAGCGTCCGAGCGCGCGCGATGAGCGCCTCTTCGGTTTCGATGTTGTTCGGATCGGTGACACAACAGTCCACCGGACAAACCGCAGCACAGGCTTCGTAATCATGAAAGCCCACACACTCCGTGCATAGGAGCGGGTCGATGACATAGACCGGATCTCCCTGGCTAATTGCGTTATTGGGGCATTCCGGCTCGCACGCGCCGCAATTGATGCAATCGTTGGTGATCATCGTCGCCATGAACTCGATCCTCCTAAGAGTCTTTAGAGATAAGTGGGCGTGAAAACGAGATTATCCTAGATGAAATTTCTGAAGCTTGCAAATCTGGGTGATGTGGATCTTTGGCTAAGCTCAAACTTTTCCAACACGGCGCGGTTACAGCTAATCCAATTGGCCCTTTTCAGTGGATTTCTTGGAGCCGCTGTCTGCATGGGCGAAGTCATGAAAAAAGCTCGAAGCATAATAAAGCCGCCTGACAAAGGTAGTTGAAGTCTGTCTGGAGTTGAGGGGATGGTTGCAGAGAGGATTCCAGCCAGAAAATCTATGCGCGTTCAGCGCGCCGAGTAAGGTCGATGAGCTCGATTTTGTATCCGTTAGGGTCCTCAATAAAGGCGATTTCCGTTCCGCCATGCTTCATGGGACCTGGTTCGCGAACTATCTTGACGCCGCGCGTGCGTAGCTCATCGCAAGTTCTGTAGATATCGTCCACTCCCAAGGCGAGATGACCGAAGCCGTTACCGACATCGTATCGATGGGTGTCCCAATTATAAGTCAGTTCGACGACCGCATTTTCGGACTCATTGCCATAGCCTACGAAGGCTAAGGTGAAACGGCCTGAGGGATAGTCCTTCTTTCTGAGTAATTTCATCCCCAAAATATCGCAGTAGAATTGAATGGATTCATCCAGGTCGTTGACCCGGATCATGGTATGGAGAAATTTCATAGCGGCCCTCCCATTTTATTAGTCTATCCCTCAATTGCTATGCGACCGACCATAACAACTAGGACTTTCCGCATCAACCTAGAGCCGAAGGTTTTTCAGAGCGAAATATGCTTAGCCCTTGGCCCGAAAGTCAATGTGAGTTATAAGTATGATTTATGGGTTACTTTTACATACTAAACCGACGGCCTGGTCTAACGCTGTGTCTGGCTCTCATCACCCTCGCATTCATTCCTAGTCACACATGGGCTGCAGACGACGCGAAGAAAATCAGGCTGGCTTATGCTGGTTGGGAGATCGGAACCGCAGTGGCATATGTGGGCGTGGATTCCGGTCTATTTAAGAAAAATGGCCTTGATATCGAAGAGATTCCCATTCGCGATAATCTCTCGGCGGGGGTTCAATCCCTGATCGGAGTCGATGTCTTAATTGGTTTCGGCAATCCGCTCGCTGTTCTCCAACCGGTGGCTGGCGGAGCCGATGTGACCCTGATTGGGTCCCATGTGAGCTTTGACCAGTATGGTATGGCGGTGGCTTCTTCTATTTCCTCGGTCAAAGAGCTCAGGGGCAAGAAAGTTGGGGTTTCCGCGTTGGGTGCTAAGTCGGACTTGATCGCTCGAGTGATTTTACGACGGGCCGGCCTCGACCCCGCAAAAGACGTCGAAATGGTTGCTGCCGGACTGTCTCCAGCCAGAGCCCTGGCGATCTCGAAAAATCTGCTTCAAGGCGCTCCTTTGAGCGAAGACGTGGCTGCGGAAGCTAAAAAATTAGGGATCAAGATACTAGACGTCAAGGCCGTTCCCGCGGTTACCGACCTTATTCTAACCACCCGCTCCTTCGCCAAGAGGGAAGAAGAAACAGTGCGCCGCTTCATGAGAGGCTACGCCGCCGCCATACACCATTTCGTGTCCAACCGAGACAACAGCTTGGCAATTCTCAAGAAGTATTTTCCGAGCAGTCAGGGAATGACGGTTGATGCCATGTACGATAGCTTTGCGGCGCAGTTGCGGCCGTTGCCAGAGCTGAATAACGAAGCGATCCAAGCCCTCGTCGATGTCGGGGCGGCGGTGGATCAGCGCACGAAGTCGCTAAAGCCCGGGGACATAACTGAACCGCGATTTTTGGAAGAACTCAAAGGCAGCAAGTTTCTCAAGGACCTTTACACCGAAAAAGTCAGTCTCTAATCTGACCCGCGCCGTTGCCCTCTGTCATCCCGCGGCCATCTTTGGAAGTTCGGCGGATATTTTAACGTGCCAGTGCTCCGTTGCTGGACGATTAGCTTGTCATATGCACCACAAGTGAGTAAATGATCAGGAGGTCATCGTGAGACTACACAATCAAGTTGCTATCGTGACCGGCGCGGGCCGAAATATCGGCGAAGATATTTCTAAACTGTTCGTCCAGGAAGGGGCCAAAGTTGCGGTTGTGGATCTCGATCAGGGCCGAGCTAACCGCGTTGTTAACGAGATTAATGCTGCGGCCCCGGGCCAGGCGATTCCGATCGTTTGCGACGTCGCTTCGGCTAGTTCCGTCGAGAAAATGGTTCAAGCCGTCGTCAAAGAATTCGGTGGTGTAGACGTCTTGGTTAATAACGCAGCATGGACGGACCATAAGACTATTTTTGATATCAGCGAAGAAGAGTGGGACAGGGTCATGAATGTTTGCCTTCGAAGCGTCTGGTACTGCACTCGTTACGCGGCTAAAGTGATGATTGACCAAAAAAGAAAGGGAAAGATCATCAATATCGCTTCGACCTCAGGCCATGGGGGTCGAAAAGAGGCTACGGCCTATACCACGGCCAAAGCGGGTGTCCTCAACCTCACCCGATCCATCGCGGTTCAACTCGCTCCCCAAGGGCTTCGCGTGAACTCCATTTCACCAAACCGAATCGATTCGCCGGTTGGCCAAGATGAGGTTCCTGAAAACCGTTTTGTGAAAAATCTCGCCGGTCGGCGTGGCGTCCCGATGGATATCGCTAAGGCGGCGGTCTTTCTCGCTTCGGACGAATCCGATTTTATCTACGCCGTTGATCTGCCCGTCGACGGTGGCGCCCTCGCCATCCGTGACTAGCTTCTCGAAGAGAAGTTTCTGATGCGGCTGCGGCAAAAACCGCTTGCAAAAACTCGCGATTTAACGTGGCATTACGTAATTTCATGGTACGATATTCTTGCGTGTAACTCTGTTATATCGGATAGCCTTCAGCCCGACATGAGTGAACACGAATACAGGCCCAAGTGTAACGCCAGCAATCAGATCGAGCTTGGTCGTGGATTTGGGAATCGGGGAAGCCGTGGATACAAATTCCCAAGCACATTTTCAGGATTTCAGAGGATTCGAGGATAGATAGTAAGATCGGTTTTGAAGGAGAGAAGTTTTATATGGACATTGCACCAATTAATGAAAAGACCGGTTACGTCCGCTGGATGAAGGGCCAAGGCCTGCCCATATATATCGGGCATGGCATGGGGGATCTCCGCACTCTGGAAGTCGCGCCTTACAGCCGCACGGGTGGGAAGGCGGCCTTTATTCACCTCCACGGCATGCAAGGTATCACCGGCGGATACGTCGGTGAGATCCCGCCGGGAGATGCCTTGAAGCCGGAGCGTCATTTATACGAAGAAGTGATCTGCATCTTAAACGGTCAGGGGGCCACGGAGATTTGGGATGACCACGGCCATAAGAAATTGTTTGAATGGGGTAAGTGGAGTCTTTTTGCGCCGCCGATGAACACGTCCCATAGGTTGGTGAACGGTTCGCGGGAACCCGTGAGATTTCTGGCCGTGACCAATGCGCCGCTGGCATTTGACATCTACCGGGACGAAAATTTTATTTTCAACTGTCCGTACAGTTTTTCCGATCGTTTCTACGGCGAAGAAGACTATTTCAACGTCGGCAAAAAGCGTTACGTGAGCGGCTTGATCAACATTTGGGAAACCAATTTCATTCCTGATATCTCAAACGCGTTTCTGGAAAACCTCGAGGTCAAAGGCGCCGGTTTGCGTCTGAGCCAGTTCGAGATGTCGAGCAATGCTCTGGTCGGTCATCTGGGCGAGTGGCCCGTCGGCAAATATCACAAGGCTCACTATCATGGGCCGGGCGCTATTATCGTGGGACTGCAATCCGTCGGTTACGTCCTGCTTTGGCACAAGCAGGGGGGCATTCACCCTTACGAAGAAGGACACGAGGATAAAGTCATCGAGATCAAATGGGGCGAAGGCAGCATTTATTGTCCGCCCGGAGATTGGTTTCACCAACACTTCAATACCGGCAGGGAACCGGCACGCCATTTGGCCGTGCGCTATGGTAGTCGTCTCTATCCGCTCGGTTTCAAAATCTCCCATCAGAAAACGGACGACGATGTGTTTCGAGGAGTAAAGCAGGGCGGATGGATGATTCCATACGAGAACGAGGATTCGGAAATTCCCCGACGTTATCAGGCCGCGCTCAAAGCGAACGGCGTGATTTCTTATTGAGGTCGGTGAAAGGGCCAGACGTTTGCGATCCTTCTTGATTGAACTTACATGACAGTATGATTTGCCGCCCGCGCCAACCTGTACTTGACAGGGTTCTGCCACCGCACTAGGTTTGAAGTTGACCAATCCCACCAAGTCAGATCAGAGGGAGGAAGTGACATGACAACTACGCTTCCTGTTATCGATGCCGACGCCCATGTGATCGAAACCGAGCGGACCTGGGATTATCTGGAGCCTTCGGAGCAGAAATACCGACCGCAACTATTCTACTCCAAAGATGACGGCAATCAGCAATATTGGGTTATCGACGGTAAGATTCGCGGCTTCCGCTTTCCTACCTTAAACGAGCAACAGCTGCGTGAGCTGTCGCAGAAGACGGGCAGAAATTTGGAAACGCCGCAGGCGGCAAGAGAACTGGACGACGTGGAGCTGCGACTGCAACATATGGATCGGTTGGGTATCGACATACAGGTGCTCCATAACACGCTCTGGATCGAACAGATAACCGAACGGCCTGAAGTCGAAGTGGCGCTCTGCCGCAGTTGGAACCGCTGGCTCGGCGAAGTGTGGAGAAAGAGCAACGGCCGGCTGCGCTGGTCGTGCGTGATTCCGACTCTGGCGTTGAATGAGGCGGCGCCGCAGATTAAGGAAGCGAAGGAGAATGGTGCCGTTGCTGTTTGTATGCGTCCCCTGGAAGGAGACCGCCACCTCAGTGATCCTTATTTTTATCCGATTTATCAAGCGGCCAGCGACCTGGACATGGCGATCGCCGTGCACATCGCCAATGCCAATCCAGCCAACTGCGAGCTCTATCGGCAGTCGCCCGTGGGCCGATTCGCGATATTCCGCATGCCGACCGTGGCCGCATGTCTCAACCTCATCTTGAGCGATGTCCCCCGGCTTTTCCCGAAACTTCGTTGGGGCTTCATCGAGGCCGCGGCGCAATGGATCCCGTGGGTCGCTCGCGAAGCCGCTAGACGGTTCCAAGTGGCCGGACGACAATTTCCAGAAAGCGTTTTTGAGGAATACAAAATTTACGTTACCTGCCAGAACAACGACGACTTAGCGTATATCCTCAGCTATTGCGGCGAACACTGCCTCGTTACCGGTACCGACTATGGACACCTCGACGTCTCGACGGAGGTTGACGGCATCACCGAGTTTAGGGCTCAAGAGGGGATCAGCGACCAGACCAAAGAGAGAATCCTCCATCATAATCCTAAGGCGCTCTACAACATCTAAATAACATGCGTCGTTGGCTTTGATCCCCGACTGCCTTTCTCCGCCCGAGCCCAGGCTCATTTCTGTAGTGAACCTGTAAACTAAGCGTCTAATCAAGATACACATTGATCTGGAGCTTCGGTCGGAGACTGGGTCGGCTTATTGTTCGCCCATTTGTCAGAGCTCTGGAGCTCGTAGGCATTGCCGGCGGGTTCTCCGTGGGGTCTTGTAAGCCGTTAATTCCCTGTTAGGCTGACTCGGCGGACGCGAAAGGAAACATCACATGAGTTTGAAAAAATTTTATCGCTTCCCGCCAATCGAGTGTTGCGACCAATTCTACGAAGCCTTTCTATTCTCCCATCCGTGAGTAATTGGATTCCCGACTCGTGATGAATTCCAATAGCGCGGCTTTGCCATCTTCGGTAGCTCTTCTGGCGCGCCGGATGGCCGAGGCAACCTGTTCGGGGTCTTCGACTCGTTCCGCCCATCCGCCGAGCGCGCGGCCAATCTCCGAATAATTGCCGCCAAGCGCTTGCGTCTGGTAGCGCTCGTGAGATGCCTTCATATGGCGGGTCTCGGCGGCCATGAAGTTGTTGTTCAGCACGACGGTGAGGATTGGGATATTGCAGCGAACCGCGGTTTCAAAATCCAGGCCGGTCATGCCGAACGCCGCGTCGCCCATAAAGTTGACGCAGAACTTTTCCGGCGCGGCCAGCTTCGCGCCCATAATCAGCCCCAGTCCGGTTCCGAGCGCGTGAGATTTGCCCCAGCCGATGTAACTGCGGGGCGTTGGCGCCTGATAAAAGGGGACGAGTTGATTGCGCGGGCTTCCCGAATCGTGCGTGATGATCGCGTCTTTGGGGTCGACGCATTTCATAAATTCAGAGATGACGCGGTAAGGATTGATCGGCACCTCTTTCGAAGTGAGCTTTGGCATCCATTGACTCAGCCATGGCTCACGGAGCCGCCGGATCCCCGCAGCAACAGCACCATTCCTTTTTGGATCGTTCGTACCTTGTATGTCTTTCAATGCCTCGATGAACTGTCTGAGCACGGATTTGGCGTCGCCGAGGATCGGATAATCCGTCGAATAGTGTTTGTTTATGTCCCGTTCGTCGTTAGTGGCGTGAATGATGATCTTTCCGGGTGGGATTGGTGCTGCGACGATGCTATGGCGCGTGAAGCTGCAGCCGATTCCAAAAACCACGTCAGCCTTCGCGAGGAATTCATGGACGGGTAGCGGCATAACGCCGGCGCCGGTGCCGAGAGAAAGAGGATGATTTTCCGGAAACGCGCTCTTGCCTTCCAGCGTTGTCGTCACAGGCGCTGCCCGCAGTTGGGCAAGCTCCACGAGCTCTTCCGAGGCTTTGGCATAGAGCACGCCTTGACCTGCCACGATGACGGGAGCTTTTGCTTCCAGCAATACACGCGCCGCTGCGGCGACATCTTTAGCATTGGCTCCGCTGACCGTCCGCTTGACCGGAGTATAATTCAGATCCGCTTCGTTGATTTCCTCAGTCGCAATGTCCGCGGGGATCTCGACCAAAACGGGGCCGGGCCGTCCCATGCTCGTAAGTGTGAACGCGCGCCGCATCACGGCGGAAACCTGATTCCCCAAGGTAATTTCTTCGGTCCACTTGGTGACGGGCGCGTAGGCCTGCACGGATCTAAAGAAGTGATGAACCTGAGAGGTGGAACGCGCGTGACCCAGGGGAAGCAGCAAGAGGGGCACCGAGTCCGAATAGGCGGTGGTGATGCCCGAGAAGGCATTTTCCGCTCCCGGTCCGGTTTGCATGGTGAAGACGCCGACTCGATGACCGTTGGTGATCCGGCTGAAGCCGTCAGAGATTCCGACTCCCACTCTTTCTTGACGGCAGATGATCGGGCGGATGCCTGCCGTGGCGGCCGCCTCGATCAGCGCGTTGGTGGGATAACAGCTCAGGAATTCGACTCCTTCGCGTTTGAGGATTTCACAAATAGCGTCGACGACTCTCATAAGCCACCTCCGAAAAGTTAGACGATGTCACGCCTGCCCAGTCGCTGATTTCTGTTCGATTAGGAGTTTTTCCAAATATTGCTTTGGGTCCATCCCGGCATCCATTTTCGTCACAATACACGCGACATGACGCAGATCGTTTTGCTCGGATGTCCGAATAATCTGCGGGGGCTCTTGCCCTCTGTCTAAGGCGTTGACGCATTGGAGCAGAAATCGTTGTTTATCACTCTGGCATGGATTTTCAACTGTGGAGTTCGATAGCGATCTTTTCGGCTTTATTCGTGGCCACAAATATTTAGGGGTCAGGAATCATTCGAAAAATGGACGCGCCAATAGTAGTTGGCAATTCCGATGTACTCGTGCAGGGATATGAAAATTCCCCTCGCGGCACCTTCGTTGGGAAAGAAACGGAAGGGATCAGGTTCGAACGCAACGAGCGAGAAGTCACCCGGAGCGGCGATCGGCTCAGACGCCTTGGATTTAAAGGCGAGCATACTGCGCGGCATGTGAACGGCGGAGGTGACGAGCAGATAGCGCTTCCAGCTCCTTTGATGGAGGATTTTCTCGACTTCGACCGCGCTCTCAAAGGTGTCACGCGACTTATCTTCGGCAAGTACATCGTTTTTCGGCACACCCCAAAGTATCAAGTAGTCGCGCGCGATCTGGTTTTCATTTTTCGATGGAGTAAAGGGATTCACGTGCCCGCCGGAGACAATGATCGGCTTGGGGCGGATCCGGTACAGGCGCCATGCTTCCTCCAAGCGGTGAAACATGTACTCATCAATCGTTGCAAAAGGAATGAGTCCGCCGGCCGGAATCATGCTGCCGGTCAAGACAACGATCGCATCGTACGGCTCCACTTTGGCGGGCTCGAGGAGCGGCGGATAACGCGATTCAAGAGGATAGCGAAGCAAATAACCGACGGGACCGCTGTGCAGGGCGATGATCAAACAGAAAGTCGTTAAGAGGAGCTTCCTCGCCCACCACCGTCGCCAAAAAATCAGTACGGCAAGCAGCAATAGCATCCATGGCAGCGGCGGCAAAATGAGCTCTTTGAGAAACTGCTTGAGAACAAACATGCGCGGTTATTCGCCGAAACCCGTTATCGGCACTAGGAAGATCGGCTTAGCTTTGGACGGATAGAACGATTCACCGAGATGCACTACTGCCGATGGCGGCCTGGTAATATTGGGTGTCGTAGTATTTCGAAACTCTCGAGCCCATGGGCGGGATCAAGCCGAACTCGTTCCGGAGACTCAGCGCGTTCTCGAATCCCTTGACGTTCAGCGCGCCGGTGGCGGACACCTCGTCGACGAGGTCGGCCGCGGTTTTGGCGTTCACCTTGAGCTCGGTGCCAGCCAGACTGAGGGCTTCATCGCGGTTGGCTCTGATCCACCGCATGGAAGCGAGCCACGCGCGTAAGAAGCCGACGAGATTTTGTCGCTGGCTCTCCGCCCAAACACGGTTCACGGCGAAAATGGTGTTGGGAAAGTCAGGCAGGACTTCGCTAGAGTCGCCGAGGCGGATCATTCCCGCGGCAACGGCCTGTGTATCAACCGGTGGCGTCAATATTTCAGGTCGAGTCCTTTGGCCAGCAGCACTTTCCGCAGCACCAGAGCAAAAGCTGTATCCACGGCGTCGACGGCGAGTTTTTTGCTGCGCAGATCGCTCCATTCCTTGATCTCCGGGCGGACAAAAACCGGCAGCACGGCCTTATCGATGATTTGCGCCACAGCGATGAGCTCCGCGCCTTCGCGGCCCGACCAGCCCAAAACATTATCGAACGAGGTGGATGCTATGTGATAGGTTCCGTTGCTCAAGCCGCGCATCTGATCCGTGGAATTCGCCGTCCGAGAAACTTTGACTTCGAGACCTTCGGCGGCGAAAAAACCTTTGAGGCGACCCACGACCGTCGCCGGATCTTCTCTGAAAACGTTCAACTGGGTTGTGTGCAATTCCTTTTGCTGGGCTTGCGCGATCGGCGCCAGAATGATGAGTGAAAAAACCATGGCTGCAAGTTGTTTGAACATTTTGGACTCCTTGAAAGTCAATGCTGCTTATTCTGCATCCGGCTGCTTTTCGGGCGCAGCGTTGGCGAACGCGGGCAGCGCGCCGCAATGGGTTTCGATCTGAAGCAGAGCGGGAAACGGCGAAAGATCGCAGCCGAAGCGGCGCGCATTGGCGAGCTGCGGCACGAGGCAGATGTCGGCCAAGGTCGGCGCGTCGCCGAAGCAGAATTTTCCTCGTCTCGGACTCGAAACTACCGTCTGTTCGAGCGCGGAGAACCCGAGGTTAATCCAATGCCGCGCCCAACTATTCATAGCTTCGTCGGACTGCTTGTGTTCTTTCCTTAAATAATTCAACACGCGCAGGTTTTGAATGGGATGAACCTCGCACGCGATAATGAGCGCCATACTGCGCACCAGCGCGCGGTCCGCTGGATCAACCGGCAATAGCGGGGGCTTCGAGTGTTTTTCTTCCAGATACTCAATAATCGCCAGCGACTGAGTGAGAATGCGCCCGCCGTCTTCAAGCGCAGGAACGAGGGCCTGCGGATTGATCGATTTGTAAGCTGGGCCAAACTGCTCGCCGCCTCCTCGACGCAGATGGATCGGCACCTGCTCGTAATCCAAGCCTTTCAAATTGAGCGCGATCCGGACACGGTACGATGCGGAACTGCGAAAGAAAGTGTAAAGTTTCATCTGTGAAAACTCCCTCACGGGTCGTCTATCAGCTTTCGTAATGGGTGTAAACGGCGCTAGTGTAAGATGAAGTCGGAAGGCGGAAAGATGAAAGAAAGTTTTCTATTTCGGAACTTATTATTCCTCACTTCCTTTCTCCGTCGTTTCATCCCTGAGCCTTCAACCTAGTCATCATGCCCCCAAAGCTCCTTGGTCGCCATTCGTGCGCCTTCAGCCATCGCTTGGAATTTCGCCCAACCTACCTGGGGATGACCGACTCGCGATCCGATGCCGCAGTCGGTCCCGGCCATGGCGATGGCCTGCGGATGTTCGATGAAGTCGCTGTAATGTCCCACGACTCCCGGAATCAATATCTTTCCGTCCGGCAGCTTGACGTCTTCCCAGACGCGCCATTCATGTTCATGGCAGGGATTCGACGCTTCGATGGAATAGGCGCCAGCGCGGACTTTGAGAATGATATCCACGATGTCTTTGAGAGGGATATCGTATTTGTGCGGTCCGTGATAACTACCCCAGCACATGTGAAAGCGCACGCGATCGATGGGTAGATCGCGCAATCCATGGTTGAGCGCGTCGATGCGCATCTCCTGGTACTTCCGGTAGTCCGCGGCGCTCATTTGAGGGAACATCTGCCAGGCGTCCGCGAGGTCGGGATCGTCGATTTGCAGAACAAAGCCGGCGTTCACAATAGCCTTGTATTCTTCGTGCATGGCGTCCGCGATAGCAAATAGATAGGCCTCCTCGGTGGGGTAGTACTCATTTTTCATCCAGTGCTCCATGATGCCGGGAGCGATGGCCGGAAGGAACGCCTCTTCGAATTGTTTTCCGTGGAGCGCCGCTTTGAGATTCTCGATGTCTGCCTTGACCTCATCATGGCCAACGTATTTGAGAGGTTCCGCGCAATAGAAAACTCTGGAGTGGTGCCCGATCGAAGTTCGGCCTCCCCGATTAAAATAATCGGGAAATTCGATCATATCGCGGCCGAAAATGGAGGTCGGTTTGAAGTCCGGCCCGGCAGGTCGCTCGACAAAGCCGCTCAAACGCTCGCGCGCGTAGCGCGAGAAATTCGACTTTCCCAGCTCGCCATCGTTGACGATATCGACGCCGCACTCGATCTGTTTTTGCGCGACTTCGGCGACGGCGCTGCAAAGGCGCTCGGGAAGGGCTTCGCGGTCGTAAGGCTTACCATCGTTTCTGGCTAGGAGCATTTCCATCAGATCTTTTGGCCGCGCTAAACTTCCTGCATGGGTGACGAGAATGCGTTCCGTGCTTCGCTTCATCGTATATCTCCTTGCATAAAGAATGGAGTGTTGGAGTACTGGAGTGTTGGGAGATCGAAAAGCCCATTCCTCCAATACTCCTTCTCTCCATTTTTCGTCCTCACTTGGTCCAAATGCGGTCGAAGCTAGACTCTCGTACATTCGGTTTCGTTTCAGATGATTACGCACCCAATTCGACGGCCGTGACAAACGGCAAGCCGTTCACAACCTCGCGCACCCCAGAATCGTCAATGGTGAGCAGGGCCCCGTCGGAAGTCCCGGCCACCATACCGCTACCTTCCGGAGTGCGGCACATATGCATGACGCCGCCGTTTAGGCCATCGACAATCTTTTCCCAAGTCGCCCCTTTGTCCCGGCTGCAAAAAATGGCGGCGATGGCGCCTTCTTCGCGAATCCACAAATTTGGCCGCCCCTTGGCGCACCCTAAGTAAATGACACCGTTTTGGTCTTCAGCTACGGACGTGCCGTAGTCATGGCTCTTGGGTGAAACATCTTCCCAATGGGCGCCGCGGTCGAAACTGCGGAACGAAGCCTCACCGCAGGCCAGGAAAACCATTCCAGGATGCTGCTCGGACGCCAGGATCTCGTGAATGTCCATGTCGGTCAATCCTTCGTTAGCCGGTTGCCAGCTCTGTCCACCGTCGTCGCTGATTACCATGCCACCGACTTCGATGCCCGCGTAGAGCCGGTCGGGCGAAGCAGGGTCATAGGTAAGATAACGAGCGCGCGATTGCAGCTCCGGACTGGGCGGAAAATTAGCGCCTGCACTGTGAATGCGCACCCCTTCCAACTCTTCCCAACCGCCGTTCTTGCTTCGGTAAACCGCCGAGGGAATCGTCCCAACCATGACCCCGCCGTTCAGCGCGAGCGTCGAGAAGAGCATCATCTTCGGCGGATTCGGGTTGGCCCGGTGCCAGTGTGCGCCGGCGTCTTTCGTGTAGAAGAGTCCAGAGTGCTCGGTTCCGGCGTAAATTGTCTTCGGGTCTTCGGAATCCACCGACAGACAAGTGAGCGTCCAGTAGATCAGATCGCGTTTAGTTTTCTTCCATTCTTTGCCATCTTGCTCGAAACGATACCATCCTGAAAATGTCGCAACATGTAGCGCTTTCTTGTTGTTTAATTCGCTCATGATTTTCTCCTCTCGCGATTGAAACTCGCTTTGGCCACACTATTAACTCTTTAGCGGCGTCAATCGCAAACTAGAGTGTCCTGGAAATTAAAGTCGGCAAAATAAATCCTCGGCTACTAACCGTCATACCCGCGAAAGCGGGTATCCAGAAGTTTTTGATTTTCCTGGATTCCGGGTCGCGCTACCCCGGACTATGATCCGGGGTTGCCCGGAATGACGGCCGAATTATTCGACGGATTTCGGGAACACCACACACGAAATTCGCCGATTCGTTCAGTCCGCATGAATTCCGTCACAACCGCGGATCAGCCATGTTTAACTTCATGGCTGCCAGATTTGAATCAGCTCTTTCGAATCCACGATGTCGCCGAAGCGCTCCATGCGCTTCAGCGCGGCGTTGTGGCCTTCCTCGGTGTAGGTTCCGACACAATCGCGCACGACGATCATGAAGTAACCACGCAGAAAACCGTCGCGCACCGTGGACTCGACGCCGCCGTCGGTGGTACAGCCGATCATCACGATCGTTGTCGCCCCACGGTTGCTGAGAATCGTCTCGAATTCGTTGCCGATGAACATGCTCGACCGTCTCTTGTTGATGACGATGTCGTTCTCCGTCGGCTTGAATGGCTCCATGATCTGCCAGCTGAAGCTCCCGTGGAGGCGGCGTGGTTTGAGCTTGCTTGGATGGTCGACCTTTTCGTTTTTCATTTGCCGGCGCATCCAGGCAGGTGATTCGTCCTTCCACAAGAAAGGGGTTTGACGGGTGTAGATCGTTTTGATTCCAGCAGCGGCCGCTGTGGCAATGAGCGGCGGGGCATTTCGAATGAGCGATTCCTTATTGAAGGAGCCGCTGGCCTGGTCGTTCTGCATGTCCCAAACTAGAAGCACTGTGTGATTGGAATCGACGATCTCACTTAACTCGCTGGGAATTTTTCGACCTTCGAATTCGATCATGGTTGCTCCTCTTGTCTCATTGGTTCAACTTGCCTTCTTTCCTGAGTTCCTGTTGCGCTTGTTTCAGAATGCGGTCATCGATGACTCTATCGAGAGTAAATTTCTTGTCGACGAGGCCGGTGCGAATGTCTTCGTCCAACATAATTTGGATGCCATCCATCGCGACGGAGAGGTCGACTGTATAACCTGGTATAAAAAGATCGTAGGACCGGTTGACGACGTCGGGCTCGCCTCTGAGTCCCGTGGTGTAGCCGGTCTTAATCGCTTCTTGCTTGTTGTTCTTGGCGAACTGCATTCCCAAGATGACCGCCTTTAGAAACCTTTTCGTGGTCTCGGGATATTTTTGCAGCGTGTCGCCGCGGGTGACAAAAACGCTCTGAGGAATTCTCAGAGCTTCGTTCAGATTCACAATCATCGGGTAACCTTTGTCGAGCAGTCTCACGGCGTCTTCGGCAGAGAAGGGTGCGGCGGCGATGAGTCCTCTTTCTAGAGCAACGGCGCGCACAGCGGTCCCCTTGATGGCCCGAAGAACGACGTCCCTGTCCGGGTCCAGGTTATTTCTCTTCAAGTAAATCCTTATGGCAAAATCTGA
>WNGD01006400.1_pt1 | contig 18380 bp, 16 predicted proteins | sample 5400671 | NCBI WGS metagenome assembly WNGD01 (sample SAMN13153369, study PRJNA577476) | soil metagenome | isolation source: 40 cm soil or saprolite under grassland replicate 2 | place: USA:California | collected 2016-06-15
TCAGCGACGGCGGCGGCGAACTTCAAATCCGGATGTGCTTGTGCGAAATCGACCCCATCATTAGTGACACTGCGCTCGATGCTTTGTACCTCCCCGTTGCCATCTGGCTTTTTAAACTGCAGCTTTGCGCTAAGCAGCGTTTGCGCTTCCTGCCGTGTAACGATCTGTTGCGCGACCGGCACAAGTTCATACAAAGCCGTAACTGTGTAGCCAGCAGCGATCCCATGGTCGCGCGCACCTTCCCTATTTGAATTCTCTCCTTGCAGCGATCGTCTGTCGTAACCGATCAATCGATACGATCCGACGCGCACTGGATTGAACTCAACATCAATCTTTGCGTCTTTGGCGATGACATTCGCGCCATGAACATCGCTCGATGCCTTGCGCCCCTTCAATCCAATCCGCACGAGGCGGTGCGACTGTTCCCACGGGCAACTTACAACATCCACATTGACCGAAAATGGCTCGTCCGCCGAGGGCCCTGGATAATCGTAATTGAAATAGTTTATCATCTGCTCGATGTGCACAGTGTTCTTGGGCGGAAGGATGCCGGCATTGATCGACTGCAAGACTTCCGAATAGGACGCTGAGGTCACGACGATTGGAAAGCTCGAACGAGGGTTGCTCGAGACGGAGACGAACGGGTGTTCACCGACATAATTGTACGGAGCGGCGCCGAAATCGCGGCTCGGGTTTGGGGCGAACTGCATGGCTTCCTCGCCTTCAACAGCGGAAAATCGACCCGATTCCGCGTGTTCGCGCGGAGAGGAGTTGGCTAAATGCAGCGCACTACCAAGCCGATTTGTCGCCAACGCGAGAGCCCCGATGAGTGCTAAGAGTGTCAGACCGGCCGCCATCGCCAGTGGCCCAGCTTTTGACCAAAAAGAATCATCGCTAACAGCTATGAACCTTCTAGGTGCGATCCATTCTTCCTTCAGTTCCAATTTGTATTGCAATCTTAAGGCTTGCGCCACTTGCTGTGTCTCGAGCACAACACGCTGCGCTTCCGGCGAATCAGCAATCGCACGGGCGATTGCCGATCTTTCCGGTTCCTCTAATTCGCCTAGGGCATATGCGGTCAGTTTCGGATCATCCAAGTTCATTTTCATTCGGTGGTTCTCGGTTTAAATGGAATAAAATCTCGCGCGATCTCTCCGTACCGCTGCCGTAGTGTCTTTAATGCAGTGTGAAGCAAAACCCCGACATTGTTGGCGGTTGTCTTCATGATCTTGGCAATCTGCTGATAACTAAGATCGTTTTGGAATTTAAGTTGAATTACTTCCTGCTGTCGCGCTGGCAGTGTGGCGACGATGCGCAACAAAAATCCCGCTGCCTCCTTTTGTTCGAGTCGGTCAAAAGGCATCGGTTGTTCCGCTTCGCGCAATTCCATCGCTTCTTCACCGAGATACATCATTCGCCTTTCTTTGCGGCAAACGTTAAGCGCTGCATTGCGGCAAACGGTGAATAGCCATGTTGTTGGTTCATCATCTCGGTTTATCGCGCCGTTGCGTTGGAATTTTACGAATGTTTCCTGAACCACATCCCTTGCCCTTTCCCTGTCCCCGGTTATGCGCACGGCATATTGCAGAAGCGGAATTTCAAAACGTTGGAGAATCTCTTCAAACTTTTGTCCTGTCTCTATTTTCTCGCTTCGCATCGATTTTGGCGCATGAGAGGATATCACAGCCGTGAAACTCAACGCTAATAAGATGCACCGGTAAGGGTGTATGTAATCGGCACCTGAACCCGCTCCACAGTCCCCGGCTTGAAATGCCATCTTCGGAACGCATCGAGGGTTGCATTATCAAGAATGACGCTTCCACAACTCTGCGCCATACGAACATCGACCACGTTGCCGTCGGCCGAAGCGACCGTCAGCAGCGCCAGACCAGACCCGGTTATTCGCTGACGTCGCGCCTCGTACGGATAAACCGGGCGCGGCGCATACGTGACCAACGCTCTCACGCCTCCGAGCGGAGTCGCTGTGCCTCTCACAAAAGACGCAACCCGCGTTTTCTTGCGAGGGCGAACCGGTAGCGGCGTTCGATTCTCCTCCGGGAATGCCTCCAGGTCGGGAGGAATCCGTTCGGGAGGTGGAGGCATCGAGACATCCTCCGGTGGTGTCTCTTCCGGGTCTTTATTCACTACCTCTATGTCAACTCCAGCCGGTTTGAAATCTTGCGCGGCACTCTTGTCGGATTTGCCCTGTGCGACGACGATTGCCGCAATGTGAATCCCAGTTGCGCATGCAAATGCAGCCCACACTGGCCAGCGCCGACTTGGTCTGTACAGCGCAGTGTTCATTGCATTGTCTTCTCATTAGAAGAACACCGCACGCTCTAAAAACTTAGCACCGTGGACTAGCGCTCCAGACCGTTACCAAGCTTCGAGTGGAGTCTTCGTTGTTGAAGCAGCAACGCATTGCGTCCGACACTCGATGCTGGATTCTGAATGCTCGATACTGGATAATCAGCCGCGCGCAACGTCCAGTAGCTACTATCGAGTGCCAGAACCGTGAACATCAAAACTTATCTCGTCTCTCGCCAGAAGTTGATCGAACGCGCGCTCGATCGCTACTTGCCGAAAGCGGATGCGAAACCCGCGACCCTCCACAGAGCGATGCGCTACAGTCTTTTTGCAGGCGGCAAACGGTTGCGACCGATTCTTTGTCTCGCGACAGCCGAAGCTTGCGGTGGAAAGATCCCCAACGCGCTTCCTCTCGCTTGCGCCCTGGAGTGCATCCACACCTATTCGCTGGTGCACGACGATCTACCGAGCATGGACGACGACGATTTTCGCCGCGGCCGTCCTACTTGCCACAAAGTCTTCGGCGACGGCATTGCGATCCTGGCCGGCGACGCGCTACTGACAATCGCGTTTGAAATTGTCTCCAACGCAAAGCCGACATCGCGTTACGACACATCGATCTTGTTGCGCGAGATTGCAGTTGCGGCAGGAAGCCAAAGACTGATTGCTGGCCAGGTGGCAGATCTCGAAGCTGAAGGCAAGAACGTTAAACGCGATCAATTGCAATTTATTCACGAGAACAAGACCGCAGCCATTTTGAAAAGCTCGGTACGGCTCGGTGCGATGAGCGCGAACGCAGACGCCAGAAAACTTTCTGCTGTCACACGCTTCGGGCAGCGGCTTGGTCTCGCATTCCAAATCATCGACGACATTCTCGATGTAACGCAGACCTCTGAGATATTGGGAAAGAGCGCCGGCAAAGATATCGCCGCAAAGAAAGCAACCTATCCCGCAGTGATCGGTCTGGAGAAATCCCGCGCCGAAGCCAGACGGCTCACGCGTCAGGCGCACAAAGCGCTATCGGTGTTCCGCAGCAGCGATGCTGAACCGTTGCACGCACTGGCAAATTATCTTCTGGAGCGCGAGTACTGACTGTAGCCGTCGCCCTGTGGGCGACGCGGCGCGTGAGTGGCGATCACAATTCTGCAGACGTTTCGCACAGGGAAACGGCTACAGAACCAGCGCGAGATTCGGGTCGATCTCTTCGGTTACTTTGGATTCAAATCCGGCTTTTAGTCGGAGCAATGCTGCAAATGCGATCATGGGCGCATTGTCCGTGCACAACCACGGCTCGGCACTCTTGAATTCAAATCCTTTGCGGTTGCACGCTTCCCGCAATTGCCGGCGCAGTTCCTGATTGCAACTGACGCCGCCGCTGACCGTAATCAGGTCGACACGGTTTTTCTGCGCTGCCGCGATCGCCTTTGTCACCAGGACGTCGATAACTGCTTGTTGAAATGACGCGCAGAGATCACTTAGCAGCTTGTCATCCTGAGCCCCGAATGTTTTCGGGGCGAAGGATCTCTCATAGGCTGATTGATCACGCTTCGGCCCTCGGTGATCCAAGCTTCGAGTGCGAGATCCCTCACTTTCGTTCGGGATGACCCCAATTTTGGGCAGCAAGTATCGCACTGCTGTTTTCAACCCGCTGAAACTGAAATTCTCCGAGCCGAGCATGCTACGCGGAAGATCAAAGCGATTCGGATCACCGCCCCGCGCGCGCTTTTCAATTTCCGGACCGCCTGGGTAGCCGAGCCCGAGCATCTTCGCGACTTTGTCGAACGCTTCGCCCGCAGCATCATCCACCGTGCGCCCAATTAGTTGATAATCCGCCAGGCCACGAACGAGGACCGACATCGTGTGGCCACCGCTTACGATCAGTGAAACATTCGGCGTGATTTCCTCGTCGCCATCCGCGTCACCGAAAAAGGGAGACAGCAAATGGCCTTCGAGATGATTGATTGCGAGGTAAGGTTTGCCAAACCCGATTGCCAGTCCTTTGGCGATGGACGCGCCGATCATGAGCGAACTCGCCAGACCGGGTCCGCTGGTTGCTGCAAATGCATCGACTTGTGACACAGCGATCCGAGCCGCGCTTGTAGTGCGATCGAGCAACTGAGGTGCATAGATCAGATGGTTGCGCGATGCGACCTCCGGCACGATCCCGCCGAATTTTTCGTGCGCGGCAACTTGCGACGCGACTTCACTGGCAAGCAATTCGTGCCTGGAGTGATCGTCGCGTACGCGCAAGACCGCCACGGCGGTCTCATCGCAGGAGGTTTCAAGGGCCAACACTATTTTCACGACGAACACAATACCCGGTCATCCTGAGCGGAGCGAAGGATCTCACAAAGGCCGATGAATCACACCGCATACATTGCGTGATCCTCTCTGCTTGTGGGAGGTCCCTCGCCGTCTGCGCGGCTCGGGATGACCCCGCCGCCTATTTCTTTACCGCTTCCGCTTTAGGCGCGCTCTGCTGCGCATAAGTCATGACGCCCTTGAGCGCGTCGATCGCGCGCAACATCTGGGCATCTTTCGTCTTGATAATCTTGGTCTCGTCCTCGGGTTTCATGTTTCCCGCATTGCGCAATGCAAAGAGAGCGCGCTCCTGATCGGCGGTCATGGCAACACGAATATTCGGAGTCACGCCATTGCCCTGAATAACCTGTTTGCTTGGCGTATAATATTTTGCAGTGGTAAAACGCACCGCCGAACCGTCCGGCAATTGCATGACATTCTGCACGGAACCTTTTCCAAAGGTGGTTTCGCCCACAAGCACGGCCCGGCGCAAATCCTTGAGCGCTCCAGCAACGATCTCCGCCCCGCTTGCGCTTCCTTCGTTGATCAGCAACACCATCGGGAAGTTCGGACGCTCTTTTTTCGCGCCGGAAGTCGAGTAATCATGCTGCTGGGAAACGACCCGTCCCTGGGTTGAGACCACCTTTGTGTTGGGCGGCAAGAATTGTGCGCACACGTCCACGGCGCTATTCAACAGTCCCCCTGGATTGTTCCGAAGATCGAGAATGAGCGCTTGCATGCCTTGCTTCTGCAAGTCGTCGAGCGACCTCGAAAGTTCCTCGGCTGTAGGTTCGTTAAACTGGATCAGCCGGATATAACCGATCTTGAACGGACCGGTAAGCTCCGCATCGAGCAGCCTCGCTCCTTTGACACTTTGAATTTTGATCTCTGCCCGTTGCAGCGTGTATTCCTTGATTTCGTTGGTTGCAGGCCGCAGTAAAGTAAGGGTCACTTTTGCGCCAGCAGGCCCACGCAAAACATTGATCGCGTCCTGAAGATCCATTCTCTCTGTGGAAATGCCGTTGATGCGCAAGATTTGGTCGCCGGAGAGAACGCCCGCCTTGGCGGCAGGTGTGTCCTCCATCGCTGTGATGACCGTAGGCAGGCCGTTTTTCATGGACACCTCGATCCCGAGGCCGTTGAAGCGGCTGCGCGTGTCATCTTGCATGTCTCGAAAATCACTCGGGTCCATGAACTGACTATGTGGGTCCAGCGAAGAAAGCATGCCCTTCATTGCCGCAGTGACGAGATCGTGATAGCTCGTCTTGTTCTCATCCACGTAATCTTGCCGGAGCAATTCCAGAGTCTTTGCGAAAATGGAAATCTGCGCGTAGCCGTTATCTTCTTCGCTCTTTCCGGGCTGCGCTTCTTGCGCGAACACGCCTGCGAAAGCGCCAAGCACAAGACAAGCCAGCAACGGGATGATCACCAAGCGCCTCATATTTCAACCTAAAATTCGGAACAACCTAACCATCGCGCATGCGGAAATTTTGGCAACGCCCAACACAAAGCGTTGTCTTAAATGAGACCCGCAAAGATGAGTAACCGATTCTCTGGAGACTCCGGGAAGCGCAGGCTGCCAGCCTGCAGTTCGCGGCAGCTTGCCGCGAACCTTTTATCGCTCGTCCTCATTTCACTGGCGCTTTCCCTTCCCGCCGCAGGTTTCGCTGCGCAAACAGACGATACCGAGTACGAAGCGGTAGCCGAGGAATACATTAAAACGTATCTCGCAGCCCACCCGCTTGAGGGAACTGCCCTCGGTCTCCACGAATACGACGGCAAAATCAGCGATTACAGCCGTCTGGCGCTGGATGCTGAGCTTTCCCGGCTCCGGCGGTTTGACGATCGCTTGGCCAAGTTCGATCCGGCCAAATTGAGTGCACGCCAATCCATTGACCTGCGAATTCTGCAGGCGGCAGTGAAGAAGAACCTCTTTGAAATGCAGGACATGTCGGTCTTCGAGCGAAATCCCATGGTCTATGCGGGCGCGGCCGACGTGAACGTTTACATCAAAAGAAATTTTGCGCCCCTTGAGGATCGCGTTCGCAGCCTGGTCGCCATCGAATCGCAAATCCCAAATATCCTGATTGCAGGCCGGACAAACCTCAATGACGTGCTTCCCAAACCGTATGTGGAACTGGCCATTCAGATCGCGAAAGGTTCCGCCGATTTTCTGAAAAAAGATCTGGTATCGGCCGTCAGCGGCCTTAAGGACGAACAGCTTCGCGCAGCGTTTTTGGACGCCAACCGCAAGGCTGCAAACGCGCTCAACGATTATGCTGCGTGGCTGCAGCGTGAGAAACTCCCGAAGGCTTCGCTCGATTTTGCCTTGGGCGAAGAAAAATTCAGACGCTTCCTTGCCCAGACCGAGCTGGTGGATCTTCCGCCGCAAAAAATTCTCGAGATCGGAATGGCACAATTAAAAGCCGAACAGGACGCGTTCGCCGAAGCCGCGAAAAAGATCGATCCAAACAAGTCGCCGATTGAAGTCTTCAAGCAAATCCAGGGGGAACATCCGACACCGCAAAATCTCATCCCTGACGTAGCCAAAGATCTGGACAAAATCCGGAAGTACGTTCTGAGCCATCATTTGGTCAGTATCCCCTCGGATATTCGCGCGAAAGCTAAAGAGACTCCGCAATATCTGCGCGCCACGTCTTTTGCATCGATGGACACGCCCGGTCCGTTCGAGAAGCGGGCCACTGAAGCGTATTACTACGTCACTCCCACGGAGAACGATTGGCCGGACAAACAAAAGCAGGAATGGCTCACCGCTTTCAATTATTACACGTCGGACATTACGTCGAAGTTCGAGCCCCAGCGAAGAGGACGCGAAACGCGCGGCCAAATATTGCATGGCTCAAGCCGACGAAGCGCTGCTGCGCTTATGCCGGTTATGTGCGTCGATCAAAATGCACACCCAAAACATGTCGCTTGATGAGGCAACCAAATTTTTCCGCGACAATTGCTACTACGAGGAAAAACCAGCGCGCCAGGAAGCGATCCGCGGCACTTTCGATCCCGGTTATCTCAATTACACCCTGGGAAAACTGCAGATCCTCAAATTGCGGGACGACTACAAAACGCAAGAAGGCGACGATTTCTCACTGCAAAAATTCCACAACGAGCTGCTCAACCACGGCATGCCACCCATTCGTTTCCTCCGCGAGATCATGCTCAAGGGCCAGAGCAAATGGGACGAAGTCCTCTAATATTGCTCTTGCTCCTGCTCATGCTCGCAATCGATTCCTCATCGCCTGTAGCCGTCGCCCTGTGGGCGACGCCGCATTAATCTGTTTCGCTGACCACTGACGCTTCGCACAGCAAAGCGGCTACAGAAACGCAATCACCACGGAATTTCCTTGCGATCTCGCAAGAATTTGCCGGTAAGCTCTTGCGGCGCGTCGCTAGCAAGCCAAACAATCGTATCTGCGCCTTCTTCCACTGATCGCGTTGCATTTCGTCCACCCATGTCCGTCCGCACCCAGCCCGGGCAAACCGAATTCACCGCAAACTTCGGTAACGCAGTCGCGAGTTGCGACGTCACGCCGTTGAGCGCGGTCTTCGAGATGCAGTAAGCCGGCGACCAGCCGTCCGCGCCACCGGTCAATTGACCGCCGCCGCTGGACACGTTTATCACCCGCGGCGCTTTGCTTTTCGCCAGCAACGGCGCGAACGCGCGCGTCACCCGCAGAGGGCCGAGCGTATTCGTCTCGATTGTCTTCCGAAAGAGTTCGTCGCTGATCTTCAAGATCGCGTCATCGCCGTCCACCATGATCCCCGCGTTATTCACGAGCACATCGAGTTGATCCGCAATTTTCGCGAACTCACGCGCCGCGGCAGTGACGCTGCCATTATCCGCGATGTCGATCTCCAGAAAGGTCGCCTTTCCGCCCGCTTTCACGATCTCATCTGCCGCTTTGCGCCCAGCGTCCCGGTTCCGCGCACCCACGAAAACGTGAAACCCTTTCCTCGCGAGCTGACGCGCAACTTCGCGCCCGATGCCTTTGTTCGCTCCGGTGACCAACGCCGTCTTCATGCGCGCTTGGATGACGCTCACTCGCGAAGATCTTCGTCATCCTCGTTGGGCAAAAGATCTCTCAGCAATGGCTGCGGGTTCGACGGCAGTTCTTCCACATCGCGCAACTTTTTTGTGATCGCGCGCGAACGAACATCGACATCTTCGATCTTCCGCGACGCTTGATCGATTTTCTCTTTCACTGCTGACAACGCCTCGCCAAATTTTCCAAACTCGGTCTTCACCGTGGCCAGCAGATTCCACACTTCGCTCGATCGCTTCTGGATCGCGAGCGTGCGAAAACCCATCTGCAAACTGTTGAGCAATGCGGCTAGCGTAGTTGGTCCGACGAATGTAACGCGGCAATCGCGTTGAACGTTTTGCACCAAGCCGACGCGCCGAATCGCTTCCGCGTAAAGTCCCTCGCTCGGCAAAAACAAGAGCGCAAAATCGGTCGTCTTAGGCGGATTGATGTACTTCTCGCAAATGTCTTTCGCGCATCGCTTCAACTGCGTTTCCAAAGTTTTCATCGCGGCGTCGACCGCAGCTAGGTCGCCCTTCTCCTGCGCCGCCGCCAGCCGCTCGTAGTGTTCCATCGGAAATTTCGCATCGATCGGCAACCACACCGGCGCGCCATTCTCGTCGCCCGGCAATTTGATCGCAAACTCGACGCGCTCATCGGTGTCCTCCCGCATCTTGATATTTGTGGCGAACTGGTCCCGCGTCAGCATTTCTTCCAACAGAACTCCGAGCTGCCATTCGCTCCAGCCGCCACGCGTCTTCACGTTTGTCAGCACGCGTTGCAATCCGCCAACGTCACTCGCCAGTTGCTGCATCGCACCGAGTCCTTGATGCACCTGCTCAAGTCGATCGCTCACCAGCTTGAAAGATTCGCCGAGGCGTTTCTCCAGTGTGCCTTGCAATTTTTCATCAACGGTCGAGCGCATCTTGTCGATTTGCTTCGCATTGTCCTCCTGCAGTTGTCGCAGTCGATCATCGACAATCGAGCGCACGCTTTCGAGAGACTTGGTCAGTTCTTCGCGCTGGTTCTTCGCTGCCGCGCCTGCTTCCTCACGATTGCGCGAAAACTCATCGCGCAGCCCGCGATCGATTGTTTCCAATCGGCCAACGAGTTCCGTTTGAAGAGGCGAACCGCTGCTGCGCCTGGCTAAAAAGAAAACGACAGCAGCCACCAAGGCGCTGGCGGTTAATCCAATAATCAAGTAAAACAGCGCGGTCATGCTACATCAGCAAGAGATTCCTCGACTTCGCTCGGAATGACAAGACGAGCCATGCCCGCGCTACTTTTCAAACAACAGTTCGCCTGCGCGGCTGGTTGCTTTGACGACAGCCTTGATCAACGTGACCCGGAGTTTCCCTTCTTCGAGTTCGAGGATGCCGTCGATTGTACAACCGGCCGGGGTAGTGACCGCGTCCTTTAGGAGCGCGGGATGGTCGCCGGTTTCGAGGACAACACTCGCCGATCCCTTCATGGTCTGCGCTGCAAGAAGAGTGGCTACATCGCGCGGCAAACCAACTTTCACGCCGGCTTCGGCAAGCGATTCCAGAATGATATATGCGAACGCGGGTCCGCTGGCTGAAAGGCCCGTCACCGCGTCCATGTGTTTTTCATCGAGCACAATGGTGCGGCCTACCGCGTCAAACATGCTGCGAGCAATTTCAAGGTGCTGCGGTGCCGCATGAGCACCGCGACAAATTGCCGTCATTCCGCAGCCGACAGCAGCGGGCGTGTTAGGCATAGCTCGAACGACGGCCACTTCATCATGCTCGCCGCCATTGGCCGCAGCGAGTTGTTGCTCCACATAGCTTGTCGGCACGGAAGCCGCAACAGAAACGAGCAACGTCTTAGGGCCAATTTCAGCAGCGATCTCCTGCAAGACCTCCGCCACGGTTTGGGGCTTTACGGTTAGCAGAACGATGTCGGCACCCTTTACCCCTTCGCGATTGTCGGTGGTCACGGCAACGTTCAGCTCTTTTGCAAGCGCGGCTGCCCTCTCCGAATGTCTCACTGTGGCGGTGACGCGTTCGGAGACAAAGAGTCCCTGCTTCAGATACGCACGCAGCAGAATGCCACCCAGTTTGCCAGCACCGAGCACGGCTAATTTCTTGTCAGAAAGTTTCGGGGGCATGGTGAGTAGAGTAGCACATGCGTCCCGCTTGTGACTCGACAAACTCGCAAGCTCGCCCCGGGACGAGTCCGTCCGATTGGCGGACCAGGAGGCTCGCGCTACCTTAGAACCGCAGCTTCACGCCGCCGTACGCGGCGCGGCCGAGCGCGCGGAACCCGAAATGTCGCCGCTAATCTTCGTCCCCCAGATTGTCGATGCGACCGAAGATCGACACCTGCACGAACTTCTTTTTGGAGAAACTCCTATGTTAAAACGATCATTGATTGCTCTGCTAGTTCCAGTCTCTGCCTGCGCAATCGTCAGCGCGCAGCAACTCTCACCAATTCATCAACCCACACTAACTCCACAAGACAGCGGCACCACGAACGGCCTGATCTCGGTCTGGCCAGTGAACCCGCAGGTGGTGTGGGCGTGCGGTCGCAATGGCACGTTCACCGTGACGACCGACGGCGGACAGACGTGGAACGCCAGTGTAGTGCCCGGTGCCGAAACGCTGCAATTCCGGGATGTGCAGGCGTTCAGCGCTGAAGTCGCCTATCTGATGTCGATCGGAAGCAACCCAACAGATTTTCGCGTCTACAAAACGACGGACGGCGGCGCCACATGGACGATCCAGTTCGAGAATCAGAATCCAAATGCTTTCTACGACGGGTTCGCGTTCTGGACGCCGCTGCGAGGCATTTTGCACAGCGATTCGGTGAATGGAGTCTTCCCGGACTTCCGCACCATCGACGGAATGACGTGGCAAGATATCAGTAGCAATATGCCCCCAGCATTGCCGGGGGAATTCTCTTTTGCGTCGAGCGGTACTTGCGTCACCACAGAAGGTGGGAGAAACGCCTGGATTGCAACCGGCGGCTCGGACATTGCAAGGGTGCTGGCGACTAGGGACCAAGGCGACACTTGGAACGCATATAATACTCCCCTGTTCAGCTCACCTAGCGCGGGCGCGTTCACTGTCGCTTTCCGGGACCCGCTCCATGGCATCGTAGGCGGTGGTGATTTGGATCCCGGCGATCCCAATAACGCGCGCACGGCAACCTCGAGCGATGCCGGTCAAACTTGGACTCTTACGAGCCCTCCTCCTGTGACGGGAGCCATCTTCGGCCTAAGCTACGTGGGTCGCAGCGGTCGCGGCGCGGGAGATAATCTCGGTCGCGCAGTGGTAATCACGGCGAATGATGGAGGCGCGGCGTGGACTCCCGATGAGGGAAACACCTGGTTCACCTTGCCCGATGTGAGCGGCTATTGGGCAGTAGCTTTTGCCAGTCCCAAAGCCGGGTGGCTCGTCGGAACCGATGGTCGTATTCTGAAGATCAGCTTCTAGCGATCTACTACTCAAAACCGAATCTTCACTCCTCCATATGCGGCGCGCCCGAGCGCGGGGAAACCGAAAACTTCCGAGTAATGTTCGTTCGTGAGATTTTCGATCCGGCCGAAGATTAATAGGTGCGGGTTCACTTCGTATTCCGCGGCGATGTTCACGAACGAGTAGTCTTCGATATCGAAATTCGGTCCGCCGAAATTTAATTCCTCGCGTGCGTTCACGAACTTGGCTTCGATCGTGGTGCGCAGTTTTTTGCACCAGAGATATGAAGCAGAAACGTAAACCTCATTACGCGGCCGGCGCGGCAAACGCGCGCCTTGAAGCTGCGAAATGTCCGCCGACGATGTTTTCTGCGCGTCCAAATACGTATAGCTCGCTGTGAAGAGGAGGTCGGCGATGGGTTGCGCACGAAACTCTGCTTCGAGTCCCTGCGTTTCGGCGGCGCCTAGGTTAAGTGTCTGGAAGAGCCCGTTGAATCCGATCACGTTCGACAAGTCGTTGTGAAAATAAGTCAGGCCAAACGTGACGTGGTTCTCCCAAAGCTCCTGCCTGACACCGATGTCCCAACCCAAATCGTGTTCCGGTTTCAGTCCGAAATTGTTCCCGAAAATTTTGTCCTGACTGCTGGGTGGACTGAATCCCGTCGCCACGCTGGAATGCAATGTTGTGTTTGTCTTGTCGATCTTGTAACTGCTCGCGAAGCGGTATGTCCAGACGCCGCCGAACTGGTTGAAGTGATCAAAACGCCCACCGGTCACGAAGATCAAATCTTTGATCGGCATCAGCGTCGCCTGTAAAAATCCAGCGATCTCCTCCGTATGATCGCTCACAAATGTAGGTCCGAACAGAACGACCGGACGTTCCTGCCCTGCGTTGAGACGGCTATAGAAGAAGCCTGAAGTGAGTGTAAGCCACGAGATTGGGCGCAAATCGTTTTGATAATCAATTTGCGTTCGTTCGAAGAGCGCCCGCGTTGGCCCGACAAATCCGTCCTCGTTTGGATCATTTATTTGTCGCTCGTGATCGTAACTGAAAATGAACTTATGCTCCCACCAGTCCGTCGCTTTCCAATCGACGTGCGGGCCGATCAGCCAACGTTCTGTGAGAAAGTGATCAATAGGACGCGGATCGAAAATCGCGTTCGGATTTCCGGTGTCGCTCACGGAGTAAGTAAACAGACTACCCAGGCGTAGTGTTTCGCTAGGCGACCAGCCGACGTCGGCGATCGCAGCGGTGTTGCGATAGTTGTTGTTGGGGCGCGCGTTGTCGGTATCGAGACGACTCGTGCCGACTGAATAATCGAAGCCGTCGATTTTACCATCGCTCTGGGCCCATTCACGAAAAGTATCGTACGACCCGCCTTCGGCAGCCACCATGACGCTTGGAGTTCCTGTACCTTGTTTAGTGAAAATTTGAATCACGCCGGCGAGCGCGCGAGGTCCATACAAAGTGCTTTGGGGCCCGCGCACCACCTCGATCCTCTCGATATCGTCCGTAGTGAAGTCGGCAAAATTAAATGCGCCTTGCAACCCTTGATTGATCGGAATGCCATCGAGCAAAACCTGTGTGTGTTCGCTGCGCAATCCACGAGTGAAAATCGAGGTCAACTGGCCGGCCGTGCCGGTCTGGACAATGGACAGCCCGGGCACTTCGCGCAGTGCATTGCTCACGCGCTCGATCTGTTTTTGCTCGAGATCTTCCGAGGTAATTACGCTCACGCTCGCAGGCGATTGATCGAGCGGAATATCAAAACGCGTCGCGGAGACGACCACTTGCTCAGCTTCCGCTTCGCTTGGTGAAGGAGTCGGCGACGTTTCCTGCGCGAAGCAGACGACCGGCACAACGGCGAGTAACGCAAGTGAGAGAGCGTGCGCTCTCCGAAAACAAAACCAAACTGGACGATTTCGCATACAAGTGACCTCCAACTCAGAGAGTCGGACTTGTATGGCCGAGGCCGCATCGCCCAGCTCTCATTCTTCTTTTTGCGAAGAAGTTTTTTCGTCCCGCATTCGCGGGACGAATGAGGTGGACCGGACAAATATTCTGGCTCCTGGCTTTGCCTTCTTCCCGCCTTCACTCCCGAATTTTTTCGGGAATTGGCCCAATGGAAAGTCGTATCCAGTTACAGCAGCGCAACTGCTCCCGGTTCTCACGGGATTTCTTGCGCCGATCCACTTTTTCAAGCTCGCAAAGAACTGGATCGAGAAGTAGCGGATCGCGCTTAACGATGCAAGATTTTATTCATCGCTGGACCACAAACCGTCGGCCCAGCGAGACAATGGAGCCACCGGCCGCGAGCGTTTCCTCTTGCTCGGCGAAAGCTTCAAGGATCGCGTTGCGTTTCTCAGTCGAGGTGATCGCGCTAGCGAGGTACCGAAAATAATACGCGGCATTCTCCTTAACCACGCGGCCGAACATTTTCTCAAGTTGCGCGCCGATCTCGGCAGCCGTGTGCAACTCGGGCTCATGATTTTGTTGCCACGCGCTCAGCATCTCCGCGTTTGATAAGACCTTCTCCACAACCTCGTCGGTGATGGTCAGCAAGCCTGTCGCCGCGAGAACACGGATCGCGCTGGTAAACCAACGCAATGTTTTCTCATCGGCAGAATCGTATGCGAAGTCTTCGACGATTATACGTCCACCCTCCGTCAAGCTGTCCGCTGCGCGTCTGACCGATCCATCGAGTGGGTGAATGTGATGGAGCGAGCGAGAGAACAGGACTGCATCAAATCGGGCGTCATCGAAATCTGGCCACGTCGCTATGCGCGCATCTACGCCCAGCCGCTGCGCGGCGGCGATTGAGCCGCGGTCGGAATCGATCGCCACCACAGCATATCCGTCCTTGGATAAACGAGCCGCCAATTCGCCCGTGCCGCAGCCGACCTCGAGGATACGCCGGCCTTCAGAGGGAAGGAATCGTTTGGCGAAATCATAAGTGTAACGCGTCTCGAACTGCATTTTTCCGTAGTTTAACTCGTTGCTTGCGCTTCCCGGCTCAAGATTTATCTATCTCTCGCGAAATCTCGTTTTTCCGAAATTGCACTCTTCACCTAGACTCGTTATCACTGGCGGCGCTGGTTTCATCGGCTCGAATCTCACGCTGGCGTTGCAAGAAAAATTCCCGGAGGCGCATCTCACGGTGATCGACGATTTTCGCTCGGGTAATTTTAAGAACCTCGCCGGATATTCCGGCGACTTCATGGCGCGGAATCTGGCGACCCTCGATTGGCGCGAGCAATTCGGTGACGAAAAGTTCGGCGCGATCCTTCATCTCGCATCGATCACTGACACCACATTGCACGATCAATTCGTTCAGGTGCACGACAACGTCGAAAGTTTTCGGCGGCTTTTGAATTTTGCGCGCCCGACTAAGACGCGAATTATCTACGCTTCTTCTGCGGCGACCTATGGCCCTGCGACTGAGGCCAGCATGGAATCAAACGGCGCCGCGCCGGCGAACGTATACGCCTTTTCCAAGGTGATCATGGACAACATTGCGAGGCGCGCCGCCGCCGAGTCGCCGGATTGGATCATCATCGGCTTGCGTTACTTCAACGTTTACGGACCGCGCGAAGCGCACAAGGGAGTGCCCGCGAGCATGATTTATCATCTGGCGCAACAGATGAAGGCCGGTCACCGACCGCGGATTTTCAAGCACGGCGAGCAGAAACGCGACTTTGTTTACGTGAAGGACGCTGTCGAAGGCAGCATCCGCGCGATCGATGCGCAAACGAGCGGGATTTATAATCTCGGCACTGGCCAGGCGCGTTCGTTCAATGAACTAGTGGACGTTCTAAACAAATGCCTAGGCACGAATTTTGAGCCGGATTACATCGATAATCCCCACGCGCATTATCAAAATTTCACGCAGGCGGATCTCACGAATGCGCGCAGCGCGCTCGGGTACGAGCCGCGCTTTTCGCTCGAAGACGGAGTGCGCGATTACATGCAGTGGTTATATCCGAACGTAACATAGTCGTCTGTCGTTCCGAGCGGAGTCGAGGAATCTCTAATTACTTCTGTCTTCACTAAGCACGGAAGTATCCAGAGATGTCTCGACTTCGCTCGACATGACAAACAGAGCCTACCCTTCCCAGAAAAATTTGGTCGGGCGATGAATTTCCGGCGGAAGACTTTTGTGCACGGGACAATTGAGCGCGGTTTGCTCGAGCACTTCGCGATGCTGATGATCGGACGGAAGCGGGATGTGCACCTCGGATGGTAAGCCAACAATCCGGCGGGGCGGATCCTTCGACATTTCCTTTTGGACTGAAACACTCATCCCACGCAGATCGACACCGAGTTCCTGCGCCTTGATTCCCATCGTGGTGCTCATGCAGGTGGCAAGAGCCGTAGCAACGAGATCAGTAGGCGAAAACGCTTCGCCTTTACCCCTGTTATCCATCGGGGCATCGGTGGAAATTTTGGATTGCGACGGCCCGTGTGTCGCATCGCAATGCAAATCGCCGGTGTAAGTGACGTCAACTTTGACCATGTCTAATTGTGCGACGCATTATGCGACTTGTCATGTCGGGTAGGGGCGATTGACCTCAATCACTCTCTCGCAGTTCAGGTGAATCGCCCCTGCCTTTGTGAAATCGTCGGTGTTTCCTGGATTTTGTCCGCATCCCTTGCGGCCGGATCCGGATTCTTATTCGAAACAACTGAGATATGAAAAAGAAAGTCACAGGAAAGGATTTAACAAAAGAAGCGCCGCGCAGTCCGCATATTCGGGTTGGCGGTTACGCGATCCTTGGACGCACCATCGATAAATGCCGCGCGCTGGTGGCAGGGAACATCGGCGAATATCATTTCGATTGTCCGCTTGATAACATGCTCTTTGGTTTCAAAGGCGTGAACGGCGCCGATTTCAAAGCGCAAATCGAGCAGGGCGCGAGTGATCAGGAGATGGTCGAGTGGCTCAATCAAAGCGGCGAAAAGAAAATGCCGGAAGAAATCAAACGCTGGGCCGAAGAGGTGGAAGCAAGCAGTCTCTACAATCATCCGGAAAAGCGCGAGTTCTTCAGCGAAGAGGTCAAGAAACTCGGGCTCGATCCGGCGAAGACGACAACCTTCCAATGGCTGGAAGTCGACGATAGAGTCTCCCACGCGCAGCAAGCGGCGTGAGAATTCAGCAAGGTGGATCGGCTTCTCCTGAAGACGATGCCATCGCCGAAGGCGCAAGATCGAATCAGGCGGCGAAGCCGCTGTTACTTTGCCAACGCGTTGAAGACAACGCGTTGCACCTTGTCGATCTTACGTCTTGATCAACGGCGGGGGAATATCTTCGGTTGGCCCGACATCGACACCACGGCGAATTTTGCTGTGGCGCACGCTGTACAGGAAATAGATCAGCAACCCGATTCCCAGCCAGACGACAAACCGAATCCAGGTCATCACCGGCAGACTCAACATCAGAGTGAGACACAACAATACCCCAAGGATTGGGAAAATCGGAACGAACGGCACGCGAAAGGGACGCGCCCGTTCCGGATCGACGCGGCGCAGCACGTTTACGCCAATGCAAACCAGAATAAACGCAAAGAGTGTTCCGATATTCGTCAGGTCGGCGAGATCGCCGATGTTTGTAACCATCGCCACGGCACCGACGACAACTCCGGTCCAAATCGTGGTGACGTGTGGTGTGCGGAAGCGCGGATGAATTTTGGCGAAGTATTGCGGTAGCAAGCCGTCACGGGCCATGGCCATGAAGATGCGGGGCTGGCCAAGCTGAAACACGAGCAGCACTGAAGTAGTACCGGCGAGCGCGCCCGCGCTCACCAGCGCCTGCGCCCACGGTTTGCTCGCGAAGGCCGTAGCGACAGGGGCGGCATCGCCAGTATAGATCGTGTATTTTTTAATTCCGGTAAGCACAGCGGACATCAGCACATAGAGCACCGTGCAGATGATCAGACTCGCCATAATGCCGATCGGCATGTCACGCTGCGGATTGCGCGTTTCTTCAGCTGTCGTCGAGACCGCGTCGAAGCCGATGAACGCGAAGAACACGATCGCCGCGCCACTCATCAGGCCCGCAAAACCGTTCGGCGTGAACGGATGCCAGTTGGTCGGGTTCACCATAAACGCGCCGAAGGCGATGACGAACACGACGACCGCAGTCTTGATAATCACGATCGTCGTGTTCGTGTGCGCGCTCTCACGAATCCCGTAAACAAGAAGAACGGTAACGGCTGCAACGATGAGCAAAGCTGGCAGATTGAAGGCGATGGAGTGTCCAGCGATGATCGGCAAGGCGGTTGATGAATACGCTTCCAGA
>WNGD01005395.1_pt1 | contig 18376 bp, 22 predicted proteins | sample 5400671 | NCBI WGS metagenome assembly WNGD01 (sample SAMN13153369, study PRJNA577476) | soil metagenome | isolation source: 40 cm soil or saprolite under grassland replicate 2 | place: USA:California | collected 2016-06-15
CCATCGAGAAGAGGATCCTGGTCGTTCGCGAGCGCCAGGTGATGCTCGATGAAGACCTAGCGGACCTATACGGGGTGGAGACCAAACGCCTGATCGAGCAGGTGAAACGGAACATCGAGCGCTTCCCCGAGGACTTCATGTTTCAGCTGAACAAATCCGAGGCAGCGGCTTTGAGGTCGCAGATTGCGACCTCAAAGATCGGCCGCGGCGGGCGTCGCTACGCCCCCGTATGTCTTCACCGAGCAAGGAGTGGCGATGCTCTCGGGGGTCCTGCGGAGCAAGAGGGCCATCGCGGTGAACATCGAGATCATGCGGGCCTTCGTCGAACTGCGCCGCGCCGCGTCCTCCTACGCGGCGATCGAGAAGCGGCTCGAAGAGCTCGAGCGAGAGACCAGCGCAAAGCTGGGACAGCACGACAAGCAGCTGCGCCAGATCTTCGATGCCCTTCGGCATCTGATCTCCCCACCCCCACGACCAAAGCGCCGCGTCGGGTTCGGGCTGCCCGAAGACGAGGAGTAGGTCAGTCGACAGCCGCCGGGCTCGCCGGTTCTCGCGCCGCATTTCGCGGAGGCTGTCGCACAAACCCCCGGCGGCCTCGCTGGAGCCTTTCTAAAGGTGGGTTCCGAAAAGCTGCAACTCGGTTGCCGGTTCATCACGCTCAACCCGGCGTCCGTTCTCTCACGGGCTCCAAAGCGCGTCGCAGCGACCGCGGCGCAGCTTTCGTCGGAAGGCTTTGTGCGACAGCCTCCGCGCAAAGCGGGAGCTGCTCAATGTCCCACTGCGCCGTAAGCTGATCTCGTGCAGGGCAAGCCGACTGCAGGCATCGTCCAGGTCCGGTGGGGTGACCCGCTGCTCATCGCAGCAGCTGGGCTTCTCGCGGCGCTCGGCGAAAGGGACGAGTTCCCGCAGGACCGGGCCGGGATCGACGCGCTGATCGCCAGCATCGCGAAGGGACCCGATGGCGAGGAAGTCTGGGCGAAGTACGAGGCCCTCGACGACCTGCCCACCTACATCGGCGGCCACGGGGCCTGGGTCGCCCCAGCGGGCGAGGGACGACTGTGGCTGCGGCTACCCGCGCACGACGTTGATGGGCTCGCCTCACATGTCTGGATCCTCGGGCCCGACGGCAGCCTCAGCGATCCCGACACGATCGAGGACTACGGCGTTCCCGACGCCGAGTTGCCGGAGAGAGCCCGGGCAGAACTGGAGGAGCTCAAGCGTAGCCGTCGGGAAGCGGTCGCGCGAATGCCGGAGCTCGAACGTCGCGCCGTAGAGAGCCGGAACCGCTACCGAGTCGAGCACCTGGTGGGGGTGGTCGCCGGCCCAGCGGGCCAGGATCAGACGGGTCTGGTCGTCAGCCACGTCGTCCTCTACGACACCGGGCTGATCGTCAACTACCTGATGCCGCGACCGGACGATAAGGATCTCGACCCCGACGATCCGTGGGCGCTCACGAAGGCGGCGCAGCGTCAGCTCGAGCTTGATGACGGGCTCGGGACCGAGTTCGTAACCTCGGCCGGGAGCGTCGACCCGAACGGTGAGGGCCCCCTCCGCTGCAGGCGCGAGTTCACCCCGGCGGTGCCCGTGGCGGCCTCACGGCTCCTGGTCAAGCTGGATGAGGCGAGCGTCGAGATCAAGCTGGGGCCGCCGTGAGCCTGCGGTCGGAGCGGACTCCCGAGCACGAGCACCGCAAAGCGGCCGCGAGCCTGCTGCTGAGCCGGGTCGCGCTGAGCCTGATCCAAGACGCGCGACGCCGCGGAGGCTTCGGCGAGGACGAAGCGGCTCTGCGGTCCCGCGCCGCCCGGCTGGCCACGGAGTTCGCCGCTGACACGGGCGCGAAGCCGAGGCAAGCCCCGGTAGAGTTGGAGTTGCGCCCGGGCGGGCGGATAGATCTCTCGGTGCCCTTCGACGGGGAGTTCCGTGAGTGGGCCGAGCTGCGCGAGGACGGCGTCGTGCTTGGCGGGGGCACGGCGGGACCGTCACGCACACGGACCCTGCGAACGGAGGACATGAAACCCTGGGAGAAAGAGGAACAGGAGCGGGAAGACCTCGCCCGTAAGGCGGCCCGCGGTAAGCCGAAGTTCCGCGGCAAGCGGTACTTGCGCACCCTGGTCGCCCCTCCGCAGCCGGGCGCCAACGAGCGAATCCTGGCGATCGAGCTCTACGCGGACGGCCTGATCGTCGAATTCACCTACGACACCGAGCTCCCCTCGGAGGAGCAGATGGAGAGCATGTTCTACCCGCCGCGACCGCCGATGCGCGTCGAAGACGACGTCGGCACCGACTATTACGAGGGCGAACGGGCGAGCTACGGCGGTGGCCCGGGCGCCTCCCATTCCTACTTCACCTTCGCTCCCGCGGTACCTGCCGCAGCCCGCGTCCTGCGAATCACCGTGGACAGCGGCACGGTCGAGGTCGCGACCCAAACATGAGCGATTTCCGCGCTGGCTGGCGATGGGCGGTCGAGCTGGGTGAGCGGATGGCGACGCCAGTCATCGCCCCCGACATGACCCGCAGCCGGCACGGAAGACCCGCCTCGGCGGACCCTACGACTTGATGCGAAGAGCATTGGCCACCGGTCCGGTGGCGGCCTCTACTTACAACGGCAGTGGATGGCCGAACCGGTCTTCGCCCATATCCAAGGCGAACCGGCGAAGCGAGCGCACAACCCCTATGGCGATTGGGGGATTTCGTCTAATGCCATTCGGCAGTTCTTCAGTGGCCGCCGGCGTGTCCCCCGCCGTGACCACCACCGCCTACGTGTCCGCCGTGGACCGACCCGTAATGCTGGTGACCGCTGCTGGAGCCGTCTGCAAAGAATCCGCCCGACAGGGCGGGGAGCTTCCACCGCGCCGCAAGTGCCTCGCGCTCCGACTCGGGGAAGGCAGTTACGAATCGGTGGAAGCCGAACCGCCTGACCACGACCTCGACCACCCGACCCGTAGCCGCAACTTCTTCCGCCCACTCGATCGCGTCTTCGCGATCATCGAAGGTCTCCTGCCACTTCCCGTCAAAGCCGACAACGTAGGTCGTCACCATCCAGCAGCCTACTGGCGAAACAGCCATGAATCTTCGGCAACCGTTGTACTTGGCCGGACTGCGACCCTACCGCCGCTGGGTATTCGCCGGGCTCGTTGCTCAGGATGAAGTCCAATGAACTTGTCATGAGTCGCACTGTGCGTCCCGGTGGGGGCTGACTAGAATCGGTGATATCCGGCACCTTGGCTCACGTGCGATATGGCTGTTCATCACCTACGCTGCCGTTCTCGCCGCGGTTGGGGTGGCTGGATTTCTCGGTCAGGCGTTGGGCCTTTGGGCAGCGATCCTTTGGGGCTGCGGGCTGGTGCTCGCCGTCGCCACCTATGTCAAGAGGCGGACAGCCGCGCGGAGCGGCGGGTAGAACAGTCAAATCTCACGCTGTCGGGCCTGAGGTGACCCGGTCCGCTCAGTCGCCGCTGCGGCGGCGGAACGGTTCTTCGAGGTCGGCGGCGAAACCGCCCGTGTCGGGCAGTCCGTTGGCGTAGCGGTACAGGGCGACAGAGAAGACCTGCCGGGTGGCGAGAGAGAGGGCGGAAACCAGCAGGATCGCCCCGATAGAGATCGCGATCAGCGCTGCGCCGGCGGTCGCGTCCCGGTTCCTTATCGCGACGCCAACCCCAAGCAGGATTCCTATCGGGATCATGGCGAAGACGGTCCAGGCTCCGATGCCGACCAGTCCGGTGATCCCCTCCCCCCATTTGCTCTTGATCAGATGGACTGACTCCTTTGCGGTCTCGAGCGGCCCGGCGCCCTCGAGCGCCAGCAGCGGCACGGCGAAGATCGTTGCCAGGCTCCAGGCGGCTCCGAGCAGCCAGGACGCGAGGCGTCCGGCGCCGGGGATCCGCGAGGCGAGCTGCTCCAAGACGAGGCCAACTCCCGCCGCCAGCAGCGACCACTGCGCGATCCGACCCAGTCGCTTCCAGGAGATGCCCAGCGCTTCTCGGACGCCGATCGGCTGGCCGTCGAAGCTGGCCGCCGCGGCGCCAGCCAGGGCGACGTTGAAGAAGACGCTGAGGAAGGTCATCGGATAGAGGCCGATGATCGCGGCCAGCGCCAGGGCGCCGCGCGAATGGGTCGGGGAGCTGAAGTAGCCGGAGAAGTACATGAGGGCGGCGGCTCCCGCCAACCCGCAGCCCGCGCCCATCAGCGCGATCGAGATCATCGTCGGGTCCCGCCGGATCAGCGCCCACGCGGCCTTCGTCAGGCGCCAGCCCCGTTCCATTCTTCCCTCGGTGGGGGTGTCGCCGCCTTGAGTCTGCCCAGCCTCCATGCTCACAGCAATCGGCAGGTTAGCGTGACGGCGCAGTCTCCTGGGCCAGCGTTCGTCGAGCTGCATGCCAAATAGATGGAACAATCTGCCCGTGACGATCTTGGGACTGGGAGGCGAGGGGCCTTGGCGGACGGAGTTCCTCGATGAATGACGACTGGCGCCTTCAGGTCGACCTGCATGAGGGGGACCATGCCCGAGCGCTGACCGAGCGCCTCGATGCCCAGCAGCTCGAGCATGACCTGAGCGAGGCATTCCACGATCGCGTCATCGTCACCCGAGACGGAGCCCGGGTGTTCCTCTACGCCGGCACCCGCGAGCAGGCCGAGAAGGCCCGCGACGCGCTCGAAGCCGCGACGCGCCAGCACGACTGGGCGCTCGACATCGATTTCTGCCACTGGCATCCCACGGCAGAGGAATGGGAGGACCCCGACAAGCCGCTACCCAAGAACGACGCCGCCAGGCTCGCCGAGCGCGAAGAACTGATGGCGCGCGAGCGCGAGGAGACGGCGAAGAGGGGGTACCCCGAATTCGAGGTCCGAATCGATCTTCCCTCGCACCACGACGCATTGGGGCTCTCCGAGCAACTCCGAAAGGAAGGCCTGCCTGCGGTTCACCACTGGAAGTACCTGCTGGTCGGCGCGACCGACGAGGACAGCGCCAAGGCGCTCGCCGAGCGGATCCAAAACGAGGCCCCCAGCGGCAGTCGAGTCAAGGTTGAGGGCACGTGGGCAGCGGCCTACGCCGAGCGGCCGCCCAACCCGTTCGCGGTGCTGGGCGGGCTGGGCGGCTGAGACCCGTGGCTGCGAGCTTGGCCGTCCGCCCGAGTAGGTTTGCGCGTGATCGAGTGGAACCGAGTGCCTTGGCCGCTGTGGATCTATTCCGCATCCTTGCTCTTCAGCGCGACCTTAATCGAGGTCAAGGCTAACGGGCCGATCCTGGCGAAGGTGCTGTTCGCCGCCGTCATGCTCACGTGGCTCTACTTCCTGCTCAAAGGCGTGCGCTGGGTCTGGATTGCCACCGTCGGAATCTCTGTCCTCGGCTTTCTGCCCGGCCTGATTGCGGGTTCGCTCAAGTGGCAGGGTGTCGCCTTGGGCCTGATCGGTCTCGTGCTCCTTCTACTTCCTGTCACTCGTCGTTACTTCGCTCGCGAGCCGATCGCAGCGGGTACCTAGAACAGACAAATCGGGCGTGGTCGGAAATATCTAGGAGATATGCTTTTCCGATGATTGCCGACTCGGTTATTGGTGACCTCGCCGTTTGGGAATGGCTAGTCGGCTTCTCCTCCTCATCGGCCTTCCGGCGCTGGAGCTCTATGTCTGGGATGCGGCGATCTGGTGGCACAGCGATACGCCGAAAGACCCCCGCAACGGTTTGTAGCGTCAGGGGGTTACTGGTCCTCGCGGAGGCTGTCGCACAAAGCCTTCCGACGAAAGCTGCGCCGCGGTCGCTGCGACGCGCTTTGGAGCCCGTGAGAGAACGGACGCCGGGTTGAGCGTGATGAACCGGCCAACCGAGTTGCAGCTTTTCGGAACCCACCTCGGCGTAAAACCTCACCCTCGGCGCGTCGGCGAAAACGACGTCGTGGGCGCCTGTTTCGAGATAGCCAAGCCACCACGGCTGCGGCGCAGCGTGCTCCGTCAGCACCTCTAGCACTCCCGCCTCATGACATTCCCAATCCGCCTCACGACGTTTCCAATCCTCGAGCAACGACGCGGTCAACTCGTGTTCCCCGGTGCCGGCTCCTCCAGGGTGGCGTATGCCTCGAACACCGGAGGAATCGCAGACATGATCGTCAGTCCGCTCTCTGTGTTCTCCTCGATCCACGCGATCTCAGCATGGCGGCCAATGCGCCACCTGCGACCGTCCTTGTTCCGCCAAACCTCCGTCCCATGATCGTCTGTCATCGGCCCACTGTAATGCGGGTTCACCAGAGCGGCTGTAGGGGTCGGATCTCGGCCGCGAGGCGTGTCGGGTCCTCAGACCTTCACCGGACGGGGGACAGCTCCAGCTTCCCGAATATGGCGTCGCATACGCGGGACGCGGGACTCACGCAGCTACCGGGATGCGCGTTCGACCGTGAAGAACCGGTCCCCCTGCTGGCAATGCAATCGGTCGACAAGGGAATGCGTCGGTGACGTGCAGACCCACGCTGCACGTCGCTTCCCTTCCGCGGTGAGAATCATCGACTGATGTAGCGCGCGTCCGTCGAGCATCACGCTCAACGTGTTGGCGATTTCGCAATCGATCTTGTGAAGCTTGAACTCGAAGCCGTCTCTCGCTCCGCAGGCCGAAATCCTGACCTGGCCTGTTGACACCGGCGCCACGGCCTGCCGTACCGCCGTGACTTCGCTCTCTCCGCCGCCACAACCTGAGGCGGCGAGTACGGTAACGGCGACGGTGAACGCGATCACTTTGCGCATGGCGGTCGAGCCTACCCGAGTGCGATGGTCAATTCCCGCAGGCAAAGATCTACCGAAATGCAGTCGGACACTTGGGAGGGCGCCGCAATTCGGCACCGCCTGCGTTTCGCGCAAGGCAGGCATCTCTCGGCCGGGTCAGCAGACGCTCGCAATTCGCGCCTTCAGAGCCAAATAGTCGTCTCCCAACGGTTCCAGGGTTGCCGAGCGCCGCGGATCAGAAGTACCATCCGGCCATTGTGACTTCGCGCGGGATGCGCATCGGGCAGATCGTCCTCTCCGTGGCCTTCGCCGGTCTCGGGATCTGGTCACTCGCCGAGGGCGACCACCTCAAGGGCGCGTTCTACCTCGCGATCAGCATCGCGTGGCTGCTGATTGCCGCTTTCAGAGATAGGTTGGTGGCCGCCCGGAAACGACAGCGCGCCCGCCTCCGGTCTTAGGTCGAGTCGATGGCGCGATTTTCTGCGACCGACTGAGTGCCTCACCTTCCAGGGGTCGTGGCACTCAAGCCCGCTGGGCTTTCGCTTTCGCGTCGGAAGGCTTTGTGCGACAGCCTCGCGTGAAGGCGGCATCCCTGGCAGCTCAGTCGCCAGTTACGCCCAGGCCGCTGTTTTCGGCTGCTCGGCGGAGGTTACTGTCCCAGGTGACGAAGGCAACATTCTCATCGTCCAGCTCGAGTGCCGTGGCGAGATGAACCGCGTCGTAGCCGCGCAAACCTGAAGTCTTCGGCGAGCTTGATGCGCGGGCCAGGTCTTGGTTCCACAATCGAGACCCAGGTCGCGCTGGATGCCCTCGCGATCCGCGGGCGCATGGGCATATATTCACTACGGATCTACGAGCTCGGCGATCAGGGCCGACCAGGCGAAGTCCTCGGCGCCGAGGCCGGTGCCGCTGCGGGGGTCGTAGTACTCGCGCAGGCCTTCGCGTTCGACCACGCCGATCAATCCCCGCGCCAGGCGGCCCGCCTCCTCCTCGTAGCCGAGGCGGCGCATTCCCAGCCAGACCAGCCAGGCCGCGTTGACCCAGGTGGGGCCGCGCCAGTAGCGGCGCATCGGGCCGCGACCGCCGCCCGGCTCGTAGCTGGGCTCCGAGACCGCGACCGAGGGCGGGGACACCGGCGTGAGGAACTCGCGCTCGCTCAGCAGGTGCTCCTCGACCAGCCGCCGGCCGATCCGCTCCGGCAGGTCGGGCAGGGCGAGGGGGGCGAGCGCCGCCCAGGTGAGCACGGCCGGCCTCTCGCCGCCCGGCTGGACCTCGTCGAGGAAGAGGCCGCGCTGCTCGTCCCAGAGTCGCTCGACCAGCGCCGGGGTCGCCGAGGGGCGGCCGAGCGCCTGGAGCGAGAGCGACCACATCGTGTTGACCAGCGTCTCGCAGAGGACGAGCCCGCCGCTCTCGCGCACCCGTCGCGCGTCGAAGCCGAGCCGGCGGTTGCGCCGCACCAGCAGGGGGAAGCCGATTCGGGCGGCGGCCCGCCGTCCCCAGACCGGGTCGAACTTGGGTGAGGCGTCGAGGCCGGACTCGTCGGGCTGGACGATCCAGAGCAGCCCGTCGCCCTCGAGGTCGCGGTTGGCGACCAGCCAATCGGCCTGGGCGACGATTCGCGGCTCCGCGGCGGGGTCGCCGACGGCGATCCGCCAGGCCCAGGCGAGCAGCGGCGGCTGGATCGTCTCGGTCTGGAGGGCTCTGCGCGAGGCGACATTGTAGAAGGCCAGCCGGCCGAGCGAGACCGGCCGGTGCCAGAAGATCGTGTGGCCGACGAAGCCGTCGTCGCGCTGAGCCGCGAGTAGGCTCCCCAGCTCAGCGCGGGAGCGCGCCGGGTCGAAGCGCCGCCAGACGATCGCCGCGAAGCAGGAGTCCCAGTACCACTGCCAGGGATAGCGGCCCGGGCTGGGACGGGTGTAGGCGTAGGGGACGCCGTCGCGCTCGCCCTCGATCCAGTTGCCACGCAGGACCCGCTCCGCCGCCCCCACCACCGCCGTTGGGCTTAGAAGAAGAGCGGGAGTTGACTTTTCGGCCCGTCGGCGCGGTTTCACACTGCGGTGCGCCGCATTTCGCGCAGCGACAGCGCTCCGAGCAGCGCCAGCAGACCCAGCAGAGCGACGATCCCGGGCCAGGTTTCGGCCCAGGTGACTCCACCGACGAACCCCTGGCGCGCCGCGTCGAGGACCTGGGTCACCGGGTTCACTTCGGCGACGCTCCGAAGCCACGGCTGCAACAGGGCGAGCGGCGCGTAGGCGGTAGTCGTCAGTATCACCGCCATCGTCCCGGCCTGCATCAGCGGCGCCGCCGACTGGCTCTTGAAGCGCAGCGCCAGCATCGATCCCCAGCAGGCGGCGACCGCCGCCATCGCGGTGACCATCAGGTACGTGACCGCCAGCCCGTCGGCGCCGGGCCAGCCGGCGCCGAGCAGCAGCGCCACGACGAGCACGAAGGTGGCCGGGATCAGCGCCCGCGTGCTGGCGGCGAGGACGTTGCCCGCGAGCAGCACCCAGCGCGGGGCGGGGGAGACGAGCAGGCGGTCGACCCAGCCCTGCTCGATGTCGCGCGCCAGGTTGACCCCGGCCGCCGCCCCGGTGAAACCGGCCCCCTGGAGCATGCTGACCGGGACGATGTAGCTCTCGTAGGTGCCGGTGCTGAAGCCTTTGAGGTGGGTGAGGGCGCCGAAGACGCCGTTCAGGCCGAGGAAGAAGATGGTCGGCGCCAGCACGCCGGGGATCGCCGCCCCCGGCACCCGCAACAGCTCGTTCCTGGCCCGCGTCATCAGCGCCCCGATCGTCGCCAGGTTGGCCCGCCAGGCTGGAAGCGCGACCGCTGTCTCCATCAGCCGACCCTCAGCCGGTGTTGCAGGGCGCGGGCGCTCAGCACCAGGCCCAGCACGACGATGCCGGCGATCGCCAGCACGGCGTCGAGCAGGTCGGAGGCGCTGATCCCGGAGATCATCGGGTCGCGAATCCCTTCGACCACGAAGCTGAGCGGGTTGTACGCGGCGATCGCCTTGGCGGGTTCGACCATCAGGTTCTGGGGGAAGAAGGCGGAGGAGAGGAAGAGGACGACCAGGACCAGCGGGAAGAGTCCCTGGACGACGCTGGCGCTGCCGGTTCGCAGCGCGATCGCCGCGCCGATCCCGCCGACCGCCAGCGCCGCGGCGGTGACCAGGGCGATGGCGATCGCCGCCCCCGCCACGCCGCTCTCGATCTGCGCACCGAAGACCAGTCCGATCGCGAGGAACCAGAGCGCTGAGAGCAGGCCCAGGGCGGCCGTGCCGGCAAGGCGGCCGAGCACGATCGTGTAGCGGGGGATCGGCGCCGCGAAGAGGCGGTCGGTGAACCCCATCTCGATGTCGACCGCCAGCGCGATGCCGCCGCTGTTGCCGGCCAGCATCAGGGACTGCATCATCGCCCCGGCCAGCATGAACTGGAGGAAGCTCTGCACCGGCGGGAAGCCGGGCAGGTTGACGGCGCCGCCCGCGCCGCCGGTCTGGAGCGCCAGCAGCAGGGTGGGGAAGACGACGATCGGCGCCATCAGCTGCGGGCGGCGGAAGGTCTGGCGAACCGAGCGCATCCCCAGCGCCCGCACGACCCGCAGGTTGGTTGCCAGCTGGCTCAAGCCTCGACCGCCTCCGGCTCGGGCTCCTCCTCGTCCTCCTGCGCCAGGCGGTACCCGGTCTTGGCGACGAAGACGTCGTCGAGGGTGGGCTGGACCAGCTCCAGCGAGGCGACCTCGATCCCGGCGTCGTCCAGCGCCCGTACGACGCGAGGGATGTCGGCGGCGCCGTTCTCCACCTCGACCAGGATCGTCCTGCCGTCCACGGGCGGAAGCAGCTTGCCGATCCCGGCGCAGACCGCCTCGGCCGCGGCGAGCGACCCATCCTCGAGCTGGAGCTGGATGTGGGGGTTGCCCATCTCGGCCTTCAGCGACTCGGGCGTTCCTTCGGCGACGATCCTGCCGCTGTCGATGATCGCCACGTTGTCGGCGAGCTGGTCCGCCTCCTCGAGGTACTGGGTGGTGAGGAAGACGGTCGTGCCCTCGTTGTTGAGCGTTCGCACCTCCTCCCAGATCGTCTTGCGGCTGACCGGATCGAGGCCCGTGGTCGGCTCGTCGAGGAAGAGGACGCGGGGCTCGTGGACCAGCGCCGCCGCCAGGTCGAGGCGCCTCTGCATGCCTCCGGAGTAGGTGCCGACCCGGCGGTCGGCGGCGTCCGCCAGGTCCACCCGCTCGAGCAGGTCGTCGGCGCGGCGCTTTCCCTCCGCGCCGGGGATTCCCTGCAGGGTGGCCTGGAGGCGGACCAGCTCGCGGCCCGTCATCAGCGGGTCGAGCGCCGCCTCCTGGAGAGCGACCCCGATCGAGGCGCGCACCGCGCGCGCCTCGCGGACGATGTCGTGCCCGGCCACGCTCGCCCGTCCGCCGGTCGGCAGCAGCAGCGTGGTCAGCATCCGCACGGTGGTCGTCTTGCCCGCTCCGTTGGGGCCGAGGAAGCCGTAGATCTCGCCCTCCTCGACCGCGAGGTCGACGCCCTGCACGGCGAGCACGTCGTCGAACGCGCGCTCCAGCCCCTCGACGACGATCGCCGGCATCAAGCCTCCGCGGCCTCCGGCTCCGCCTGCGCGAGCGGCGGCAGCGACTCCACCCAGCGACGCCCGTTGGCTCGCTCCAGCGCCTCCGCCGCGTCGAGCAGCAGCTCGTCGCGGCCCCAGGCGGCGCTCAGCTGGAGGGCGATCGGCAGCTCGTCGGAGCTGAGGCCGACCGGGACGCTGATCGAGGGGATCCCGGTCAGGTTGGCGAGGGCGGCGCCGCGCACGTTGGCCTGGTCGGCGGTGTGGGTGCCGGAGGGCAGCTCGACCAGGGGCTCGGTCAGCGGCGGGGCGACGGCGGGGACCGTGGGCCAGGCGAGCGCGTCGACCTCGGCGAAGAGGACGGCGAGGCGCCGCCGCATCAGCGTCCGCACGCGACTGGCCTGCACGGTCGCCGCGGCGGGCAGCAGCATCCGGTACTTGATGAAGCCGCGGGCGATCGGGCTGACCTCGGGGCTCATCCGGTTCAACCGCTCCGGAGTCACCCCGCCGAGGCTCTCGCCGTTGACCAGCAGGATCGCGGCCAGCGTCGCCGCCTCGAGGTCGGCAAGCGAGACATCGAGGATCTCGCCGCCGATCTCGGCGCGCAGCGCCTCGACCGCCGCCTCGCAGGCCTCGCGCACCTCGGGGGCGACATCCTCGGAGACGGTGTCGCGGACGACGCCGATCCGCAGCCCGGCGGCCTCGCCGGCGCTCAGCTCCTCGCCGAACAGGACCGAGCCGAGCAGGCGGCAGTCGGCCGCGTCGGCGCAGAGCGGCCCGGAGACGATCAGGGTGGTGACATCGGCCATGTGGTGGCCCGCCATCGCCGAGCGGCCGAAGGTCGGCTTCAGGCCGGTCAGGCCGCAGTAGGCGGCGGGGAAGCGGACCGATCCGAGCCCGTCGGCGCCAACCGCGCCGGCGACGAGCCGGGCCGCGACGGCGGCCGCCGGGCCGCTGGAGGAGCCGCCCGGGCAGCGCTCGGTGTTCCAGGGATTGCGGGCCGGGCCGTAGTAGGAGACGTTGCCAGTGCTGCCCGCGCCCAGCTCGTGCATGTTGGCGACGCCGACGATCGTCGCGCCCGCGTTACGCAGCGCCCTGTAGGGGCCCGACTCGCCGGGGGCAGTCGGGGGAAGGTCTCCACCACGGCGTTGATCGCCGGGTTTCGCCTCTCGATCCGCGCCAGCGCTTCGTCGAGCAGCTCAGCGGGATCGACGTCGCCCCTGGCGACCGCCGCCGCCTGCTCGCGAAGCGGAAGGTCGAGTGCGCTCATTGGGGCGGGGCCTTCGAGAGGTCGGGCTGGCGCTCCGGCTCGATCTCGCTGGTGTCGAGCGAGAGCAGCTCGCGGATCGCCGGCCAGAACATCCGGTGCGCGGCGTTCATCACCGCCAGGTCGACCTCGTCGGCCTCGATCCCGAGCGAGGCGAGCCCGGCCGGGATGAACTCCTCTGCTTTGTCGGCGCCCTCCACGTTCGGCAGGCAACCCTACAGAGGCGGGCGCGTCGCCTGGCTGCGATCGTGCAAGCGGGCTGGTGGAACGGCATCGCTCGGCCGGGGCGGCAGAATCGGAGGCGCAACCCCGGCCCAGGGCCCGGGTTGACGTTTGAAAACCTTGTTCGGAGCAGCCGAAAACCGATCCGGCGCCTCGCGCGCGATGCCCGCGCTGGCGCTCGCCTGCATGCTCGCCGGCCTGGTCGCCGCCGCCTGGCCGGGGTCGGCGGATTCGGCGCCCGCCCGCGTAGTCGTCCTCGGCCAGACAGCCAACAGGCCGCCGCCGTCGTGCCCGGGCAAGATCGTCAACAACGTCGAGATCGTCCCCTGCCGGGTAGAGGGCCACGTCACTGGCTTCCAGGCGATCGCCGGGGGTGTCAACCAGCCCTATGAGGCTCCCTTCGAAGGCAAGATCGTCGCCTGGTCGATCACGCTCGCCAAGCCGTCGAGGGTGGACACGAAAACCACCACCAACGAGGTCGGTTTCTTCGACGAATTCCTCGGCAAGCCCTCGCAGGCTCGGATCGGCGTCCTGCGTCCGGTCGAAGGCTCCAAGCCCCCCAAGTACACGCTGGTCCGCCAGAGCCCGCTCGAGGTGCTCAACCCTTACTTCGGCAGCACCCCGATCTTCGCCCTCGACCACCCGCTGGCGGTCCTGCGCGGCCAGACCGTCGCGCTCACGATCCCGACCTGGGCGCCTATGTTCGCCTTCAACGTCTCCGAAGAAGAAACTTGGCGCGGCAGCCGCATCTCCGGCCACTGCTCCTCCAAGGAAGACATCCAGAGCGGCCACCCCCAGCAGGGCGTCGGCAAGACCAAGACCTACGGCTGCTACTACTCCAACGCCCGCCTGCTCTACACGGCGACGCTCGTAAAGCAGCCTTAGAGGGCTTCCTGGCGTAGGCTGCAGTAGGGGCAGTCGCTGACGTCGAGCCCGATCAGCTGCTCGCAGCGACGGCAGATGCGCAGGTTCTCCGGCGTGCGCGGAAGGGCCGAGGCGGAGGGGGCGAGCGGCAGCACCATCGCCACCGGCTTCATCTCCTCGCCGGTCTCGCGGTCGAGGTAGACGGCGCCCGGCTCGGCGTGGGCGAGCGCCTCGCGTCCCGAGGCCGGCGCCCGCATCCGGTAGAGCTGCCGCTGGTTCACGAAGCGGCACAATAATGCACCCGCCACCCCCGGACGCGGAAGTGGATGCCTGTCCATATCTGATTCTTCAGGCATCCGCGAGAGCAGAGGAGGTGGCGACTATTTATGCGCGTCCTCCTCTTCCACGGCTACATGCTGCGCGGCACCGGCAGCAACATCTACAACGCCAACCTTGCCCGCGCGCTCGCCCGCCTCGGCCACGAGGTGCACCTGCTCTGCCAGGACCGCGACACGAAGATCGAGGGAGTCGAGATCCACAACCCCGACATCGGCGGCCTGCTGCCCGTCTACGTCAAGGACCCCTACGAGGGCTTTGAGGTCAAGACCTTCCCCGAACTCACCGACGACGAGCTCGACCGCTACATCGAGGCCAACGTCGAGGCCGTTCGCGAAGTAGCGGACCGTGCCGGCGGCGTCGACGCAGCCCTCGCCAACCACCTCGTCATGGGCCCGGCGATCCTCGCCCGCGCCGGAATCGGCCTCTTCGCCGCCAAGATCCACGGCTCCGCCCTGGAGTACACGGTCAAGCCTCATCCTCGCTTCCTGCCCTATGCCCAAGAAGGCATGGAGGCCGCCTCCGGCGTCCTCGTCGGCTCCCGGCACACGGCCGAATCCCTCTGGGCGACCCTCCCCGATGTCCCGGGCCTCGAAGAGAAGACGCGCCTTGGACCGCCGGGCGTCGACACCGACGAATTCAGCCCGGGCGCTCCTGGCCGCGGGTCCTGTCGCCGAGGGCAGCCGCACCCCGGCGACAGGATCCGCGGAGGAAGCGCCTTGGGTTCGGATCCGTTGGTTGTGTTCGTCGGCAAGCTGATCGTGTCGAAGGGGGTGGATCTCTTGATCGCGGCGTGGCCGTTGGTCAGGGCGAAGCATCCCGATGCGCGAATGCAGGTTGCGGGGTTTGGTGAGTACGAGGCGGGACTGCGAAGGTTGCTGGCAGCACTTGATCGTGGGGATATCGATGATGCGCGGGAGGTTGCCCGGTTGGGGCGGGGGCTGGAGGGCGGTTCTGCGGAGCCGCTGCCGATCCTGAGCACCTTCTTGGCGGACCCGCCTGCCGGCTACGTCGAGGCGGCGAAGGGGATGGCCGGGTCGGTCGAGTTCATCGGGCGGCTCGAGCACGACGAGGTGGCGGAGCTGCTGCCAGATGCAGAGGCGCTGGTCATGCCGAGCACCTTTCCCGAGGCCTTCGGGATGGTCGCCGTCGAGGCTGCCGCCTGCGGCGTGCTGCCGATCTCTGCCGACCACTCGGGGATGCGCGAGGTCTCCCGCCAGCTTGCCGCCGAACTATCACCGGAGGTTGGCTATCTGACCGCGTTTCCGGTCGGGGAGGGGGCGGTTGAGGCGATCGCGGGACGGCTCGATGGCTGGCTGGGGCTGCCAGGGGCAGTGCGCGTCGCCGCGCGCAAGACGCTGGTCGAGACGACCCGTCGGCTGTGGAGCTGGGAGGGGGTCGCGCGCGGCGCGATCGCCGCTTCGCGGGGCGAGCTCGACCGTCTGCCGCTTGCATAGAATGCCCATCCGCCGATGATGGGCCGCCTCCCGATAGCGAAGATGCTCGCCGCCACCGTTGCCCTGACCGCGGCGATCTCGGCGGTGATGGTCTCGATTCACTGGGACGGCCAGCAGGCCTCGACCGCGGCGCCGAAGATCGACACCCTGCTCAACGTGATGATCGTCCTCTCCTCATTCGTCTTCTCGCTGGTGATGGTGATGCTCTTCTACGCGCTGTGGAAGTTCAGGGCCAAGCCCGGCGACGAGTCCGACGGCGAGCCGATCCACGGCAACACCCGGCTCGAGGTGGCCTGGACGCTGATCCCGACCGTGATCGTCCTCTTCGGCGCCGGCTACAGCTGGTCGGTCCTGCACGACATCGAAGAGCCCGCCCAGAACCCGCTCACCGTCGACGTCTTCTCTCAGCAGTTCGCCTGGAGCTTCGGCTACCCGGGCAAGGGCGACGTCTGGTCTCAGGGGGAGCTGCACGTGCCGCTTGATCGCCAGGTCCAGTTCAAGATGCACGCCCAGGACGTGATCCACTCCTTCTGGGTGCCCGAGTGGCGGATCAAGAAGGACAACGTCCCCGGGATCACGACGACGGCGATCGTGACGCCCGACCGGGTCGGCACCTACCAGCTGATCTGCACCGAGCTCTGCGGCTTCGGCCATTCCTCGATGCGGGCCAAGGTCGTCGTCGAGCAGCCGGCCGAGTTCCGCAAATGGGTGGCCGGGCTGGAACAGAAGGTCCCGGCGCCGTTCGCCGAGTCGATCGTCCAGGACACCGAAACGAACCCGGTGCCGCTGGGGGCCGGCGGGGCATAATGGGGGCGATCGGCTAGATGGCGAACGCGATGAAGCAGCCGGGGTGGATTCGCGGCGCGCTCGGCGCCCTGCTGGGCGCCGCTTTCGGCTTCGGCCTCGTCGTCGCCCTGCGGGCGATCTCGGGACTGCCCATCTTCCAGACCGAACAGACCGGCTACCCGCATGTGGTCGTGCCGCTGATCACCGGGCCGCTCGGCTTCCTTGCCGGCTTCGGCTGCTTCGACTACTGGCTGCGCTGGGCCGCCGGGATGCCGACCGTCCCCGAGGACCACTCCCAGCACGGCGCCAAGAGCTGGAAGGACTACTTCCGCTTCAACACCGATCACAAGGTGATCGGCATCCAGTACATCTGCACGACCTTCTTCTTCTTCTTCGTGGGTGGGCTGATGGCGATGCTGATCCGGGCCGAGCTGGCCCAGCCGGGCACGCAGATCGTCGACGCCAGCACCTACAACAGCCTCTTCTCCACCCACGCGACGCTGATGATCTTCGTCTTCGTGATCCCGGTCTTCGCCGGGATCGCGAACTACGTGCTGCCGCTGATGATCGGCGCGCCGGACATGGCCTTCCCGCGGCTCAACGCGCTCAGCTTCTGGATGCTGCCGATCGCCGGCCTTCTCTTCATCGGCAGCTTCCTCGCCCCCGGCGGGGCGTTCGACGCGGGCTGGACGGGCTACGCGCCGCTCTCGACCGGGGCGCCGCTCGGGCAGTCGTTCTTCAACCTCGGCGTGCAGTTCGCCGGCGCCTCATCGATCGCCACCGCGCTCAACTTCCTGGTCACGATCATCACCATGCGTGCGCCCGGAATGACCTTCTGGCGGATGCCGCTGCTGGTCTGGGCCAACCTCTCGACCTCGCTGCTGGTGGTCGCCGCGACCCCGTTCATCGCCGGCGCCCAGTTCATGGTCCTGCTCGACCGCGCCCTGCACACCAACTTCTTCCAGTTCGCCGGCGGCGGCGACGTGATCAGCTACCAGCACATCTTCTGGTTCTACTCGCACCCGGCCGTCTACATCATGATGCTGCCGGGGTTCGGGATCATCAGCGAGGTCATCTCCACCCACGCCCGCAAGCCGATCTTCGGCTACCGGCTGATGGCGCTGGCGCTGATCGGGATCGTCGTCCTCAGCTACACCGTCTGGGCGCACCACATGTTCGTCGCCGGCATGTTCAGCTGGCTGCGGGTGCCGATGATGATCACGACGCTGCTGATCGCGGTGCCGACCGGGATCAAGATCTTCTCCTGGCTGGGGACCCTCTACTTCGGCAAGATCCACACCTACTCGACGGCGATGCTGTTCGCGCTCGCCTTCATCGTCACCTTCACGATCGGCGGGATCAGCGGGGTGATGCTGGGGATGGTGCCGATCGACATCCACGTCTCCGACACCTACTTCATCGTCGCCCACATCCACTTCGTCCTCTTCGGCGGCTCGGTCTTCACGATCTTCGCCGGCATCTACCACTGGTTCCCGAAGATGACCGGGCGGATGTACGACGAGAGGCTCGGGCGGGTCCACTTCTGGGGCACGCTGCTCGGCACCTGGGGCACCTTTATCCCGATGCACTGGATCGGGATGGACGGGATGCCGCGGCGGGTCGCCGACTACGCCGCCCAGTTCGGCGACTGGAACCTGCTGATCAGCATCTTCGCCTTCCTGCTCGGCGCCGTGCAGCTGGTCTTCCTCTACAACATGGTCGTCAGCTGGCGCTTCGGGCCGCGCGCCGAAGCCAACCCCTGGCGCGCCAAGACGATCGAGTGGCAGGTCTCCTCGCCGCCGCCGGTCTTCAACTTCGACGAGATCCCGCGTGTGGTCGGCGGCCCCTACGAGTTCGGCGTGCCAGGCGCCCGCCACGCGATCATGGGCGGCGAGGGCGCCGAGGCGCCGGCGCCTCAGCCGGTCGTGGTGAGCTCCACATGACCGCGCCGCGCGCCAGCGCTTCCGACTTTTACCCCGCCCGGGTGGGGTCAATGTCGGATGGGAGTCGCCGATGAGCGCGCCCGCCGACGCCCGGCCGTTGCTGGTCTTCCTCAACGAGGTGGCGGGAGGGCGCAAGCTCCTTCAAGCGGTCCGCGAGCGGGCTGAGAAGGTCCCCTTCGTGGCCGTCGCGGCGCCCCAGAACGAGCCCGCGGTCGGGCAGCT
>WNGD01003120.1_pt1 | contig 18365 bp, 20 predicted proteins | sample 5400671 | NCBI WGS metagenome assembly WNGD01 (sample SAMN13153369, study PRJNA577476) | soil metagenome | isolation source: 40 cm soil or saprolite under grassland replicate 2 | place: USA:California | collected 2016-06-15
CGGCCGGTGAGGGGATCCGGGAGGGACGCCAGGAGGGTCGCCAGGCGAGTTTCGCGAACCCGTCCGTCACGGGGCGGCTCGAATGGGCGCGCCCGGGCGTGAAGATCGGCGGGTCATTCTGGTATGGGGGCACGGCGGATACGAATGCCGCGGTCGGCACCGGGACCTTCGGGGCTCCGGTGGCGCTTGTCTCGGCGGACGCGCGCTACGACAGCGGCCCGTTTGCGTTACGCGCCGTAGTCGCGAACATCAGCGTGAGCGATGCCCAGGCGATCAACGGCGCGTACGGGCGGTCCGTGGGCAGCCGTATCGCCGGTGGCTACGTTGAGGGGGCCTACAATCTGCTGCGACTCCTCGCTCCGACGTCCTCCCAGAAGCTCAACGCCTTCCTCCGCCACGAGCGCTACGACACCCATGCGAGCGTCCCCGCCGGCGTGACGCGGGACCGGACTCTGGCGCGCCGCATCACGACGGTGGGTGTCACCTACAAGCCCACCTGGAACGTCGCATTCAAGGGAGACTATCGGCTGCTGCGCAACGCGGCCGGCGCGGGCGAATCGGAAGTGCTGAGCCTGGGCGTCGGATACCAATTTTGACGTGACGCTCGCGCTCGCGGTTCTCCTGCTCACGGTGCAGACGCCGGCCGCACCGCCGGCGAAGTTCGCGGCCTCGATTGCGCGGGTGTTCGGGCCCGGCACACGGGTAGACACGCTGCTGGTGGACACGGTCCGCGTGCTGCGCGTGTCGCGCGCGGACTCGCTGCTCGGCTTCGCCGGCGTCGGCAACGTGCTGGGCAAGGACCAGCCGATCACCTTTCTTGTGGCGATCGATCCGGCGGACCGTCTCAAGGACGTGGACATCCTCGTGTACCGCGAGCCGTACGGCGGCGAGGTAGCGTACGAGCCCTGGCGGCGCCAGTTCCGCGGCAAGAGCGCCGGCGACTCGCTGCGCGTGGGGAAAGAGATCCGCAGCATCTCGGGCGCCACGATCAGCGTGCACGCGGTCACGCTCGGCGTGCGGCGAATGCTCGGGCAGCTCACCGCCTGGCATCAGAGCGGAGCGATCCGATGACCGTCGCATGGCGCACGCTGCCCGCGCCGCTACGCACGCTCGCGCGCTGGGTCACGATCGTGCAGCTCGTGGGGTACACCACCTCGCTGGTGTTCGTGTGGTACACGACCCGGCTCGTCCCGCCGGGCGTGGCGGCGCGCTACCGCGGCGCCGATCCGCTGGTGACTGAAGGAGCGATGCAGTTTCCCAAGTCGCTCGCGGAGATGCTGACGATCACGCACACGCATCTCCTCTCCATGGTGGTGATCTTCCTGCTCACCGGGCTCGGGGTGGCGCTGTGCGAGCGGCCGTCAGAGCGCTGGAAGCGCTGGATCATCGCCGAGCCGTTCGCGGCGCTGCTCGTATCGTTTTCGGCGATGTGGCTCATGCGGTACGCCGATCCCCATTTCAGCTGGCTGCTGGAGGCTTCGAGCGCGGTGCTCGCGGTGACGTTCTACGGGCAGTCGTACCTGATTCTGCGGGAATTGAGGCAGGTGGAGCGGGAGGAAGCACGGGTGTGATTATGCAGGTCTGGGCTCGTGGTCCGCGGCTGAAGCCGCGACTCGGCACTATCGCTGAAGCGGCATTGCCCGTTTACGGGCAGACGCCGAGCCGCGGCTTTAGCCGCGCACTCGAGGGGTCATGAACCGGCGCGGGTTCATCGGAACCATCGGCGCCGGCCTCGGGTCCGTGCTCGTCCCCTGCTTGCCGAAGTGGCGCACGGACCACGCGTTCGTCGAGCGCTGGTCGTGGGTGATGGGGCAGCCGGTCCACGTGATCGTCTTCGCGGCATCGGAGCAGGAAGGGCTCGACGCGTGTGCGGCGGCCCTCGCCGAGCTGCGAAGGGTCGAGAGCCGGCTCACGCTGTTCGACGAGGCGAGCGACCTGTGCGAGCTGAACCGCCGCGCGGGCCGGAAACGGATGCGCGTGGACGAGGACCTCCGCCTGATCCTGGCGCGGGCCGGTGCCTTCAAGCGCGCCACCGGGGGCGCCTTCGACGTCGCGGTCGAGCCGCTGATGCGGGTCTGGGGGTTTCACCGGCATCGGGTGACCGCACCGACGGCTACGGAGCTCGCCGAGGCGCGTGAGGCGGTGCTGGCTGCCGTTGTGGAGCTCGACGGCGACGTGGCGCAATGCCCGAGTGCTCATACTCAGCTCGACTTCGGTGCGATCGGTGTCGGCTACGGGATCGACCGGGCTCTCGAGCTGCTCCGCGGGCGCGGGCTGCGACGTGCGTTCATCGACGTGAGCGGCGATATGGCTGCCATAGGAGCGCCTCCGGGAGAGCCTGGCTGGCTGGTCGAGATCGCCGACCCCGATCGCCCGGGGGGCCGCGCGGTGGCGGCGACGCGGCTCCGGGACGCCGCGCTCGCGACCGCCGCCAACACCGAGTCGATCGTGCGCTACGGGTCGCTCGTCGCGGGCCACGTGATGGATCCCGCGACGGGATGGCCGGCCCGCGCGCTGCGGCAGGCCTCCGTGGTTACGCGGACGGCGGTAACGGCGGACGCGCTGTCGACGGCCATGCTCGTGACCGGACGGAGACCGGAAGGGGTGCTGCGGACGTACTCGGTTTGACCTTCCTTCATCCCCGGGCTTGCGCCCGGGGTTAGTAGGGACCCGGAGGCAAACTGACCCCGGGCGCGAGCCCGGGGTCGCTGGGAGGAGTGCCCACCAATCCGGCAATCGCCTCCCGTAGTTCTGCAATCCCCTCTTTCTGTCGCGCACTCGTCACGATCATCTGGTCGTCCTCAAGCTCGAGGGCGCCTTGCAGCTCCGCTTCGCGGCGCGCCCGCGCGGACCGGGCCAGCACGTCGCTCTTCGTGAGCGCGGCGAGCACGCGGGTCTCGCGCTCGGCCAAGAGCTGCTGCATCGCACGATCGTCGTCCGAGGGGTCGCGGCGGATGTCGAGCAGCCAGAGGACGCCGGCGAGCCGGGGGCGCTCAATGACATGTCGAATGAGGTGTCGGAACGCGGCTCGCTCGGTTTGCGCCGCCCGGGCATAGCCGTACCCGGGGAGATCCAGCAAATACACGGAGCGGGGAGCAGGGAGCGGTTCCTTCCGATGCACCGAAGGGTACCGCTCCCCGCTCCCCGCTCCCAGGACGTACACATTCATCATCCGCGTCTTCCCCGGCGTCCGGGAGGTCTTCGCGATCCGCTGGCCCGCCAGGGCGTTCAAGAGACTCGACTTGCCGACGTTGGATCGGCCGATCAGGGCGACTTCGGGAAGGACGGGAGCAAGTGGGACGTCGGCCCGAGGGAAGGAGCCGATGAAGCGGGGTTCCGAAGCGGTCAGGCTTCTTTCTTCTGGCGCACGCGCTCCGTGACGAGCAGCGGCTGCCGGCCTTCGGTGACGCATTCGGCCGTGATGGCCACCTCGCGCACGTCGTCGCGGCTCGGCAGGTCGAACATGATGTCGGTCATCATCTCTTCGAGGATCGCGCGGAGGCCGCGGGCCCCCGTACCCCGTTTGATCGCCTTCTGGGCGATCGCCTTGAGCGCGTCCTTTTCGATGGTGAGCCGCACGTCCTCCAGCTCGAACAGCTTCTGGTACTGCTTGGACAGCGCGTTCTTGGGCTCGATGAGAATGCGGATCAGGGCCTCCTCGTCCAGCGAGTCGAGCGGCACCGCCACCGGGAGCCGGCCCACCAGCTCGGGGATGAGCCCGTAGCGCAGCAGGTCGTCGGGCTCCACGTCGATGAAGGGGTTCTTCTTGAGCTTCTCGGGCTCCCCTTTCGCGAGCTCTTCTTTCGTGAAGCCGATCTGTCGCCGCCCGGTGCGCGACTCGATGATTTTTTCGAGGCCGTCGAAGGCACCGCCGCAGATGAACAGGATGTCCTTCGTATTGACCTGGATGTATTCCTGCTGCGGATGCTTGCGGCCACCCTGGGGCGGCACGCTCGCCACCGTCCCCTCGAGGATCTTGAGGAGCGCCTGCTGCACCCCTTCGCCCGACACGTCGCGCGTGATGCTCGGGTTCTCCGACTTGCGGGCGATCTTGTCGATCTCGTCGATGTACACGATGCCGCGCTCGGCTTCGGAGACGTTGAAATCCGCGGCCTGGAGCAGCCGGACGAGAATGTTCTCCACGTCTTCACCCACGTAACCGGCCTCGGTGAGCGTGGTCGCGTCCGCGATCGTGAAGGGGACATCGAGGATGCGGGCCAGCGTCTGGGCGAGGAGCGTCTTGCCCACGCCGGTCGGACCGATGAGCATGATGTTCGACTTGTCGAGCTCGACCTCGGCCTCACGCCCCTGGTGCGAGTTGATGCGCTTGTAGTGGTTGTAGACCGCCACGGCGAGGGTCTTCTTCGCCTTCTCCTGCCCGATCACGTACTGGTCCAGCACGTCCTTGATCTCGGCGGGCGTCGGGACCTGGGTGATCGCCTCGGAGACCTCCCGCTCCTCGTCCTCCGCCAGGATCTCGTTGCAGAGGGCGATGCACTCATTGCAAATGTAGACGGACGGGCCGGAAATGAACTTCCGGACCGAGTCCTTCGACTTGCCACAGAAGGAGCAGCGGAGGTGCTTGTCGTGGGACATCTGATCCTAGTATGGGAAGGACGGGTGCCCGGCGCAAGCCGTCACTTCTTTTTCCCGTCGTCGATTTCTTGGAAGTTGGCGATTACGTGGTCAATTAGCCCGTATTCCTTGGCTTCCTCGGCCGACATGAAGCGGTCGCGGTCCATGTCCTTTTCGATGTGCTCCACGGGCTTGCCGGTGTGCTTGGCATACAGCTCGTTGAGCTTGCCGCGCAGGTACAGGATCTCGCGCGCCTGGATCTCGATGTCGGCGGCGGTGCCCTGGGTCCCGCCCGACGGCTGGTGCATCATGATGCGCGCGTGCGGCAGCGCGGAGCGCTTCCCCTTGCGGCCGGCGGCGAGCAGGAACGAGCCCATCGAGGCCGCCATCCCCATGCAGATCGTGTTCACGGGGGCGCGCAGGAATTGCATCGTATCGTAGATCGCCATTCCCGAGGAGACGAGGCCGCCGGGCGAGTTGACGTACAGATAAATGTCCCGCTCCGGGTTGTCCGCATCGAGGAACAACAGCTGCGCGATGATGATGTTCGAGACTTCGTCGTTGATCTGGGTGCCCAGGAACACGATCCGGTCCATGAGCAGCCGGCTGAAAATGTCGTAGGTGCGCTCGCCCCGACTGGAGCGCTCGATGATGTAGGGCGGGTAAATCTGATTCCTCGTCACGCTGGCTCCACGGTGGATTGCGACAGAAGAAACGTGAACACCTTCTCCTCGGTAAGGCCGCGCTCCAGGTCGCGCAGCCGCTTTGCCTTCTCGAGCGCGGCGCGCAGCTCGGCGACCGGCGTCCCGCGCCGGGCCGCGAGCTCTGCGAGCTTCTGCTCGAGCTCCGCCGCGGTGGCGCGCAGGCCGTGGTGCTCCACGACCCAGTCCAGGATCAAGTCGCGTCGCACCTGCGCCTCGGCCACCGGCCGGAATTCCTGCGCAAAGTCCGGCCAACGGTCCTCCGGGATCCCGTACGCCTGGGCATACACGGCCAGCGCCCGCTCGACCAACGGTCGCGGCGCCACGATGCGGTTCGCCTGCACGATCTGATCGATCAGCTCCCGGCGCAGCTGGGCGTCCGCCTCGCGCTCGGCCTCCTTCTCGAGGTCCTCTCGCACGACCTTCCGGAGCGCCTCGAGCGACTCGAAGTCTCCCACCTCCCGGGCGAACGCATCGTCGAGCTCGGGCAGCTGCTGCCGCTTCACCTCGTGCAGCGTGATGCGCACGTCGCGGGGCTGCCCCCGCTTCGCCTCTTCGGGGAAGTCGTTCGGGAACCGGACGGTGGCGTCCACCGTCTCGCCGGGCAGCATGCCCATGATCCGCTCTTCCACCTCCGGGATCGCCCGCCCCTCGCCCAGCACGAGCTGATAGGGCTGCGGGTCTTTGACCTGATCCCCTTCCCGGGTCGCGATCGTCACCTGCACCAGGTCTTTGGGCTTGGGCTTGTCCCCAGCGACCGGCGTCCAGGGCGCCTTCTGCTCCCGCAGCTCGTTGAGCTGGGCGAGCACCCGGTCTTCGGTGACCTTCGGCACCGCGCGCTTGAGGTGGAACTTGCCGATCCGCTCGAGCGCGAGCTCGGGCTTCACCTCCACGTGGAACTCGAAGGTGACGGGGCCCCCCGCTCCGGCGTCCCATTTGAGGTTGTGGATGTGCGGGTCGGCGACCGGCTTCAGCGCCTCCTGCGCCAGCGCCGCCTTCCAGCTTTCGCGAATCAGGTCTTCGAGCGTCTGTTGCCGAATGTCCTCGGCGAATTGCTTCTTCACGAGCGCGGCGGGCGCCTTGCCCTTGCGGAACCCCGGGAGCCGGGCCCGCCGCTGGTAAGCGGAGGTAGCCCGCGCCTCGGCCTGTTGCACCTGCTCTACGGGCACCGTGACGGCGAGCGAAGCGGCTCCGGGCTCTTCGCCGGTCTTCTTGATCAGGATGGTGGGCATGCGAGATAAAATCTAACTACCCTTCAGGTATTCCTGCGAATAGCCCTGATGCGGCGATGCGGCCGGTCGCCGGCCTTGATATCGTCGTATCGCACCACGCTGATCGCCCCGTCCGGCTCGAGGACGCCGAGCATCACGTCCTGGATGTTCGCGACGCCGTGCTCGCGCAGGGCCTGCCGCAGCTCGTCGTGCGTGATCCCGGCCCGCAGAGCGTGCTCCTGGAGGATCTTGCCGTCGTGGATGAGCATGATGCCCTCGCCCGCGAGCAGCTTGGAGACTCCTCGGCTCCGGACGCGCCACCAGTCAATCACCCGATGCCAGCCGATCAGCACGCCGGCCGCCACCAGTCCCCCCGCCAGACTCGTGTCCGGGCCCACCATGGCGTTTTGGACGGCGTTCGCGATGATGAGGAGCAGCACCAGGTCGAAGGTCGACATTTGGCCGAGCTGGCGGGTGCCGGTGAGACGCAATCCCACGAGCAGGGCGAGGTAGACGACGGACGTGCGCAGCGCGACGTCGAGCAGAGTATGCCAGGAGGCGGTCAAGGTCCTAAAGTACGAGCCTTCGCCATAGGTGCCTAGTGACCCGCGGTGTGGGTCGACAGACGCAACCGAGCCGTCGACAGACGGCCACCACCGCCGTGAGGCTCCTCACTCCGCGCGCAGTGACAGTGGGTTCATAGTGACTGGGAGCCGTGGGACAACGCGGCTCGAGCAAGCCCCGTCGCGCCCGCGAAGTGGCCGACGGGGCTTGGTGTTTCTCAAGGTCTGAGCGCCCACGTACCGATTCGAGGGAGGACTCATGCGTTTCACATTTCACTTGGCCGCCGTGGTGGCCGCGTTGAGCGGGACGGCCGTGGCCGCCGCGCAGAAGGCCTCGACGGGCAATGGCGCGCCCAGCGGCCCGCATTTCAATCTCAACATCATCGGCGTGTCCCACGACAAGAATCCCAACATGAATGGCAATGGGAGCGGCAACGTCATCTTCGTTGACCTCGGGACCCGCACCGGCGACGCCGTGACGACGAAGATTCTGCTCAGTCAGGCGGCCGACGGCGTGTTCGACGTGCTCGACAAGAATGGGACGGACGGAGAAGCCTCCTTTGCCCTCCCCGTTCCAGGCACCTACACCGTCTGGGCCCGCGCGCTCGGCACGCCGGGTGGACAGTCCAAAATCGCCACCTGCGCGACGTTCATCGATCCCATCACGGGCGTGGCGACGATCCTGTGCTCCACGGAGAACGAGGTCTTCGTGCGCGGGACGGGCAAGAGCAGCTTCCGCAACGTGACCAGTGCGCTCACGACCATTACCCTCGTAGCGGGGAGCCCGGCCGAGCTGGCGTGCGGCACGCCGACGGTGAGCCTGTTCGCTACCTGCCTGCAGGACTTCCTCTGGCAGTACGACAACAACGGCCTGAAGCTGCTTCAGGTGCGGTTCTACCCCTCCTGACACGGAACAGTCGGTCGGCGCTCTGCTGTAATGGGGCGCCGACTGACCCGTGGTCGCCGGTGCGCGACGCGGTCATTGCACGTCGTACAGCTTGATGGGTTTCCCCAGCAGATACTTGTCGAACCAGTTCAGGATGTGCTGCAGCCGCTCCACCCGGTGCACCGGCTTGCCGGAGCGCGACAACTCGTGCGACTCGCCGGGGAACCGAACCTGCACGGTGGTCCGGTGCAGGTACTTGAGGGCGCGGAACATCGCCTCGCCGCCCTGATTGGGGGGCGCCCGGAGATCTTCCTCACCCAGGATGAACATCAGGGGCGTGGTGACCGAGTCCGCGTAGCGCACCGGTGAGCGGGTGAGAAACTCCTGGGGATCGCGGAACGGCGTGGAGCGGAACCACGACGGCTGGAACAGTGTGAAGTCCGCCGTATACCAGAAGCCCAGCCAATCGGCCACGTCCCGCTGCGACACCGCGGCGGCGAAGCGGTGCGTGTGTCCCACGGCCCAGTCGGTGAGCAGCCCGCCGCCCGAGCCTCCCGTCACGCCCAGTTTGGTCGAATCCACGTACCCGCGGCGGATCACGGAATCCACTGCGATCATCAGATCCTTGTAATCGTCGCCGGGATACTTGTACTGGATGATGTTGCCGAACTCCTGGCCGTAGGTGGTGCTCCCCCGCGGGTTGGGATAGACAACCACGTAACCCTTCGCGGCCATCCACTGCATCTCGTGGAAGAAGATGTAGCCGTAGGCGGTGTGCGGCCCGCCGTGGATGTTCAGAATCAGGGGATATTTCTTGCCGGGCGTGAAGCCCACCGGCTTCAGGATCCAGGTCTCGATCTTCCTGCCGTCGAAGCTCGGGTACCAGAAATCCTCCGGCGTGACGAGCCGCAGTTTGGCGAACAGCGAGTCGTTGACGTGGGTGAGCTGGGTGAGACGCTTGGTCTGCGCGTCGAGCGCGTACACGTCGGGGAGGTGCGTCGGGTCGCCGATGGTCAGGGCGAAGCGGCGGGCGTCGGGCGTTGCGGTGTAGGCGAGGACGGCGTGATCTCCAGTGGTCAACGGCTCGCGGGCTCCGGTCTGTGCGTCGAATCGCACCAGGTTCGAGCGGCCGTGCTCGGTCGTGGCGACGATCACCGCCTTGCCATCCGCCGTCCAGATGTTCGGGCTCGACCCCTCGCCGCCGCGTGGCGGCGCCTGGTCGCCCAGCACGCTGCCGCCCATGTCGAAGTCGTAGTCGCCGGTGAGGTTCTTGGCGCGACCGTCTCGCCACACGAACAGGTCGGACTGATTGTAGGAGCGGGCCGCTCGCGGGTTGACCCAGCCGCGGAACGCGACCGCCTGGCCGTCGGGCGCCAACGCGGGCCCGAACACGGGGCCGTCGATGTTCACGATCGTGTCGAGCGTACCTCCCGCCGGCGGGACCGAGTAGACGTTGTTGTCGGGCGGGTAGTAATAGGACTCGGCCACGCGGTCCGAGGCGAAATAAAGTCGCGCGCCGTCGCGGCTCCACTGCGGCGCGTTCTCGTCGAACGGGCCGGACGTCACCTGGCGCGCTGTCGCCGGCTCGTCGCCGGGCATGCCGGCCGGCACCGTCCAGATGTGGGTATGCTCCGCCGGGTCGAAATACCCTTCATCGTCAGCTCGGAACTCGGCCTGCGTGACGACCCGGACGTCGCTCTTCGACTCGTCGCCCTTGTCCTTCTTGTCCTTCTTCGCGAGGTCCTCGGCGGTGGTGGTGCTCGTGAAGGCGATCATTTTCCCGTCGGGAGACCACGCCGCCGGGGAGGCGCCTTTCGGGAGATCGCTGAGCTGTTGCGCTTCACCGCCCGTCAACGGCAACAGGTAGAGCTGCGAGTGGCCGTCCTTCGGGCGTAGGAACGCGAGCGTCGTGCCGTCGGGTGACCAGCGCGGCGCGCCGTCCTTGGGGCCCGCGGTGAGCCGCCGGGGGGTCGAGGCGCCGTCGGTACCCACGAGCCACAGGCTCGTCTCGTAGCCGTCGTGCTTCGCGTTTGCGGTCACGAGCACGTAGGCCGCGTGGCGCCCGTCGGGCGAGATCTGCGGGCTCGCCACCCAGCGGAACGCGAACAGATCACTGTCCGAGACGGCGCGTTGCTGCGCGGCGAGCGGTGCGACGCCGCAGGTGGCGGCAAGGGCCAGGCACAGGGTGGGGCGCATATCAATTCCCCGTCGGCTCTGGGACGGTCGGCAGCGGATAGGCGGTCCGCAGGGCGGCGAGATATTCGTTGTAGAGGCCTTTCAGGCCGTCGAACTCGCGCTTGACGGCCGCGCGATAGGGCGCGTCGCTGGCGAAGTGATACAGCACCGCCGCCATTGTCTGCGCGTCGATCAGGAAACCGTGATGGCCCACCTCGCCGAGCGCGTCCGCTTCCATCTCGAAGGTATGGTAGCCGCCGTTCGAGCTGTGGGCCGTGAGACCGACGCCGGGGATCTGGGTGGCGACGGTCCCGGTCTCCTCGAAGGGGAGCGGCCGCCCGGGCTCGTCCTCGACCTTGGTGGCCCCGAATTTCTTCAGGTACGCGAATGCGACATCGTTCAGCGCCGCCACCGAGATGCCGTTGCGAGACGACGAGTCGAGGTCGATGCGCACTTTGGTGCCGGTGGCGAGCCCCGAGCCCCGGGCCGCCTCGTTCACCCGCTCCGTCACCTGCGCGAGGTAGACCGGGTCGGGATAACGGATCCAGAATTCCGCCGCGGCGCGATCGGGCACGACGTTCGGGGCCTTGCCGCCCTCGGTGATGATCCCCTGGATCTTGGTCTCCGGGCGCAGCGTCTTGCGCAAGCCGTCGATGTGATTGAACAGCTCGATCACCCCCATCAGCGCGTCCCGTCCGTCCCACGCCTGCAGCTGGTGCGCCGGCGCCCCGGAGAAGGTGTAGTGCACCACGTTGATGTTCATGCAGCAGCTCCCGAAGCCGGGGCCGGGTGCCTGCGTCGCCGTGGACGAATGGGAGCGGATCAGGACGTCGGCGCCCTTGAACACGCCGGCGTTGTACATGAGCGTTTTCGCGGCGGGCGACGCGAGCTCCTCCGCCGGCGTACCGTACACCGTCACCGTCCCGGGAGTCTTCGAGCTCGTGAGGAACTCCGCCACGGCCACCGCCGCGGCGAGCCCCACGGGGCCCTGGGCGCTGTGCTGGTCACCGTGGAAGTCGCGGCTGGTGCCGCGCAGCGCGTCGTACTCGACGATGACGCCGAGGCTCGGACCGGGCGTGCCCTTGCGGTAGCGCGCCACGAAGGCCGTCTTGAAACCCGCCACGCCCGGCTCCACGTCGAACCCGTGGGCGGCGAGATAGTCGGTGAGGATCTTCACCGAGCGCTCTTCCTTCCAGCCGGTCTCCGGGTGACGGGTGATGTCGTCGGCCATGGCGAGCAGCTCCTTGTCCATCAGCTCTTTGGCGCGGGCGACCACCGCGTCGCGGCGGGCGTCGCGCGCTCCGGTGAGCCGGGTGACGAGCTGCGGCAGGGCGAGCGATCGCTCGAGATCGGTCATGCGGCGGATGACGTCGGCGGCGGCGGTCTTTTCGGTCGGCGTCTCCTGGGCGGCCAAGGGGGCGACGGCGAGGGCGACGACGAGGGCGACGACGTTGAGGGAGAGCGACAGGACGGAGCGCATCGGATCTGACCTCGGGTTGAGCGGTGGCACGGGAGTGATGTGGCAGGGCCCGCAAGAAGTTACGGCGCTCTGCCCTGGTGGCAATGGCCTCAACCGACGGCCGGGCAACTGGTTAGCACGCAGGCCGCGGGGCTGCCGTATTGCTATCCGCGTCGTCCCTCCCAACTTGTAGACCGGCTTTGCCTAGAGGTGGGTCGATCATGGTCCCAGCTCGCCTAGTCGTGCGGGTCACGTTGACGGTGGTGGGCGGGATGGCTGCCCTGGCCTGCGGCTTCGTGGACGTGTTTCGCCCTGCCGGCCCGGAGGCTGTAACGATCACCTACGTCGGCGACACGATTCTCCACCGCGACAGCACCGTGCCGTTCAGCGTCGTGGTCGACGCGCGCGGCACGCTGCTCGACCGACCTCACCTCACCATGTGGTCGTCCGACACCAGCGTTTTCGATCTCACCGCCGGACGAGACTCGCTTGTAGCCAAGTCGAGTATCAGCACCGCTACGCTCATGATTCGGCTCCAGAGCTCCATCCTCACCGACAGCGCGCCCACTCTGGCTCAGTCCATCAAGGTCCGGCCGTGAAGTGCTTCCAGTGCGGTGCGGACGTCCCGCCGCCGGCCCGGTTCTGCGGGCTCTGCGGCACGCTCGTGGGCGATCCGCACGAAGCGACGCTCATGGTGCCGCCCGAGAGCGGCGACGACCTGCTGCAGCGCCTCCGGATGGTGCTCGCCGGGGAATACGAAGTGGAGCACGAGTTGGCGCGCGGCGGGATGGCGGTGGTGTTCAAGGCGACCGAGGTCGGGCTGCGGCGTGTGGTGGCGCTCAAGGTGTTGCCGCCGGAGCTCGGCCTCACGGCCCGCGCGGCCGAGCGCTTCAAGCGCGAGGCGCGCATGGTGGCGGAGATCGACCACCCGAACATCATCCCGGTGTATCGGGTCGGCCAGATCGGTGGCATCCTGTTCTTCGTGATGAAGTTCGTCGAAGGGAAGTCGCTCGACGCCATCCTCCAGGCGCAGGGCGCGCTCTCCGTGTCCGTGACCCTGAACGTGTTGCGCGCGGCGGCGCGCGCGCTCGCCTACGCCCATGCGTGCGGCATCGTGCACCGCGACGTCAAGGGCGCGAACATCCTCGTGGACTCCGATGGGCGCGTGATGGTGTCCGACTTCGGCGTCGCGCTGCGCTCGGCGGACGTCACCCTCACCGCCGACGGCACGGTGATCGGGACGCCGCCGTTCATGAGCCCCGAGCAGTGTGCCGGCCGGCGCGCCGGGCCGCAGAGCGACCAGTACTCCCTCGGCATCGTCGCCTTCCAGATGCTCGCCGGCTCCGTGCCGTTCCACGCGGACACGCTCGCCGGCGTGATGCACCATCATTTCTTCACTCCGGTGCCCGACCTGGCGCTGGCCCGCGACGACGTGCCGGCACACCTGCTGGACGTGGTGCGGCGGGCCCTGAACAAAGACCCCGACCGACGGTTCAAGACGACGCGCGAGATGCTGACCGCGATTGAGGCGACCCCGTTCAGCGAACGGGACCGCCAGAAGAGCGAGCGGACCCTCCAGTACCTGGTTCAGGGTCGCGCCGTCAGGAAGAAGGCGACGCGCGCGCTGCCGCCCCTCGCCGACATGCCCACACTCGCGATGGCGGGCCTTCCGGCGATGCCCACCCGGCCCCGGTCCCGGCGCCTGCGCTCGAGCGTGCGGCTCGCCGGACTCACGGCGGTCGGCCTGGTAGCGGTCGGCGCGGCGTGGTTGCTCGGCCGACCCTCCCGCGCGCCCGCCCCCGCCATCGGCGCGCCGTTCGATTCGGCTTCCGGCCGCGCAGCTTCGGCGGCGCCGTCTCGCCCGGTGGTGCGCCGCGCGGCGCCCCCGCCTCCGACGGGTAGGCTGCGGCTGCTGACCACCCCTCCCGATGCGGAGATCGTGATCGACGGCCGTCGGGTCGGCATCGGCAGCGTGTTCGATGATGTGCCGATCTCCCCCGGGGCCCGGCACCTCGAGGTTCGTGCGCGGGGCTACGAGACGTTCGACACGACGGTGGTGATCGAGGCCGGCGTCACGCTATCGCTCAAGCGCGTCACGCTACGCAGCCGCGGCACGGGATGAGGCGACTCGCCTGGGCTGTGGTTCTGGCGGCCGGAGTCAGTCCTGCGCTTGCCGCGCAGGGCAGTACGGCCGAGCTGCTGGGGCAGGCGCACCAGTTCTACGAGCGCCTCGAAGTGGAGCGGGCGCTGCCGCTGCTGCGCCAGATCGTCTCTCCCAACTGGCCGTTCGAAGTGACACCGGACCAGCGGGTCGACGCGTACAAATACCTCGGCGCCTGCCTCGCGGTCGCGGGGAAACGGGACTCCGCCGTCCTGTACTTCCGCGCCGCGATCGAGCGGGATCCGTTCACGGACCTCGATCCGAGCCTGTTCACACCCGCCCAGCTGGCGACGTTCGGCGAAGCCCGGCGGCGCACGCTGGCCGTCGCCGTTCGCCCCGTCCAGCCTGCCCGAGTCGACCCGCGCACGGCCCGAGTCACCTTCACCGTCGTCGCCACGCATGCCGCGCTCGTCGACGTGAAATTGTCCGCCAGCGGCGCCGGCCCGCCGCTCTCGCTCTTCCAGGGCACGATGGACGGCGTGCGCGAGCTTGCGTGGGACGGCCTGCTCGCCGACCGACGACTCGCGCCGGCGGGACGTTACACGCTGGCCGTCGCCGGACGCAGCCGGATCACGGGCGCGTCGGACTCGGCCCGGGTGTATTTCGACCTGCGGCACGAGGTCGAGGCGCTCGAGGACACCGTTCCCGATCTCGATCGGGGTAGGCTGCTCCCCGAGCGGATTTCCGCCGAGGCGGCGCGGCACGACGTCCCCAAGGGCCTGGGCGTGGCCGCGGCCGCGCTGCTCATCGCCGGCGCGGCCACCGGGGACCTCGGCGGGGGTGAGCGGGGAGGGGCGGCGGTCGTCGCGGCGACCGCTGCGGTCACCGGCGTCGTCGCGTTCCGCGCGCACCGGCAGCACGGCGCGATCCCGGAGAACGTCGCGGCGAACGCACGCCGCCGCGCCGAGCGGGACTCGGCGAACGCAAGCATCCGGGGGCGCAACGCCGACCGGATCGCGGCGACGCTGTTGCTCGTGTCCCCTGCCGCGGGCAAGGGCACGGGGCCGTGAGGGCCGCCGGTGTAATCGTGGGCGCCGCGATGTTGGGGGGCGCCCTGCCCGTGGCGGCGCAACGCCCCCTGGTCGTCGCCCCGGTCGTGTCGCTCGCCGAGCACCGGGTCGATGCAGGCTTCGGCATCGAGCGCTCACTCGGTCCGATCCTCGGGGGCGTGGGTACCCTTCCTTTCGGGTCCCGGCTCACGCTCGCGGTGCGCGCGCTCGGCGGGTCGCTGTTCGGATCGAAGGGTGTGCTCGACCGCGACGTGGGAGAGCTCGGCGTCGAGGCGAGTGTGGCGACCGTACCGTGGCTCTCCCTCCAGGCGGGGGCCGGGCGCCGCGCCTACGCGACCAAACTCGGGCGGCAGGGCTGGACCACGGTGGACCTTGGGGCCGCGGCACGGGTCGCGTTCGCCGGCGGCGCGATTCACGGCGTTTGGCGGGCGGCGCTCTTCCCCGTCGTGTCCGTGAGTGGACTGCGGGGCCCGGACGTGGCGTTCCGCGCGGCGACCGGCCTCGAGTACCGGGTCCGCACGACGACCCTGGGGGTGGAGTACTCCCTGGAGCGCTACGATTTCCCCGCCGAGGGGGGGGTGCGCCGGCTGGAGCAGCTGTCGGCGGTGACCCTGCGACTCGAGCTGCGGCTCCGTTAGAGCTCGCCCTCTTGCTCCCAGCGTCCGCCGCGTCATACCTTGCGCCGTGAGCCTGAAGATCGTCTTCAACGGCCAGGAGTACGACAGCGTCGACGCGATGCCGCCCGACGTCCGCAAGGAATACGAGGTGGCACTGGAGACGCTCAGGAAGTCGGGCGGCGAGGAGATCCTGTCGGTGCTGCAGCGCGACATGGGAGTCACCGGAACGCACATCAAGGCCACGTTCCGCGAGATCGTCGTCAACGGCAAGAAATACGACAGCGTCGACGCGATGCCGCCCGACGTGCGGCGAACCTACGAGCAGGCGATGGCGCGGGTCGCGCCCGGCGGGGCTGGGGTGAGGCCGCCGGTGGCCCCTGCCGCGCGAGCGATCCGGCCGCCGCCGGGCGCTCCGGACGCGGAGCCGCGGAGCGGCGCGCTGTGGCGCATTCTCTTTTGGATCGCGGTCGGGGCTCTGGCGGCATGGTGGCTGCTCCGCCGCGGGTGAGTTGAGTGTCCGCTCCCGCGGCCCCGAGCCAGCGTTGGGCGCGGTTGCGCCAGGACATCCAGAGCGTGCTGCGTCGCGGCGCGTGGTATGTGGTGCGGAGCCTCGGGCCGGAAGAGGCGGTGCTCGAGGTGGACAACGCGACGGTGCGAGTTCCCAGGGATTCCCTGGAGATTACCGAGACCCGTCCGAACCGATGGACCATCGTGCCGCGTCCACGCGAGGCGGACAAGCTGCCGGAGAGCTGGGGGTACTTCTATGTCGTGTGCCCCAACTGCGCCACGCGCGCACCGGTGGGCCGGCCATCCGGCGAGAAACGGTGCACGCGCTGCGAGCAGTCGTTTGCGGTCGCGTGGGACGAGCGCTACCTCAGGACGAGCTGAGCCCTTGAGTTGGGCCGGTCCACTCCCTTAAGATCCGCGCCATGGTCCGGGGCCCGACACCGATCAACATCCTGCTCGTCGAAGACGACCCGAGCGACGTCGAGCTGACCCGGCGCGCCCTGCAAAGCGCCAAGCTGCAGAACCGCGTCTGGATCGTGGGGGATGGTGTGGAGGCGCTCGCGTTCCTGCGACGGGAGGGGCCGCACCGGAGCGTGCCCCGGCCCGACCTGGTCCTCCTGGACTTGAGACTGCCCAAACTCGACGGCCGCGATGTCCTCATGCGGATCCGCGAGGAGCCGCGCTGGCAGCGGGTCCCGGTCGTGGTCCTCACGGCATCGGATGCCGAGCACGAGCAGCTGGCGGCGCTCGCCGCCGATGGCTTCCTGACCAAACCGGTGGACTTCGCCCGGCTCGAGACGGTGATTCGACGGATTGCCGGCCTGGGGTGGGCGATCGTGAGAACTGCGCCCGCCGGCGGCTAGGCCGTAGCGACGATTTGCGCGGCGGGCTCCATCTCAAAACTCCCATGGCATCTGCCGCAGCGCATCCGCGCCGGCGGTTGTCCGACCGCGACGCGTTCGGCGCAATTGGGGCACACCGCGTAGCCCTCGCGGCTCAGGAAGGTCCAGCGATTCGGGCGGGCGTGGGTGATTTCGAGATAGGCGAGTGGGATGATCACGCCGCGGCGGCGCACGACGAGCACCGCCTCGTCCTGCGCGACGCTCAAGACGGGGTACCAGGCGCCCCGGCGCAGCTCGCAGCGCCGCAGGTCTTCCCGAAGCCGGGCCCACCGCTCTTTGCCATGTTGCGCCTCCACCGTTGCGCGTCCGCGTCACCCGCGTGCTGCACATTCAGCGGTGGCTAATGTGATGTGGGTCACGCAACCCGTCAAGACGCCCCCGGAGTGCGTTCTGTCGCGCCGGCGACAATCAGAATGGTTAACGACCGAGGGAGCGGCGCCCCGCGGCGACGCTGCGCAGGGCCGCGAGATCCCGCACTTCCACGACGCGCCGCTTCGGTTCCGCGACGCCGGCGCGCGCGAGCCGGCGCAGCTGGCGGTTGGTGGTCTGGCGGCTCAGGCTCGCGAACGCGGCGATAAGCTCCTGACCGCCTTCGAGCCGGGGGCTTTGCGTCGACCCGGACGCGCCGGACAATCGCTCGAGCAGCAGCAGCAGGGTGTGCGCCACGCGACGAAGCGGATCGCGCAGCGCAAGCATCGCAACGCGGTCGAGCGATCCCGCCTGCTGGCATGCGCTCTGGGAAACGACGGCGAGCGCCAGGGGCGGATGCGCGGCCAGCTCGTGCTCGAGCACGTCGGCGGGCAGCTCGAATGTGGCGGTACTGAGGAGCGCCGTGGCATACCGGTTCTCCGAGCCTGGTGGGGTCTGCCATAGCTGGGGGGAAAGCAGCCGACCGGGGCCGAACACCTCGAGCAACGCCGACGTTGACCGGCCGGTGGTCAGGCGCAGCGCGATCGCGCCGTCGCGGATGTAAACGTGCCGCCCTTTCGGTTGCCCGGTGCCGGGTGCCAGCCGCTCGCCCGGCGCGTACTGACGCGTCTCGACTCCGGAGAGCTTGGCGATCTCACTGGCAACCGGCTCCAACTTCACAACTCCTCAAGGACAGAATCCGTTGAGCACAACGGTTCAAAACCGGGGCCGTGCGGCAGCCTGGCGCCCCGTGCGGGAGCAGGGCAGGCAGTTGGCCGTCGCTCGTCGCCGGGGCGACACACCAGTGGCCGACTGACCACGTCGCGCAGGGGCGCCGGGACGCGACGCGGGTGTCGCGTGAACGACACGGGGGGTTTCTGAACCACGACATTGCGGCTGTGCATCTTGTGCAGTTTGGTTCCCGCGCGCATTATTTCATTGCCCTTGTACAACCCGCAGCATGGCGCCGTCAGCGCCGGGCAGGACGACGATGGTCAGCGCGAGTAGGGCCGCCGCAGTGCCGCACGACGCGTCCGAGGAGTTCCGACGTTGTCTGAGGGAGCGTGTGCGCTTGGCCCGGGAGCTCGCGGCGCTGCGAGCCGGCTTCGCGACGGTCGCCGAGCATTACGAGCGGGTGCTCCGCACCCTGCAGGCCCTCGGGATCGAGCTCGGGATCAACCCCAAGGACA
>WNGD01005675.1_pt1 | contig 18361 bp, 21 predicted proteins | sample 5400671 | NCBI WGS metagenome assembly WNGD01 (sample SAMN13153369, study PRJNA577476) | soil metagenome | isolation source: 40 cm soil or saprolite under grassland replicate 2 | place: USA:California | collected 2016-06-15
CAGGCGCCTTACCACTTGGCCACGCCCCAGCGGTACGGCTTAGGCTGGGACAGTGTAGCAGAGGGTCGATCACAATTCAGCTATGCCCAGGGCCACATCCGGCGAAGGCGTTCTCGCGCTCGACCTCGGGACCTCCTCCGTCCGCGCGGTCGTCTACGACACCGGCGGAGCGATGCTGGAGAAGACCCTGACCGATCTTCCCTACAAAGTTCGCACGACCGACGCGGGTGAGGTTTCCTCTGATCCGGACGCGCTGATCAAGCTCATTGCGCAGAGCATCGACGGTGCGCTGAAGGCGGTGCGCAAAGAGAAGGTCGCCATCCTGGGCGTCGGTGTCTCGTGCTACTGGCACAGCCTGATGGGTGTCGATCGCGCAGGCCGGCCGACCACCGAGCTCCTCACCTGGGCCGACACGCGCAGCGCAGGGGAAACCCGCGGCATGCGCTCGCGTTTCGACGAGCGCGCCTACCACGCGCGCACCGGCTGTTTCTTTCATGCCAGCTACTGGCCGGCGAAGCTCCGCTGGCTGCGCGCCACCCGCGCCGCCGCCGTGCGTCGGACGGTGCGCTGGATCTCGCTGGGCGAATACCTCTACCAGCAGCTCCACGGCGAGACCCGCGTCAGCTATTCGATCGCGTCCGGGACCGGGCTGCTCGATGTCAATCGCTGCCAGTGGGACGAGGCCGCCCTCCGGCTGGCGGGCATCACACCGGAACAGCTCGCGCCACTCAGCGAATGGGATCAACCAGCCCGTTCGTTGCGCTCGAGTTATGACAGTCGTTGGCCGCAACTGCGGGATGCGCCCTGGTATCTCCCGCTCGGCGACGGGGGGCTGGCCAACCTCGGCGCCGGGTGCGTCAGTCCTCGCTGGGCGTGCGCCACCATTGGGACCTCGAGCGCCCTGCGTGTGCTGATCGATCGGCCTCGCCTGACCGTGCCCTGGGGAACCTTCGTCTACCGCGTCGACCGCCACCGCTACGTGCTCGGCGGGGCGCTCAGCGAGGGCGGCAACGTGGTGCGCTGGTTCACCGATAACCTGGGGCTTCGACCCAAAAAAAAATTCGAACGCGCGGCGAGCGCCCTTGCGCCCGACAGCCATGGCCTGACGGTTCTTCCGTACTGGGCCGGTGAGCGGAGCCCGAACTGGCACGGCGAGGCGCGTGCGGTCATTGCCGGCCTTTCACTGGGCACGCAGCCGGCGCAATTGTTTCGGGCGGCGATGGAGGCGATTACCTATCAGCTCGTCGCCGTCGCGGCGGCGATGCAGCACGTCGTCCCTCGGCCGGACTCGGTGATCGCCACCGGTGGCCAGTTGATCCACTCGCCGGTGTGGACCCAGATGCTCGCCGATGCGCTCGACGTCCGAGTCACGACCTCGCCCGAGCGGGAAGCCTCGAGCCGCGGGGCCGCGCTGCTCGCGCTACATGCGCTGGGCAAGTTGCCGAAGCTATGGTCGAGCACGCCGGCGCGCGGCCGCAGCTTCCGCCCACGCCCCGCGGTGCACGCGCGCTACGAGCGCGCGCGACGCCGCCAGCAACGTCTCTATGAGCTGCTGTTGCCTTCTACCGCCGCGGCGGGATCAGGTTCCAGAAGGAAGGATCTTCGAAGCCCAGCCGCCAAACGCTGATTCCCTTCAGGCCGTACTCGTACATCAGCGGCAGCTTGTGTCGCAGGGTGTCGGTGCTCTGGATCCACAGGTCGTGCTGGACCCCGTAGGCGCTGTAACTGAAATGCATTTCTTCCTCGACCGGGTCGAAGGCCGGGGTCGCCCCGTGCATTTGCGCGAGGATCATCGCGTCGGCGTACGAGCTCGAGGTCAGCCGCCCGACGCCCGTCCAGTCGTGGTAGTAGGTGGGAAGCCCGAGCGTCGCCTTTTCCGGCGGGACGCCCTGCAGCGAGAACTCGAGTGCCTGGCGCATCCAGGGCGTCCCCGAGACGGCTCCCGGCGGCGTCACGCCATTGTGCTCGTCATAGGTCATGAACGACAGGAAATCGGCGGCCTTGGCAAGCGCGGCGAAGTCGTAGGCGCCGGACCACTGCCGGAAATAGTCGAGCAGCGTCCCACTCGCACCGGCATCGCCCGGCAGTCGCGGAATGACGGCAATCGATAGGTTCAACCCCGCGGTATGAAAGGCGGTGGCGCAGTCTTGCGTCAGCGCGGTCAAGAGGTCGCGGTCGGTCCACGGGATCTGCTCGAAGTCCAGCTGAAAGCCCGCGTAACCATAGGTCTTCGCTTCATTGACCAGGTTGGCGGCAAGGGTGGCGCGTCGGGCGGGATCCGCCAGGATCGCATGAGCGACGTCGGGATCGACGTCCTTGTTGACGACCAGCGGGATGATCGCGACACCGCCGGCGTGTGCCGCATCGATCACGTCGCGTCGCGCGTACCCGGTGATGCTGCCGTCGGCATTCGCGTCGTACCAGCCCGGGCTCAGCACATCGATCTGGCGCAGGTGGGCGAAGAGGGAGGCGCGGCCCTCATCGGTGTTGACGTAGTACATCTGGACCATCCGGCCCGGCAGGACTCGCGTCAGGGTCGAAGGGACGGTGAGCTCGGCACTCTGGGCCTGACGGCTCGACGTCCCATCGGCGGCCTGGACCCCGGGGTCGACGGTGACGGCGGCGTGGTCCGATAAGGCAAAGCCGGTCGAGACCAGCTCGACGGTGCGCGAGTCGCGCCAGGTGAACGTCGGATGTCCCGTCATCCGCAGGTGGGCCTGCGCCTGGGCACGGTCCGCCACCGCCCGCGAAAATTGGACGGTCGCCGCGATACTGGCTGGCCCGTCAATCTGCAGTTGGTAGAGGCGCATCGACACCTCCGCGCTGAGCGGCGGGACGACCTGGAACCCGGCGCGGACGTGCATCGCCCCGGCCGTCAGCTGGACGGTGTGCTTGCTGCCCATCGGGAGCGGACCGGGAAGCGCGACGCGAAGGACCGTCGCCACCGGTGCCGCGGCGAGTGCGACCGGGCGGCCGTCCATCGAGAGCTGCCAGTCGCCCGAGCGCAATGCGCGGCTCACCCTCACGACCAACTCCGGCTTGGGCGAAACTTGGGGCGGCGGCGCAGACAGGATGGACGCGCCGTCGAGCTCCATGGCATCGACGTTGACCACCGGCACCGGGTTCAGCTCGGTGGCCGCCAGGCCCCCCAGCAACAGCATCCCGGTCGTGACCGCGCCGGCGCCCAGAAAGACCGGAAGGCGCATGCCGGTCGCGAGTATCGGCGCCCGCCATCAGGACCGCAAACGATCGTTGTGGCAGCAACTGAGGCTCAGCCGTTAGCGCCTTACCCCCTCCCCGGACTATCAGCTTTGCTTCGGCTCAAAATCCGCTTTGCGTCGTTTGTCGGCCCAGGGACAGGGGTACGCTGATAGCGTGGACATGCTCGATATCCTTCGCCGCCAGGCGGGCCGGTTTCAGTGCCCCAAATGCGGTCAGAGCCTGGCCGACTGCCAGCTCGAGATGGTGGCGCATCACGATGACCAGTCCCTGGTCAAAGTGACCTGTGTGCATTGCCAGGACGTCCGCGTGATCGCGGTCGCGATCGCCACCGAGGCCGAAACCGCGCCGGTGGTGGACGACGTTCGGGACGAGCCGATCGACGAGCTCGGGGTGCCGATCACGACCGACGACGTGCTCGATGTCCGGCTCGCGCTCGCCGGCTTCGAGGGCGACTTCGCCAGCCTGCTGCGCTGACCCCTGTCACCAGGTCGTAACAATCCACTCGGCCAACCTCCCAGGGCTGTGTCAAAGCAGACACCGCTGTCGCTGGACTTAACCCAGCCTCGACTTTAAGATTGGCCCCGTGAAGCGGGGGTGGCGCCGCGCGCTGGGGGCAAGCTTGCTGGCGGTGGCGTCATGGTCCTATGCCGGACTATCGGCTGCCGCCGCTCCGGCCGTCCCCATCTTCAGCCAGCGGTCGCACCAGTGGTCACGTGATGCGCTCGGGAGCGACCCGATCGATACTATCGGCTCGGCCGGTTGCGCTCTGACCGCGGTCACGATGGTTACCGCGGCCTACGGTTACTCGACCGACCCGCAACAGCTGAACCGCTGGCTCACCGCCCACGGCGGCTACATCGAGAACGACCTGCTGCTCTGGCGCCAGGCGGCCGCCGCCACGCAGGGCTCCGTCCGCTGGCAGTGGCTCCATGTGCCCGGGATCGTGTCGCAACTCAAGACTGGCGACCAGGATATCGAGGACCTGCCCCCGCAGTCAGTGGTTGAAGCCCAGCTCGACGCCGGCCGGCTCGTCGTGGCTGAGGTGCGCCTCTATGGTGGGATGCACTTCGTCGTGATCACCGGCCACAGCGGCCACATCCTTTATATCAACGACCCCTGGTATGGCGACCGCACGACGCTGCAGGCACGCTACGGCAACTACCAGCAGGCGGTGCACTCGGCCCAGATCTACGATCGCGGCTAGAACGCGGGCTCAGGCCGCGCTGGCCAGCTCATCGTCGTAACCGGCGGCACCCCACTGCCGAGTCCGCTGGGCGAGGGCGGCGCAGAGGTTCTCGAAGGTATCCTCACGGAAGAGCGCCCGATCCAGCTTCAGAACCTGGCTGCCCGCCGCGATCTCGAGGTGACCGCCCTTGCGGGTGATGACCTGGTTCATCCCGTGCACCCGGTCCCATGGGATCAGGTGGGGTTGGCGATTGAGCCACGCATGGCCGATCGGCCGGAGGGCGACCCCTTCGCGGGTCACGATCACTTCCGTCCACTCGATGAAGAAGCTGTGGAAGAGCAAACCGAGGCTGAAGGCCATGCCGCAGCCCATCGCAATTGCGAGGGCTGCGAACGATCCACTATGGGTCTCTGAAATCTCGACGACGGCCAGCACAAAACCCAGGGCACACGCCGCGATCGGCACGCCGGGCCAGAGGATCACGAGGCGGTTCAGCGGGCTATCTGGCCGAAAACTCATGCGTGCTCATACCGTATCGGCGCAGATCAAAGCCAACATTTCGGCCACCGATTCGCCGCCAAGATGTTTCGCGCGCGTCACGGATCGCGGCGGGCGTTTGAGGTGTTAGACGTCCAGTTCTTTGACGTCGAGCTCGCGTAATTCGGGCGGCGCGGAGAGCCCGTTATCGACCAGGATGCGCAGCAACCGCAGCACGTAGCGGGCGCCGTTCAGGTTGACCCCGTGCTGGCGGGTCAGCGTCTGGATCGCCTGCAGTTTGCGGATGTCCCGCTGCGAGAAGCGCCGCCGGTTGGTCGAGGTGCGCTTGGGAACGACGAGGCCAAGGTGCTCGTACATCATCAGCGTGCGGGGGTGCGTCTGGAGAATCTCCGACGCCACGCTGATGGTATAGATCGGCTTATCGAGGGACAAGCTCGTGTCGCTCGGTGCGCGACGGGTTACTCCTTTAGCCAATCCTCGATGCCCTCTGAGAGGCTGGTCGGCGTCGTGCGCGCCTTGATGAGGTACTCGTGCGCCCCCAGCCGCAGCCCTCGCGCGACCAGGTCTTCTTCATCGTAGTTAGAGAGGATGATAACCGGAATCTCACGCGTCTTATCCTGTGCCCGCAATTTCCTCAACACCTCGAGTCCGTCCATCTTGGGGAGACGAATATCGAGAAAGATGATGTCCGGCTTCAGATCGCTGGCTTTCTTGAGGCCTTCCTCGCCGTCGAGCGCGGTATTGACGCGGTAGCCATCCAGCTCCAGCTTGAGTCGGTACATCTCGAGGACCGAAGGATCGTCTTCCACAAGGAGAACGTCGACCAGGTCCTCATCGACCTGGGCCGCATGACTGGCTGGGCTCGCGCCGGCGCTGCGGCGCGTCTTACTTTCCATAACACTCCCCTTGGCGCGAAGCAGTATAGACGAACGTCGTGCATCTCGCGGTGGTTACGGGAAGCAATACGACGGACTCCTTGCAGGGCATACGGTCACGTCTCAAACGCTCGGACGACAGGTCCCGCGCCCCTCGCGCGGCCGACGCCCCGCCGGGCCGACAGTCCCCGGAAAAGTTAAGGCCCTCCGAAGGGAGGGCCCGAAGAGGGGGGCAGAAGAACTATCTCGGATTATAGGGAGGGCCCTCGGCCGTGTCAACACTGAGACAGTAAGGAAGTATCCTGCCGCCACTATCGATAACGTGCTACCGCGTTGCAAAACGCGGCGCAAAAATTCTCAGACGTCCAGCTGCGACACGTCGACGTCGCGCAGCTCGACCGGCGACGCAAGTTGATGCTCGTGGAGCACCTTGAGCAGCTTCATGATGTAGCGCACACCGGCCAGGTTGACCGAGTGGTGCCGGGTCAGCTTCTGGATGGTTTGCAGTTTCATGACGTCGCGCTGTGAGAACCGTCGGCGGTTGGTCGCCGTCCGCTTGGGGACGACCAGGCCGAGGTGCTCGTACATCATGAGCGTCCGCGGATGCGTTTCGAGGATTTCCGACGCCACGCTGATGGTGTAGATCGGCTTGTCGAGGGAGATATTCGTGTCGCGCCGGGTATCACGCTTGACAAGGGTTGCCATAGGAGCCTCCATGATGTATCTGCCTCCCGGTCTTGAATACGGCGAGCGCCAGATGATATCTGCAGCAGTGTGGCACTATAATGTTTCGTAACAAGCGCCGTATCGCGCTGAAAAACCGGAGGTCCACCATGGGCGAATTGCGTGACAAGGTCGAAGGCGAGGTCAAAGATACCGGCGGCAAACTGAGCGGCGACAAGAAGATGGAATGGGAAGGCAAGGTCCAGAAGGCGAAGGGCAAGATCGAGGAGGCCGGTCGCAAGATGACCCAGGGCGATCCGACCACGCCAGAGACGGTCCCCGACAAAGACCTCTAGGCGACGTCGACGGGGCCGGGCCGTTTTCGGGCCGGTCCTTTTCTATCGAGGCGTGGCGGGGGGCTTTCCGGCGGCGGGTGGCGATGACTCGGCCGTGGCCGCCTCCGCGGGGCCGGCGGCGCCCGCAGGACGCCGTCCCGCGTGATAACGGGTGGCGCCTTCGGATGAGGGCGGCGATCCGCCATTGCGCACCCGGATGTGGCTCAGCGTCGACTCGCGCAGGATCAGGAAGAGCAGCAGCGCGATCGAGCCGAGGAGGAAATTCGTTCCGAGCCAGCTGTAGTTGATGAAAAAGCCAACCACGAACCCGATCAGCGCCATCAGGAAGGCCGCGATCGTGCCCGCATGGGTGAACTCGTCCTGGAGGTGATGCCGCGGGAAGATCTGGCGAAGCCGGTGCTCGAGACCGGCGCCGGCGGGTTGGCGAGCCGGCGCGGACGACGGTGCGGTGGAAGCCGAGCCGCCGACCGGGTCTAACTGCGACTTGCCACAGAACCGGCAGAACCGGGCGCCCGCCTCGATCGCCTTGCCGCACGAGCGGCAGAATACGGTCCCCGCTTTCGCTAGTGGTTCCGAACTCGACAAGGCGGCCCCATTATACGGGCGTCGTTCGCGATCCGCCTGGATCTGCGGGCGCCGTAACCAAAGCGCGTCGCCCCCCGTTTGACAGGCAGCACGGGGAAATTTCAGGCGCCACCTGGTGCGAAGGCGCTCCTTAGAGGTTATAATGGCGAAGTCAACTTTTTCGGAAGTCGGACAGTAAGATTTAAGGGGCCTGATTTGATAAGTATCCGGCATGCGACTCACCCCGCGACGGCCAGCGGCCTCTCATCCCTCGCGGCGCGGCGACGCCAGATCCGGCGGCAGCGCCGGTCGGCGCTCCGAACCCTCGCCAGCGGCGCGGGCTGGGGAGCGGTTATCCTTGTCTCTCTTTGGCTCCTGTTTTCCGGGATCTTCGGGTTTCTGAGCGCCTAGCCGCCCGCCGGCGAAGCCAGCGTCATCTCGCCCGCTGGCGCAAGCGGAGCCGCCGCGATTTTCGCCGCGTGGTCATTCTCGGCCTCATCGTCGTCTTCCTCCTGCCGCTTATGGGCATCCCGGCGATCACCGCGCAGGCGGTTGGTCCCCTCCCCGCCGTCAGCGGGCTTGCCTCGAACAAGATGGATCAGGACACCCTCATCTACGACCGCCATGGCACCTTGCTTGCCGATATCGGCAAGGCGGGTGACCATCGCATCGTGGTGCCGCTTAACTACATCTCGTCCTGGGTGGTCAAAGCCACGCTCGCGACCGAGGACCGCACCTTCTACGCCAACAGCGGGATCGACATCGGCGGCATCGTCCGCGCGGCGATCGCGAACTACCAGCATCACAAGGTCAAGCAGGGTGGTAGCACGATCAGCCAGCAGCTTGTGAAACAGGTCTACATCGGCACCAATGCTCCCGCGGATATCCAGCGCAAGCTGAAGGAAGCGATCCTCGCCATCGAGCTCAACCGTGAGTACAGCAAGAACCAGATCCTCGAGATGTACCTCAACACGATCTTCTATGGAAGTCAGACCTATGGGATCGAGGCCGCCGCCCGCAGCTACTTCCAGACCAACGCCCACGACCTCAGCCTGGCGCAGGCCGCGATGCTTGTCGGCTTACCCCAGGCGCCGACGCAGTACAACCCGGTCGTGAACTTTCAGTCGGCCAAACAACGACAGGCGCAGGTGCTGGCCGCCATGGTCGGCGAGAAGTACATCACTCCTGCGCAGGCCGAAACGGCCTATGCCGTCAAGCTCCAGGTCTCACCTCCGATCACGAAGTTCGAGGCACCCTACTTCGTCGACTATGTCCTGAAGACGCTCGCCAAGCCCCCCTACAACATCAACAACTCGGATAACAACCGCAAGGGGTATCGCGTCTACACCAGCCTCGACCTCAACCTCCAGCACATGGCGGAGCAGGTGGTGCGCGAGCAGATCGCGCAGAAGGGGAATTACTACAACTTCCACGATGCCGCCCTCGTCAGCATGAACCCCAAAACCGGCGAGGTCCTCGCGATGGTCGGCGGGGATGACTACACACGGCCGGGTGGACAGTTCAACCTTGCCTACGACGTGCCGCGGCCTCCGGGATCCAGCTTCAAAATCTTTACCTACACCGCCGCGATTGAGAGTCGCAAGGTGAACATGGAGAGTCCGGTCCTGGACGACCCACTGGTCTTCCCCATCGGTGGCGATGGTCCGGGGTTCGTGAGCGGCTTCGCCAAGTACGTTCCGCTCAACTACGACCGCCGCTTCCACGGCACCCTCCCCCTGAAGATGGTAATGGGCAACTCGCTCAACATTCCCGCGCTCAAGGTCGAGTTGCGCACCGGCATTCCGGCCGTGGTCGACATGGCGTCACGCCTGGGCCTGACCTGCCTCGGCGAACCCTGCGGCTCGAAGAAGCCCGAAGACTATGGCATGAGCCTCACCCTGGGTGCGTATCCCGTGCGCCTCGCCGACATGGCGACCGCCGCGTCCACCCTGGCCACGCTCGGCGTCCGTCACCGTGAGGCCCCGATCCTCAACATCAAGGACGGGCTCGGGAAGGATGTCTTCACCTATGACCCGGCCAAGAACGAGTACCGGGCCGTCGATCCTGGGGTCGCGTTCATCATCGCCTCGATCATGTCGGACGACCGCAACCGCTGCATGTCGTTCGGCTGCCACGGCGACCTGACCCTTAGCGGGCGCCACGTCGCCGCCAAGACCGGCACGACCAACGACTTCAAGGACAACTGGACGGTGGGCTTCACGCCCAGCCTGGCGACGGCGGTCTGGGTCGGCAACCCCGATAACAAGCCGCTGAGCCACAACTCCACCGGCATCGTCGGCGCCGCACCCATCTGGCATAAGTTCATGACGCAGGCCCTCGCCGGAAGGCCCGACGAGTGGTACCCGGTGCCGGCCGGCCTCCACCAGGTTGGCCAGGACTTCTTCCTGCCGGGCACCGAAAACCTGCCGAAGACGCTGGCGCAACCATGGCCGCAGTGCAAACTGCCGGCGAACTACAACCCCTACACGCTGACCTACAGCCAGATCACGGTCGACGGCGTGTATTGCATCGTCAACCCCCCAAAGCCCCCACCCGCTCCGGCGCCGACGCCGACGCCGTCACCGACGATCTGCCCGCCGTTAACCCCCCCTGGGCAATGCAAGCCGCAGGGACAGAACTAGCGGCGCGGGCAGCGTTCGTCGACCGGCGCGCTTAGGCGTTGCCCGGCTGCTCGCTGGATGCCTTTTCGGTGCGACCCTGCTCCCCGTCACCGAACGGACGACGGGACGCCAGCTCACCGGCGCGATCGCGCAGCTCGATGCCGCGCTGCATCAGGTCGTCGCGTAGCTCCTCGCCGGACTTGGGCGCGAGCAGCAACGCGAGCCCGAAGCCGACCGCGACCCCGATCAATAGCCCGGTGACGAAGCGCTCAACGCCGCTGTCGTCGTCCTGGGTGATCCGGGTGCGTCGCAGGGCCGCGACCGCGTCCGAGAGGCGGTCCTTTACCTCGAAATCCTGCGCGGCCTTATTGGCCCGCTCCAGCAACTCGCTCAACCGATCGACTGTCTTCTCTACCGTCTGATCCATCGCCGTCCTCCCTAAGGCCGCCTGACCTTGCTTTCTGTTCCGCCTGCTGTCCGCCGCCGGGGTGTCGCCGTCGACGTCGTGGCCCCGCCGCTGTCAGAGGACAACATGGCCTCCGCCTGGCCCAGGAGCCGTGAGACCCGGCGCCGGGTGTTCGCGCCCGAATCGGGCGCGTAGAGAAACGCGAGGATCGCCCCAGCGATCGCGCCATGCGTGACTCCCCGCAAATATCCCATACGAAATCGCCCGCCTCCCTGGAACCGACGACCGTGCCGCCGAAACGGTACCAGCCATCGTATCACGTGTCCTGGAGCGCCCCGCCGATCGTCCCCGCCTCCGTAAATTCAGGTTTTTGAAGAAAGGTGCGGTATACTAGCGACCAGTGGACAGGGGGGAAAGGTGACAGGCATGATGTCCATTTTCCCGTCTGGCAGCCTAAGGAGGGGATATGAGTGAGGTAATCGACGAGGACGTAAACGTCCTGTTCATCGAAGATGATCCGGCGGTGGCCGAGATGTATAAGCTCAAGTTGGAGCTGGACGGCTACCGGGTCACCGTAGCGAAATCCGGCGAGGAGGGCCTCGATCACGCCAAGAGCCAGGTGCCCGACATCGTCTTCCTCGACATCCGGCTCCCCAAGATGGACGGCTTCGCGGTGCTCGAGAACCTCCGCTCAGACGGTGTGACCCGAAACATCCCGGTCATCATCCTTTCGAACTACGGCGAAAAAGAGCTGGTCGACCGCGGCCTGAAGCTCGGTGCGCTCGATTACCTGATCAAGTCGGAGACGACGCCCGCCAGTCTAAGTCGCGGCGTTCAGGATTGGGTCAAGGAATAGATCGATTGGTCCACAATCGCGATCCCCGGATCGGCGGAGCTTTCGACCTGGACAAGCCCCTTTACACCATCAGCGTGGCGTCCGAGATCCTGGAGACGCATCCCCGAACCCTGATGATGTACGAGGACCTCGGCCTGATCGAGCCCTACCGCACCGCCACCAACCGCCGGCGCTACTCGCAACGTAACGTGCGAAAGCTTCAGGTGATCCAGCAACTGACGCGGGAGAAAGGCGTCAACCTCGCCGGGGTCAAGTACATCCTGATGCTGCTCGAGTCGCTCAAGACTGGCGGCGTGAAGCCGCCGGACGACCTCAAACAGGTCTACGACCTCTACGAGGAAATTATCTAACTGGCGGCGATCGGCGGCAGCCCCTCGCGCTCCGGAGGCGCGCCGCTCGAGGTTTCCTCCCACTCATCGGCTTGCGCCGCGGCGATCCGCGCCGCGACCGCCGACTTGACCTCGGGCGACACCATGACAGTCGGTGGGCCGGCCTCCCCCAGGAGCAAGCGGTCGAGCGCCGGGCCGTCGATCGTCTCCACGATCTGCAGGTGTTCGGCGATCCGCACCAGGGTGGCGCGGCGGGTCTGGCAGATGTCGTACGCCTGCTGGTAGGCGGCATCGGTCAAGGCCTTCACTTCGGCATCGACATCGGCCGCCGTCAGCTCGGAGAAGAACTGGCTGTCGCCATCGGCTTTCCGGTGTAGCGTGACCAGGCCGAGTCGCTCGCTCATCCCGAACTCGCACACCATCTGGCGCGCGATGCTCGTGGCTTGTTCGATGTCCTGCTTGGCGCCGGTGGTGACGTCACCGAAAATGATCTCCTCGGCGGCGCGCCCGCCCATGGCCGCGGCCATGCGCGCGTTGAGCTCGGACTTCGACGTCAGATAGCGGTCCTTGAGCGGCAGCTGGATCGTGACGCCCAGGGCCTGCCCGCGTGAGACTACCGACACTTTGTGCACGGGATCGCTCTTGGCGATCGACTTCATGACCAGGGCGTGGCCGACCTCGTGGTAGGCGATGATCGCCTTCTCTTCCGGTGTGATCATCCGGCTCCGCTTTTCCGGGCCCGCCATGACGCGAAGGCTGGCCTCCTCCAGCTCGAGGCTGCCGATCGCCGCTTTCTTGTTGCGCGCCGCCAGGATGGCGGCCTCGTTCAGGAGATTGGCCAGGTCGGCGCCGGTGAAGCCGGGCGTCTGGCGCGCGACCACGTCGAGGTCGATGTCCTCGGCGAGCGGCTTGTGCGCGGCGTAGAGGCTCAAGATGGCGCGTCGGCCGTTGAGGTCGGGCGCGTCGATCGCGACCCGCCGGTCGAAGCGGCCGGAGCGCAGCAGCGCCGGGTCGAGTACGTCGGGCCGGTTGGTCGCGGCGATCACAACCACGGCGCAATCGGTATTGAAGCCGTCCATCTCGACCAGCAGCTGGTTGAGGGTCTGCTCGCGTTCTTCGTTGGTCCGGATCTGCGCGCCGCCGCGCCTGCGGCCGAGCGCGTCGATCTCATCGAGGAAGACGATGCAGGGCGCATTCTTCTTGGCGTGCTTGAAGAGATCACGTACGCGCGCCGCGCCGACGCCGACGAACATCTCGACGAAGTCCGAGCCACTCAGCGAGTAGTAGGGAACCTTGGCCTCGCCCGCCACCGCGCGTGAGAGAAGCGTCTTGCCGGTGCCTGGTGGGCCCACGAGCAGGATGCCCCGCGGCATGCGTGCCCCCAGTTGACCGAAATTGCCGGGCGCCTTGAGGAACTCGACGACTTCCTCGAGCTCGTGCTTCGCCTCGTCGACGCCGACCACCTGAGCAAACGTGACCGGCGCGCCGTCACCGGCGCGCGACTCCGCCAGATGCTTGGTCATCGCCCCCATCGGATTTCCGAGAAGGTTCGAGCGCCGGAGCAGCATGAACAGGAGCGCGAGGAGGACGAGCAAGCCCAGCAAGTTGGGGAGCACCGTCGCGACCGAGGTCTCGTCGGTTGACTGAACCGCGACCTTCACGTGGTGACTGCGCAGGTACTGCTCGGTCGAGCCCATCGACGATTCCTTCTCGATCGTCCACGACTGCCGGCCTGCGGTGTCCATCAGCAAGATGCGCTGCCCGCTGATACTGGCCGTGGCGATCTCGCCGCGGTCGACACGATCGAGGACGTCGCTGATCGGCACACTCGGCTGGTTCCAGACGGTGTTGGCGCCCGAGTGCCCGAGGAACCAGAGCCCGCCGATGATGGCCAGCACCAGGACCCCGAACGCGGGCATGACCACCCACTTGCGGCGGAGGCCCGCCGGAAGCGTGAGACGGCGAAAGAAAGTTTTCATTGGTTCCCCTTCTCCTTAGTACGCGACTGGCTGGTCGGGTAGCGCGATCAACGCTTTCGCCGCGATGCCTCCCGGGCTGTAGCGCTGCCAGAACGGGAAGGCGGTGATCGCTTGCTGCTCTTCGTCCGTGACCCCGTTATCCGCGTTGGCCAGCCGGTAATACGACCAACTGATGCCGCCCTGGGCGCGGGTCTCATTCATGGAGGTCACGATCTCATCGCCCGGTGGCGCCCCCGGCGTGCCGTACTCGGGGGCAGCATCGTAGGCCTGCGCGGTGATCGTCAACGGACGGTTGTAAGGGTTGACGCCCGGGTCGTGGAACTGCTGGAAGACCTGGGTGACGTACGCCCGTGTCCCATCGGCACCGCTGTACTGCGGCAGCCCGGTCGCGCGCCAGTACACCATCGGCGCGAAGACCTGGCAGTAGCGGGACATCGTGGCGTAGGCGTAGCCGGGATGATCGTAGGGGATGGGCAGCGTGCTGGCAATCAACAGGTAGCGCTCGCCGAGCCCATTCATGCCGGGAATCCCGCCGCGAATGCCCGACAGGTACTGGCCAACGTTTGGATCCGACGTGCTATCTCCCTCGATGGTTAGCGCCAGCCCGTCCAGGCGCTGGCCCTGCTCTTCGAACTGAGCTGCCGCCAGCGCATCGGCGGTGTCGGATGTCGGGTCGTCGAGCATCGGCTCGATCCAGCCGAGGATACTCAGGCCGTGCGCGTGCGCAATCGGCAGCAGGTCCATCAGCGCCGACGCGCCGTAGAAGTGGTGTCGCGAGTCGGCAATCCGGATGTACAGATGGCTGAGGTCGGCGCGGACCGCGGCATCGACGATCGACGCGGCGCGGTCGGCATCGGGATCATTCCAATCTCCGTCGAAGATCATCATCCAGGCACCTTTGCCCCTGACGCCGTCGAGTGGTGAGCGAGGCGTCTGCGCAAACGGCCGGGCGGTGACAGGGGTCTTGACCACCGCGGCGACCGGGCGGCCGAAGCTGTGGATCACCTGGGTGGCCTGGGCTTGCTCCTGCGCGCGCGCATCCAGGTAGGCCCGCAGGCCAAACGGGGGTGTGAGGAGCGCGAGAAGCATCACGCCCAGCACAACCTTGCCTCCAAACGCCGTGACTTGACGTAAGATGCCCGACATGCTCGATGGAACGGCTCCTGCGCTGTTCGGGCGTGAGACTATCGACAAGTTCCGGCGCGTTCAAGCGCGGGGTACCACGGCTAAGGTGATATGCCCCCGCACAGCCATTGGGTGACCTTTACCGCTTCGTCACGCTGCTCCGGCGTCCCGCCACAATCCGTGCAAACGTCGTCGCCGTTGGCGGTTTATCACTAATGTTGATACGTTGGGTATAATGGTTTACAATATTGTGTTCTGGAGGGACCCACTTGTCCTTGCCGCATAAGTCCAGCGAAGTCTCCGACATGTTCGACATCGAGCCGCGCACGCTCTTCGTCTATGAGAGCGAGAACCTGATCGCGCCCGAACGCACCCCCACCCAGCGTCGGCGCTATTCGCGCCGCGACATCGAACGCATCCGGCTGATCCGTGAGCTCACCACCGTCCATGGCATCAACCTCGCCGGGGTCAAGGTCATCTTCTCCTTGATGGAAGCGGCGGTGCAGAGCCGGCTCCTGATCCCCGAGACCGAGTTTCCCGAGCTCGCCGGCGCCCGTCATCTCTGGGCCTGATCCAGCTTCTCCGCGAGCTGCGGGACCCAACCGGTTCGGACTAGATCGAGCCCTCGCGCCCCACGGCGATGGGGTCCTCTCTGGCCACCTCGGGCTGCCGCGCCGCCAGCGGCTCGACCAGGTCGCGGATGTCCTGCAACTGCGCCGAGATCCAGCGCGCGACGTCGTTTTGCTGCACCACGGCCCGCATCTTCTCGGCGCGCGCGTGCCGTTCGACCGGATCCATCAGCAGCGCTCGGTGCAGGGCCTGCGCCGTGGCATCGACATCGAAGGGATTGATCGTGATCGCCCATTCGCCAAGCTCTTCGTGCGTGCCGGCATTCTCCGAGAGGACCAGCGCACCGCCGCGGCGGTTGACCGTGATCCCTTCCTTCGCGACCAGGTTCATGCCGTCGTAAATGGGATTGACCAGCAACACGTCGAACTGCTTGTAGCCCGCCACCGCCCGGTTCATATCGTCGCGGAGCTCGAGGCGGATCGGCTGCCAGTCACCGGCGCTGAAACGGCCGTTGATGAGCCGCGCGGTCTGCACCACCTGGCGGGCGTACTCGCGATACTCCGGTACGTCCTGGCGCGTCTTTTGCAGCATCGCCCAGAAAATGACGCGGCGGTGCCACTCCGGATGGGCCTGCAGGAGGCGTTCGTAGGCGATGAACCCGCGGACGATGTTCTTGGAGAGGTCGATGCGATCGACCCGGTAAACGAGTTGCTCGGGACGCCAGCGAAGCACCTCGCGCTCGGCCCGCTCAACCGCCGGGCTGGCAGCGCTGCGCTCGAACTCGCGAACGTCGATCGAGATCGGATAGCGGCGCACCCAGACGGTGCGGCCTCGATAGAACGCGGTCTGCTGGCGGAGATCCACCGGCAACCCCATATTTTCCTCGCACGTCAGCAGGAAGTTGCGGACGTCCGAGTGGGTCTGCAGGCCGATGATGTCCGCCGCCAGCAAGCCGTCCATGATCTCATCGCGCATGTAGTGCGGCAGAACCTTCCAGTACTGCGGCGTCGGCCACGGGATGTGGACGAAATGCTGGATGACCGCGTCCGGCAGCTCGCGTCGAACCAGCCGCGGCACCAGGTAGAGGTGATAGTCGTGGGAAAGAACGAGCGGCCGCTTCCGGCCGCGTCGCGCTTCGCGGACGATCTGCTGGGCGAACAGCTGGTTGACAAGGCGGTAGCCCTCGGTCCAGGCACGGTGCGTGCTATCGTCCAGCACCGGCGCTTCCGCCAGGTTCCACAGGTAGTGCTGCACGAACCAGAGCAGCGGGTTGGCGATCGTGTTGTAGTAGAGGTCGTAGACCAGCCGCGGCGGATTGACCCAGCTCACCTGGAATCGCGAGCCGTCGGTGGTCTCCACCATCATCGGCTCGCCGCCGTTCCCCAGCTCGAGCTCGCGCTCGAACCCGTCGCGGACGGAGGCGACCCAGACCGCCCCCGTGGCCTGAGCCAGTCCGGAGAGCCCGGTGACGAGCCCGCCCGAGCCGCGTACGAAGCGTTCGCGGTCGTCCGGATCCGGCGCCAGGTCGACGGGCGGCCGGTTGGCGGCCACGATCGGGTGGAAGTCCTTGAGAAGGCGCCGGGTGTATTGCTCGATCGCCAGCATCGCTCGTGTCTAACTCTACGCGGCCACCTTCAAATCGGTCCCAGGAGGGGCATGCCGCTTGCACGCCTCGTGAATATGTGATATCGTGAATATAAAGTTAGGGGCCAGGCATTCGTGGCGCGCGGGGCCCAAGGGGTTAAAAGCGTGGGAAAACGGAAGCGGACGCCGGCGATCGCTCCCGGGCGGGCGGTCTTCACGCCGAGCATCGCGAGCGAGATCCTGAATCTGCATCCGCGCACGTTGATGATCTACGAGAGCGAGAATCTCATCAAGCCGCAGCGGACCGCCACCAACCGGAGGCGCTATTCGGAGGACGACATCCGACGGGTCCGCGTGATCCAGTTTCTCACCCGTCAAAAGGGCGTCAACCTGGCGGGGGTCAAGTACGTGCTCCGTCTGCTTCAGTCGCTGGGCAATCAGGGCCTCGACCTGAACCAGGTCCGCGAACTGGACACGCTACAGGAAGTCTCGGGAAACGGCCTCAGCGCCTGATTTCAGCACTCTCCGCCGTCATTTCCGATCCGGTGGTGGCTATTTGCGCAAATCCTTGACAGCCCTCCCCAACTATGTAACAGTACGCGTATCATCTTTCGTACGTAAATGAATCAGTGTATTCGTGGTCAGTGAAGGGAGCGATTTAGATGTTGAGCGATGCGATCGAGGAAATACACCGCGAATTCGAGGCGGCGGCCGATCGGCGGAGCCACGAGCTGAAGCGGCGCGCCGACGTGCGCCGCGTCGATGACTTTCTCCTGTCAATTGAGGACATCATCGAGAACCGCCGAGGTGCGGTCCCGGCACCCCTGATGGACGACATCACCCGCTTCGTGCGACCGCTGAGCCGCAAGCTGCTGCGCGCACTCAATCGCAACGTTACGCGTGACCCGGTGCGCGTCCTGGACGTGCTCTTCGATTGCCAGCAACTGCTGTTGCCGCGGATGATGGTGGCGTAGTCCTGGCCTAAGGGGGGTCTCCGCCAAGAAAACCGGAAGCCTGCACGCTCAACAAGCCGGATAGCCGTTGCAGTTGACTCCGGTTTGTGCGTGAAATAGCCTGTGCGGCCGGTCGGAGTACCCTGCTGAGGATCCCTTGATGCGCCAGACCATGGCCCGCAAGCGCGGGTTGACCGCGACGCTAAAGCGCCGCTGGTGGATTTTCCCCATCGTCCTGACGCTGGTGGCGGCCGCGCTGGTGCTCCGCGCACTCTCGGCCCCGCTGGCCGTCAGCGCCAGCGTCACCGACGGCGACCATACCGTGGTTCGGAGCTCGTCGGTCGCTCTCACCTTCAACCAGGACATGGACGTGGCGTCGGTGACCAAGGGCTTTCGCATCATTCCGTCCGTGCCGTACACGATGGTCGTGAAAAGCCCGCGGGCCTTCGAATTCCGTCCGCAACTCGAGCCCGACACGGCATACAAAGTACAGGTGATCGGCGCCCGCAAGGGGGTTGGCTTCGGGAGCGAGAATTATTCGGTCGCGTTTCGCACGGAACCCGCGCCCAAGGTC
>WNGD01002701.1_pt1 | contig 18360 bp, 20 predicted proteins | sample 5400671 | NCBI WGS metagenome assembly WNGD01 (sample SAMN13153369, study PRJNA577476) | soil metagenome | isolation source: 40 cm soil or saprolite under grassland replicate 2 | place: USA:California | collected 2016-06-15
TCGACGTCCTGGATCTCCGCGGTCTTGAACAGGACGTGGCTCATCGGGACGAGGAGGGTTCGCTCGTCGATCGCGTCGACGATCGCGCGCTCGTCCGCGACCGCGACGACGTCGAGATCGGGGCGCGCCTGGTAGAGGTAGCGCACGGACGGGAAGTTCGCCTCTTCGTAGACGATCCGGTTGCGCTCCGGAGTCGGGCGGAAGCAGGAGAGGACGATCGCCTCGGCCACGGTCACGTTCTGGTGCATGACGACCGAGCCGGGCGGCGCGCCGATGATCCTGCCGACCTGGTCGCCGACCGTGAGCGGCATCTCCCACCAGCCTTCGCCCCAGGCGCGGATACCGCGCGTCTTCCACATGCGCGTGTACTCGAGCAGGCGCTCCTCCGCCGCCGCGGGCATCGCCGCGAGCGAGTGGTTGATCAGGTAGATCGTGTCTCGCAGGATCGGAAAGCGGTCCCGGTAGGCCGTCAGCTCCATCGCGCAGAGGTTAGTCGGCGCCCGCGAGCTGCGACAGGTACGCGTCCTCGGCGCCGTAGTCGAAGTAGCGGCCGAGGTAGTCGGCGCTCTCGGGGAAGATCTCCCGCCAGTCGCGGCCGTCGAGCTGCTCGAGGAGCCAGGCGCACGTCTCGCGCACCGCCTCCGGATACGCCGTTACCGGCCGGTAGCCGAGGCGCTCGGCCTCGGACATGTCGACGAGGAGCGGACGGGGAACCGCCCAGGGATTGCGAAGCTCGGGCAGCTCGTAGCCGGTGCGGGGATCGAGCACCTCAACCCAGGCGTGCTCGAGCGCCGCACCGACGGCGCGGCCGATCTCGCGAACCGACGGCGGATCCGGGTCGCCGGCGTTCAGCACCCGCGACGCCGGACGCTCGGCGGCGAGCAAGACGAGCTCGGCGACGTTTGCGACCGACGTCGTGTGGAACCTGCTCTCGCCGCTCGATCCCAGGAGGATCGCGCGGCGGCCGTCGAGCGCGCGCTTGACGAAGTAGAGCTCGCGGGGAAGCTCTGACCCCGGCCCGTGCACCGCGCACGGACGCAGGATCGTCGCCGGGAGCGGCCCCTCGAGCAGCGCCTGCTCCATCGCCGCCTTCCGCGTCGAGTACGTCGCGTCGCCGGGCGGCACGGTCGCCTGGGTCTCCGGGATCGGAACGGGTAAGTCGGGGAAGCTCGCCTCGTCCGTGGCCTCGTCGAGCGTGCGACCGCGCCCGTCCGCATAGACGGACGCGCTCGAGACGGCGATCGTCGAGCCGATCCGGCCGGCGAGCGCGTTCAGCTGCTCTGCGTCCTCGCGGCCGAACGCGATCACGTCGACGAGCACGTCGACGCCGTCGCCGAGCGCTGCGGCAAGCGAGCCGGCCTGCGTCCGATCGAGCCGGACGTGCCGCACCTCCGCGTCGACCGGCCGGAGGCCGCGCGACGCCGCCGTCACGTCCCAGCCCGCCTCCGCGAGCCGCCGGGCGACCGCGCGGCCGATCTGGCCGGTGCCCCCGAGGACGAACGCGACCGCCACGCGGAAACTATACGCAACCGGATGGTTGCGAGTTCTAGAGGGACGAGAGCGTGCGCTCGCCCGGACCGACGTACCTCGCGCTCGGGCGGACGAGTCGGCCGAGCGTCTTCTGCTCCAGGACGTGCGCCGACCAGCCCGCCGTCCGGGAGCAGGCGAACATCGCCGGAGCGAGGGCCGGCGGGATGTCGGCGACGTCGAGGACGACGGCCGACCAGAACTCGACGTTCGTCGCCAGGACGCGGTCGGGACTGCGCACCCTCAGCTCCGCGAGCGCGGCCTCCTCGAGCTTCTCGGCGACCTCGAACCGGGGCGCTCCCAACTCCTTCGCCGTCCGCCGGAGCAGCCGTGCTCGTGGATCCTCGGCGCGGTAGACCCGGTGGCCGAAGCCCATGATCCGCTCGCCCCGGTCGAGCGCGTCCTTGACCCAGCGAGCCGGGTCGCCCGCCTCGGCGACGGCGTCGAGCATCGGCAAGACGCGCGCCGGCGCGCCGCCGTGGAGCGGCCCTGAGAGCGTCCCGACGGCCGCCGACATGCAGGCGCCGCAATCGGCGCCGGTCGAGGCCGCGATCCGGGCGGTGAACGTCGAGGCGTTCAGCCCGTGCTCGGCCGTGCAGATCCAGTACGTGTCGAGCGCCTTCGCGTGCCGCTCGTCGAGCTCCCCGCGCCAGGCGAGCAGGAAGCGCTCGGCGGCCGTCTTCCCCTGCGCCACGATCGACACGTCCACGGGCGGCCGGTCGCCGCGTGCGGACTGGGCGACGATCGCGAGCGTCGAGGCCGACAGGCGGGCGAGGTTGTCGCGTGCCTCGCGGTCGTCGATGTCGATCAGCTGCTTCAGGCCCCAGCGCCCGGCGAGGATCGAGAGCGAGGCCTGCAGGTCGGCCATCGTCGAGCCGGTGCGGATCTCGAGCTCGGGGTGCTCGACGGGCAGGCCCGGCTCGAGCGACTCGTCGACGAGGAGGCCCCAGACCTTCTCGAACGGAACATGGCCGACGAGCTCCTCGATGTCGACGCCGCGGTACCGGAGCGAGCCGCCCTCGCGGTCCGGCTCTGCGATCTCGGTCTCGAAGGCGACGACGCCTTCGAGTCCCGGCTTGAAGTCGTTCATGTCGTCAGCTCCTCCAGCTCGATCTCGCGGCCAGCGCCGCGGTCGCGTGCGGCCGCGAGGACGAGAGCCGCGGCCGCCGCGTCCTGCACGGCGACGCCGACGGATTTGTACACGGTGATCTGCTCCGGCGAGGTTCGACCCGTCGCCCGGCCTGCGACGAGCTCGCCGAGCTCGGCGTGGACGCAGGCCGGATCGATCCCCACGAGCTCCGGTGCGCCGGCCGGCGGCGGGGCGAGCGCGGAGTCGCGCGACTCGACGACGAGCAGAGCGTCGGCGACGGTCGCCTCGTCGAGCTCGCGGCCCGCGGGATTCAGGCCGACCGAGTTGACGTGGACGCCCGGCTCGAGCCATTCGCGCCGGACGACGGGCTCCACAGCGTGCGTCGTCGCCGCGACGACGTCGGCGCCGCGGATCGCGTCCTCGTACGAACCGGCCGCGCGGCCGCCGACCTCGTCGGCGAGCGCGGCGGCCTTCGCCTCGTCGCGCCCGGCCACGCGGATCTCGTCGAACTCGCGCACGCGTGTGAGGGCGCGCGCGTGCGAGCGGGCCTGCACACCGGTGCCGACGATCGCGAGCACGCGCGCATCGTCCCGGGCGAGCAGGCGGGTCGCGAGCGCGGAGCCCGCCGCCGTCCGGGTGGCCGTGATGTACGTGCCGTCCATCAGCGCGAGCGGTGTGCCGTTCTCGGGGTCGAAGACGGAGATCACGGCCTGGTGCGTGTGCCGGTCCGTGTTCTGCGGGAACAGCGTCACGAGCTTGCAGGCGAGCGCCTCGCCCGGGATGTGGGCGGGCATCACGCCGAGCAGCCCCTCGCGCTCGGGCACGAGCGCGGCGATCCGCGGCGGCATCGAGACCTCGCCGGCGCTGAGCAGCTCGTGCGCACGTGCGAGCGCGTCGACGAGCTCGTCCAGATCGAGCAGCTCTTCCACGTCGGCGCGGGTCAGGACGAGCATCAGCGCGAGACGGTCGACGCGCTCGGCGGCGGCACGCTCGGCTGTGGCGGCGGCTTCGAGTCGACGAGCACGGCGGCCGCGAGCAGGACGGCCATGCCGACGGCGCTCTCGCCGGCGAGGCTGCGCGGCAGCCGGACGAGCAGTCGCGGACTCGGCCCGCGCTCGAGCTGCGGCGCGACGAGGAAGTGATGCGTCGCTCCCCACAGCAGCGCGATCCCGACCAGGCCGAGCTTGACGATGAGGACGCGTCCGTAGCCGGTGCTCCAGAGGTCGGCCACGTGCGGAAGGCGGAGCACGCTCAGGTAGATCCCGGCGGCGAGCAGCAGGGCGATCAGCACGGTCGCGAGCCGGGAGAAGCGGAGGAACAGCTCGCGCCGCAGCTCAGGCGCAGCCGGCCAGACGACCGCGACGAGCTGGACGAGCCCGCCTAGCCACAGCGTCGCCGCGCTCAGGTGCACCCAGTCGGCGAGCTCCGACGACCACGAGGAGCCGGCGTCGGCGGCCGAGTGGCCGGAGAGCGAGAGCCCGGACGCGAACCCGAGCCCGAGCAGGAACGCGGGCCAGAGAAGGAGGCGCCGGTCGGTGAGCCACGCGAGGAACAGAAAGGCGGACACGAGTGCGAAGCCGAGCGTCATCGCGATGAAGGCCGTGCCGAAGCGCGTCCCGCCGGCGATCGGCGAGAGGTCGCCGTAGAGGAACCGGCCGAAGGGGAGCTGGAGCGCGTCCTCGGCGCGGAGCAGGAAGGCGACGATCCCGACCTCGAGCACCGCGACGGCGCCGACTCCGGTCACCCGGTAGAAGCGCCGCTCGGCCCGCGCGGGCAGAGGGCCGCGCACGATCAGCAGCCGGAAGCCGAGTCCGCCCACGACCAGGGCGAGCGCGAGGAAGTACGCCCAGCGGACGAGGTGCTCGGTCCGCGTCGGCCCCTGTGCGCCCACGGCCTCGGTCGGCGGCGGCGCGGGGACGCGGACGCCGAAGGTGAAGACGCCGGAGACGACGTGACCGTCGTCCGAGAGCGCCTTCCAGCGGATCGTGTACGGCCCCTTCGGCAGCCGCGGCACGGCCGCGACGATCGCGCGCTTCGCCGGCACCGCGCGCGTGGGGCCGGCGGCGTTTTTCCCGTTCTGCAGGAGCACCTGAATCCCGCCCGGGAGCGCCGTCACCTGCTGGTCGAACGCGATCAGGACCTGGCGCGGCGACTCGGCGACCCGCTCGCGGGAGGCCGGGACCGTGTGCTCGACGCTCGCGTGTGCGAACGCCGAGGCCGGCAGGGCCAGCGCGACGAGCAGCGCTCCGACGGCGAGCCGAAAGCCTCTCATCGGTGCGGCGCCCCGGCGAGCTGCGAGAGATGCCCGAAGATCGGAGCGACGTCGCGGTCGCTGAAGAGGACGATCGCGATGACGAGGAACGTTGTCGCGAAGCCCGCCGCCGCGACGACCGAGCGCGGCCGGAACCCCTGCACAAGCGGGAACACTGCGCCGACGAGCAGCGTCCAGCCGAGCACGTGGTGCAGGAACGACGAACGCTGGAAGAACCACCCGTTCTGCTCGTGGACGAGGAACGCGACGCCGGAGACGACGAACGCGAGCGACGAACAGAGCCGCCAGTATTGGCTCTTCAGCTTTCCGCGCGCGAGCCCGAGCTCGGCCCCGCCGGCGAGCATCAGCACCTGCGCCCACGACCCGTGGGCGACCATGTGCACGGTCGAGTTCGTGAAGAAGACCATCACCGGCCACATCCAGACCCCCATGAAGAAGCACAGCCCCGGCCACAGGTAGGCGCGCCACGGGCGGCGGCGCCAGACGTCCGGCCCGACCACGACCTCGGCCATCAGCAGCAGACCGACGAGCAGGAACCCCCCTGCGAACCACCAGTGGACGTGCTCGGAGGGCGGCACGTTACCCCTCCTCCTCGAGGTCCTCGACGAGTCCCGGCGCAATCAGAAAGTGGAAGATCACCCCGGCGAGGATCACGTAGAGCGGCGGCTCGGCGAACAGCCAGTAGACGCCCTGGTCGAACGGGTGCAGGAGCGTGAGCCGGTACGGCTGGAGGATCGCCCAGACGATCCCCGCCAGGACCGTCAGCGGGCCAAGCCCGCCGATGATCCGGATGCGTGCGCTGCGGACGTAGGTGGCCCTGCGCTCGCGACGTTGTAGTTCGTGTACGAGTTCGGCAGCGTTCACGTCGTCCTCCGCGAGAGATCGGGGTCAGGGACCGAGCCCGCGGGGTGAAACGCGGCCGCGGGCCTAGGCCGGAGCCGGCGGAGGACGGCTCTCGAACGCGAGGCCGAACAGGCGGCGGGGGGAGATGCTGTCCGAGCGTGCGCGCCGCGGCTCGGGCGGCGCCGCGCGCCCGGCCGCGAGGGAGCGGACGAAGGCGGCGGCCTCCTCGGCGTACGACTCGTAGTCGGCGAGCCAGCGCGCGACGGCGCGGTAGACGACGGCGACGACGACCGCGAGGACGGCGAAGACCGGCAGCGCAGAGGTGTGCAGCCACGGACTGAGCAGCACCCCGCGCCCGTCGGAGAAGTCCTCCGCGTCGGCCTGCACGAGGTAGAAGCTCGCGGTGACGAGGAAGGACCCGAGCCAGAGCCGGGGCGAGAGCTCGATGCGAACACGCGGCGCGGGAGCGTGGGGACGCGCGCCGAGCGCGGCGGCGACGCGGCGGGCTGCCCTGGCCGTCGCCCGGGCCTTGGCGAACCGCCAGGCGAGCCGCGCGAGCAGCAGCGCGACGGCGACCTTCACGACGATCAGCAGGAACGGGTAGTAGTCGCCGCCGGCGTAGGCCGGCCGGGCAACGTGGCGGCCGACGTCGATCCGGTGGGTCAGGCTCCGCCCGGCGAGCTCCGCGACGAGCGCGAGCAGGCCGAACGCCAGAGACGCCAGAAGACGTTGGTGCCGCCGAGCCCGGGCCACACGGCAAGTGTGCCCTCCGGGGACGACCGTACACAAGGCCTGCGGGCCGAGACGGTGTCAGGCGACGATCGTCAGCGTCCAGTCGCGGCTGGGATGCCCGTTGAAGGCCACGAGCAGCACGCGCTGCCAGGTGCCGAGGCAGAGCGCGCCGTCCTTGAACGGAACCTGCTCCGTGCGCGGCCCGAGCAGGAGCTGGACGAGCCGCTCGCGCTGCTCGGTGTCGAGCGGGACGAGCCGCTCGAGCAGGCACTCGAGATCCTCGAAGAAGCCCGACTCCCGCTCGTTGACCCGAACGAGCGACGGCCCGGGGCCCGAGGTGATGTAGGCGATCCCGTCGGGGTGGGCGGCATGGGCAACGTCGCGGGAGATGTCGTTGGTGATGTCCATGACCGTCAACGTGGGAAGGACGGATGCGATCGAGTAGGGAACCTCGACGGTGGTCATGCGCTGGCGACCTCCCTGGGCAGACGGAAGTGGACATCCTCGCGGGCGACGGTGATCTCTTCAAGCGTGTCGTAGCCACGCTCGGCGAGGCGCGCGGCGACGAGCTCGACGAGCTCCTCGGGAGTCGAGGCGCCCGCGGTCAGGCCGATCGTCGAGTGGCCCGCGAGGAGCTCGTCCTCGAGCGGGCTCTCGCCGTCGACGAGCGCAGCCTCGGCCCCGGCCGACCGGGCGACCTCGACGAGGCGCTGCGCGTTCGAGCTCGTCTCGGAGCCGATCACGAGGATCAGCGTCGCGCCGCGGCCGTGCAGCTCCTTGACCGCGTCCTGACGGTTCTGCGTCGCGTAGCAGATGTCGTCGGCGGCGGGGCGGCGCAGCGTGCCGACGTGTTCCTCGAGCGCGTCGACGATCGGAGCGACGTCGTCGAGCGAGAGCGTCGTCTGGGTGACGACCGCGATGGGCTTTCCCTGCGTCTCGAGCCTGCGCGCCTCCTCGGGCGACTCGATCACCACGGTCGACTCGGGCCGCTCGCCCCGCGTCCCGATCACCTCGACATGGTCGGCGTGACCGACGAGCGCGACCAGATGGCCGCTGTCGGCGTAGCGGCGCGCCTCGGCGTGCACCTTCGAGACGAGTGGGCAGACCGCGTCGACGACCTTCAGGCCGCGCTCGGCGCACCGCTGCCGGACCGAGGGCGCGACCCCGTGCGCAGAGAGCACGCAGATCTCGCCGGGCGGAATCTCGTCCTCGGACTCGACGAAGACCGCGCCGAGGCTCTCGAGCCGGCGGACGACGTGCTCGTTGTGGACGATCTGATGGCGGACGTAGACCGGCGGCCCGTGCTGCTCGAGGAGGCGCTCGACGATCTCGATCGCTCGGTCGACGCCCGCGCAGAACGAGCGCGGAGCGGCGAGGAGGACGCGGCCGCGGCCGCTCATAGCGGAACCTCCTGGCGGTCAGCGTGTCGACCGGTCAGTTCGGACGGCCGCACGCGAAGCAGGCGGCCGCGCCGGCTAAGCCGGCACGGCCTCGGTGCGGCATCGCAAGCGATGCCGCAGGCCCGTACGGCCTGAGTGAGACGCGAGCGTCGTCTCATGCGACGCTCCCGAGCGCACGGAGCGCGCGGCGGGCGTCGCGCGCAGCGCGCGCCGTCTCGCGGGGAGCGCGCACGAAGGCCCGCACGAGCCCGCCCACGTCGGTCTCTCCCGAGGGCTTGGCCGCCTCCGCGAGCCCGCCGAGCCGGTGCGCCGGCGTGTCCGAGATCGCGCGGATGCAGCCGGCAAGCCGTCCGCTGCGCGCGAGCGGTCCGGACTCGAGGTCGACGGCGTCCGCGCCCGTCTCGGCGTGGAGCCGCTGCCGCTCGGCCGGGTCGTCGACGATACGCGAGGCGCCGAGGATCGTGCCGGTCCGTGCACCTGCGACGCCGAGCGGGCCGCCCTCCCAGAGCGTCGCGCCCGTCTCGTCGACGACGCGGGTCGCGTCGATCAGCGTGCCCGCAGGCAGGTCGTCGCGCAGACCTCCCGCGATCCCGAACGAGACCAGCCGTCCCTCGGGCAGCCCGCTCGCCGCGCCCAGGCCGATGCGCGCCGTCTGGCCGAGCCGCCGCGCGACCCGTTCCTCGACCGTCATCGCGCAGGCGAAGGTGAGGTCCTGAAGCGGCGAAGCCGGCACGGCCTCCGCCCGGCGTCGCAGGCGATGCCTCAGCCTGTCAGCGTCCAAGCCATGCTCCTCGCACTCTCCTTCAGGCTCTTCGTCGCCTCGAACGCAGCCGACGGCTCGAAGCCGGAGTGGATTCCGCAGTGCTCGCAGCGCGGGTCGTTGCCCGGCCCGTAGCTTTCCCAGTCCATCCCTTCGAGGAGGGCGTCATACGTCGGGAAGATGCCGTCGGTGAGCAGGTAGCACGGCCCTTTCCAGCCGTACGGATTCCGGGTGATCGAGCCCCACGGCGCACAGGCGAGCTGGCGCTCGCCGGTCAGGAACTCCTGGTAGATCGGCGTCGCAAGCCAGCGGTAGCCGTGCTCGCGCGCCGCGTCGCGGATGAAGCGGAACTTCTCCTCGTGCTCCGTGCGCGTCATGGTCAGCGCGGGGTCGATCTGCGAGTACTGATAGCCGGGGGCGATCAGCATGCCGTCGATGCCGATCTCGTCAGTGAGATAGCCCATCATCTCGATCACGTCGTCGACCGCTGTCTCCTTGAAGACGGTCGTGTTCGTGTGGACACGGAAGCCCTTCGCGCGCGCGGACCTGATCGCGTCGACGGCGATGTCCCAGAGGCCGGGGTAGTCGCAGATGTAGTCGTGGATCTCGCGCATGCCGTCGAGATGGACGACGAAGGTCAAACGCTGGCTCGGCTCGAAGACGTCGAGGAACTGCTCGAGCCGGAGCGCGTTCGTGCAGAGCTCGATGTTCTTCTTCAGGTCGAGCATTCCGGCGACGACGTCCTCGATGCCCTTGTAGACGAGGGGCTCGCCGCCGCAGATCGAAACGACCGGAGCGGGACACTGGACGCCTGCGTCGATGCACTCCTCAACGCTCAGCCGGGCGCGGTTCGACTCGTACTCACGGATCTTTCCGCAACCGATGCACGCGATGTTGCATGCGAGCGTCGGCTCCAGCATCAGGACGAGCGGGTAGCGCCGGCCCTTGCGTTGCTGGCTCGCGACGTACTTGCCGATCTGGACCGTGGACTGGAGCGGGAACTTCATGCGGACAGCCTTTCTCGTTGACGGCCGAGGGCGAGCAGCGGGAAGTGCAAACGATAAAGGTGGTAGCGAATCATGAAGTCGAGGGGGAAGCCAGTGCCCGTGAACGCCTCCTCGTCCCAGTCGCCGTCGTCGCGCTGGGTGGCGCAGAGGAAGTCTGCCGCACGCCGGGCCGCCATGCGGCCGGCGTCGCCGGCGGCCACGTAGCCGAGCAGCGCCCAGGCGGTCTGCGAAGGGGTCGCGGCGCCGCGGCCGCGCCAGGCCGGGTCGGCGTACGAGAGGATGTCCTCACCGAAGCCGCCGTGCTCCTGCTGGACCGAGTCGAGCCACGCGACCGCACGGCGCATCGCCGGATGGTCGTGAGGCACGCCGCAGACCTCGAGCGCGGGGAGGGCTGCGCCGGTGCCATAGACGTGGTTGACGCCCCAACGGCCGAACCACGAGCCGTCGGACTCCTGCTCGGCAACCAGCCAGGCGAGGCCACGCTCGACCGCCTCGCCGTAGCCGGCCTCCGCGCCGAGCGCCTCGAGCACGTGCGCGGTCACGTCGGCGCTCGGCTCATCCGTCACCTTGCCGAAGTCGCAGAAGGGGATCTTGTAGAGCCACATCGCGTTCGAGTCGGCGTCGAAGGCGCCCCAGCCCCCGTTTCGGGACTGCATCCCGGCGACCCAGCCGAGCCCGCGGCGCACGGCATCGTCGCCGACGCCGAGCTTCCGCAGCGCGACGGCGATCACGGCGGTGTCGTCGATGTCGGGATAGAGGTCGTTCTCGTACTCGAACGCCCAGCCGCCGGGCTCGAGGTGGGGCCTGCGCAGAGCCCAGTCGCCCCTGACGCGGATCTCCTCGGCGAGCAGCCACTCGACCGCCTTCGCCATGCGCGGATCCTCTGCGGTCACGCCACAGGCCCCGAGCGCGAGCAGCGCGAGCGCCGTGTCCCAGACCGGCGACTGGCACGCCTCGGGTCGGAGACGGTCGCCGTCGTCGACCATGAAGCCCTGCCAGCCCTCGACCGCTTTGCGCAACGTCTCGTCCTCGAAGCCGTGGCCCTGCGCGGCGAGCGCGAGGATCGACCAGACCCACGGCGGCTGGATCCCTCCCCACGAGCCGTCGGCCTCCTGCCGCTCGCGGAGCCAACGAGTGGCGGTCTCGATCGCGCGGCGGCGCACCTTGCCCGGCCGCGGCGGCGGCTTCGATCGCCCCGGAACGGCGCCGATCTCGCGCAGGTCGATCGCGGCGGGCCGGACGGGGCGAAGCGCCTGGACGATCGAAAGCGCGACGAACGTCTGGCGGGCCCAGCAGGCGAAGTCGTAGATCGAGAACGGGCCCCCGGGCGGCAACAGGATCAGCTCGACCGGCACCGGCGGCATCCGCTGCCACGGCCACTGGCCGAGCAGGGCGAGGAAGCATTTGGTGAAGATGCGGCTGCGCGGGACGCCGCCCTCGCGCTGGATGTACGCCCGGGTCTGGGCCCCGGGGTCGACGCCGGCGAGCTTCAGGGCCACGTAGGCCTCGATCGTCGTCGAGAGGTCGGCCGGCCCGTCCCACCAGATGGCCCACGTGCCGTCGTCGCGGCGGCGCGCAAGCAGCTCGTTCGCGATCCGCCGATCGAGATCGGGGGTCCGCAGCCCGAGCGCGTGGTGCCAGAACAGGTGCTGGGCGGTCATCGTCACGTTCGACTCGAGCTCGGCGACCCAGAAGCCCTCGGGGCGCTGGAGCTCGAACATCCGATCGACCCCCCGCTCGAGGGCGGCGTCGAGGGCGGTCAGCTCGTCGATCACGGTCATGCGGCTACCTTAGTTTTCCGATCGGACAACACGAGTCGGGCGGCGGTGCGTCCGCTGCGGACGGCGCTCTCCATCGTCGCAGGCCAGCCGGTGTCAGTCCACGCCCCCGCCCGGACGACGTTTGGCCGGGACGTCTGCGGGCCGGGCCGCAGCGCCGCCTGCCCCGGTCTGAGGGCGACCGTGGCGCGGGGCTCGCGGCTGACCCGCGACCAGAGCAGCTCCGCGCCGCCGAGGCGCCCCGTCAGCTCGCCCGCCATGAGCTCGACGAGGGCGCGGCCGCGCACCTCGAGCAAGTCGGGAACGCCGCTCGAGACGACGGTCAGGTACTGGCCGCGCTCGGGACGGTGTCCCGTCAGCGCGCCGCGGTCGAAGGTCCAGTGGGCCGGACTCCCGAGCAGCGCAAGGAGCGGACGGTCGGTCAGCACCCGGTCGAAGAGCAGGTGGACGCTGACGATCGGCGAGTCCTCCAGCCGCGGCTCGGCCTCCTCCAGCAACCGCGCCGACTCGCCCGGGGGGACGGCGAGGACGACGGCGTCCGTGTCGAGCTCGTCGAGCGACTCCACCCGCGTGTTCGTGTGCACGGTCGCGCCCGCCGCCTCGAGCGCGCGACCGGCTGCGTCCCCGTGCATGGCGCCGAGCGGGCGCACGGGAAGGACGAGCTCGCTCGAGGCGCGGCCGGAGAGGAGCGCCGTCCGGACGGTGAAGACGCCGAGCGCCGCGCTCGCCTCGTCGCTCCGCAGGTTGAGCGCGGGCCGGACGAACACGTCCCAGAAGCGGTCGACCGCCTGCTGCGACTGGCCGAGCCGGCGCAGCAGATCGCCGAAGGTCTCGCCGTCCGATACGGCCGCACCGCGAAATCGCAGGAGCGCCCGCAGGATGCCGACGCGCTCGCGCGGCGCCAGATGCCCGTAGCGGAGGATCGACAGCGGATTGGCGGTGATCGTCGCGACGTTTCCGTCCTCTCCGACCACGGGCAGGCCGAGCCGGCGGCGGAGCACCGAGCTGCGCTCCCCGATGCGCTCGAGGAACGCGAGGTACTCGGTGAAGCAGCCGAGGGCGATGTGCTGGCCGTTGTCGGGCGGCGGATCGGGGTCGCCCGCGCGTTCGGGCAGCGTCTGAACCGCCCCGCCGAGGGTCGGGCGCGCCTCGAGCAGCGTCACCTCCTGGCCGGAGTCGGCGAGGTCGAGCGCCGCGGCGAGGCCGGCGAGCCCGCCGCCGACGACGGTGACCCTCACCGCCAGAGCCCTCGCGCGACGACCGCGAGCTTCGCGGGCACGGACAGCTGCGGGCACTCGCCGAAGACGTCGTAGCCGGCGGCCTCGATCCGGTCGAGCCTTGCGCGGTAGAGGCCCGCGAACGTGGAGACGCAGAGCGAGCTGCGCGCGTCGAGCGTGCCGAGCAGCTTCAGGCCGTCCGCGAGGTAGGCGCGCGCCCGCTCGCCCTGGAAGGCCATCAGCGCGCGCCACTCGGGCGTGACCCGGCCCGCGGCGATGTCGTCCTCGGTGACCCCGTACGCGGCGAGCTCGTCCTGCGGCAGGTAGACGCGGCCGAGCTCCCAGTCCTCGCGCACGTCGCGCATGATGTTGATCAGCTGCAGTGCGATCCCGAGCGTCTCGGCGTGCTCGGTGTCGTGGGAGCCGTAGACGGCGACGCAGGCGAGGCCGACCGCGCCGGCCACGTTGCGGCAATAGCCGAGCAGGTCGTCGAGGTCGGCGTAGCGGGTCTGCTCGAGGTCCTGCAGGCCGCCGTCGACGAGAGCCGCGAGCGCGGCCCGCGGGATCGGGTAGCAGGCGCGCGCGTCGGCGAGCGCAACCTGCATCGCATCGGCCGGGAGCGCGTCGAGCGAGGCGCGCAGCCGCTCGAGGCGCTCACGCTTCTCCGCCGCGGGAAGGTCGCCGTCGGCGACGTCGTCGACCTCCCGCGCGAACGCGTAGATCGCGGCGATCGCACGGCGCTTCGGCCGCGGCAGCAGCATGATCCCGTAGGCGAAGTTCTTGGCCCGGGCGCGTGTGAGCCGCTCGACCTCGGCATAGGCCTCGTCCACGCGCATCAGCGGACCAGCGTGAGGGCGGCTTCACGGGCAAGTCGGGCGCGCGACGGCTTCGGACGCCCGCTGAAGATGTCCCAGCCCGCGCTCTCGAGCGCCTCGAGCGCGGCGAGGCCGCCGCGCGCGAAGAGACCGACGCCGCGCCCCATCCTGCCGCCGAGCCGGACGCGCAGGAGCTCGCCGGCGCCGAGCAGTGCGCGGGCCCGCTCCGCCTCGAAGCGCAGCAGCGCCCGCAGCGGCTCGTTCGGCCGATCGAGCTCGGTGACGCCGAACCGCAGACGGTCTTCAGCCGGCATGTAGATCCGGCCGAGCGCGAGGTCGCGGGGGACGTCCTGGAGGAAGTTGACGAGCTGGAGGCCGGTGCAGACCGAGTCGCTGGCGGCGACGAGCTCCTCGTCGTCCGCGCGGCGGAGCACGCCGAGCACGAGCCGGCCGACCGGGTCGGCCGAGTGCACGCAGTACCACTTGAGGTCGTCCCAGGTCTCGTACTCGGCCACGCGCTGGTCGATCCGATTCGCCTCGATCAGGCGCAGGAACGGCTCGCGCGGGAGGTCGAACATACGGATCGTCGGCTGCAGCTCGACGAGCACCGGCCACATCGGCTCGCCCGTGTAGCACGCCTCGACCTCGCGCTCGAGCTCGTCGAGCGCGGCGAGCCGGTCGCCTTCGAGCTCGTCGCCGAGGATGTCGACGAGGCGGCAGTAGCCGTAGACGGCGCGGAGGTGCGGCCGCAGCGGGCGCGGGAACAGAAGCGACGCGACAGGGAAGTTCTCCCCCCTGGCACGCCGCGCGACGGTGGCGACGTCCACGCGCACAGCATGTCGTCCCGCGCGCCGCCTCGTCAAAGGGAGGGGCACAGGTTGCGCTGCGTCTGGTCCCGATGGTTCAATCCGGGGACGAGCCGGTGCCCAGTCCCTGCGTCCGGCGCATCGTCCACGTGCAAGGAGCCTTGATGCCGACGAGCGACGGCTCGACCCTGGAGGGAACCGAGGGGGCGCGCGAGCATCCGGTCGCGGGGATCGCCCGGAACGGCGGCTCGACCGTGGTCAGCCTCGCCGGCGAGCTCGACCTGTACAACGCGCACGTCGTGCGAGACGCCCTGCTCGAGTGCTGCGCCGAGGCGCCCGACCGGCTCGTCGTCGACCTGAGCGGCGTCAAGTTCATCGACTCGACCACGCTCGGCGTCCTCATCGAGGCGCGGACGCGGATGGCGAACCGGCGCGCGTTCCTGCTCGCCGCCCCGGGCCTGGAGACGCGCCGCGCGCTCGAGATCTCCGGGCTCGACCGCCACTTCTCGGTGCACGCGTCGCTCGACGACGCGCTCTCTTCGCCGATCTAGGAGCGCGGGTCTGTATTCGCGCGTGTCGACCGGCACTGCAGACCGACGCGCGGCAGGGCCGCGCGTCCTGACGGCGGCGCCGGCAAGCGGCGCCTAGGGTCCCAATCGGTAGCTGCGATACTCCCGCGGCCGTGTCGGACGAGCAGGAGATCCTCGACCCGGCGTCGCGCGCACGCTATGCGGACGCGATCGTCAAGGAAGGGGTCGCGCTCCGGCGCCGCGAGCTGCTCGTCGTCGTCGGTCAGCCTCAGCAACGGGAGCTGCTCGTCGCGCTCGCCGAAGCCGGCTACGGGGCGGGGGCACGCCACGTCGAGCTCGAGGTCGTGGACCCCCTCGTCGCGGCCGCGCGGATCCGCTACGGAACAAGCGCGGCGATCGGCGAGCGCGCGCCCTGGGAGCCGGCTCGCGCCCGCGCCTTGATGCGCCCCGACTCCGCCATCGTCCATCTCGCCGGCGAGGGCGAGCCGGGCGCCTTCGATGGCCTCTCGCCCAAGCGGCAGGCCGAGGACCAGGCGCGCGCGCGCAAGGCGCTGAGCTGGTTCGTCAAGGCGACGATGGACGGCCGCGTCCGCTGGTGCGGCGCGGGCTGGCCGACCGACGCCTGGGCGACGAAGGTCTACCCCGAACTCGACGCGCTGGAGGCCAAGCGGCGCCTCGCCCGCGACCTGCTCTGGTTCTGCCGCCTCGGCGACGAGGACGGCGAGGGCACGAGCGGCTGGAAGAGCCACGCGCGGACGCTCGAGGCCCGCGCGAAGAAGCTGACCCGCCTGAAGCTCGAGGCACTGGAGCTTCGGGGGCCGGGCACCGAGCTCCGGTTCGCCTTTCCTTCGGGGACGCGCTGGCTCGGCGGCCGCGAGCGGACGGCGTCGGGGCACCTGACCGCGCCCAACATGCCGACGGAGGAGTGCTTCACGGCTCCCGTGCCCGCGGCGACGGAAGGGACGTTCCGCTGCTCCCTGCCGCTCGTCTTCCGGGGCACGCCGATCGAGGGGCTGGCCGGGGAGTTCCACCGGGGCCGTCTCGTCCGCCTGGAGGCCGCCCGCGACGAGGATCGCGACTACCTGGCCGCGTTCGTCGACAACGACCGGAACGGCCGCCGGGTCGGCGAGGTCGCGCTCGTCGACCGCTCGTCCCGCATCGGCCGCGCAGGGCGGACGTACTTCAACACGCTCCTCGACGAGAACGCCGCTGCGCACTTCGCCTTCGGCGGCGGCTACCCGGCCTCGCGCGAGCCCGGCGCGCAGGCCGTCAACCGGGCAGCGCTCCACATCGACGTGATGATCGGGACCGACGACTTCGAGGCGACCGGCCTCGCCGCCCGCGGCCGGCGGGTCCCGCTGATCGCGGGCGGCGAGTGGCAGCTCTGAACGCCGGCAGTGTTGTGACAGAGGGCCCCGAGGCGTACGCTCGCTCCACTGAAATTCGCGGGTCAGGGGAGGAGCGAATGGCGCTGCAAATCGGAGACACGGCACCGGATTTCGAGGCGGAGACAACGGAAGGGCGGATCGGCTTCCACAACTGGATCGGCGAGTCGTGGGCGGTGTTGTTCTCGCACCCGAAGGACTTCACGCCCGTATGCACGACCGAGCTCGGATACATGGCGAAGATCAAGCCCGAGTTCGACAAGCGGAATGTCAAGATCATCGGGCTCTCCGTCGACCCGACGGACAAGCACGCGCAGTGGGCGAACGACATCGAGGAGACGCAGGGAGCGGCGCCGAACTATCCGATCATCAGCGATGCCGACTTCAACGTCTCGAAGCTGTACGGGATGCTGCCGGCGAGCACCTCGGGCGACCCGGCGGAGCGCACGCCGGCCGACAACCAGACGGTGCGCAACGTGTTCGTCGTCGGCCCGGATAAGAAGGTGAAGCTGATCCTCGTCTATCCGATGACGACGGGCCGCAACTTCGACGAGGTGTTGCGGGTGATCGACTCGCTGCAGCTGACGGCGAAGCACCGAGTCGCGACGCCGGTGAACTGGCAGCAGGGCGAGGACGTGATCATCGCCGGCTCGGTCTCGAACGACGAGGCGAAGGAGATCTTCGGAGACTGGAAGGAGCCGCGACCGTACATCCGGATCGTGCCGCAGCCGCGCTGACGCTCACACGAGAGACGGACCGGGATCCGCCCGAGTGGCAGGCGCGGCAGCGCCGCCGCTCGGGCTGTCCCGGCCATCGGATCCACTAGGAGCGTGGGTCGCTATTCGGGCGTGTCGACCGGTCGTTGCAGACGGGCCGCTGTGGCCTCCTTGTAGAGGTCGAGCAGGCCGGACCAGCCGCCCGGCCCCGAGACCGCGTCGCGGATCGTCACCGCGCCCGCGCCGTGGCGCTCGATGCCTCGGTGCTCGAGCTCGACCCGGGTCGTCGCGTCGCCCTCGGGGATGAAGCGGATCTCGACCTCGCTTGCGTGCGCCGGATCCGGGTCGAAGCCCCATTCCGCGTCGAGGTGCCACGCGAACACGACCCGCGTCGGCGGCTCCCACGCGAGGACGCGGCCCCAGTCGCACTCGGATCCGTCCGCCGCGCGCTCGAACCAGCGCCCGCCGGCGCGCGGCTCGACCACCGCCGTCTCCGCCGCCTGCTCGCCGATGTGGTGGGTCTCGAGCGGCCACCACGACCCCATCTCGGCCGTGAACACGTCGAACGCACGCTCGACGGGGACGTCGACCGTGACGGCCTGCCGAACGGCCTCCAGCGCAGTCGTGCTCATGATCCCTTCCTTCCCGCTTCCGCCTCGGCCGCCGCCTTGAACGAGGCGAGCGCGTCGGTCCAGAAGCTGTCGATGTAGTCACGCAGCGCAGCGAGCCCGACCGGGTCGACGCTGTAGAGACGGCGGGTGCCCTGCGGCCGCTCGGTCACGAGACCGGCGCTCTTCAGCACCCGCAGGTGCTGGGAGACCGCGGGCCGGCTCACCGGGAGCTGCGCGGCGATCTCGCCGACCGCCCGCGGCCCGCCGCGCAGGTGCTCGAAGACCGCGCGCCGCGTCGGGTCGCCGAGAGCCTGGATCGCTGCTGCGTTAGCTTCCACTTACCGTAAGTTTTAACTTACCTTGGACGTTCTGTCAAGAAAACCCGGTAGTTCTGCGGAGGCAACCGGCGCGCTCCGGCCTCTAGCGTGCGTCCATGGGTCAGTCCGATCCCTGGCCGGGACTCTAGCTGCGGCATCTCGTCGCGTTCCGGGCGGTGGCGCGCGAGCGCTCCTTCCGGGCGGCGGCCGCGAGCCTCGGCTTCACCCAGGCCGCGGTCAGCCAGCAGCTCGCGCTGCTCGAGCGGCGGCTCGGCCGGCGGCTCGTGGAGCGCCGCAGCGGTCACCGGGGCGTCGAGCTGACGGAGGCGGGCGCCCTCCTCCTCCGCCATGCCGACGAGATCCTCCGGCGCGTCGCCGTCGCACGCTCCGACCTGGAGACCCTCGAGGCCGGCGCGGGCGCCGTGCTTCGCGTCGGCACCTTCCACACGCTGAGCGCACGGCTACTGCCCTCGATCGTCGCCTCGTTCGCGCACGACCGGCCCCAGACGGTGCTCGAGCTGGTCGAGGAGCGCGGCGCCGACCGCCTGCTCGAG
>WNGD01002702.1_pt1 | contig 18360 bp, 14 predicted proteins | sample 5400671 | NCBI WGS metagenome assembly WNGD01 (sample SAMN13153369, study PRJNA577476) | soil metagenome | isolation source: 40 cm soil or saprolite under grassland replicate 2 | place: USA:California | collected 2016-06-15
GCGAGATAGCCGAACAGCTTCTCCGGCACGACCGCGCGGGTCGCCGGGACGACCTGGTGCGGCGCGATCGCCACGTCGGCGGCGGCCAGGTAGTCGGGCAGCAGCCCGTAGGGGCGCGGGCCGATGACGTGGAGGTTGCGGACGCCGGAGACCAGCGGCGCCAGGAACTCGGCGGCGGGTCCGACGAACACGAAGCTGGCGTCGCCGAGCCGCTCGGCGGTGCCGCGGATCAGCCCGACGTTGAGGTGCGCGCGCATCGAACCGGCGTAGATCACCAGCGGGCGCGGCAGGTCGGCCAGCTCCCGCGAGGCCCGGCCAGCCGCGAGCCCCGGGTCGGCGCCGACCGGCTGGCGCACCGTGCGGGGGTTGAGCTGCCTGAATTCCTCGACCAGCTCGCTGGTCCCGGCCCAGACCAGGTCCGCGTCGGGGATCTCGACCTTGTAGATGTCGTTGAGGGCGTGGCGCTCGTCGGCGTCGGGTGGGTAGGCGGCCCTGGCGTCGCGGCGCACCACCGCCACCCGGGTGACGCCCCGGCCGCCGAGCCGGCGGGCGATGTCCGAGGCGAACGGGTGGGCCAGCGAGTGCAGCAGCACCAGCGGCCGGGCGAAGGCCTGCTCGCGTTCCAGCCGCTCGATGGTGCCGTCGAGGGCCGCCTCCTGGCGGTCGGCCCGGGCGGTCGGCGCGAACAGCAGCACGCCGTCGTCCTCGACGCCGTCGAGGCGGCGGAGCTGCCCCTCCATGTCCTGCTCCCAGCGCGGGTCGCGGAAGCGGCTGCGCAGCTCGCTCGGGTCGAGTGGAGGCTGCACGTGGAAGACCCGGCCGATCCGCGGGTGGCGCGCCAAGGCCCGGCTGAGCAGCTCGTCACCGCGGCCGTACAAGCCCCAGTCATCAAACGCCCAGGTCTTCAGCACGTTATAGGTCGGCTGCGCGCGCCGCTCCTCGGTCACTCAGGCCCTCCGCTCCGTCCCAGCTCGGCTCAAGGCAAGGGTAGGCTGCCTATTATGACCACCGCTCCAGTACCACGGCGCGACGTCCCGCCAACGCCGCCGCTTCCCCGCTACGGGGAGACGTCGCTCGCCGACCTGGCCAGCTCGCTGCTGAGCGCGCTGGACGTGCCCGGGTTCGCCAACCCGCTCGGGATCGAGCCGGTCCGGCGGGTCTGCCTGTTGGTGGTCGACGGGCTCGGCTGGGAGGCCCTGCGGGCCCGCCGGGCGGCGGCGCCGCTGCTGTACCAGGCGTCCGAGCGCGGCGTGGCGCTGACGGCCGGGTTCCCCTCGACCACCGCGGCCAGCCTGGCCTCGATCGGCACCGCCCGGCCGCCGTCCGAGCATGGCCTGGTCGGCTACACCATCGCCCTTCCCGGCCTGGACCGGCCGCTCAACTGCCTGCGCTGGGCGGCGTACGGAGCGGGCGGCTACAAGGACCTGCGCGGCCGCTTCGTGCCGGAACAGCTGCAGCCGGAGCCGACCGCCTTCGAGCGGGCGGCCGCCGACGGCGTCGAGGTCACCCTGATCGGCAAGCGCGACTACGCCAACTCCGGGTTCACCAGGGCGGCGCTGCGCGGCGGGCGCTACGTCGGCACCCACTCGATCGGCGACGACGCCGCCAGCGCCCTGCGAGCGGTCGGCGCCGGGCGGCGCACGCTCGTCTACGCCTACCAGCCGGACCTGGACCGCACCGGGCACGTCCGCGGCGTCGGCAGCGAGGCGTGGCGGCTGCAGCTCGCCCACGTCGACCTGCTCGCCCGGCAGATCGCCGAGCGCCTGCCCGGCGACGCGGCGCTGGTGGTGACCGGCGACCACGGCATGGTCGATCTGCGACCCGACCAGCGGATCGACGTCGCCGACGAGCCGGGGCTGACCGAGGGGGTGCGGCTGCTCGCCGGCGAGGCGCGCGCCCGGCACGTGCACGCCAGGAAGGGCGCGGACCGGGACGTGCTCGACGCCTGGCGGGCGCTGCTCGGCCACGCCATGTGGGTGATGCCGGGCGAGGAGGCGATCGAGGCCGGCTGGTTCGGCCCCAACTTCCCCGACCGGCTGCGGCCCCGGGTCGGCGACGTGGTCGCGGCCGCCTTCGGCCCGGTCGGGGTGGTGCAGCGCGCCGTCGATCCCACCCAGGCGATCCTCACCGGCCATCACGGCTCCCTGACCAGCGCGGAGCAGTTGGTGCCATTCCTGGATATCCGCCCGTAGGTGACTTGGGGAAGATACGTCGCCGGGTGCTCGGGTCGGGTGGCGGGATGCGGCGCGCCTGCTTAGGTTGTCGGGGGGGCATGGCAGCATCAGCGGGTCGCTCGCTGTCACGTTCTTTCGGTGGGATCCGTCATAGCAGTGACCAGGTTACCGATGCGCTTCATGATTGGTAGCTGAGTATTGACAATTGGTAAGTGATGGTTTGAAGATTGGCAGGCGTTGGCCGTGATGCTGCCGGTCTGGTCGAGCCTGATGTTGGAGGTCTGATGAGTCAAACGCGCAAGTTCGCCGGCATTCCCTGCGGGCGCTGGTCCAAGTGGGCGATCCTCGGCTTCTGGATCGTGGTGGTCGCGGTCGCGGGACCGCTGTCCGGCAAGCTGAACAACGCGCAGAAAAACGACGCGTCCCAGTGGTTGCCGAAGAACGCCGAGTCCACCAAGGTCATCAACCTGACCAAGCCATTCACATCCACCGACATCGTCCCGGCGGTGGTCGTCTACGAGCGTTCCGGCACGGTCACCCCGGCCGACCAGGCCAAGGCCGCCGCCGACGTCAAGCGGTTCGCCGCCGTCAGCCACGTCAGCGGCCGGGTCGTCGGCCCGATCCCGTCCAAGGACGGCCACGCCATCGAGGTGTTCGTCCCGATCAAGATGGGCGCCAACGGCTGGAACGACCTCGCCCCGGTGGTCAAGGACATCCGGTCGATCGCCCATGACAGCGGCGGAGCGGTCTACGTGACCGGCCCCGCCGGCTACGGCGCCGACTTCATCAAGGCGTTCACCGGGTTTGACTCGACGTTGCTGTACATCACCGCGGCGATCGTCATCGTCATCCTGCTGTTCACCTACCGCAGCCCGGTGCTGTGGATCCTGCCGCTGATCACTGTGTTCGTCGCGCTCACCGCCGCCCAGGCTGCGATCTACCTGCTGGCCCGCCATGGCGGCCTGACCATCAACGGCCAGAGCGCCTTCATCCTGACGGTGCTGGTGTTCGGCGCGGGCACCGACTACGCCTTGCTGCTGATCGCCCGCTACCGGGAGGAGTTGCGCCGCCACGCCGACCGGCATGAGGCCATGGCGGTGGCGCTCCACCGCGCCGGGCCGGCGATCCTGGCCTCTGGCTCGACGGTGATCTTGAGCCTGCTGTGCCTGCTGATCGCCGAGCTGCAGTCGACCAAGAGCCTCGGCCCGGTGATGGCGATCGGCATCGGGGTCGGCCTGCTCGCCATGCTCACCCTGCTGCCGGCGCTGCTGGTGATCTTCGGCCGCTGGATGTTCTGGCCGGTGCGGCCGGCGCTCGGCTCGGCCGAGCCGACCGAGCACGGCCTGTGGGCGCGGATCGGCGCCCGGCTGGCACGGCGGCCCCGCACCGTCTGGCTGGTGGGCGCGGTGGCGCTGGGTGCGCTGGCGCTGGGCACCACCGGCCTCAAGGCCAGCGGGATCCAGAACAAGGACTCCTTCCGCACCACCCAGGAGTCGGTGACGGGCGAGCGGGCGCTTGACCGCCACTTCCCCGCCGGCGCCGGCAACCCCGTCCAGGTCGTCGGCAACGCCGGCGCCGCCGAGCAGCTGCGCGCAGCCGTCCAGAACGTGGCGGGCGTCAGCGACGTCACCCAGCCGCGCACCGCGGGCGGCCTGGCCTACATCGAGGGGACCCTCGCCAGCGCCCCAGACTCGCAGGCCTCCTACGGCACCGTCGACCAGCTCCGCACCGCCGTCCACGCCATCCCAGGCGCCTCAGGCAAGGTCGGCGGCAACAGCGCCGTCAACCTCGACATCCAGCGCGCCTCCCACCACGACCGCAACCTGGTCGTGCCGCTGGTGCTGGTGGTGGTGCTGGTGGTCCTTGGGCTGGTGCTGCGCGCGCTGGTCGCACCGCTGCTGCTGGTCGCCACCGTGGTGCTGTCGTATGGCGCGGCGCTCGGGGTCAGCGCGCTGGTCTTCAACCACCTGTTCCACTTCGCCGGCGCCGACACGTCATTCCCGCTGTGGACGTTCGTGTTCCTGGTGGCGCTCGGCGTGGACTACAACATCTTCCTGATGACCCGGGTCCACGAGGAGTCCCGCCAGCACGGCACCCGCCGGGGCGCGCTGATCGGCCTGGCCGCCACCGGCGGGGTGATCACCTCGGCGGGCCTGGTCCTGGCCGGCACCTTCACCGCGCTTGGCTCGCTGCCGTTCGTGTTCATCACCGAGCTGGGCTTCGCGGTGGCGTTCGGCGTGCTGCTGGACACCTTCATCGTCCGCTCGGTGCTGGTCACCGCCCTCAACCTCGACGTCGGCCGCTGGATCTGGTGGCCCAGCCGCCTGGCCCGCAAGCCCGACGTCGAGCTCGACGAACTCGGCGCCGAGGCGGCAACCGCCACCCGCTGAGCAACAGCAGGAGCAGCGACAGGAGGCACCCCGCGCCGCTGGTTGGCGTGCCGCGGGGTGCCTCGTCGCGGTAGTTCTCGTCCTCCTGCCAATCTGGGATGCCGTTGTCGTCCCTGTCCGCCCCTTGCCACACGCTTCCTGTTCCCTCCCGATCGCCGGTGATTGTTCATAACTGTGCCGGAACTGCGCGCAAGCGGCAGCCTGCCTTGGCTCCCGGGCGCGAGCGGTACCATGACCGCACGATGACCCAGACACCCGATCACACCCCTGAGACTCCCCGCGTGCCGTCGATCTCGCTGCCGCGGAGCGCCGACGGCGCCAACCCCCGCCCCACGCCCGCGGAGGCTGAGGCGTCCGAGCAGGGCGAGGCGGTGATCAGCCCGGCGAAGGTGCTGCGGATCGGCTCGATGGTCCGCCAGCTGCTGGAAGAGGTCCGCAGCGCGCCGCTCGACGAGGCCGGCCGGACCCGCATGCGGGAGATCTACGACATCTCCGTCCGCGAGCTGGCCAGCGGCCTTTCGCCAGATCTCGCCGCTGAGCTGAACCGCGTGGCGTTGCCGCTGGAGGGAACCGCCCCGAGCGAGGCCGAGCTGCGCGTCGCCCAGGCGCAGCTGGTCGGCTGGCTGGAGGGCCTGTTCCACGGCATCCAGGCGGCCCTGTTCGCGCAGCAGGCGGCCGCCCGCGACCAGCTCGCCGAGATGCGCGGCCGCGGCCTCCCCGGCCCCAGTCCCGGGCCCAACCGCGACCAGGATCGTTCTCCCGGCGAGGGCCTCTACCTCTGACCCGCCGCTAACCCGCCGCGCGAGGGGAGGTGCAGCCGATGACCAATGACGGGACCCTTGGCGACCCTCGTCCAGACGCGGGGACGGGCAGGCTGCCGTATGGGCCGCTGGTCCCCCGGACGGTGGTCTCGGAGGCACTGGTGACCCCAGCGGAGCGCGGCGACCTCTTCGGGGGCGACGCCTCCAGCGACGACGCGCCCGTGCCGGTCGTCATCGAGGTCAACCTGCAGCACCGCGACGGCCTGCAACGCGCCGAAGCGGAACTCCGCCAGCTGCTCAGCGACGTGCTCCACGACGACGACCCCTGGCAGGTCGCCAAGACCTACTTCAAGAGCCGGATCACGATGCGGCAGGTCCGCGACCTCGTCGCCGAGGACCGCCGCCGGCACCCCGAGTACCAGGACCGGGCCATCTACCGCGTCTGGCCGGACTTCCCGGTCAGGCCGCTGATCGACCACTCGGTCACCACCGTCAAGGCCGACGCCGCCCATAACGCCTACAGCGCCATGGGCGCCGGGATCACCTGGGCGGTGGTCGACTCCGGCATCGACGCCACCCACCCCCACTTCACGCGCTACGCCAACCTGGAGCACGAGGAGGTGGCCGGCCTCCACCGCGACTTCACCGACAAGAAGGAGCCACGCGACTCCGCCCTCGTCGACGAGCTCGGTCACGGTACCCACGTCGCCGGCATCATCGCCGGCGGGCTGCCGCTGGACTGGCCGCGAGAGCGGCTGCTGGTGCTCCGCAACGAGCGGGACGAGAACGACCAGCCGGTGATGCGGACCCGCCACCCCCAGCGGCCCGACCTGCTCGCCGGGGTCGCGCCGCAGTGTCGCCTGGTGAGCCTCAAGGCGCTCTCCGCCGACGCGGTCGGGGACTCCACCGGCGTCATGCGCGCGCTGGAGTACGTCCGCGAGATCAACGGCGAAGGCAAGCTGATGCGCATCCACGGGGTCAACCTCTCGGTCGGCTACGAGTTCAAGGCGCGCTGGTTCGCCTGCGGCCAGAGCCCCCTGTGCGTGGAGGTCAACCGGCTGGTCCGCTCCGGGGTGGTGGTGGTGATCGCGGCCGGCAACACCGGCTACGGCCTCAGCCGGGCGGATTCGGGCTTCACCCCGAGCGGTCTCGGGGTGACCATCAACGACCCGGGCAACGCCGAGCAGGGCATCACCGTCGGCGCGACCCATCGGGACATGCCCCACACCTACGGCGTCTCCTACTTCTCCTCCAAGGGCCCGACCGGCGACGGCCGCATGAAACCCGACCTGGTGGCGCCCGGCGAGAACATCACCTCCTGCGCGGCTGGCCGCAAACGCAGCCAGATGGCCACCGGATCCGCCGCCCCGCTGGCACCGCTGGAGGAGCTGGCAACCTACATCGACGACAGCGGCACCAGCATGGCGGCACCGCACGTCTCCGGCGTGATCGCGGCGTTCCTGTCCATCCGCCAGGAGTTCACCGGCCAGCCCGAGCGGGTCAAGCAGATCTTCCTCGACACCGCCACCTCGCTCGGCCGTACCGAGCAGTTCCAGGGGCGGGGGCTGGTCGACCTGATGCGCGCCATCCAGTCCGTCTGACTGACACGAGCGCGAGCACGAGACCGAGCGCGATCGAAGGGAAGGAGGGGCATGGCCGACGAGCTCGCCGGCTTCCCATGGTGGGAGGTCGCCTTCGACCAGGCGGGCAACCGCACCGACCCCGTTGCCGACCCGGCCGCGATCGGCGGCCTCGCCACCGGGCTGGACCTCACCGGCGTCACCGACCTGCTGGTGATGTGCCACGGCTGGAAGAATGACCGGACCAGCGGCCGGGCGGCGTACGAGCAGTTCTTCACCCAGCTCCGCGGCGTCCTGGACGACCATCCGCCCCGGTCCGGCGTCTCCCTCGGCGCGATGGGGATCTACTGGCCCTCCCTGCTCTGGGCCGACGACCGAGCCGCCGCCGGGACAGGCCCCGCCGCCGGCGCAGGCACCAAAACCGAAGGCGACCTGGTCGCCGAGCTGAAGCAGGTCTACCCCGCCGAGCGCCAGCAGGCCGCCCTGGACGAGCTTGGCAGCCTGCTCGACCGCCAGCCCGACGAGCAATCGGCGCTCGATCGCTTCCAGGTCCTGCTGCGCGAGCTGGTCCCCACCCCCGCCGGAGGCAACGGCGCCAGCAGCGGCCTCGGCGAGCCCGGCGACGAGGCCCTGAACCTGCTGGTGGACGGCAAGCCCGAGGAGGTCTTCGGGGTCCTGTCGGCAGACTCCGAGATCCGCGCGCCGCAGGGCGCGGTGGACCTCGGCTCGCCGTTCCGCGCGCTGTGGGCGGGCGCGAAGGAAGCGCTCCGGCAGGCGACCTACTGGGAGATGAAGAACCGGGCTGGGACCGTCGGCCAGCGCGGCATCGGGCCGCTGGTCAGAGCGCTCCATGGCGCCCTCCCGGAGCTGCGCGTCCACCTGTGCGGCCACAGCTTCGGCGCGCGCGCCGTCTCGTTCGCCCTTGCCGGCCTGCCGGCGCCGGGCACTGACGGCGCCACGCCCTCCCCGGTGAAGTCGCTGACGCTCATCCAGGGCGCCTTCTCCCACTACACCTTCGCCACCTCGCTGCCGTTCGACCGCTCGCGGGGCGGCGCGCTGGCCGGCATGGCCGCGCGGGTGGACGGGCCGCTGCTGGTCACCCACTCCCTCGCCGACCTGGCCGTCGGGCGCATGTACCCGCTCGCCTCGCTGGTTGCCCGCCAGGACGCGGCGGCCGTGGACGACCTCGCCGAGCGCTGGTGGGCGATGGGCCACCGCGGCGCCCACGGCGTCCCCGCCGCCGAGGCGACCCTCGGCGCGGCCGGCACCGCCTACGCCTTCACCCCTGGCGGCTTCCTCAACCTCGACGCCAACGGCGTCATCCGCGCCGGCGGGCCGCCGTCGGGGGCGCACGGCGACATCTTCCACCCGCAGGTCGCCTGGGCCCTGCTCGCCGGCGCCGCGACGGTCGAGGCAGAACCCGAACCCGAAGCCGAAGGGGACCTGGTGGGGACCTGACGCCAGGCGCTCGGGCTCCGGGCCGTGCTCCCGGTCCTGGTAGCCTCTCGCCCGTGACCAACCAGGACTTGAACCAGAACCAGAACCAGGGCCAGAACCCGGAGGAGGCGCCGCTGCAGCGCCCGGCGCAGCTCGCCCTGCTGGTGGAGGGCGGCGACCGCAAGGGCCTGCTGCACGACATGACCGCCGCGATCCAGCGGCACGACGGCTACATCCTCTCGGTGGAGATCGTCGAGCAGGGCGCCCGCAGCTCCGTCTACTGGGAGCTCGACGGCGTCGCCGACCCCGAGAGCCTGGAACGGGCGTTCCTGGAGATCGACGTGGTCGAATCCGTCCGGCGGCTGCCGACCATGTTCCAGGTCTACGGCAAGCGGATCATCGTGGTCGGCGCCGGCGCCCAGGTCGGCCAGGTCGCCATCGGCGCCATCGGCGAGGCCGACCGCCACAACATCCGCGGCGAGAAGATCAGCGTCGACACCATCCCGATCGTGGGCGAGGAGAGCCTGGCCAACGCGGCACGGGCGGTGGCCCGGCTCCCCCGCGCGGTCGCGCTGGTGCTCGCCGGGTCGCTGATGGGCGGCGAGGTGACCAGGGCCGTCGACGAGGTCCGCGCCCGCGGCATCCTGGTGGTGTCGCTCAACATGGCCGGCTCGGTCCCCGCCCACGCCGACCTGGTGGTCACCGACCCGGTCCAGGCCGGCGTGATGACGGTGATGGCGGTGGCCAGCACCGCCCGCTTCGACATCGCCAGAGTCCGCGGCCAGCGCTTCTGACCCGACCAGCGACGCGGCGCCTACGAGCCGCCGCTCTCCTTGGCGATGTCGCGCAGGATCTCCACCGTCCGGTCCGGCGCGGCGGCGCTGACGCAGATGCTGTTCATCACGTGGAGGTACTGCTCCACGTCGTCGCGCCGGTCCAGGTACCAGGCGTTGGTCAGGTGCTCCAGGTAGACGATGTCGGGCAGCTCGTCCTCGGAGAACCGCAGGATGCTGAACGCCCCCACCATCGCCGGGTGCGCCCCCACCGAGAAGGGCAGCACCTGCAGGATCACGTTCGGCAGCTCGGCGGCTTCGATCAGCCGCTCCAGCTGGGCCCGCATCACGTCGGCGCCGCCCACCGGCCGGCGCAGCGCCGCCTCGTCCACCACCGCCCACAGCCGCGGCCCGTCGGGCCGCACCAGCGCCTGGCGGCGCAGCCGCACGTCGACCCGGCGCTCGACCTCCTCGTCGACCTCGTCCAGGTGGCCGCCGCGGATCACCGCGCGCATGTAGTCCTCGGTCTGCAGCAAGCCAGGAACGAACTGGCCCTCGTAGGTCCGGATCAGCGTCGCGATCGACTCCAGATCCACGTAGGCCCGGAACCAGCCCGGCAGCAGGTCGCTGTAGGGCGACCACCACCCAGGCTGGTTCGCTTCATGCGCCAGGCTGACGAGCTGGGCCACCGCGGCCGTGTCGGTGACCCCGTACAGCGCCAGCAGGTCGATGATGTCGCGTTCCTTGAAGCCGACCTGGCCGTTTTCGAGGCGGTGGATCTTCCACTCCGACGCCCGGATGGCCTCGCCCGCCTGCTCGCGGCTGATCCCCTTGTCGGTGCGCAGCCGCCGCAGCCGGGCGCCGATCATCATGCGGCGCACGGTCGGGCCGCCGCCCGCCTCCCCACGCTCAGCCATGCGTACGCGCCTTCCTCGGCATCAACTGGGCCTGCCATCCGCAAATTCATCCGGCTCGCGATGATTCCCGCGATCCGGTCGGCCTGAGCGCCGCTCATACCATCCCACATGGGGCACCCACGCCGCCAGCAGAGGTCCTCAAGTGTAATTGTTTGCGCCGATACAGGTAGGGGACCCTAAACGCTGAAACTGCGGGAGGTGCGCGGTCATGAATCCAGCCACCAAGGCCACAGCCACGGCCAAGTCGGCTGCCCGCCGCGTGGACACCTTCCAGGAGCGCCGCCCCTGGCTCGCCTTCCCCTACGGCGTCCTCCGCAAGTTCGGAGAGGACCAAGCGGGCAACCTGGCGGCCCTGATCGCCTACTACGGCTTCTTCTCGATCTTCCCGCTGCTGCTCGTCCTGGTGACCGTCCTCGGCATGGTCCTGCGCGGCCATCCCGCCATGCAGCAGCGCGTGCTCGGCTCCGCGCTGGCCCAGTTCCCGGTGCTCGGCAACCAGATCCAGCACAACATCGGGTCCCTGCGCGGCGGCGGCCTGGCACTGATCATCGGCATCCTGCTGACGCTGTGGTCGGGCCTCGGCGTGGTCAAGGCGACCGAGACGGCCATGAACAGCATCTGGAACGTGCCGTTCCGGCAACGCCCCAACTTCCTGTTCTCGACCCTGCGCGCGCTGCTGATGCTGGCCGTGCTCGGCGCCATCACCCTCGCCGCCGCGATCGTCGGCGGGTTCGGCGCCGGCGGCGGCTCCTGGCTGAAGATGGTCGCCGGGATCGTGCTCTCGCTGGCGCTCAACTTCGCGCTCTTCCTGCTCGCCTTCCGGATCCTGACCGCCGCCCCGATCGACTGGGACGACCTGTGGATCGGCGCCGCGCTGGGCGCGGTGGCCTGGACCCTCCTGCAGGCGCTCGGCGGCTACTACGTGAGCCACCAGCTCCGCAGCGCCAGCGAAGTCTACGGCACCTTCGCCGTGGTGATCGGGCTGCTCGCCTGGATCTACCTCGGCGCCCAGATCACCCTGCTCGGCGCCGAGATCAACGTGGTCCGCGCCCGCCACCTGTGGCCCCGCAGCCTCGTCCAGGAAGCGCCGGCCGAGCATCCAAGCGAGCGAAGCGATGCCGTCCATGGGAGGACGGCGGAGGCGGAGGCGAAGCCGCCGACCGACGCCGACCAGCGCGCCCTCGGCCACTACGCCGAGCAGGAGGAACGCCGCCACGACGAAGACGTCCACGTCGCCTTCAACCACCCGCCGGAGGCGAAGCCGGCGACGAGGGCGGGGCCAGGGACGGAGACGGAGGCGCCGGCAGGGCCTCGCCGGACAGAACCTGAGCGGCGACCTCGGTGACCGTACGGCGCGACGACCGCGCCGTCATCCGCAGGCGCTCGAACGCGGCCGCCTCGCCGACCCCCTCCCTGGCCATCACCATGCCCTTGGCCTGCTCGATCACGATCCGCCGGTCGAGCGCCACCTGCAGCTGCTCGGCGAGCTGGCTCTGCCTCTGGCTGGACACCCCTCGGACGCGCTCGCCCAGCGCAGCGCCCCGCCCTCGTCGACCAGCATCAGCCCGGCGCCGTCGCTGCCGAACAAGCCCCTGGCGACGCTGGTGACGTGCTGGATCGCCCGTGCCAGGTCGCGCTCGGCGTCAAGCGTGGTCAGCGCGCTGACGCTCCGCGCCAGCGCTGCCGGATCGATCGGCATGCGATCCTCTCTCGCATCACCAACGACCCGGGCAGGGTCCAGGCCCGGCGGAACCTGGCACCGGCGCCTCAGCGCGGGGCGGTGCCAGTCGGCGGCCGGAGTCGCCGCCATGCCAGCCAGGCAGGCAGCGCCCGGCACGTCACATTTCACGTACCAGGCGGTCAAATGGTTAGTTATAGAACTGCCCTGGCGGCTGGCCTCCGCCGCCAGGCGGACGGGATCACCGGATCGCGGTGACCACCCACTTGTGGAGCACCAGCGCGGGAACCCGAGCCAGCGTGATCACGTGCGCGACGTCGCGCTCGGCGAACAACGTCCGGCCACCCTCGGTCCGGACCAGCCAGGTCTCGTGGGTCGTCAGCCTCGCGGTCGAAAGGTTCGCGGCGACTGAAACCGAGTCGATACGGATCGTCGGCAGGAACACGTCCAGCTGGCTCGGCCCCGGCCAGCCCGCCGTCTGACGCTCGACCAGCGACCGGGCAGCACCCGTGTAGCGGCTCTCCAGGTGCTCTCTGAACGTCCGCGCCAGGTCGGCGTCGGCGCTGCGCCCGAACTTGTAGAACGGCAGCCGCGCCAGGTAGCTGGCATTGGCCACATACGCGGTGCAGACCTCGTACTGGTGCCGGTCGACGTGCAGGCAGACCTTCGCCGACGCCCGGGCGGCGTCAATCGCCGACGGGCCGCTCCCCCCAACCGTCGACGGCGGCGCCGAGGTGCCCTTGGGCGCGTTCGGTGCACCGCTCCGCTGCGCGCTCGCACACCCGGCTCCCGTCAGCGCCAGCCCCAACACGATCGCCATCAGGGGGATGGCTCCACGCCTCATCACTTCGCTCCTCCCGGCAGGGCTCGTCGTCCTGCCTCGTCACGAGGGTTCTTCCCTTCAACCGTAAGCCCTCCAGCGCCGCTCGCTACGGCGACGGTCGCAACTGGTTCGTCACATCGCGACAACATCGCCGCAACACAAGCTGGATACCGTCAAAGCAGGCTGCGGACCGGCCGCGGAGCACCGAGCGGAGCACCAACATGACCAGCATGCCCAGGCTTGAGGGGATGCACGCCGCCACCGCCACCACCATCGGGTGGATCGAGGCCGGCGACAGCGGTTCTCAATGCCTGTTCTGCGGCGAGCCAGCACGCCACTTCCAGCCGCTGGCCGCCACCAAAGGCCCCCTGGAGGCGCTCAAGCACCTCTGGTGGTGCCGCCCCTGCGAGACCACCTGGGTCGCCTGAAACCCACCCGTCCGCGCAGCTTGCTCGCTTGACTCCAGAACCCAGCGGAGTAGGTTGGCCCATTGGGATCTGCGTCGGGGGTGATGGCGATGCGCATTCGACGATCGGCCCGCCGCGCACGCGGCCCTCCCCCGACCCCCCACCGCAACGCCGCCCAGACCCCTCGTTCTTCCTCAGGAGGGAAGCCCCATGGCGGACAGCAACCGTGGCGTCGTCTACAGCGGCACCGGATCAGTCGCGGTCCAGGACCTCGACTTCCCTAAGCTCATCCTCGCCGAGCAGGACAACCGCCAGCTCAACCATGGCGCCATCCTGCGCGTCGTCGCCACCAACATCTGTGGGTCTGACCAGCACATGGTCCGAGGCCGTACCACCGCCCCGGTGGGCCAGACCCTCGGCCACGAGATCACCGGCGAGGTGATCGAGACCGGCCGCGACGTCGAATTCATCAAGGAGGGCGACCTGGTCAGCGTCCCCTTCAACATCGCCTGCGGCCGCTGCCGCAACTGCAAGGAACGCAACACCGGCGTCTGCGAGAACGTCAACCCCGCCCGCGCCGGCGCCGCCTACGGCTACGTCGACATGGGCGGCTGGCTCGGCGGCCAGGCCCGCTACGTGACCATCCCCTACGCCGACTGGAATCTGCTCAAGTTCCCCGACCGCGACCGGGCCCTGGCCAAGATCAAAGACCTGGCCATGCTCTCCGACATCTTCCCGACGGGGTACCACGGCGCGTACACCGCTGGCGTCACCACGGGCTCGACCGTGTACGTCGCCGGTGCAGGCCCCGTGGGCCTTGCCTGTGCCACCTCGTGCTTCCTGCTGGGGGCGACGGTGGTGATCGTCGGGGACATGAACGGCGAGCGGCTGGCGCAGGCCCGCAGCTTCGGCTGCGAGACCATCGACCTGTCGCGGCATGACGACCTCGGCGAGCAGATCGAGCAGCTCCTCGGGGTTCCCGAGGTCGACGCGGCGGTCGACTGCGTCGGGTTCGAGGCGAGGGGCCACGGCCAGACCGGCTCAGCCTCCGAGGCGCCGGCGACGGTGCTGAACTCGCTGATGACGATCACCCGCGCCGCTGGCCGGCTCGGCATCCCCGGCCTGTACGTGACCGGCGACCCGGGCGGGGTGGACGAGGCCGCCCGGGTCGGTTCGCTGTCGATCCGCATCGGCCTCGGCTGGGCGAAGTCCCACCGCTTCACCACCGGCCAGTGCCCGGTGATGAGATACAACCGACAGCTGATGATGGCCATCCTTCACGACCGCGTGCAGATCGCGAAGAACGTCAACGCCACCGTCATCCCGCTCGACCAGGCGCCCCAGGGCTATCAGGACTTCGACAAGGGAGCGGCCAAGAAGTTCGTCCTCGATCCGCACGGCCTGATCTCCAACTGACCAAGACCAGCACGCCGCAACCGTGGGGAGGGGCCGGGAGAGATCCTGGCTCCTCCCGCGCTCCGTGCCTGGTTAGCCCTGCGGGGAAAATGCCTGCTCGAAGGAGCGGATCAGGCTCTGGGACGCTCCCCACTGGTCCGCTGGGACGAGGGAGAGGACCGAATAGCCCCAGGTGCGGCTCGGGCTCACGAAGCTGATGTTGAGCCCGTGGGTGGGGCGGCCGTTCAGCAGGTAGGTGTATTCCCAGATGGCGGCGCGCATGCCGTGGTAGCTGCCCGCGCGGACCGAGCCGATCAGGTGGTAGCCGGGCAGCCTCGCCGACCAGTACTGCTCGTTCTGGATCCAGCCGGGGACCGGATCGCCGTTCGCCGGGACTTGTGGCGGGTGGGCGGACTCCACCTTGAGGTAGCGGCCGGTGCCCTCGCTGAACGCCGTGCCGTGGCGGGCCAGGCCGGCGACGCGCCGCCAGCCGGACGGGTAGGCGACCGTGTAGCCGCCGCTCGGGTTGGCGAAGCGGGTCCAGCCCGCCGGCACGACGGCGCCGCCTGGGCTGGGCGAGGGCTGCGATGGCGGGGAGGTGGCCGGCGCGGCGCCCTTCGCGGTCGTGGTCCGTGGGCCAGCCGAGGCTGAGCCGCTGGAGCGGCTGGTCGCTGGCGCGCTGGCCGTGTGAGCCTGCGTCGCTCCGGACGAGTGTCCGCTGGTGGCGCCGCTCCGCGGCTGGCCAGCCAGCGCGGCCACCACGATGACCGCTGCGACCCCGGCGAGCATGGCGAGGGCGAGGAACCGGCGCCGTGCCGCCGTGCCGCCGCCGACGGCCGTCTCCCCGGCGGCATCCCCACCGTCGGCATCGGCAGCGTCTGGGAGCGCTTCGACCTGGAGGGTCGGCTCGGCCGGCGGGGGTTCCGCGGGCCGCGGCTCGATGGGCATGGCGCGCTCGACGGGCGCGGTGGGCGCGGTGGGCTCCGCAGCCGCCTCCAGGTCGGCGCCGACGATCCGGGCGAGGCGGATACGGACCTGGCGCAGGGCCGGCCGGGAAGCCGGGTCTTTGGCCAGCAGCGACAGGATGACGGGCCCAAGCGCGCCGGCGAGCAGCGGCGGCCGGGGCGGCTCCCGCAGCACCGCGGCCAGGGTGGCGATCGAGTTGCCCCGCTCGAACGGAGGGCTGCCCTCGACCCCGTAGTACATGGTCGCACCCAGCCCCCACAGGTCGGTCTCCGGGCCGCAGTCGCCGCCGTCCGCCTGCTCGGGGGCCATGTAGGCGGGTGAGCCGACGATCACGCCGCTGGCGGTGAGCTCCGGGTCGCCTTGGAGCTGGGCGATGCCGAAGTCGGCGAGCCGGACGCCGCCATCCTCGGCCACCATGACGTTGGCGGGCTTGACGTCGCGATGCACGATCCCGCTCCGGTGCGCGGCGTCGAGCACCGAGGCGACCTGCATGCCGATGCGGGCGACCCGCTCCGGCGGCAGCGGCCCCCGCTCCGCGACGATCGCCTCCAGGGTGGGGGCCGTGATCAGCTCCATCACGAGGAAGGCATGGCCCTGCTCGTTGAGCACGTCGTAGAGGGTGATGACGCCGGGATGGTTGAGCCGCGCCGCGGCCCGCGCCTCGCGGAGCACCCTGGCGTGCATCGCCTCGCGCTCCGGCTCGGGAACGGCGGCGGGAAGCCGGATCTCCTTGACGGCGACCCCGCGACCAAGCAGCTGGTCGCGGGCGAGCCAGACCACCCCCATGCCGCCCCTGCTGAGAGGGCGCTCCAGTGCGTAGCGGCCCGCGACGATCCGCTCAGGCGTGACGGCCATAGCCTCAACTACCCGGCGAGGCGATGGACCCAAACCTCAACGAGGAGGTGTTTGTGTGCTGTCCGCGTTGGACGGCAGCGCGCTGTTGTTGGAGCCTCTCGGACTCCGACCTGTTGAGGAGCGGGCTACCAGGCTACCAATTGAGGAGCGGGCTACCAATGAATCCATGCGGTGAAGGCGGGCAAGACGAAGATGGCGGCAATCGCGCCAGCGGCGAGGGCGGCGAGGTTGACGGCGAGCCGGTGCCCCCGTCTGGGTGCTTGCTGCAGGCGGTCGTGCCGCCAGTCACTGGCGATCAGCCCTGGCACCCGCCGAAGGTAGGCGAGCACGTGGATGCCGACCAGCACCGCCCAGACCAGGAAGCTGAGCAGATGCACACGGTGGAGCACGCCCTGGTCGCCGGGGCTGGTGGTGGCCAGCCCGATGCCGCTGCCGACCACGACAATGCTCGATATGAGCAGCGGCGGGGACAACACCCGCTGGAGCGGGCGGGGTGGGCCTTTGCGCCGGTAGGCGGGGTTGTTGGTGTAGTACTGGACGAACCGCCAGCCGGTGCTGGCGATCTTGACGGCCAGCGGCCCGGCCAGCAGGACGCCGACGAAGATGTGCACCGACATCAGGGCGCGGATGTTCTGGATCGTCACGAGCTCGACCGCGATCAGCGCCAGGAGCACCGCGCCGGCCAGCGCGGTCAGCCGCTCGTTTCCGGCCACTCCGGGGTGGCCTTCGCGCCGTGTCTGTGCCGGGGCATTCGGTGCAATTAGGGCTAGGAGCACCGCACCCAAGAGCAGCGCCAGCAGCAACGCGCTCATCGGGTGCCTCCTGCGGTCGGCGATTGGCCGAGGCCGGTTGCCTGGCTTGCGGCGAGGCCAGGTGGCGAGGCGGGCGGCTGGTCGGCCAAGGGGCGCGACAGCCTGGCGGGCCACCAGTTCCAGCGGCCGAGCAGCATGGCGATCGATGGGATGAGCAGGGTGCGCACGAAGAATGTGTCCAGGAGCACCCCAAAGGCGATGGCAAAGCCGAGTTGCTGGGCTTCGCTGCTCCCGCCGGCCAGGCCCAGCACCGCAAATGTGCCGGCCAGGATGATGCCGGCCGAGGTGACGGTTCCGCCGGTGATGCCGATGGCGCGGGTCAGCGCCACAGACAGGGTGGGCGTGTGGTGAGCCTCCTCGCGGATGCGGCTCATGACCAGGATGTTGTAGTCCTCGCCGAGCGCCGTGGAGAACACGAACATCAGCAGCGGCAATACGAAGATGAGCCCGTCGCTGCCGCCGAGGCCGAGATGGACGAAGACGATCATGGCGAAGCCGAGGGAGGCCAGGTAGGACAGCCCGACGGTCAGCGCCAGGTACCAGGGAGCGACCAGGCTGCGCAGCAGCAGGCCGAGCAGGACGAGAATGAGCGCGAGGACGACTGGAACCACCAGCTCCAGCGAGGTGTTCGACGCGGCGTCGATGTCGTGGGCGGAGGCGTCCTGCCCGGCGACGCCATGTGCCTGGGCCCCCGTCGCGTGGGCGACCGCGGCCAGGGCAGCTGTGGCCTGTGGGATCGCGTCGGCGGCCGCGGTGCTGCCGACGGGACCGGCGCGTAGGACAACGTAGTACTGCACGGTCCGCCCGTCAGGGCTGATGAACTGGGCGGTCTGCCGGTAGGCCTGGTACAGCGCTGGCGGCAGCGGGCTGGATGCCCGCTGCGCCTGCGGAAGGGCGGCGGCGGGACCCATGGTCGTGTGCAGACCGGCGAGCTGGGCGGCGCTCAACGAGCCACGCCCGGGGCCCAGCGGGCCGGTGATCGACTGGAAAGCCAAGCCGTCGGCCAGCTGCGTCTGCGCCTGGGTGAATACGGAGGGGTCATCCCAGACGGGGGAGGTGAACCGCAGCAGCAGCTGGTCGGCGCCGACAGTGGCCTTGGGGAAGTGGGCGGCCAGCGCCGCGGCGCCCGCGGCCGAGTCGCTGCCCGCCGGCGCGCCGCCGGTAAGGCCGGCGGTCCGGTAGCCGATCAGGCCCGCCGCGAGGGCGCCGAACATGACGACACCCGCGACGAGCGTCACCACCGGGCGCCGCACGACCCGCTCAGCCACTCTGCCCCACAGCACTGCTCGCTCCTGCCGCGGGCCAGGCTGCTGCCGGGCTGGCCAGAACGCCGCCCTGCCGAAGATGGCCAGTAGCGCCGGAGTCAAGGTGAGGGCAGCGGCCAGCAGGACG
>WNGD01003473.1_pt1 | contig 18360 bp, 16 predicted proteins | sample 5400671 | NCBI WGS metagenome assembly WNGD01 (sample SAMN13153369, study PRJNA577476) | soil metagenome | isolation source: 40 cm soil or saprolite under grassland replicate 2 | place: USA:California | collected 2016-06-15
CCTCCAGGGCTGAAGAGCTTGTCCTGTCTGGTGGAGTAGTCGGCTCGGACGTTGTTGCTACCATGCCCGGCGTCGCCTCAGCCGGCGTCGCCTCAGCCGGCGTCGCCACGGCCGCGGCGGCCGCCAGCGCCGCGAGCAGCGCCGTCGCGGCCGCATCGCCGTCGGCGGCCGGCCCTGCGGGCCCCGGCGGCGGCCCTGCTCCGGTCCGGGGCGCCAGCGTGTCACAGAGTTGCCCGGTCAGGCCGACCACCTGGTCGACCCCGCCGACGGCACGCCAAGGGCCGACGCGAGGACGGCGACCGGCACCCGCCAGGCCAGGTCCATCGCGTCAGGCCGGCCCCGCCAGCCGGTCATCGTCTGCGCCGTCATCGTCCATGCGGCCCGCTCGGCGACGGCCGCGGCCGGGACGAGCGCCTCCGCCAGCCTCCGCCGTCGCGCGTGCGCCGCCCCGTCGCTGAACCTGGCCATCCGGGCCTGCAGCTGCCGGGCGGCCCCAGCAGGCTCGCCTGCCGGCGCGACGGACATGACGTCCGACGCCAGCACGGCGTCGACGTCATCGGGCCCGGTCACCACCCATTCCCCGGCCCGCTCGTGCACCGGCTGGCCGCGCAGCGGTGCGTAGCGCGCGGGATCCTCCGTACTCGCCGCCAGCCCGTCGAGAGCCAGCCCGTCAACCGCAGGCCGGACAGCGGCCGGCCCGCCGGAGGCTAGCTCGCCGGCGGCCGGCCCGCCGGATGCCTGCCCGTAAGATGCCTGCCCGCTGGCAATCGGCTCGTCCGAGGCCGGCTCGCCGGAGGCTAGCTCGCCGGAGGCCGGCCCGGAGTAGGCGGAATCGTCGTGCGTCTGCGAGGTCACGTCCTCCAACGTAGGCACGGACGCTTCGGCGCGCGCCGAACCGTCCCCGGCCTACAGTGACCAGGTGAGCCGATCCCGGATAGCCGAGCTCGGCGCCCTGCTCGGCGACGAAACCAGGGCGCGGCTGCTGACCATCCTGCTAGACGGCCGGGCGAGCACGGTCGGCGAGCTCGCCCGGGCCGGCCACGTCGCGCTGTCCACGGCGAGCGAGCACCTGGCCCGCCTGCACGACGCCGGCCTCGTCCGGGTGCATGCCCAGGGGCGGCACCGTTATTACCGGCTGGCCGGCCCGGAGGTGGCAGCGCTACTGGAGACCATGCATGCACTGCCGCTGCCCGGCGCGGCGGACACCGCGGCGGGGGCCGGGGCAGGCCTGTCGGCGACCGAACCAAGAGACGCACTGCAGCCGGGCAGCCGCACCCCGGTGGAGCTCAAGTTCGCCCGCACCTGCTACGACCATCTGGCCGGCAGCCTCGCCGTCGCCCTGCATGGCCTGCTGATCACCGGCGAAGACGACGGCAGGCCCGAGCTTGCCCCGGCCGCGCCTGCCGCCCTGGCGATGCTGGGGGTGGACGATAGCCAGCCAGCGGGCAGCCGGCGCCCTCGGCTGCGTAATTGCCTGGATTGGTCGGAGCGCAAACCGCACCTGGCCGGCGCTACCGGCGCTGCGCTGCTCGCCTGCCTGCTGGAACGTGGCTGGCTCGTCCGCCGCCGCACGCCGCGCGCGGTCCGGCTGACCGGGGCCGGCCGCGACGGGCTCGCCGCCGCGCTCGGCCCGCATCCCTGCTGGGCGCCGCCGCCCGCCCAGCATCGCCTCCGCAGCTGACCGGCGCAGCTCCCACCTGTTCCTTGATCACGGAGCCTTTCGGGGGTGCCAGCACCCACAACCCTCCGTGATCATGGAACGGGCCCGGTGCGCGGTGGCACCAGCTCGGCCGGGAAGCCGGTCCAGCGCAGCCGCGGCGGCAGATGACCCACGTCGTTGAAGCTGACCAGCGAGGCGGGCCGGCCTGCCCGGTAGAGGATCACGGTGATGGCGCAGTGGCACTGGTTCAGGCCCAGCCACCGCCAGTCCGGCGCATCAAGGGCGTGCCGGACGAACCAGCCGATCAGGAAGTTGTGCGTGACCAGCAGTTCGCTGCCGTCCTGCCCGGCCGGCCGGGCGTAGCGCTCGATGGCCGCCGCGGCGAGTTCGGCACCCTCGGCGCGCTCGTCCGGTGCATAGCTGTCGATGAGCGTCGTATAGGCCGCGGGCAGGTCCGGCAGTCCGGTCACCGGCGGCAGGTAGTCGCCGAGCAGTCCCGACGGGCCGGCCGGGACGCCGGGCTGGTGGTCCGCGATCAGCTCCGCGGTCTCCTCGGCACGCTGGGCCGGGCTGTACCTGATGGCCGAAAACCGGATATTACGCAGCCATTCACCGGCTGCGCTCGCCTGCTGCTGGCCGGCCTGGGTGAGGGCGCCGTTATCATCGGCCTCGCCGTGCCTGACCAGGTAGAGAAATCGGCTTGGCACCATAGTCCTTTCCGGTCTAGCGGCTTATCGGCTGATTCAGCGGACGTTCGGCGGGCGGTAGTCCGGGCGGGCGTTCGGCGGGCGGTGGTCCGTACGGCGGGTGCTGCGTGCGACGGGGCTCAGGGGAGCGTCATGACCTGCGGGCCGTCGTCCGTGATCGCGACCGTGCCCCGCTTCGGCCGGCCCTCATTCGGTACCGAAGGGTCCTCGTGCATATGCCGGCCGATCCCGTGCCCGCCGAAGTCGGTGTTGATTCCGTAGCCGCCATCGCGGCCAACCTGGCCGATGGCATGGGAGATGTCGCCGAGCCGCGCGCCGGGTGTCGCGGCCCCGATGCCGGCCTGCAGGGCCCGGCGGGTGGTCTGGGCCAGCAGGGCGTCGGCCGGACGCGGCGTGCCGACGGCGAACGTGATGGCCGCATCGCCCGCCCAGCCGCCGATGTCCGCGCCGCAGTCGATGCTGAGCAGGTCGCCGTCCCGCAGGGGGTAATCATCCGGGACGCCGTGCAGCGCCGCGTCGTTGACGGAGCAGCAGATCACGGCGGGAAAGGCAGTGCCGGCGAACGCAGGCTGGTAGCCGAGGAAGGTCGACGTCGCCCCGTGCTCGGCCAGGACTGACCGGGCCAGCGCGTCCAGGGACCGCAGGGTAGTCCCGGCGACCGCAGTCGCCTGCACGGCGGCCAGCACCGCGGCGACCGCGCGCCCAGCCTCGCGCATCGCGGAGATCTCCCCGGCTGACTTCAGCTCGACCATGCACGCCTCCCGTCCGGAAGCTATCCTCCTGCACTCGCCCGATCGCCCGGACGCCGGACCCGCCGGGAGCTGCCAGGGCAGCCCGGGGCCGGCCGGCCGCCGCCGAGGGCGCGGGGCGAAACGCCGGGCGGAGAACGAGCGGGCCCGGCCGGGCAGCAGGCGAGCAGGTTCACCCGGCAGGGGTGATGTCGGATGGTGCTGGAATTGTCACTATCCGTTAATCGGTGATTCATACCGGCCGCCGCCGTCGCGGGACAACCGGCACTCCGCCCGCTGGCCGCACGAGGAGCTGGCCCATGAACAACCTGCTGGAGCGGCTGGGCGGATTCGCTGCCCGCCGGCATTGGGTCGTCATCATCGCCTGGCTGATCATCCTCGGCGGGCTGATCGTGGCGAAGCACGATTTTGGCGGCGATTTCGTCAACAACTACACGGTGCCAGGCAGCAGCTCATCGAATGGCCTCAACCTGCTCAACAGCGACTACCCGCAGCAGGGCGGTTACGGGGGCCAGATCGTGTTCCACGCCCGCCACGGCACGGTCGCGCAGCAGGAAACCGCGGTGAACCAGGCCATGGGCAATGTGGCCAAGCTGCCGCACGTGATCAAGGCCGCCAGCCCGTTCGCGTCGCCGGGCACGGGTGCCGTGTCAAAGAATGGCACCATCGCCTATTCCAACGTGTCCTGGAAGGACAATCCGGCCGGCCTGACGACCTCGTACCTGAACAAGCTCAACAAGGCCGTCTCGCCAGCGCGCAAGGCAGGTCTGGCGGTGGAATACGGCGGCGGCGCCGGGGAGATCGGCCAGCAGACGAGTGACACCGTGTCCGAGGTCATCGGCCTGGCCTGCGCCCTGCTGTTGCTGCTGTTCATGTTCGGCTCGTTCATCACGGCAGCGGTACCGCTGGTGTCCGCGATCTTCAGCGTCGGCGCGGGCCTGTCGGTGGTGGGGCTGCTCGCCTCGGTAATGACCTTTCCGACCACGGCGCCGACCGTTGCCACCCTGCTCGGCCTCGGCGTCGCGATCGACTACGGGCTGTTCCTGACCGCCAGGCACCGCGAGCAGCTCGACAACGGCATGGGCGTCGTCACCTCCGCCTCCCGCGCCGAGGGCACGTCGGGCGCGGCGATCGTCATCGCCGGCAGCACCGTCGTCGTCGCGATCCTCGGCCTCTACCTCTCCGGCGTGCCGTTCGTCGGCTCGATGGGCCTGGCGGCGGCCATCGTCGTCGCCGTCACGATGTGCGCGGCGCTGACGCTGGTCCCGTCGTTCATGGGCCTGGTCAAGAACAACGTGCGGTCCCTGGCGGCGCGCGCCCGGGCGCACCGGGCGGGCATCTCCGCGCAGCAGCAGGCGAAGCAGACGGCCGCGGGCACCGATGAGAAGCACGAGCGCAGCGCCTTCGCCCGCTGGGGGCGCAGAGTCAGCAGGCAGCCCTTGCCGTGGGCCATCGCCAGCGTGCTGGTGCTCCTCGTGCTGGCGATCCCGCTGCTGTCGATCAATCTGGGCCAGCCGGACAACGGGACCAACCCCACGACCGACAGCAGCCGCCGCGCCTACGACCTCATCACCGACGGCTTCGGCCGCGGTGCCAACGGGCCGCTGACGGTCGTGGTCAAGCTGCCCAGGCAGTCAAGCTCGGCGGACCAGTCGCTGCTGAACTCGATGACCAAGGGGGTGGCGGGCGCGCGGGGGGTTGCCTCGGTGACGCCGGCCTCGGTGAACAAGGCAGCGACCGTCGCCGTCTTCAACGCGGTGCCGACCACGTCGCCGCAGGCGAAGGCCACGGTCTCGCTGGTGCCAAGGCTCCGCGACGATGTCCTGCCCAAATACCATGCCACTACCTACGTCACCGGAACCACCGCCGGCAATGTCGACTTCACCGACCAGATCAGCAGCCGGATGCTGATCCTGATCCTCGCCGTCGTGGCGATCGCCTTCGTGCTGCTGACCATGGCATTCCGTTCCGTGGTCATCGCCACCAAGGCGGCCATCATGAACCTGCTGTCGATCGGGGCGGCCTATGGCGTGATCGTCGCGGTCTTCCAGTGGGGCTGGGGCGCCAGCCTCATCGGTGTGCACACCACGTCGCCCATCCCGGCGTACGTGCCGATGATGGTGTTCGCCATCGTCTTCGGCCTGTCCATGGACTACGAGGTGTTCCTGCTCTCCCGGGTGCACGAGTCCTGGATAGCGACGGACGACGCGCACCGGAGCGTGGCGATCGGCATCGGCAGTACCGCACGGGTGATCACGACCGCGGCCGGCATCATGGTGGTCGTGTTCTCGAGTTTCGTCCTGAACGACCAGTCCGCGGTGAAGATGCTGGCGATCGGCATGGCGGTGGCGGTGCTGATCGACGCATCGCTCGTCCGGATGATCCTGGTGCCAGCGATCATGACAATGCTCGGCAAGCGTGCCTGGTGGATGCCGCGGTGGATGGAGCACATCGTGCCGCAGCTGCAGCTCGAGGGCAGCGCCGCCGCGGCCGCGGGGGAGGTACGCGACGGTGCGGCCCACCTCGGTCAGGCGACCGCGCCGGGCGGGCAGCCTGTTCAGCGCGGCCACTGAACACCGGCAGCGGCTGACCTGCTGACCGCCGGCAGCCACGTCATTGGATCGGCCGGGGACGCCGTCGCAAGAGCACCTGCCGCGCATCTATGCTTGGCGTTCGCGGATGGCTGCGTTCCAGGCGGCAAGCCGCCGACGTTGGCGCAGGCTGCCGGTGCGAGGCTCGAAGGGGATTCTGGTTGTCAGACGAGGACGTTGACCTCGAGCAGGGCTACCTGTCGATGCTCTACCGGCGTCTCGACGAGCTGCGGGAACGGACGTCAGGCCGGCTGGCCGGCGTGCTGCGGCAGACCGGCGGGACGCATCAGGCCAGGGCCGAGCGCGAGGCGCTCAGTGTCATGTACGGCCAGCAGATCGCGCAGTTCGACGCGGCGGAGCACGGGCTCTGCTTCGGACGACTCGACTTCACCGGCGGGGAGCGCCGCTATATCGGCCGGCTCGGGATGCACCGCGATTCCGAGGACTATGAGCAGCTGCTGATGGACTGGCGTGCGTCCGCGGCCCGGCCCTTCTACCTGGCCACCGCCGTCGCGCCGGAGAACGTGACGCGACGGCGGCATATTCAGACGAGGGACCGGAAGGTCACCGGCCTCGATGACGAGGTCCTCGACCTCGCCGCGGCCGACCCGACCCGCCATGAGGGGCTGACCGGCGAGTCGGCGCTGCTTGCCGCGATGAGCGCGAGCCGCACCGGGCGGATGAGCGACATCGTGGAGACCATCCAGGCTGAGCAGGACCACATCATCCGGTCCGCGCTGGCCGGCGTGCTCGTGGTGCAGGGCGGCCCGGGTACCGGCAAGACGGCCGTCGCCCTGCACCGTGCCGCCTACCTGCTCTACACCCACCGCAGGCAGCTGCTGAAACGCGGCGTGCTCGTGGTCGGCCCGAACGCCACGTTCCTCCGCTACATCGGGCAGGTACTGCCGTCGCTCGGCGAGACCAGCGTGCTGCTGTCCACCATGGCAGGCCTGTACCCGGGCATTACCGCCACCGCGGCCGAGCCGCCCGAGGTCGCCGTGGTCAAGGGCAGCCTGCGGATGGTGCGGGTCATCGCGACGGCGGTCCGGGACCGTCAGCAGGTGCCGGCCAGCGGGCTGGAAGTGACGTTCGAGCGGGACACGTACCTGATCAGCAAGCAGGCGTGCGCGAAGGCCAGGGAACGGGCCCGTCGCTCGCGGCGGCCGCACAACCAGGCCAGGCACGTCTTCGTCCGGGAAATGCTCAGCGCCCTCACCAGGCAGGTGGCCGGCCGCCTGGGCGCCAACGTGCTCGGCGAGGCCAGCCTGCTCGACGACGCCGACATCGCGGAGTTGCGGCAGGAACTGCGCGCCGACCCGGGCGTGCGTGCCGCCATCGGCCGGCTGTGGCCGGTGCTGACGCCGCAGCAACTGCTGGCCGAGCTGTACTCCTCGCCGCAGCGGCTGGCCGCTGCCGCGCCGAGGCTCACTCCCGCGGAGCGGGCCCTGCTGCTCCGCGGTGCGAAGACGAGCCGGGGCGGGCCGGACGGCGAGCGGCCGCGCGGGGCGGCGGGCCGCGAGTGGACGCCTGCCGATGTGCCGCTGCTTGACGAGGCGGCCGAACTGCTCGGCGAGGATGATCTGGCAGCAAGGGCGCGGGCCGAGCGCGAACGGTGGGCGCGGGTCGGCTACGCCCAGGGAGTGCTCGACATCATGGCGCGGGACGACGATGACGATCCCGAGATCCTGATGGGCGCCGACCTGGTGGATGCCAGCCGGCTGGCGGCACGGCACGAGGAAGACGAGTACCTGACCGCGGCCGAGCGGGCCGCCGCCGACCGGACCTGGGCCTTCGGCCACGTCATCGTCGATGAGGCGCAGGAACTGTCGGAGCTGGCCTGGCGGATGCTGATGCGCCGCTGCCCGGCCAGGTCCATGACGATCGTCGGCGATGTCGCGCAGACCGGCGACCTGGCGGGCGCGGCGACCTGGGAGCAGATGCTCGGCCCGTACCTGGGGGACCGCTGGCGGCTGGCTGGGCTGACGATCAACTACCGGGCGCCCGCGGAGATCATGGCAGTGGCTGCCGACGTGCTTGCTGCCATCGGCCCGGAACTCGAGCTGCCGCGCTCGGTGCGGGAGTCTGGCGCCGTGCCGTGGCGATTGCAGGCCGCCCCCGGCGAATTCGCTGGCCAGGTGGCGGCGGCCACGGCGCGCGCCGCCGCGCAGGCCGGTGACGGCCGCCTCGCGGTGATCGTGCCCGCGGCCCGCCTCGGCGAGCTCAACACCGCCGTCACCGGTGGGGACCACGCCGGGGACGCGGGCGGCACTAGCACCGCGGGCGACACTGGCACCGCGGGCGACACTGGCGCCGCGGGCGGCACTGCCGGGGGCGCGGATCCCGACCTGGAGCGCCCGGTCGTAGTGCTCACCGTCCGGCAGGCCAAGGGCCTGGAGTTCGACTACGTGCTGATCGCCGATCCGGGCCAGATCCTGGCCGAGTCGCCGCGCGGGCTCAACGACCTCTACGTGGCACTGACCAGGGCTACCCAGCGCCTCGGGGTAGTGCACCCGGGCCCGCCGCCGAGCGTCCTGGCCGCGCTGAAGCCAATAACCTCAGTGGACGATATCGGCTGAAACCACGCATTCCGCCACCCGGCCCGGTCGCCGTTTCATGATCACGGAGGGTTGTGGGGGTTCGCGCACCCAAAAGCCTCCGTGATCATGAAGACGCCGCGGCTCAGTCGTCGTCGCGGTGGGAGAAACGGCTGAAGAGGCGCTCGCCGGCGCCGACGGCAGTCTCCGCGACGCCGCGGACCACGCCGACGAACGGGTCCGCCGTCCGGCTCCAGGACTCCTGGTAGGAGCGGGCCGCCGCCTTGACTTCCTCGCTGACCGACGCCTCCCCGTCGTCCTCGCGCCGCGGGTAGTTCCCGGCCAGGATGTCGCGGTACTCGCCCTCGGCCGCCCACCGGTCGAGCTCGGCGAACCGGACCACCGCGAACGGGTGCGTGTTGCCCTCTAGCTGGAGCAGCTTCAGCAGCCCCTCCCGGACATCCGGCACCGCGTCGTACTCGCGCGCCTGGGCGTGGAACGCGTCGTGACTCAGCTCGGACATCCGCGATCCGCCGGCCGTCTTCATCAGCGCGCGGCGGGCCGCCTCTACGTCCTGGCCGGCCAGCAGGCCCGCCCGGTCGCAGGACAACTCGGACTTGCGGTACCACTCCTCCAGGCCCCAGATGATCGCCCGCAGCCCGATGTAGCCGATCGGCATCCAGGCCACCCGGCGGGCCAGGTTGATCAGGTGGAACAGCATCGTCCGGTACACCGAGTGGCCGGACAGCACGTGCCCGAGCTCATGCCCGATCGCGAACCGCATCTCCTCGGCGTCGAACAGGTCCACCATGCCGGTCGTGATCACGATGAACGGCCTGTCGGTGCCGAGTGTCATCGCGTTGACGGCCGGGTTCTGGCTGATGAACAGCTCGGGCACCGTCGGCAGGTCCAGGACGTAGGCGCCATCCAGCATGGCCTGGTAGAGCTGGGGGAACTGTTCCTGCGACGCCTTGACGCCACTGGCCAGGAACATCAGCCGCAGGCTGCGGTCGCTGAATAGCCCGGCCAGACGACGCAGCAGTACGTCAAATCCGGTCAGTTTGCGCATCGCCACCAGCGCGGAGCGGTCGGCGGGATGTTCGTAAGCACGTGAGCTGATACCGGGGAGACGCACCCGGGAGCGGTCGGGCACAGTGGTCATACCAGCCATCGTAGGTCCAGTAGGGCGGAGGTCGGCGCACATGACGGCGGACCGGGCACCGGCAATGTTCGATCCGGGCGCCGAGTCGATGCCCGCGGAGCAGCGGGCCGGCCTGCAGCAGGCCAGGCTCAGCGGCATGATCGACCGGCTGCTCGCGGCCGGCCGCCTGCCGGGACGCAGGCTCGCCGAAGCCGGCGTGACCGGCGGCGCGGACGTGACCCTGGCTGACCTGCCCCGGTTGCCGATGACCTCGAAAGCAGACCTCTGGTCGGAATATCCGTTTCGGATGCTGGCAGTTCCGCTGTCCGACGTGGTTGCCGTGCACGGCTCAAGCGGCACCGGCGGCCGCCCGACTCTGGTCGCCTATACCCGTGGCGACCTGCGGCTATGGGCGCAGATGTGCGCGCGGGCGCTGGCTGCGGCCGGCGCGACGGCCGGGAGCATCGTGCACAACGCGTACGGCTACGGGCTGTTTACCGGCGGGCTGGGCATCCACCAGGGCGCGATCGAGCTCGGCGCGACGGTGGTCCCGGTGTCCGGCGGCATGACGTCACGGCAGGTGACCCTGATCCGCGACCTGCGCCCGGACATCCTGACCTGCACACCGTCGTACGCGATCCGGCTCGGCGAGGCGCTTGCCGCGGCGGGGCTGCGGCCCGGGGACGGGCTGGCGCTGCGCGCCGGGATCTTCGGCGCCGAGCCGTGGACGGACGAGCTGCGCGCCAGGATCTCCGAACTGCTCGGGCTGCGCGCGCTGGATATCTACGGGCTGTCCGAGGTCATCGGCCCTGGGGTGGCGTCGGAGTGCTTCGTGGCCGCGGACGGGCTGCACGTGAACGAGGACCACTTCCTGGTCGAGGCGGTCGACCCGGTGACCAGCGAGCCGGTGCCGGACGGGACCGCGGGGGAACTGGTGTTCAGCACGGTCACCAAGGAGGCGCTGCCGGTGCTGCGCTACCGGACCGGCGACATCGCGGCGCTGCGCCGCGGCACCTGCGCCTGCGGCCGCACCCTGACCAGGATGAGCAAGATCACCGGCCGCCGGGACGACATGCTGGTGATCCGCGGCGTCAACGTGTACCCGAGCGAGGTAGAGCGGGTGCTGCTCGGCGAGCCGGCCCTGGCGCCCGATTACCTGCTGGTGGTAGACGAGCGGGCAGCTGAGGCCCGCCTGGTGGCATGTTGTGAATATGTAACGGATGGTCAGGCGCCGGCCCCGCAGGCTGACGAGATCGAGTCCAGGTTGCGGGATGCGCTAGGGATCAGCGTCGGGGTCAGGCTCGTCCCGGCCGGGACGGTGCCGCGGACCGAGGTCGGGAAGGCCGTCCGGGTGACCCGGTGGCGAGGCGGCGAGCCACCGCTGCCCGGTATTGGCTGAGCGGGCCGGACTGAACCCGGCGAGGCCAGGCCGGGCGCCGATGCGCGACGGCCGGCTCTCGCGGCCCGGCTCGGGCCTGGCCGTCCTGGATGCCGGCTTGGGCGGCCTGAGGCCTGCTGGCGTGGCCGGAACCCGGCCGGGTTCGGCCGGTTCCGCGGCCCGCGGGTGCGAGATACTGCTCAGATGGGCGATCGCAATGTGCTGGGCGGCGAACTTGAGCCGTGCGGCACCGACCCGGTCACCGGGTTCTACCGGGATGGCTGCTGCAACACCGGCCCCGAGGACCGGGGCAGTCACACGATCTGCGCGGTGGTGACCGCCGAGTTCCTTGAGCACCAGCGCCGGATCGGCAACGATCTGGGCACGCCGGTGCCGCAGTACGGGTTTCCCGGGCTGGTGCCGGGGGACCGCTGGTGCGTGACCGCGGTGAACTGGCTGCGGGCGCATCATGACGGCGCCGCGGCATATGTCGTGCTGGCCTCCACCCATGAGCGGGCCATAGACGTCGTGCCGCTCGCGGCGCTGCGGGAACATGCCATCGACGTGCCGGCCGACCCGGGAGCACTCGGGGACTGAACCCGGACGGGCGCGGCGGGGATTGGTCAGCGCGGCAGGTTCTTGCCGTGCACGAGATCCGCCCGCCCGGTCACGTCGCCAGCACGCCGCATCGCGGCACCCGCGGACCGCTGCCCGGCCAGATACCGGTCCAGGAAGTCGGTGGTAACCCTGGCCACGATTGGTTCCGGCGGCCGGCGGCCCTGATAGGGGGTGAGGTGACCGGCGCCGGGCAGGTCGAGATAGAAGCGCGGCCCGGTGGTGTCGGCGCGGTACATCTGCCGGCTGGCCGCCGGAGGGTTGATGTTGTCGGCGTTGCCCTGCACGAACAGGACCGGCGGGGTCCGGCCGGCGAACCAGGACCCGCCCAGCGGCGGCCATTCCGCCCCGGCCAGCACGACCGCGGCCGACACCTTGTGGTCGAGGCAGCATGTGCTGGCCGCCAGCGCGGCAACGGTGTCGCCCCCGTCGGAGTGGCCGGCCACCGCGATGGCCGCCGGATTCAGCAGTCCGGACAGCGGGCCGCGCGGGCGGCTGCTGGCAGCGAGCAGTCGTCTGATGGCGAACGCAATGTCACCGGGCTGGTTCGCCAGGTCGGCCTCGTCCGGGCTGGTGACATGGCAGTTGGTGCGCGGGAACTCGACCGCGGCAACCACGTATCCGGCGCTCGCCCAGGTGCGCAGCAGCCAGCGATAACTGCGCTCGCACTGCAGGTAGCCGGGCGCGAAGACCACCAGCGGGAACCCCCGGCCGGCCGGCCCGCCGGCCGTGCGCGCGCTGGCCGGGATGACCGGAAACCGGACCAGCGCGGGCAGGATCCGCGGGCCCGCGGTCCGCGCGCGGGACCGGTCCGTGAAGACGAAGGACCGGTCCGTGACCGGGTAGCTGCCGATCTTTCCGACCGGCAGGGCCGCGGCTGGCCGCGGCGCCGGTGCGGCGGCTCTGGCGGCCGGGGCCGAGGCCGAGCCGGCCGGCCGCGGGCCGGCCGAATTCGCTGGACCGCCGCCGGCCGCGGCCCGGACCGACAGGAAGGCGCCGGCCAGCACCGCGGCGGCGGCCGCGGCGCCCGCGGCCGCGCGCGGCCGCCGGCCCCGGCCAGCCACCCGGCCGCGGCGGCTCGCCCGGGCGGGCGAATCGGAATCCGTGCTCCGGCGCACGCCAGCAGGCTACCGCCCGCACCGGCCGGGAATCGAAGTGACCGGCCGGCCGGATGACGATTTCCGCGCGTTCACGATTGGTCCTTGGAGAATGGAAGTCAATAACCTAGTAGCGCGTATATCCCGGAATAAATGAATTCGAGTAGTAATGGCCCACCGCCCGGATGGCTAGGGCCTGGTGCCGAAGGACGGCCTGCCGGGGCTGGCGGGCGCCGTGGCGTAGGCGTCGTGCACCCAGTCGCACAGCAGCGGCCTGGTCTCGCGCGGGTCGATGATCTCCTCGATGCCGAAGCGCTCGGCGGTCCGCAGCGGGTTGCGCACGGCGTCCAGCCGCTGCCGGATGGCGGCGAGCGCCGCGGCGGGATCGTCGGCGCGCTCCAGCTCGGCCCGGTAGGCGGCCTCGGTGCCGCCCTCGACCGGCAGCGAGCCCCAGTCGGCCGACGGCCAGGCCCAGCGCCGGATCAGCCGGTGCCGGTTGGTGAGCCCGGCGCCGCCCACCCCGAACACGCGGCGCACGATGACCTCGGCGCCCGGCACGGTGGCCTGGTAGACGGCGCTGATCGCGCGCACGCCGTGCCGGATCGTGGCGCGCTGCTCCGCGCGGGTGCCGATGAGCAGCCCGGGCTGGTCGGTGAGCGTGACGATCGGCAGGTGAAAGGTGGAACACAGGTCGGCCAGCCGGGTCACGGCCTCCGCCCCCTCGACGGTCAGGCAGCCGCCGGAGATGTACGGGTCGCCGGCCACGACGCCTACCGGATGACCGGCGAGCCTGGCCAGGGCGGTGACCACCGAGCCGCCATAGCGCTGCACCTCCATGACCGAGCCGGCGTCGAAGACCGCCGCCAGGATCGGCCGGATCCGGTACGGCTGGCGCCGGTCGCGGGGCACCGCGGACAGCAAGGTGTCATCTCGCCGGCCCGCCGGGTCCGCGCACGGGCTCACCGGCGGCAGCTGGTACGCACTTTGCGGCAGGTACGAAAGGAAGCGCCTGATCATCGCGAACGCCTCGGCCTCCGATGCGGCGATCAGGTCCACCGCGGCGTTGCGGGCGTGCACGCCGGACCCGCCGAGTTCCTCCTTGCCGGCGTTCTCCCCGGTGCCGCTCCTGACCACGGGCGGCCCGGCGACGAACAGCTGGGCGGTGCCCTCGACCAGGATCGACAGGTGGGCCATGCAGAGCCGGGCGGCACCAAGGCCGGCCACCGGCCCGAGCCCGGCGGCCACCACCGGCACGCAGGACAGGTTATCGACGACCTGATCCCAGCCCGGGTTGACCGGGACATAGGTGCGCCCCATCTGCTCGAGCATCTTGACGCTGCCACCGCCGCCGGTGCCCTCGACGAGCCGGACGAGCGGCAGCCGGAGCTGGCCGGCTAGCTGCTCGGCGTAAATCTGCTTGCCGATGATCGCCGCGTCCGCGGCACCGCCGCGGATGGTGAAGTCGTCCCCGCCTACCACGATCTTGCGCCCGGCGATGCGGCCGGTCCCGGCGACGAAGTTGGCCGGGGTGAAGGTGGCCAGCCCGCCGTCGTCGTCGTACGCGGCCGTGCCCGCAAGGGCCCCGGTCTCGTGGAACGAGCCCTCGTCGAGCAGCGCCGCGATGCGTTCCCGGACGGTGAGCCGGCCAGCGTCATGCTGGCGCCGGATCTTCTCCGGCCCGCCCATCTGCTCCGCTAGCGCCTGCCGGCGGCGCAACTCGTCAAGTTCCGGTTGCCACGTCATGCCGGTAAAAGCTAGTTCACCGGCCGGCCGGCGGCCAGGCGCGCCGGGCCGGGCGGGCACGCCGGGCCGGGTTAGGCCCTCAGCTTGGCTCAGCGCCAGAGCTGCCGGGTCGCCAGCTCGGCTCCGGTGGCGAGGGTGCCGAGCTTCGCCCAGGCAATCTGCGGGTGCACCCGGCCGCCTAGCCCGCAGTCGGTCGAGGCGACCACGTGGTCCCGGCCGACGATCTCCGCGTAGCGGATGATCCGGTCGGCGACAAGCTCCGGGTGCTCGACCACGTTCGTCGAATGGCTGACCACGCCGGGCAGGATCACCTTGCCGGTCGGCAGCGTGACATCCCGCCACACCTTCCACTCGTGCTCGTGCCGGACATTGGCGGCCTCGAAGGAGTACGCGCAGGCATTGATCGAGAGCAGCAGGCCGATGATGTCGGCCATGGGGAGGTCGGTGACGTGCGGGCCATGCCAGCTGCCCCAGCACAGGTGGAAGCGGATGCGCTCGGCGGGCAGCCCGCGGAGCGCGTGATTGAGTGCCTCGACGCGGACCATCGTGAAGCGCTGATAGGCCTCGACCGTGGGCGCGGGATTGATCTGATCCCAGTTCTCGGCGATTGCGGGATCATCGATCTGCAAGATAAGACCCGCGTCGATAATCGCCTTGTATTCCGCGCGCATTGCATCCGCGCAGGCGTACAGCAGTTCCTCGTCGTCCTCGTAATACTCGTTGGCGAATCGCGCGCAACTGGCGGGCCCGACCGCGTTAAGGAACCCTTCGGTGAGCCCGGCGGCGGCCAGCGCCGCCTTGAAGTTGGCGATGGTGTGCTGCAGGGGCTCAGTTCCCCGGTAGGTGACCGGGCCCCGGCATACCGGGACGGTGGGCCTGTTGGCGCGGTTGGGCAGCGCGACGCCCGAGGCCGGGTCGCCGTAGGCCTCGCCGAACTGGACCCAGTCCCTGCGCTCGGGGAAGGTCGACAGGACGACCGCGCCCGGCTCCGGCCGCGTCCGCGGGGGCTTGACCTGGGCAGGCGGAACCATCTCCAGGCCGCCCAGGCGCTGGAAGACGTAGGTCCACCACGGGCCGAAGTCGTACCGGTGGCCCATCGAATGGCCGTACTCGCCGTCGTTGACCAGGTCGACGCCGGACTGCTGCTGGCGCGTGACCACCTCCGCCACCGCGGTGCTGAGCTTGTGCTGGAAGCCCGCTTCGTCGGCGGACGCGCCGGCCGCGGAGCCGCCCGCCCGCTGGCGGTTCAGCTCGATGAGGTCCTCCGGCCGCGGCAGGCTTCCCGCGTGGCTGGTAAGGATCCGCCCGGAACTTGCCGGCATCTGTCCTCCACGTGGCCCGGGACCTTGCGCTGCGGCAGTCACCTTGTGTGCCTGGCTAGGCTCCGCCCGCTGGCGGAGCGGTAGATGCCGCCCCTGCGGCGAGTTCCGGCCAGGCTGTCACCGGCGCGTGATTCTGCGTAAATTATGGCAATCATCCGCGGACCGCGGCAATCCGTCCGGTCCTGCCGTGAGATGCCCGGGAGACCCTCTCTGCCCGAGGCTGCCCGGCGGCGGCGCGGTGCCTGCCCGTTACCCTTTCGGCATGGACGCTGGGGGCTCATCCGGCAAGCGGATCGGGGTGATGGGCGGCACCTTCGACCCGATCCACCATGGTCACCTCGTCGCGGCAAGCGAGGTCGGGCATTTCTTCTCGCTGGACGAGGTCGTGTTCGTGCCGACCGGCCGGCCCTGGCAGAAGGACGGCCGGGTCGTGTCGGAGGCCGAGGACCGCTACCTGATGACGGTCATCGCCACCGCGTCCAACCCGCGGTTCTCGGTCAGCCGGGTGGACATCGACCGGCCAGGGCCCACCTACACCATTGACACGCTGCGCGAGCTGCGCGCGGCCAGGGGGGCCGGCGCGGAGCTGTTCTTCATCACCGGGGCCGACGCGCTGGAGCAGCTGATGTCCTGGCAAGACGCGGACGAGCTGTTCGAGCTGGCGCATTTTGTCGGCTGTACCCGTCCCGGCCACCGGCTGTCCGGCGCGGGCCTGCCCAACGAGCGGGTGAGCCTGATCGAGATTCCCGCCCTGACCATCTCGTCGACCGCGTGCCGGGACCGGGTCAGGACGGGCGAGCCGATCTGGTACCTCGTGCCCGACGGGATCGTGCAGTACATTGCGAAACGCGGTCTCTACCAGGACCGCAGCTCTTGACCCGATCACGCGCCGGGTGGTGGGCGCGAGGGAACCTGCTCACCTGGTCAGCCGAGATACCCTGAACTGGCTTGTGCCATCCTCGGCGCTATTTGTGCGATGGTAGGGGCAGGACTCAGCAGAGGAGGACGAGCAGCGCACGTGACCGCCACTGACAGGGCAGTCGAGCTAGTGACGATCGCCGCGAGGGCCGCGGCCGACAAGCTCGCTACCGACATCATTGCCTACGACGTGAGCGAGCAGCTCGTCATCACCGACGTGTTCCTGCTCTGCTCGGCAGCCAACGACCGCCAGGTCAAGGCGATCGTCGATGAGATCGAAGACAAGCTACGCAAGGCGGGAGCCAAGCCGGTGCGCCGCGAAGGCGAGCGCGAAGGCCGGTGGGTGCTGCTCGACTACCTTGATGTGGTCATCCACGTGCAGCACGCCGAGGAGCGCGTGTTCTACTCGCTTGAGCGACTGTGGAAGGACTGCCCGGTGATCCCGCTGCCCGAGCCCGTGATCGCCGGCCGGGCCGGTGGTGCCCAGGGTCTGGGCGGTGCGAGCGGTCTGGGCGGCGCCAACGGTGTCGGCGGTGTCGGCTCCCGCCACAGGGATTCCCGCTGACCGCGGCGGGCCTTGCGGCCGGTGCGGATCCGGGGGCTGGCGAGGATGTCGGGCCGGATCGATCCGCCGGCCCGGTGCCGGGCAGTTACGCCGATCAGCCGGTCACGCTGCTGCTCTGGCGGCACGGCCAGACGGAGTGGAACCTGGAGCGGCGCTTCCAGGGCCAGAGCGACGTAGGGCTCAACGTGACCGGCAGGCGGCAGGCCAGGCAGGCCGCGCTGCTGATCGCTGCGCTGAAGCCCGACGCGATCTACTCCTCTGACCTGGCGCGCGCGGCCAGCACCGCGGAGCCGCTGGCCCGCCTGACCGGCCTCCCGGTGAGCCTGGACAAGGACCTGCGGGAACGCCACGGCGGTCGGTGGGAAGGGCTGACTGACCGGGAAATCCGGCAGTCCTATCCGGAGGAGTACCAGATCTGGTCGCCGCCGGACGGCGAGCCGACTGCCGCTGTCGCCGACCGGGCTGCCGGGGCCTTCGAGCGGATCGCGGACAGCATGACCGGCGGCTCGCTGGCCGTCGTGGTCAGCCACGGAGCCGCGATCGGCTTGGGCATGTCCCGCCTTCTCGGGCTGCCGGAACGAGAACGGATCCTCGGGTCGCTGGCCAATTGTTCATGGTCCGTTCTCGGCCGTCGGTCCGGCCGGTGGCGGCTGTTGGAGCACAATGTCGGGAAGCTTCCCGAGCCAGTGCCAGATCCGGAGGCGCGTTAGGGCGCGGGGTCGTGATCGGAGCCGCCGGGGCCGGAACTGGTAGCCGGAGCGGCGCCGAGCGGAGCGGCTGAGTAGCCGCGAGCAACCGAGGCCGGGAGACAGGGGCTGGCAAGTTTTCTTGTACACTGGCGGGGCGCTGCGGCCGGAGGGCCAGGCGCTCCCGAGGGGCTATAGCTCAGTTGGTAGAGCGCTTGCATGGCATGCAAGAGGTCTGGGGTTCGAATCCCCATAGCTCCACCACAGGTCAAAGAAATAATTCGAACACTATTCCGTGAGTTTCCGGGTGCTGGGTAGCGCGTTGGGTAGCAGTGCGGTAACAGGCCGGCCGTGCTCGGCAGCAGCTTTGCGTCCTGCTGGTAGGAGCGGGTAGTGCCCTGAGTTGTTGCGGGCTTGCATTCGCCGCACCCGCACGCGCTCGCCGGTGCGGTCCTGAGCCGAGCCGGTTTCGACGAGGAAGGCGTCCTCGTAGTCGACGTGGGAGAGTGTGCTGAGTGCTCGCGCGGCCGGCGGCAGTGTGACCTGGCGCACTTTGCCCAGCGCCTCCACGTGCGGGTCGTTCGGATGGCTTTCTGTACCCGCGGTCACGTCGATCTCCTCCTTAACTGGAGTACCTGGCGCGGTGATAGGTAA
>WNGD01014109.1_pt1 | contig 18347 bp, 17 predicted proteins | sample 5400671 | NCBI WGS metagenome assembly WNGD01 (sample SAMN13153369, study PRJNA577476) | soil metagenome | isolation source: 40 cm soil or saprolite under grassland replicate 2 | place: USA:California | collected 2016-06-15
AGGGTCGGACCGACGAAGTACCCATCGTATCCGGCCACGCGGAATCCGCGGCCGTCGAGGGCCACCGTCGCGCCCTCGTCCTCCCCGCGGTCGACGAACCCGACGACGCGATCCCGGTGGGCCGCGGAGATCACGGGGCCCATCCCGACCGCTTCGTCGAGCCCGTACCCGACCCGGATCGCCGCCGCGGCGTCCGCGAACTTGCGGCGCAGGTCGTCGTGCACGTCGCCGACGCCGACCACGACGGAGCCGGCGAGACACCGCTCCCCCGCGCAGCCGTAGCACGAGGCGATCATGTTCGACACGGCCGCGTCGAGCTTCGCGTCCGGCATCACGACGAGGACGTTCTTCGCGCCTCCGCCGCATTGCACCCGCTTCCCCGCGGCCGCGGCCCGCGCGTAGACCGCCTTCGCGGTCGGGCTCGAGCCGACGAATGAGATGCCGCGGACGTCCGGGTGGTCGATGAGCGCGTTCGCCGTGTCCTTCGCCCCGTGCACGAGGTTCACGACCCCGGCGGGGAAGCCCGCCCGGTGGATCAGGTCGAAGACCAGCTGCGAGGCGATCGGGTCCTGTTCGGACGGCTTCGCGATCCACACGTTGCCCGTCGCGACGGCGTACGGCCAGAACCAGAACTGCACCATGACGGGGAAGTTGAACGGGCTGATGCCCGCGAAGACCCCGAGGGGCTGGTAGAGGACCTCCTCGTCGATCCCCTTGGCCGCGCCGTCCTCGAGGTTGTACCCCATCATCAGGCTCGGGATGCCCGCGGCGACCTCGACGTTCTCGATCGCCCGCCGCACCTCGCCGCGCGCTTCCTCGATCGTCTTCCCCATGTCCTGGACGACGACGCGGGAGAGGTCCTCCGCGTGCCGCTCCATGAGATCCCGCAGGGCGAAAAAGGTCCGCGCGCGGTCCAGCGGCGGCGTCTCCCGCCATGCGTCCCACGCCCCCAGGGCGGCCTGGACGGCGACGTCCACGTCTTCCCGGGTCGACAGAGGCACGCGGGCGATGACCCGGCCGGTCGCGGGGTTCGGGTCGTCCAGCCACTCGTCGGCCTCGGGGGCCCGCCACGCCCCGTCGACGTAGTTCTGCAGATCCCCGTAGTGGGACTTGACCTCCGGGAGCGGCGTCGGGGATCGAACCATCCGCACCTCAGGAGGTTTTCCCGGCGAGGGCCAGGTCGAGGCTGTCCTCGAGCAGGTCGAGCGCCTTCGCCATGAGCGGCAGGGGGATGTTGATCGGCGGCAGCAGGCGGATGCAGTTGTTGAAGAATCCCGCCGTCAAGAGGATGAGGCCGTTCTTCAGCCCGGCCCGCTGGACGGCCCGTGCGAGTTCCGCGTCCGGCTCCTTCGTCCGGCGGTCCTTCACGAACTCGAGGGCCCACATCGCGCCGATCCCGCGGGCCTCGCCGACGGCGTCGTGGCCTTCGAAGATCTCGTCCAGCCGCTTCCGGATGAGCGCCTCGAGCTTCCTCGTCTTCGGCAGCGCCTTCTGGATGACGTCGATCGCCTGGAGCGCCGCAGCGCAGACGACGGGATTGCCGCCGAACGTCCCCCCGAGGCTCCCCGGTCCCGGTCGGTCCATGACGGCGGGCTTCCCCGTCACCCCGCCGAACGGCAGACCGCCGCCGACGGCCTTGCCGCTCACGAGCAGGTCCGGCACCGTGTTCCAGTTTTCGATCGCCCACAACCTCCCCGTGCGGCCCATCCCCGCCTGCACTTCGTCGTCCACGAGGACGATCCCGTGGGCGTCGCAGAGCCGCCGGAGGGCTGGGAAGAACTCCTTCGGCGGGACGATCATCCCGCCTTCCCCCTGCACCGGTTCGGCCAGGATCGCGGCGACGCGGCCCGCGACCTCGGGTTGGTTGATGAGCCGCTCGATCTCTTCGACGCGGGCCTTCGCGCATTCGGCGGGCGGGAGACCTTGAGGGTCTCGATAGGGATAGGCGTAGTCCGCGAGGATCACCTCCCGGACGAGGAGACCGAACCCCTCGCGGTACGGCTTGTCCTTCCCCGTGAGACTGATGTCAAGGAGCGTGCGTCCGTGGAAGGCGGTCTTGAAGGAGACGAGCCACGCCCGCTTCGTCGCGGCTCGCGAGATCTTGACCGCGTTCTCGATCGCCTCGGACCCGGAGTTCAGGAAGATCGACTTCGTGAGGCCGGGCGGACAGATCTCCGCCATGCGCGCGGCGAGGTCCGTGTACCCCGGGTAGGTGGCGACCATGAACGAGATGTGCGTGAGGCGGTCCAGCTCGTCTTTCGCCGCCCGGACCACGGACGGCGGACGATGGCCCGCGGTCTGGACGCCGATCCCCCCGCCGAGGTCGATGTAGACGTTCCCGTCGGCGTCCTGGACGAATGGGCCTTGTGCGGAGGTGACATGGATCGGCAGGGCGACCTTCACGCCGTTGGTGATGAACTTCTCCTTCCGAGCCATCGCGGCTTTCGACTTCGGTCCGGGAGGGATTGCGACGATCTTCGGTCCGCGCAGATCCTTCGTTGTGCGTTTCGCCATGGCATCCTGGGTCGGGTGAGCCTGCACGGCCCGCCCCACGCCAAGGGATGGCCGGAAGGGAATATAGGTTTTCCAATGCGTGGACTCAGGCGAAGGCCTGACCCCTCGTCTCGGGGCCGATCCCCGCGAGGACGACGCCTCCGAGGGCCATGATCGCGGCGATCGCCGTGAGGGGGGCGATGATCCCTCCGGTCGATGCGTACAGCGTCCCGAAGATCAGTGGGCCCAAGATGGCTGTGATTTTCCCTACGCCCTCCGCCATTCCGAAACCCGTCGCTCGGTACTGCGTCGGGAACAGCTCGCTCGTATACGGGTAGACGGCCCCCCACGCCCCGAGGTTGAAGAAGCTCACCAGCGCCAGGCTGACGAACAGGGTCGCGAGCTCCGTCGCCGTCGCGAAGAAATATCCGCTCACCCCGCCGAGGATCAGGAAGAGCGCCAGCGTCCGCTTCCGTCCCCACGCGTCCACCAGGACCATCGACGCGCCGTAGCCGGGGAACTGCGCGAGGGCCGACACGACGAAGAACGCCGCGAGGAGCCCGACATCGGAACCGACCGCCCCGAACACGGGAAGCGCGAAGGGCAGGGAGAGGAAGAGTCCGTAGTAGCTGAAGTTCAGGGCGATCCACACGACGATCGTCACGCCGGATCGGCGGAGGAGGGTCCCCTGAAACAGGGCCACGACGGGCGCCCGGGGAATCGCCTGTTCCCTCGACAGGGAGGACGCGTCCAGGTCGGAACCCGTGACGCGACGCAACACGCCGGCCGCCTCCTCCAGCAGGCCGTGACGTGCGAGATAGAACGGGCTCTCCGGCACGGTGGTGCGGGCAAGGAACGCGACGAACGCCGGGAACGCCGCGGCGACGAAGAGGAGCCGCCACTGCCCGCCGCCCTGGATGATGAAGACCCACCAGAACGCGATCGCCAGGAGGAACCCGATCGGCCAGAAGAAATCGAGGAGCACCATGAATCGCCCGCGAGACTGCGGCGGAAGGAACTCCGAGAGCATCGACGGATCGACGACGAGCATCCCGCCGAGCCCGAGGCCCGCGAGGAGGCGGAACCCGAAGACGCTCCACGGATCCCACGCGAGGGCCGTGAGCGCGGTGAATCCGGAGTACCAGAGGATGCTCGTGAGGAACACCGTGCGGCGCCCACGATCGTCCGCCACGCGTCCGAGGACCAGGCTGCCGACGAAGGAGCCGATCAACGTGGCCGACGCGACGAGGAAGTACAAGATCGGATTCGTCGCGGGCGTCAACCCGAACTCCGCGAAAATCGCCGGCAAGACGAACCCGATCACGATGATTTCGAACGCCACAAAGGTCCACGCGAACCCCGTCAACAGGACGACGCGTCGGTGAAAGGAGGTGAACCCTCCTTCCCGGAGGACGTCCTCGACGGTCCGCGTGCCGAGTGCCACGGGGCTGCGGAAAACAAGGCGCTATATGAGGGTTCGGGGCGCGCACGTGGGGGAAAGCTCAGGACGCTGGCGAGATGCCGAAGTCAATCGAGGTCGCTCCGCTGGGGTCTCGGTGCGGGTACTCCTTCACGTACGCGCCATAGTACGGCACTCGGTTCGCGACGACCCGACGGAAGGCGTCCCGCAGGCCCTCGTCATCGAGGCCCCGGGTCGGGATGAGGTCATCGTTCCGGTTCAGGCATCCCTTCAACTCTCCTTGGTGCGTCACGCGGATCCGGTGGCAGTTCATGCAGAACTCCGCGTTGTACACCGGGTCCACGACCTCGACCTCTGCGCCGTTGAAGAGGTAGATCCGGCGGTGGTGCATCTCGCGCACGAGGACCTTGTCGGCCCGGGCTTCGAGCCATTTCTTGAGCGCATCGATGTCGACCATCCAATCCTGTTGGCCGACGAGCTCCGGCATGAACTGAATGAGCTGGAGCTTGAGCCCGTCGCCGTCGGAGATGTACTCGATCATCCGGGGGATGTGCGGGAGCGTCTGCTTGAACACGACCATGTTAAGCTTGACGGGCTTCAAGCCGACGCGCAACGCCTCCCGGATTCCCCGCAAGACCGGCGCGAGCTCCCCCTTGCGGATGTCGCGGAATGCTTGCGGGTCGAGCGAGTCGATCGAGACGTTCACGCGTTTCAGTCCTGCGTCCCGGAGGCTCTCGGCGCGTTTCGCGAGCATCGACCCGTTCGTCGTCATCGAGACATCGGGAATCTGACGGACCGAACGGTCGATGATCTCCTCCATGTCCAACCGGACGAGCGGTTCCCCGCCCGTGAATTTCACGGACCGAATGCCGAACTCCCGTGCGACCCGGAGGAGCCGCTCGATCTCGTCCGTGGACATCTCGTCCTCGTGGGGCATCCGCGGCCGCAGGATCGGACCGAGGCCTTCGTCGTGGCAGTAGATGCAGCCGAAATTGCACCGCTTCGTGACGCTGATCCGGATGTCGGTGACCTCGCGTCCGAACGCGTCGACGAGCATGTCCGACCTGGGAACCCGCGGTGTCGCTAAATAGTTGCGCCGCTGGGCGCCCGTCGGGCTTGATTCCGCCGTCGGAGAGCCTCAAGCAAAAGGGTGCACTCATCGCTTGGACGCGTGTCGCGCTATGAACACAACGAGGACGATGACCGAGACAAGCAGGACAATACCAACCACAAGTACGGTCCCGTCCACCCCCCAATAGGGCGGCGCGATGCATTGGGTCTCATAGCCGTCGACGAGAGTGAACCCCACGCTTGCGTAAGCGCTGGTTTCGTTGGGCCCCCAGCGGACCGAGAACGTATTCAGGCTGGAGGTTTCATCCCAAATCTGGAAGACGTCGGACCCAGACAGGTTTCCGTCTCGGTCGCGGTCCTGGAAAGTGACCGGTTCGGCGGCCGTCGCATTCGGACCGACGTGGGGCGCAACCCGTTGCACGGAGGCATTCCACGGATCGATGTACCACATGTCCGAAATCGGCGCCCAGGCGCCTCCCCTCCACGTGACGGACCATATCGGCGCGGAAAACCCAACGGAGTACGGCGGCCCACACGAAGACGCGGCGACCGGGAGAGCCCCGAGTGCGGCTTCTGCCAGTGCGAGAGCAAGCACCGCCGTCCCCACGGTACGAAGGCCGTGGCCGCGAGGGGTCCGCACGGAAACCTTCCGAGGATCACGAGCGGCTGGACGCCGATAAGCCTTCGGATTCCGTTTGGTCGCCTCCGAATGTTTTTATAGGAGCGACCCCTAGTGCGCAATCGGCCCACATCGTCTGAATTCGCCTGGTTTCGGTTTTTCCCGGCCTTTGCGACTCTGGCGTCTTGTGTCGGCAGAATGTGAGAACATGGACAAAGCAATGACGAAAGTCAAAGACCTGACCCCCACGACCAAGCAGAAAGTCAAAGACCTGACCCCCACGACCAAGCAGGTAAACGTCTTGGTCAAGGTCGTCGGGTTGAGCGAAGAGAGAGAGATTACGTCGAAGTTCGGCGAGGCACGAAAACTCGTCGAAGCGACGGTCGGGGACGAGACCGCAACCGTGCTCCTGACCCTCTGGAACGACCAGATCGGCCAGGTGTCGAAGGACGAAACGCTCCTGATCGACAACGGCTATGTGACCCTCGTGCGCGGACACATCCGACTGAACGTCGGAAAGTACGGCACGATGACGAAGTCGGAGCAGACGATCGGGGACGTCAACACGGCCCTCGACATCAGCGCCGTCGAATACGAGCGCGAGCCCCGGTACCGCAGTGGCGGATACGGCGGCGAGCGACGCGGCGGCAGCGGCGGGGACCGGCAGTTCGAGTTCGGCACCTTCGGCGGCAGCCGAAGTGGTGGTGGCGGCGGCGGACGCGACCGGGACCGAAAGGACCGCGGTCGGCGCCGATTCTGAATCGGTTTTCTCTTTCGTTGATCCTGGCCATCCGGCCAGGTCTTTTTCATCTTTTTTCGGAGGAGCGAAAGCGCTCCGCGTCGCACGTCAACGATCACGAGACCGCGGGAGCTGGAGGAGGCTCACCGTCGCCGCGGAGGCCGCCGGCCTTCGTTTCGCTCGGGGACCTGGTAGACCCGCTCCGGCTGACGCACCTGAAGCCGGCCGTTGTAGAACGCACGGGCATTCTCCTCCGTGACCTCGACGTGCAACAGGTCGAGCTTCGACTTCATCAGGTTGCGGAACTTCTGGCGCTTCGCCGTGTTCTCTTCGTTCCACATGCGTGTGAACTGTTGATCCTTCTCGTCGGGCATGGCACCACCGCCTCATCGCTCGAGGAGAACGCGCGCCGGGGCGTGAAGCGGCCGACTCGGTTCGTCACGGGAATATGAGGACGCTCGTCCCGAGGAGGCCCGTCCACATAAGGCTTTTCTTCTGAGGTCGCGAACGCGATCCACGGTCAGTACGTGAACGTCACGATGAGGTCGTCGCCGACCGCCTCGACGCGATATGCGGTAAGCGGGAACTTCGCGGGCGCTTCCTTCGGTTGGCCCGTTGAGAGGTCCCACGCCCCCTTGCAGTCCTTGCAGCGGATCGTGAGCGCTTGGGGATCGACGAGGCCGTCCGTCAGCATCGCCCACTTGTACGTGCACGCAGCGTCGACGCAGAAGAAGCGGTCGCTCAGACGGACGACGAGGATGTCGTACCCCATGATCTCGAAGTGCTTCTTCCCGCCATCCGGGACGTCCTCGACCTTGCACAGGTTGACGTCCGTGTCCATCGCGCGAGGCGAACCTTCGTCGGGGTTTAAGGTTTGGGGCTCACGCGGCTTTGCGACGCAGCAGGAAAGCGAATCGCTGGCGCAGCGGCGACGGGGTGGCAGGCGGTGGAGGGCTTGCGGATACATGCAGCGTGATGCCCTCGATCTCCTGGATGTACACCTTCGCGTTCGCCGATTGATCCTGATCCGATAGCGCGGACCAGAGCTCGCCGCGCGTCATGACGTATCCTTTCTCCCCGGCGTGCAGTCCGTCGACCACCGTCGCGCTCTCGCCAATCATCACGCCGACGGTCGGCTTCTGACGCCGGACCTGCTGGACCTTGTAGACCGCGAAGAGGAGGAAGCCGCCGAAGAAGCCCGTCGGGGTGAGGAGGGCCGCGAGGAAGAAAATCTGGTAGTCGGGCGACACGACGAAATTCGGCGGACGCAGCGGCGCGAGGAACGCCGCGGCGAGGATGATCGCGATGATGCCGCCGATGCCGAAGACGCCGTGGCCGGGCGTCTTGACCTCGATGATGATGAGCGCGACCCCGACGAGGAAGAGGAGCAAGGCGAGCGGGTCGACGCTGAAGCCGAGGCCGATCAGCGCGAGCAGGAGGATGATGACGCCCGCGATCTCCGCCCCGTGGCCCGGCGTGGTGACGCCGAAGATGACGAGGTAGATGCCCAGGATCAGCAGGAGCGACGCCACGAGCGGGTCCGACAAGAGTTCGAGGAGACGCACGCGGGCGGACGCGCTGAAGGGCACGATTTCCGCACCGGCCACGTGCATCTGGATCCCCTTGTAGATCGTCGTGGTTCCGTCGGCCTGGGTCAGGAAGTCCTCGATCGAGTCGGCCGTGAAATTCGACGCGCCGTATCGCTGGGCGTCCGCCGCGTTGAGGTTCAGATTCTCCACGACGAACCATTCGGCCAGGGGCAGCGTCTGATTGCCGATCGTGACGGTCTTGTTCCGGCCGTTCAGGGCCATCTGCGTCTCGAGGATGCCGACGACCGCGTTCACGATCTTCGGATCGGTCACCGGCTCGATCCCCGTTGGCCCGACGATGACGGGCTGGACCGATCCGATCGTCGTGCCGGTCGCCATCGCCGCCAGATCGGTCGACTCCAACAGGATCGTCCCCGCGCTGAACGCGTGGGCGCCGACGGGCCCGACCCATCCGAGGATCGGCACGGTCCTTGCGTTGTCCATGAGTTCCGTCAGCGCGAGCGTGGAGGCCAGTTCCCCGCCGGGGGTGTCGAAGCGCACGACGAGCGCGGCGTATCCCCCGGTCCGCGCCTCGTCGAGCGCCTCGGTGAAGTACTCGACCGTCGAGCGGTCGATCGCGCCGTCCACGGTCGCGACGAGGACGCGAGGCCCCTGGGCCCGCGCGGTCGGAGCGAGGGCCACCAGGATGACGGAAGAGAGGACGATCGCCAGGAGGACGACCGCCGGACGGGCCCGATCGGGGGTCACTCTTTCTTGTCTCCCTTCTTCGCGAGCGCCGCCGTCAAGGAGGCGACCTCGCCGGTGATGTCGCCCGCGGCGGTCGTGTTCGTGACGACGATCATGTTCTTCTCGCGCGCGATCTCCGTCAGGGTCTGCAGCTCCCGCAGTCGCATCGCGGACGGCGCGGAACCGTACAGCATCGCGGCCTCCCGCATCTTCTCCGCGGCCTGGAACTCGCCTTCCGCCATGATGACGCGCGAGCGCCGCTCCCGCTCCGCCTCCGCCTGCTTCGCGATCGCGCGGACCATCGTGTCGGGCAAGGAGACGTCCCTCAGGGTGACGGCCGAGACCTTGATCCCCCACGGCTCCGTCGCGATGTCGAGCAGGACCTGGATCCGCTTGCTCAACTCCTCGCGCTTCGACAGGAGCTCGTCGAGCTCGACCTGGCCGAGGACGTCTCGCAGCGTCGTCTGCGCAAGCAGGTTCGTCGCCATGACGTAGTTCTGGACCTCCGTCACCGCCTTCAGCGGGTCGTACACGCGGTAGTAGACGACCGCATCGACCTCGACGGAGACGTTGTCCCGGGTGACGACCCGCTGCCGCGGCACATCGAACGCGACGACCCGCAGGTCGATCAGCACACGGCGGTCGAAGATCGGGATGATCCACGTGAGGCCGGGCCCTTTGGGCTGGTGGAGCAGCCGGCCGAGTCGGAACACGACGAGTCGCTCGTACTCCCGGACGACCTTGACCGCCGACCGGAGGACCACGAGCACCACAATAATCGCGAGTACCGCCGCAAGGATGAGTTCCTCTCCCGCCATGCCGCCACGCTCCCGACGGACAACGCGCGCTCCGCGAATAAAAGGGTTGGCCGGGAAGGCCCCTGGAACGCGCAGAAATGGAACCGTGGGCTAGCGCGTGGCGGTCCAGAGCATCGCGCCGAGGCCGACCGCCTCGAGCACCCCGATCCCGAGGAGGTACGGGTCCAGGATGCCCGGCACGACGTCCATCATCGTGCCGAGGGAGTAGATCATGAGGAGGTTCTGAGCGAGGAATGCCGCAGCGAAGAGGACGAGTGCGAGGCTGAACGGGGCTTTCGTCTGCGCGTACACGCGGCGGTAGACGGTCAGCAGGGTCGCCGCGAGGACGACGTTCGCCGCCTCGACGGCGAGGCTGCCGAGCATCAGAAGGCTCGTCATGGACCCACCCCATTCACGCGTCGAACATCGTCGTATCCCACAATCTCACCCGAATCGTCCTCCCGCAGGTTTCGTCCCCTCGCGGACCGCCTCGAAGATCGCATAGTTCCCTTCGAGATAGGGCGAGAGGAAGTAGGGAGTCGCGTACGCGTCCCCGATCGGCCTGGTGATGAGCCCGTTCTCCTGGAGGAGGTCGAGGTGATGGCGAATCGTTCGGTAGTCGAGGGCGAGCGCCTCGGCGAGTTGATTCGCGTTGTATGGCCGCTCGTGGAGTGCCCCGATGATCCGCGCCCGGTTCACCCCGCCACGGGTGCCCGCGATCAGATACCACAGGAGCTGACGGAGCGCCGCGCTCACGGACCTCGGGCGGAAAACGGCCCGGGGAAATAAATACGGCCCCCGCAAAAAGGAGGGGAGCCCGCATCACGCCTAGAGCGTGAATAGCGGGCAGAGCACGTACGCGACGGGGCTTGCGGAGATCGTGACGTGACCGGCGGCCGCGGCCGCGAGGACGTCCGCATCATTCGTGAACTGCATCGGATCGATACTCACGAAAGTCACGGCGAAGACCTGCCATCGACCGCCCCGGTAGTCGGAGTCGCCCGGCAGCGAGTTCGTGACGGAATACAATCCCGTGCCCGGGAACGAGTAGAGCAGGTTGAAGCTCTGCTCCGGACCCGGTTGCAGGGTCGTCGGCACGAACGTCGCCCACAATACGTCGTCTCCGTAGATTCGTCCGGCCGCTCGCTCAGGCGCCGCCGCGGACGCGACGCCCGCGAGGAACGCCGCGCCGAGGAAGGCCATGACGAGCAAGGCCACCTTTCCTCTCTTCCCATGCATGTTTGTTCACCCTGGGCAGATCGCCCAACGGCTCGTGGCACGTGGTAGGAGATAGAATCCGCTTGCGCAAGATGTGGGACAACTTCCACCCAAATTGCACCCGGGTCTCGGGGCGGTCCGAGCGCCTCGGTCGTACCTCTACTTAGAGGTATAGACCGGTCTGGCTCTGCGCACAAGGGACGGGAGTCGCGGCCGCCGCGACCCCGAGGCGGGATGCAGGGGTCGCCCTCAGAACCGGCCGATCATCGCCGCCATGTGCTTCGCGCCGCCGATGAAGTCGGCGATGCGGAAGTGCTCGTTTGGCGCGTGGAGGTTCGATCCGTCATAGGAGACGCCGGGACCGGAGATCGATGGCACGCCGACGACCTCGTTGAAGAACCCGTGCGCGGACGCGCCGGCGGACCACGGCCAGACCTCCGGCTCCCGCCCGTAGGCGTCGACGGAGCCCTTAATCGCGGCCTTGACGACCCTCGCGCTCATCGAGATCGACGCGGCCTCGAGCGCTTCCTTCGCGGGCGAGAGCTCGATGTCTCCGAAGCCTTTCGACGTCAGGTGTTCCCGGAGCTTCGCGAGCTGCCGCTCCTGCTTCATGTTCGGCACGAGCCGGAAGTCAATCTTCGCCTTCGCCACGGCCGGGTTCACCGTCTTCGTCCCCTGCTCGATGTACCCGCTCACGAACCCGCAAATCGTGCACGTCGGCGAGTAGATCAGGCGGCGGAGAACCTCGAAGTCGCTGCCGTCGCCGACGAACTCCGAGACGCCCCAGAAGTCCTTCAGCGCCTGGGCCTCGAAGCGGCTTGTCTTCAGGTAGCGCAGCTCGCGGGCGGTTGGTCGGCGTGCGTCCTCGTACCATCCGCGGACTTTGATCCGGCCCTTCGGATCCCGGAGCGTCATGAGCGCTTGGATGAGCCGCCACGCCGGGTTCGGCGCGATCGCCGCGTACGAGGAGTGCTGGTCCACCTTCGCCGTGCGGCTCATCATCTCGACGTACAGGATGCCCTTACACCCGAGCTCGATCTTCGGCGTGCCTTCGTGCAGATGGTCGCCGCCCTCGATCGTCGCACCGTCCGCGCGGAGGATCTCCTTGTTCGCGTGGACGAACGACGCGAAGTGCGGACTGCCGACCTCCTCCTCCCCCTCGACGACGAACTTCAGGTTGATCGGCGACCGGCCCTCGATCGCCCGCCATGCTTGGACCGCGAGGACCTGGATCATCAGGTTGCCCTTCGTGTCGGCGCACCCGCGCCCCCAGAACTTGCCGTCCTCGATCGCCGCGTCGAACGGGTCCCGCTTCCACTCGTTCAGCGGATCGACCGGTTGGACGTCGTAGTGCTGGTACATCAGCAGGGTCGGCTTGCGCTCGTCGACGATCATCTCGCCGTACACCACGTTCGGCCCGCCGTCGGTCGGGTATTCGCGGACCTCGAACCCGTTCTCCACCAGGAGACGCCGGACGAACGCGGCCGTCTCCGGCTGCGCGCGCTTGTGCGCCGAGATCGTGGGGAATCGAACGTACTCCTTCAGCGTCTCGAGGGCTTTGGGCGCGTCGGTCTCGACGCGAGCCAGCACATCCGTGAGGGCCAAGCTCACACCGCGGCCCGGAAGGTGGGCATCCCATAAGAACTCCGCGCGTCCGGCGTGGTGCGATGTCCCCCCGGCGCGCGAAAGGAATATGTCCGAGGAAGGTCGTCGGCCTCGCGGTGGGGCCATGGAATTCCTGAAAGGCGTGCACGTAATCGAGACGTACGCGACGACGACCCTCCTCGTGGATGACCGGCTCGTGCTCGTCGACACCTCGTCGGACGCGGACGGCGGCAAGATCCTCGACTACCTCGCGAAGATCAAGGTGAAGCCGAAGGACCTGTCGACGATCTTCATCACGCACACGCATCCCGATCACGTGGGCGGGCTCGGATCGATCAAGAAAGCCTCGCAGGCCAAGGTGGCGGCGCACCGCATCGAGGCGGACTTCATCTCCCGCCAGAAGACATGGGATGGCCCGCCCGGCCCCCAGCGGCACACCCCGACGCCCGTGGACGTCAGCCTGGACGACGGCCAGATGCACGATGGCCTGCGGGTGATCTTCACGCCGGGTCACACGCGCGGGAGCATGTCGCTCCTGGACGAGACCCGTTCGCTGCTCATCGCCGGCGACGCGGCGAACAACGGATCCGAAGCAACACCGCCAGTCGATCAAGAAGCTCGCGACGCTCCACTTCGACAACGCCATCTTCGGCCACGGCGAGCCGATCAAGGGCGGTGCGAGCGCGAAGTTCGCGGAGCTGGCGAAGCGGCTCTAGCCGCGGGGCACGGGGCCCCGATCCGGGGCCGACTCCCCCCTCGACATCGGGTCCGCCTCCAGGAGAGGAGGCGCAGAGATGTCAACGCGTGACAATCACGGGCGTAGCTTTATGTCGGGCTGTGTTTCATATGCGCGTTTGAAATCCTCTTTCGGCGAGGTCTCCCCCTTGTCGCCTCCCGCTCGCTCCTCAACACGACGTCGGGTCGTCGCGGTCGCGGCGGTCCTCGCGCTCCTCGCCTCCTTCATGCCGGGCGTCTCCGCCGCGGCCGCCGAGCGGCCGCCCCCCGTCATCTCGGGCTTCGTCCTCCATCCGGAGTTCCGGCCGAACGACCCCTTCTACGTCGACGAGTGGGGACTGCGGCAGATCGGCGCGCCCCAGGCGTGGGACGTGACCCTCGGTTCCCGGAGCGTCATCGTGGCGGTCGTCGACACGGGCGTCGTCTGGACGCATCCGGACCTGCAGGCGAACGTGTGGACGAACCAAGCCGACGGGACGCACGGATACGACTTCGTCGACGGCGACACGAATCCGACGGAGACGGACCCCTCCGGCGTGTACCACGGGACCGGGGTCTCGGGCGTGATCGCCGCCGTCACCGACAACGGACAATGGATCGCGGGCACGGCCCAGGTCAGCCTCATGCCGGTCCGCGCCCTCGGGTCGAACGGCCAAGGGTCTTCTTTCAACACCTCCGAGGCGATCCGCTGGGCCGCGGACCACGGGGCCAAGATCATCAACCTGTCCCTGGGGACGAACGAGACGTTCGGCGGACCCACGGACATCGAACTCGCGATCAACTATGCGTGGTCCAAGGGCGCGCTGATCGTCGCGGCGGCGGGCAACGCGGGCAGCGGGACCCTCGACTATCCCGCCCGGCTGCCGAACGTCGTCTCGGTCGCCGCGATTGATGAGACGGGCCAGCGGGCCTCCTTCTCGAACTACGGCCCGGGCCTGGACCTGTCCGCCCCGGGCGACCGCATCCTCACGCTCGACGGGACGAACGACATTCAGTACCTCCGGGGGACGTCGTTCTCCGCGCCGTTCGTGAGCGGCGCCGCGGCGCTCCTCCTGTCGGTCGACCGGAACCTGACGAACGTCGATCTGTGGAACATCCTGAACAGCACCGCGGTCCAGCCGAGCGGTTCCGGCTACAACACGAACTACGGCTGGGGCGTCGTGAACGTCTGGAACGCGATCAACGCGCTGAGCCGGCCGTTCATCTCCCTCACCTCCTACCCGACCTCCGTGTCGACCAGCTCGGTGTTCGGGATCACATGGCGCATCCTCGGACCCGCAGGGCTGGGCGTGTCCGACACACACGTCGTCTGGGGGGCGTCCCCGAGCGCCCTCGGGAACACGACCTCGGTGCAGGCGGGACAGACGCAGCAGTCGTACACGGCGGGCGGCCTCTCCATGCCTTCGGGCGCGGGTGCGCTGTACTTCAAGGTCATCGCGACGGTCAACGGGACGACGTACACCTCGCAATGCGCGGGGCCGGGAGGGACGTGCGTGGTGAGCGCATCCCCCCTCCCCGACTTCCTCTTCGTGCTGTACCAGCTCCTCGCGTCGAACCTCCTGTACCTGGCGCTGTTCATCCTCGCGCTGGCGGCGGTCGTCGCGTTCATCCCGCAACGCCGGGCCGCGAGGGCACGCCGCGCGGCGTACCCGCCGCGGACGATGTATCCGCCCTCTTACTACGTGCAGGCCGCCGGTCCGGTCCAACCGCCGCCCGCTCCGCCCCCGGCCCCTCCTCCGGTGCAACCTCGCCCGGCGAGCGCACCGCCCCCGGTCGAGTTCGTGCGCCCTGCGAGCCCGCCGGCCGCCCCCGCGCCGCCGACATTCTCGGCGGGGACGAAGAAACGTTGCCCGAACTGCGGGACCTCCGTGAACGCGGACAACCTGTTCTGCTTCTTCTGCGGGCATCCGTTCCGCTGAAGCCTCGGGAGCCCTGGGGCCCTCCGATCCGCGGCAGCCGGTTCATACCTCTAAGTAGAGGTATACCGCCGAAGCCCCCGCCCGGACTTCGGCCCGCCTCACGCCCGTCAGGCCGCGTCGTGCTTGTAGAACTCGTAGGCGGACATCGGCTTCCCGTAGTCCACCCGCCACGCACGGTCCGGCGGCGCCTTCCCGAGGGCCCGCGCCATCTCCCGCACGTGGATCGGCACGGAGCCGCAGCACGAGCCGATGTAGTTGATCCCGATCCCCTTCGCCTCGGCCGCATAGGCGCCCATCGCCCGCCTCGACAGGACGAGCGTCTCCGTCTCGTACGGGAACTCCTTCGTCGCGGTGAAGTCCGGAATCCCCGGAGGCGTGCGGTACGCGGTCGGCTGCGTCGCCACGAATCCCGTGACGGCGTCCCGCATCTCCCGCGCGATCGAGAGCATGAGGATCGGGTTTCGCAGGCAATTCACGCCCACGATGTCCGCGCCGGCGTCGCGCAGGGCGCGGGCGCATTCCGCGGGGGTGTGCCCGTCGTACGACATCGGATTCTTGTCGAACGACATCGTCACCATCGACGGCAGGCCCGTCTTCTCGACGCGCTCGGCGGCCACCAACGCTTCACCGAGCCAGGAGAACGTCTCCGCGATGACGAAGTCGGGGCCCTCCTTGAGCTGGGCCTCCAGCTGCTCGTCGAAGAGGCGCCCCACCTTCCCGGCCGAGGACGCATCCTTCGGATCGTACATCCACGTCAGGCTCAGGTTGGCGGCGACGAGCGCCCGGTCCCCGGAAACGTCGCGCGCGAGGCGCACTGCCGCCCGATTGATGTCCGCCACGCGGTCCGCGTATCCCGTCGTCGCGAGCTTCTCCTTGCTCGCATAGAAGGCGAGGGACTGGAGGACCTCCGCCCCCGCGTCGAGGAACTCCCGGTGCAACTCCGTGACCGCGGAGGGATGCTCGAGGACGACCTCCGGGGTGAAGGGACCCGGCTGCACGTAGCCGCGCTTCTCGAGTTCGAGCAGGTAGCCGCCGTCCCCGAGGACGACGCCCTTCGAGAGACGTTCCAGAATCCCGGCACCGTGGGAGCTCTGGCGGCGGCTCCCCCGCTTCCCCGCCATCGAAGCGGAGATGGAGGGACGCAGCTTATAGCTTCATACCGCCGAGTCGGACCTGCGACTGTCCATGCGACATGGCCAAATCGCATAGTCTGTCGACAATTCGTCGAAGCGGACCTGCGAAAGATATTTCAGGGCTCGGGTCCATCGAAAAGAGTTGGCTGATTTGGCAAGCGCACCTCACCCAAAGCGACTTCTCGCTGCGATTCTGTGTGTCTTGTCCATCGCGATGCCTGGCATCTCGCCATCGCCGATCGTCGACGGAAACCAGTACACCGTAATCCCCGTCAACCCTTTTTATCTCCTATTCGACGAAAAGAGGAACCGGATATACGCAAGCGAACCAAGATCGAACTCGGTCATTTCGATCGCGCTCCCAAGCTTGGAAATCGAAAGCAGAATCGTGCTGCCCGCGAACACGTCGTACTTGGCCATGGACACGAATTACAGCAGGCTCTTCGTCGGGCTCCGCTCATACCAGGTCGCTGTGGTCAACATCACCCGATGGCAGGTCGTCCAAAACATTTCCCTTCCCATGGTGCCTAGCGGCCTTGCGGTGGACGCCTGGAATCGACTCTACGCGGCCTCCACCGGTGGGGGTTATCCATACAATCAACTGGCCATGGTCGACATCGCCACGGGCCTCGTTTTAGGCGCCCTCGCTGAAGGAAGCCACTTCGATAGTTCTCTCTTGCAAATGAGTCGCGATTTCAGGTATCTGTACCAAGGCAAGCTGAACATGGTACCGAATCAGGTCGTCAAATACGAAATCAACGCAAGCGGCGCGCATTTTGTTCTCGAGAATCACGATTTAGGGGAAGGTCTGAGCGATATGGTCCTCAGCTCCAACGCCTCCCGACTGTTCTTGGCCCCCACAAACTATCCTGTTGGGTTCGAAACCGTGGACGGCGAGACTCTAAGCCTTATCCGAATCGTCGGAATCGAGAGTAGCCCAACCGGCATGGGTCTCAACCGGGCCGGAACTCGCGTCTACGTTGCCGATCAAAGCGCTCATGTCAACGTCTTCTCGACAGCCTCGTTCATTCGAACCAGACGGATTGACGTTTCCCCCTATCGTGCGCACGGACTTCTCGTCTTAGAGGACATGGGATTGGTGGTGGCGGTCGCATCCTCCGAATCCGGATCCCCCGACCAAGTCCTCCTGGCAATAAATCTCGCGTATGTTCCCACTTTACCAACACTGGTTCCGTATACCGCACCGGAAAGTGGGTTCCGTCTGGGAATTCCGGGCGTGTGGCAAGCGGAGACCGACTACGCGCTTGCAGGTGACACCCTAGACTTGATGGCTCTCGGTCCTGTGGAGGCGGGGTTCCGGACGAACGTCATCGTCGATTCGGTTGCGGGACCTGCCTCTGAGTCCGAGGCGTCCCTGCTGTCGTATGCTCGATACACCATCAGTAGCATCCAAGCGAACGAAACAATTGAGATCGCCCAGCCGCCGACGATTATCCATACTGCGAATTCGAAGGCTGTAGTCTTCACAATCGCGTACCGCGACCAGCCTCTCGTTCAGGTAATTGGGTTCGTGGCGAACGAGACCCGAGCGAGGGTTTGGATTATCGTTGGAAGCACGGAAATCGCGGCTGCAGACAGAAACGGACCGCTGTTCCTTGCCATCATTCAAAGCTTCGAAGTGCTTGCGCCGCCGGCGAGCGCTTCGCCCATCTTCCCGTTACAGCCAACACTAGCGTACATCCTCATCGGGGGAACCTCTGCTGGAATAGGCGCTGGAGTTGTGGTCGGGTTCTTCCTCCGAAAGAAGAGAAAGCCTACGCCCAGCTACCCGCACAAGTTCCGCAGTCTGCGGAACGAGACATCGACTCTCGTGCCGAACCCCGGAGATGCCCCGGACGCGAAATTGAATTCCGACGGAACAGTGTTCAGGTGGCGGTAGCTTCCCGAGGGCCGCTGACACGACCGTGTGACTTGACATTCGATTTACCGATTGGCCAGGTGGCTCGCTAACGCTATGTAGGCCCCGCACGCTCTCCGGCGCATGGAAGGCAACTGGGACGCCGTCGTCCTGGGTGCCGGTCACAACGGCCTCGTCGCGGCGGCGTACCTCGCGAGGGCCGGCCTGAAGATCCTCGTCCTCGAGCGCCGAGCGATCGTCGGCGGCGCATGCGTCACGGAGGAGGTCTTCCCGGGCGTGAAGTTCTCCCGCCTAGCCTACTCCGCGGGACTCCTGCGCCCGGAGATCATCCGGGACCTCGACCTCGCCCGCTTCGGATACGAAGTCCATCCGTTCGATCCGCAGTTCTTCCTCCCTTTTCCCAACGGGGACTCGATCCTCCTCTGGAACGACGCCGCGCGGAA
>WNGD01002706.1_pt1 | contig 18341 bp, 18 predicted proteins | sample 5400671 | NCBI WGS metagenome assembly WNGD01 (sample SAMN13153369, study PRJNA577476) | soil metagenome | isolation source: 40 cm soil or saprolite under grassland replicate 2 | place: USA:California | collected 2016-06-15
GCCGATTTGGACAAGCGCCATGCCGCCAGGGGAGACCACGATCCGATTCATCCTGGGGCGCGCTCAACCACGCGCGCGTACCAGTCTGGTTGCGTCCCGGCAGCGAGCCATTGGCGCCAACGCTCCGATCGTCCGCCCACGATGAGCAGCAAGGCGCGAGGAGGCGCGCCCTTCACGGGTACGACGAGTTGCCGCATCCCCACCTCATCCGTGTGGCTCGGCGCAGCCTCTCCATGCGGGTGCGAATGCCACATCCCTACGAACACCGTAACTCTCGCCGTCGCCGCACCTTGGGCCGCGATCCGCGCCTCGACGCCTTCCGTACCGTGCTGGAAGTGCTCTGCGGACAGTAGAGAATCCGGCGGTGGTCCAGTGGCATGGTCGACCCACACCACACCCGCAGCCTCGTCAAACGCACCCAGCAGCGATCCACCCGTTTCGATCCGATCGCCCTGCACGCGTGCGCCCCGGCGCGCCTCGGCTCGCATCTCGGCGACCGCAGACCTCGCCACGCGCACCTCATGATTGCGGTCGGCCGTTTGTAGCACGAAGTCACTGGGCCAGCGGAACCACCGTGCACCGCCAGTGGGAGCATCCGTCGGCGCTCCGGGCATGCGCACGACAAGCGCCAGCATGCCGTCCTTCTCGCTGTTGTCGGCGAGCGCATGCAGCATCCCTGCAAGCAGATGCCCTGCCAAGCCCACCACTTCGGCCGCCGAGCCCACGAACGTCACGTCAGAGCAACCCGGCTCCGGTTGGAAGAACTCGGCGCGTGGGGGATCGGGAAACAAGTCATTGACCACGTCGGCAAGCTCACCGGTCGTATCAGTCCGCGCGGCGAGGCTCAGACGCCGCAACACGTCGACGGCAGCGCCGCTGGATCCTGGGTGCGAGACCGTCGCGATACCACGTCGCGCGTCATGTCCGATGAGCACTGTCGCAATAGGTGGCCACGCGTCCCTTTGTACGCGCCACCGCCGTTCGATCACGGTCCGCACAATACGATTGGCCGTCGCGTCTATTACGAGGTCAAATGGCGGTGCCGCGGTGTCGTTGAGCATCATCTTCACAACGTCCGAATGCAGCGGCTCAACGATGGCATCCGCGTGAATACGACGCAGGCGCTCGGCGAGCGCCACCACCTTGTATCGGCCTATATCCGCCTCGTAGTACGGCTGGCGCACCAGGATGCCCGGATGGACGACTCCGTTGTCTGCTACCACCACCCGCGACGCACCGCTGCGGACGCATGCTTCCGCAAGCGGCGCGCCAAGCGCGCCGACGCCAAGCACAAGCACGCTCTTCCCCACCAGCCATGCTGCGGACGTCTCGGCGTCCCGCGATACAACAACCTCTGGCCGGGCCTCGTACACGCGCGCCCAGGCCGTCTCCGCGGACCCGAGCCATTGCTGACCAAAGCCCAGGATCTTGTGGCCCGTCCGCGCGACATCGGGCAGGTCTGAGTACTTCTTCGGGACCAAGTGTGCAATTTGCTCAGCAATTGGCGGCAGCCTCCACACCGCCAGGTGGGTGACTCGCTCGCTCAAGCCAACCGTTCCTCTCGTCGGCGTGCCCACGACCAGATATAGCGGGAGTCCTGGCTGATCCGGGTCGAGTGTGGTATTCAACGCTGTCAGATCCCGATTGATGCGCGCGACGATCCCCAGCATGCCGAGGAAGACTTCGGTATCCATTCCGTACGGCTTGAGTGCCTCGACCATCGCCGCGGCGGTGTGCGGATACTCGAACGCGATCGGTTGGGGAAGAATGATGGCAAGTCCGAGCACGACGCTTGCGCTCTTGACATCGATCCGAGCGGCCTCGTGCGCCGCCTGTGCCGTTTCCGGCCACGGGTCAGTCGGTCGCAGCCAGCCGACAATGTCCACTCGGCCGGAACTGACTTGGTTAAGTAGCGCGACACCTACCCACGGCGCGCCGTCGGCCGCCCGGGGTGCGTTCTCCTTGGCAACCACGATCCCGGCTGTCCTGCTTGGGTACGCTAGCGGCGGGTGCAACGGTTCGCCGGGAGCATCGAGCTCCCCGGCTGCCGCCCGCTCCAGCCACAACATCAGCCGCTCGATGAACCCAGCCATGCCATCGGCTGGATTCCACTCTGTCGCCGGCGACAGGTACAAGCACAGTTGGTGGCCCCATTGCACGTGTGGCGTGCCGACCCACCGGGCGCGCGGTGTCCGTACGAACGGGACCTCGAACGGGAACTGCGCTGGCACGCCGATGGTCAGGCGTTCCCGGGCTCGCATGGGGATCCCCTCTTTCACTGCCCGCAGGTTCGAGCAGTCAACGGACACGTCGACGAGGATGTAGCCCTCTGGCCCTTGCCGCACGCTGACGATGGTCAGCGCGCGATCGGCCGATACGATGCGGCGCAACTCTGCCAGCGCTTGCCGATGCCCGCTGGTGAGCTGCAGTGATGGCGCAATCACTGCCAGCCGAAGCCGATCGCCGCCGCGGGTGCCGCCTCGCTCCCCCGCGACATTTCGACCGCTTCTCGTATCGCCGCCGTACCGCGTCGTTCAGCCCGGCGGCGCGCCCACGCGGTGCCGCCGAACGTCATGACGCCCAGCGCCGCGAGCATGCCGCCGGACCTAGTCAGCGATTTCGTGAGCCCGGCGCTTCGCTTGCCTTCCTCAAGTTCATCGACATCTAGGAGCACCAGCCCAACGCCCGGTTCGACACCGAACACGACAGGCCGGGGCTCCTCAGTGGTCGGATGTTCACCGGTGCACACCACTGCGTTCGGCACGATCTCCTCGTACCGGTCACGGGCCAGGAGGTGCGGCGGATTGTCGCCGGGCTTGTCAACGTTCCGGAATCGGCGCGAGCTCGCGATGACGTGCGCGTCACTGGTGGCGTGTCGCTCCAACTGGCCAAGCAGGTCCTCCTTGAGCTCTTCCTCGTCGAGTTCGTCCGGAGCGTACATCACCTTCTTGGAGCAGTGATGCGCCGCGAGCATGACGTCCCATGCCAGCCGCTCGGGTCTTTTATGCGTCTCGCTGTAGTCGAAGATCTTCTTGATCGTGACGTACGAGAGATCGCCGAGAAGGAGCAGGCGGCCGACTGTACCGTCCTCGGTGCGCAGCATGATCTGCATGGCCAACGATGTCTCATTGCGCTCACCTGCACAGTCATCGCGAAATGGTGCATGAATGAACGCCTCAAAGCGGTCCGCGACGTCCTCTCCATCAAGCGACGTGATCGCCTGCCCCGGCGTGCTGAAAAACGCGTCGGGCAATTTCGCGTAATCGTGATCCTCTCGGTCGTCGTCGTATCCAATGACGCGGATCCGATCGCCGCTAGCGGGCTCGCCGCCGCTTGCGAGCGCGTCCAATGTCGCCTTCACTCGACGCTGGGCCTCGTCGTGGAAGCACTGGGCGTCGGGGCACAACTCCTCGCCGTCCGCGAGCTCTCGCCACAACCGGGGCGTCGCCCACAACTCACCGATAACGATCTCGCTATCGAGCAGATCACCAAAGCCACGGCAGTGATCGAGGTCAGCATGAGTCAGCGCGAACACAGCAAGGTACGGGCTGCCCTCGTCGAGCTTTGGCAGTATTTCGGCGAGCCGGTCGATCACAGGCACCGTAACCGCACCATCGTCGTCGGCCGATGCCATATCGTGAAGGTCGACCTGCATTACGAGACGATCGTCGACGACAATCGTCGTCGAATCGCCAGTGCCCACTGGCCAAAACACCATGCCCCGGTCGGGCAGGGTTGAGTTCGTCATCGTGTTCCCTTCCCGCTGGGCAAACGTGCCAGGCCCGCGGCGAGGCTGCAGCCACCGATCGTGGCACCTGGGATCTGTCTCCTGAAAAGCTGGGTCATGATCGGCAGCGACCCACCTAGGAACACTTTTCTGTTCCGCGACGGCGAGGGTACGTGCGCGCACATTGCTGCCTCGACCGGCGGGATCCATGATCTTCGCGAGGTCGGCATGGGAGATGCTGTTCCGGAGGCGACGCGCTCCGGTGGTGCCGAGCGACGACCTTTCTGTGAGGACGGCCAAGGCGAGAAGCTCGGCGGTCAGCCTCGGGGCCAGCTTTCGGCCCTGCTCTGTAGCTGCCAGGTCCTCAAGACCGGCTTCGAACAAGCCGCACAACCTTTCGAAGCTCTGATCACCAGCCTGCGCCAGGACGAACGCTTCCATGAGCATCGACATGGACTTCCCGCCCCTGCGCTGGTGCACAACGAGGTTGCGCAGGAGATGGCACGTCTGGACCCATCGCTCGTCGACGCTTGGGAGAACGGCCGCGATCTGAGCAGCGCGGTGGGTCACCTGGGTGAAGCCCGCCAGTTCTTTCCAGTGGATGTACTCAGTCATCGTCGCCTCCTTCCCCACGGCTGTTGCGGAACCGGCGAAGGCGGGCGCCGAGCGCCTCGGCATTGGTGCCGAGCGCAGCCGCCGCCTCATCGTAGGTGTGACCCTCGTAGATCATCCGGGCTGCCTTCCCGAGGTCGTCGGACATCTCCTTAAATGCCCGCCGGAACTGGTCACGGGTAGCGACCACGGCCGCCGGGTCCTGCCCCGTAACATCCCCGGTGAGTGGATCGCAGCAGGTGTTGTCGTCGATGACCTCGAGCAGCGCCGGGCCGCCCCATCTGTGTCGCTCTCTGGTGCATTCGTTGAAGAAGTTCGCGAACTGCAGCAGGCACGCCCCCACGAAGAACGTCTTGACGGTAGCGCCTCGCCTCGGATCCCAGGCACCCGGTACCAGCACCCGCTCGCGAAAGACCGCGAGCGCTTTAGTCACTGTGAGATGCGCCAGGCCCAGACGGTCATCACGGTCCCACCTCCAGATCTCCGCCGACGGCACCGGGCGACCTTTCTCCCTGCACTTGCGGAAGATCTCGCCGGTGCGCATCCAGGACATCAGCACCGCCAGCGCGTACGCGGCCTGCTCGGCGGCGAAGTAGTCGTATAGCGGACCCTCGAAGTTACGCGCCTTAAGCGCTGTGATGATCTCGTGGTCCGCCCGGCGGCGAGCGACGTTCTCCGCCATCGCCCGCTGCTGTGGAGTGCAGTGGTCTTCATCGCGCAATTCAGACTCGACGGTGGCGAGGCACTCCTCACTGACCGGCGAGATGCCCGGGCCCCCAACCTCCGGGTCACAGTGATCGTCTTGTGGGGCGGCGGACCTGGCAATATCGCCGACGCCAGGCGCATCCTTGTCGAGTTGTATGCGCTTCCCGACGTCACCGGGCGACCGCTGCCCGTCGCCATCAGGGCGCTTCATTCAGCGGTCTCCTTCAGGATCGGCCAGGCTCACTGGTGAACCCACAGAGTTCCTAGATGCAGCCGCCCGAAGAACCCGACGCCGGCTTTAAGATCTTTTTCGGTCGGGATCACGGCGTCGGGTCAGCCGCCCGGCGGCATCTAAGGCTCCCGTAAGCCCGGATTCACGTTCCGAGGCACCGCGCTGGGAGGGACGGCGAACATGGCAGCCCGCTCGCCAAAGCATAAACCTCCGCCGCTCACCACCGGCACCGCGTTCCTGTCCCTCTGCTCGCTTCTGCTCCGATCTCATACAGCTGCGCTCCGCGGAGCCGAAAGCATACCGAGCGGCCGCGCTCCGCGATCCGGCGTCAGCAAGCCGCCCCAGCGCGAAGCGCCGGTCGGTGTCGGCGGCCCGGCGTTCCAGGCGAGGCCTGCTGATTAATAAGGGGCCGAGCCTACCCGCACGGGGCCAGCCGCCTCAGAAGCGATGGGGGTCCCGACAGAAGGACGCATTATGAGAGGCCCGACCACGTACCCCGCCGTGGCGACCAGCCATGCTTGACTGGCTCGCCTGCACCTACGCAGCTGTGATCCTGATCCTCACTGCAACCGCGGGTTACACCGCGCTGTGCGTATCGGACGCCAGCCGACGGGCAGACGGCTACCGGGTTCTCAGACTCCTTCTAATCAGCGCCGGACCCGTGAGCGGTCTCGCCGGCATCCTTATAAAACTCCACCAGCTCGGCCTGCTATGAGTACCCACCGCGCTAGAGATACTCATCACGGCACGCCAGGGCCACACAACCAACGCCCCAGCGGACCCCGCCCGGCGCCACCTGTTGCGCGTCATCCCCGTTACAGGGGTATCACAACAGGTGTATAAGGCGTGATCAAGGGTAACTGAATGGCCAGTGGGAATGGCCACTACTACGGGATGACGGCGGCCCGGCCGGGCTGGATAACCTCACCCTGGCGCGCAAGGAGGGCTGGCAGCGGATGGTTGACGCCCCCACCCGGCCCCAGCCCGAGCAGCTGACGCCGCGGCAGTTACGGGCGCTGAGCCGGGCCGCGCTGGCGGCCTACAACCAGCAGCGGCGGGCCTGGCACGCCAACCTGGGGCCGCTGAAACCACCCTAGCTGGCCGCGCTGCACGAAGACCTGTGGGACATCGTGGACAGCAACGCCCACGACGGCGACAAAGCCAAAGGCGCCATCGCCTTGGACGCGTTCCCCGGGCTGGGCAAGACCACCGCGGTGCTGGCGTTCGCTAAGCAGTTCCACCTCCGTGAGATCGCCGAGCACGGCCCGGTCACCGCGGCGGGCCACGAGCGGTGGCCGGTCTGCCGGGTCGGGCTGACCGGCAACACCGGGATGAAGGACTTCAACCGGGCGATGCTGGAGTTCTTCGGCCACCCCGGCGCGGTGCGCGGCACCACCACCCAGTTCGCCCACCGGGCGCTGGATTGCATGCTGTCGTGCGAGGTGCGGCTGCTGATCGTCGATCTTACCGACCACTCTTGGGGGCGCACGCCACGTCCGGCGAGCCTCCCCCACTGCGCCTGCCTGACTGGCTAACCTGCCGGGTCGGGGACGTTCGCCACGTCAGCGGGGCTCGGGGGAGGATGCGTGGCACGGGTGCTGGTGGTTGGGGATCTGCGGGTTCAGGCGCTGGAGCGGGCCGGGGGACATCGGTCGTTTACGATCGTGTGGCCCGAGGGCGCGGTCCACGAGGCGGCTGATGCGTTCTTGCGCACCCACGATGGGTCGGGCACTCAGCGGACTTATGCCTTCTTGCTGGTGGACCACCTGCGGTGGCTGCAGCGTGAAGCGCTGACGCTGGAGCGGGTCGGGTTGCGGGACCTGCAGCGTTACATGGGCCTGTCGGGGGGGAGGGTCGCCGGGCCGCATGGCGAGCCGTGGCGGGCCGGCAAGCGCCCCTACGGGGGCAGCGCCTTGTCGACGGCTGCGGCGTGCTTAAAGGGTTTCTATGTGCACCAGGCGTCACTTGGGGTGAACCGGGAGCTGGGTGATCAGCTGGCGCGGACCCGGCTGCCGGCCCAGGCCGACCGGCGGCGGCAGTTCCTTGGGCACTTGCGCCGGGAGCTGCCCGGCCCAACCCGCTGGCCCCGCCGCCGGCGCGGCGGCGGCATCCGACGATGCTGCCCGAGGGCGCCCGGGAGCGGCTACTCGCGGTGGTGGGCACGGCCCGGGACCGGCTGGTAGTGACCTGGCTGGGTGACGGCGGGTTCCGGATCGGCGAGCTGTGCGGCTTGCATCTGGCCGATCTTCATCTGCGGGAGGGCGGCGGCTGCGGGGAGTGCAGGTCAGCGCATGTGCATGTCTGTCACCGTCCCGGCAACCCGAACCGCGCGGCGGCCAAGGCCAAGCACCCCTGGCAGGTGGAGAACGGCACGGTCCGCGGCGGGCTGATCAAGCGGGCCAGCCCGGCGATGATCCACGCCTACTTCGAGTACATGACCACCGAGTATCCGAAGGACGCCGGTCACGGCATGCTGCTGGTCCAGCTGAACGGCCCGGACAGGGGCAGGCCATGGGCAGCTGACGCGGCCCGCGGGATGCTCCGGCGGGCAGGTCACCGGGCAGGCCTTGGCCTGGTCAAACCCCACCAATTCCGGCACAGCTTCGCCAGCGCGGTCCTTGACGCATCGGGCGGGAATCTGGTCGTGACCCGTGATGCGGGCGGCTGGGCATCGGCTACGACGGTCGATGAGATCTACGCCCACGCCGACGTGCACGACCCGGCCTTCGACCGGGCGCTGCGCACGGTCTGGGGAGAGCAGCAGTGAAACGGGCCGGCTACCTGCGGCCGCTTTACGCCGATCGCTCTGACCGCACCGGCATGGACCGGCTGGAGATCTTGACCGCGCTGATCGGCGGCCCGTCGTTCGACCCGGTCTACCGGCCCGACATCATCCAGATCCCCCGTGGTCATGTCATCTACCGGTGGGAGTGTGTCGTCGGCGGCTGCGAACGGACCCGCTCGGGCGGGTCGGACCCTGTGCTCGGCCCATCTCGATGAGTGGGTTGCCGCCCGCGAGCGCGGCATCGGCAAGGCCGCCTTCGTCACGGCCGCCCACGGGCTGGACCGGCATGTCGGGGTCGAGGAGATCGCCTGCCGGATCTGCCCGCAACGGCCCGCCGCGCACACCGAGCTGCGGCTGTGCCAGCGGCATCTGAGCCGGTGGGCCCACAAAAAGCAGGCCGGTGAGCGGGCCGGCTTCACCGCGTGGCTGAGCGGGCAGGACCCGCTGCCCGGCTATGGCCACTGCCGGGTGATCGTCTGCCCCAATCTGGCCGGCTCCCCGCTCGGACTGTGCTCCTGGCACGGCACGGCCTACCGGCGCGACGGCAGCCCAGGCGGGGCCGCCCTGCCCGGCCGCAGCTGGTGGCATCAGCACGAGCGGTTCGGCCGGGCCGTCCCGGTCAGCTACACCGACGAAGCAGCCTTCCGCCGCTGGTGCGCGACAGCAGTTGCGCAGCCCTGGCCAGGGCAGATCAACCTGCGAGGCCTGCGGCCCCTGGTCCGCGCGGAGATCCAGTGGGGCCTGTTCGCCCACACCCGCCGCGACCGGCCGACCCGGTGGGACCTGGGCTGGATCCGCGCGCTGGTGACCACCTGCCGCGCCGGGGAGGTGAACTCGCTGACCGACTTCGAGTTCGGCGCCGGCGGGTCGCCCGAATTCACCGGCGCGATCGCCAAGGAGATTTTGCACGAATTGCGGCTGGTCTACTTCACCCCGCAGCAGGCCAAGGACGCCGGGTTCCTGGAGACCGAGCACTTCGGGGTGTTGTTCCCGCACCGCATGAGCCACGTCGACCTGACCGGAATCCCGCAGCGCTGGCTGCGGGACCTGACCTGGGACTACCTCGCAGGTCTGCTGCAATCGGCGCGCTGCCCGCGCACGGCCAGCGTCATCGACAACTTCCGCCGCGCCGCAACGGAGCTAGGCGCGTTCCTGGAGATCGACGCCCCCGGCGGCGGCCACGACCCGGCCACCCTGCGGCGCGAGCACATGCAGCGGTTTGTGGCCGACCAGCGGCACCGCGAACGCGAAGCCCTGCCCTCGCTGGCGATCAAACGCCCCGGCGGCACCCCGGGCATCGTCACCACGACCACCCGGTCGGTGGTGTTCAACGCGGTCCGCAAGCTGCTGCGCGAAGCGATGGACACCGGCGCGGCCGAGACCCTCGGCCTGGACCGGAAGTTCATCACCGCGATGCCATACGCAGGCGCCACGGTCGGCCGGACGGCGCGGCGGCCCTTCTCCGACGAGGTGGCCCGCGCGCTGGCCGACGAGGCCAACCTGGCCCAGCTCGCCGCCGCAATATGACGCCAGCGACTGCGGCATGCGCGACATCTGGGAGATCACCGTCACCACCGGCCGCCGCATCGGCGAGGTCCTCAAGGTGCGGTGGGACTGCATCGGCCGCTACGGCGGGCTGGCGATGTTCTGGCACGACCAAACCAAGGTCGGTAACCACGACGCCGCGATCCGCATCCCCGAACGGCTCTACCAGGTGGTCGCGGACCGGCAGCGCAAGACGCTGGACCGCTTCGCCGCCCGGCACGGACACCGCCCGGCCGGCGCGGAACGCGCCCGGCTGGCCTGTTCCCCAGCGCCTACGGCAACCCCGGTGGCACGGTCTCGCTGACCCACCAGTAGTTCTACAGCCGCTTCCGGCCCTGGGTCGATGCCCTGGACCTCGGCCATTGCGTCCCGCACCAGGCCAGGCACACGCTGGCCACCAGCCTGCTGCGCCATGGCGCGTCCCTGACTCACAGCCGCCGCTACCTGGGCCAGGTCAGCGACCGGATGGCCGAACACTACGTTCACCTGTCGCACTCCGACCTCGAAGACGTGCTGCAGCACGTCTGGGTCGCCGGGCCCGGCGCCGCCCGCCCCGGTGAGCTGCTCTCCGGACCGGCCGCCCCGCTGTCGCGGGAGCAGGCCCAGGCCCTGGCGATCGACCTGTCGCGGCGCAGCACCCCCGCCGAGGGCGGGTTCTGCACCTTCCAGCCCGTCGTCGACGGCGGCGCCTGCCCGTGGAACCTGGACTGCCACAACTGCGGCAAGTTCGTGCTGTCGGGCGCCGACCTGCTGTATTGGCGGCGCAAACGCGAGCAGTGGTACTCCATCGCCGAACGCGCCCCCGACGAGCCCACCGCCGCCTACCTGCACCAGGTGTTCGCACCCACTGCCGCCGCGATCGACGGGCTGGAAAACGCCCTGGCCGGGCTCAGCCTCCTCGACGACGCCCTCGCACTCGACCTGCGCCGCCCCCAGGACTACTTCCAGCGCATCTGGAACACCGGGTTCCGCGCCGCCGAGCTCGCCAAGGCCACCGAAGACGCAGACGCCCTTCCCGGTGACGAGCCGGATGGGGCACACGGCGAGCTGGAGGCGACAGCGTGAGCACCACCCCGGATCGCACCGCCGCCGCCATCGAGGCGCGCCGCCGCGCCACCGAGCAGAAACTGCACCAGGTCCGCGCTGCCATCGCCAAGCTCAGGCGCGCCAAGGCGCCGGTGACTTACCCGGCCGTCGCCCGCCGGGCGGCGGTGTCGCGCACGTTCCTCTACGAAAACCCCGGTGCCAGGGCTCTGATCAGCGAGGCCATCACGAAGACGGCCGCCCAGCGGGCTCAGGCCCTCGATGCAGCGGCTGCCGAGCAGGAGGCGTCGTGGCGGGAGCGGGCGCTCAACGCCGAACACGCCCTGAAGGCCGCCCACGCCGAGATCCGCGCCCAGCGTGCCCGGATTGGGCAGCTGCTCGGCCAGCTCCGCGACGCCGAACGCGAACTCACCGACGACACCATCCAGCGAATCAACTCGGAGAACGCCACGCTCAAACAGCGCGTCCGCCAGCTCACCGCCGACAACCGGACCCTGGAAGAACGGCTGGAAGCCGCGCGCTCCAACAACCGGTTCGCCGACCGGCGCATCGCCCAGCTCGAAGCCCAGCTCGCCGAGCAAGCCCCGCAGCGCTGAACTTGCCAGTTTTTGGCTATCTAGGCCTGGCGGCAATTACGCTAAGTCGACGGCAGGGTTGATGACCCAGTGGTTGCTCCGCAGAACACGCCCGGCGAAGGTCACGTCCCGCTCGCCAGCGAACCGGAAGCCGAGGGAGCGGCAGATGCCGTTCGATGGGGCGTTCGTCGTCGCCGGGAACGCGTGCACGAGCCCCCAGCGGCCATCGTCGCGGGCCAGCTCGAGTAGCATCCGCACGGCCCGCTTCCCGAGCCCGCGTCCTTGGAACTCTGGCAGCACCATCCAGCCGATCTCAGATATCGGCTCACCGCCGTCCTCGTCGTGGGACCACAACACGACCGATCCCGCCACCACTTCAGGTGCGGCCTCGTCGGGGACGACCATCTTGATCCAGTCGGTACCCGCCGCAGCCGCCTGGACGTCGCGGGCGACCTTCTCCTCGACGCCCTCGCGGGGAAGCGGGCCGCCCAGTTCGGCCGTCATGACCGGGTCGCACCGCATCCGCACATAGGCGCCGGCATCGCCCAGCTCAACGTCCCGCACCCGCACCCGCTGCTCCTTGTCGGCCAGAGCTCCGCTCCGGTGGTCATCCCCGGGCTCTTTCCATCATCTACGGGCACACCGACAGAACGGCGCTGCCGACGGTTGAACCAGCACCCGGGCCTGCAGGTGACAGCGGTGGCGACTGGCAGCCGCGCCGCCCGGCATCACGTGGCGGACATGTTCATCACATCAAACCGCAGGTCACAGTACAAGTCGATCTTCAAGTGGCCGGAAAAGTCGATGACCTGCACTTCCTGCGGTGGAAAGGGAAAAACGGCATCGAGGTGAGCTACCACTTCAAATACATCGCCAACGAATTCCCGGTCACGCTGCTGTTCATCGGCGTCGGCCTGGACGCCTGCGGCCTGTTCAGCGAAGGGTACGCCTACCGCGGCGCGGTGCTGGCGCAGACCGGGCGCCGCACCACCCCGCTGGGCCTGGCGCCATTCGAAATCAGTACCGGGCACGGCCGGCGGGACTGGCGGCGGCTGCTGCTGGCCATCGAGCAACGCCTGGTCCTGGCCGCCAAACGGCCCGGCATGCTGGCCGATGACCTGCCCGGCTATCTGTTCGCCCGCAGCACCGGGCACATCGGCTCGCTGATGACCCTGATCAACCTGGGCTGCCAGCGAGCAGTCCGCACTGGCACCGAACAGCTCAGCGCAGCCCTCCTGGACCGGGTCAAGATCGACGCGGCGTCGGAGAAGGGCCGCGCCGAACTGGAAGCCGCCCTGGCCGCCGGGCGGCTGACCAGCAAAATCACCCAACGGCTCGCCCAGGGCTGCCGGGTGAACCCGCCGCCGCGGGTCGAGGACGATCGATTGGCGCAGGACACCTGGACCGCTTAATGCGCTGGCTCACAGATCGGGGCAGTAGTGGCTCATTAGGAAGCGAGTGAGTTGTTCTCCGCGCGTGGTGAGCGCTGCCAGGGATTGGCTATCCATGGCGGCGAAGTTGGTCGGGTAGTCGGCGACGGCTGATCGCGGAACGAGATCCGCTACGGGCATAGGAAGCCGCTGATCGATCATTCCGAGGTAGACATACACCATGCCGTCCAGCTTGCCGTTTTGCGTCGCGGCAAACAGCGGGGTGCGACCGCCGTGCTGTGCACGAGAGTGCATGATGTCTACTACGCGCTTCATCCGAGTCGGCCAGACATGGGGGCTGCGGATTCGGCCTAGTCCCGGCCCGGCATCGCAGGCGATCACATAGTTGACGTCGTATACGTGGGAAGTGAACTGCGGGTCGCGGCCGGGTTCGAGCACTGTGGTGCCGAGGTTGTCGTACACGCCGCCGTCGGTGAGGAGCAGCACCTGACTGGTGACGGTGCCGTCTCGGCCCCGGATGAGAGTCCGGCGCTCCAGGGCAGGCAGGAGAGCTGGGAACGCGGCCGAGGCGGCGACGGCGTCAGCCACCCGCACAGGTTCCGTGAAGTCGCCGAGCCGCGAGCAGGAACTTACCGCGCTGCCGAACCGCACCGCGGATCCGGTCGCAAGGTCGCAGGCGGTTAGTACGACATCGAGCCCGGGGTGGGTGACTTGCTGCATGGTCGTGTCCCCGAATCGCAGGGCGGCGAGCACGTCAGCGAAGGCCGTCGTGCGGTTGACATGGCGGATGCGGGGACTCGGGTTCCGTCCGAGCCTGTGGGTGACGGCGCCGGCCAGTGCCGCCGGCGGGAGGGACAGGCTTGAGAGCAGCGATTGCGTGAGGCGTCTGCTGAACAGCAGCCTGCGCGCGATCGCCATCTGCAGCCCGTTGCGGAGAAGCTCGACAGCTTCAGCGTCGAAATCGCCGAACCGCTCCGGCCCGTAGGCATACAAGGCGCCTAGGAGCGCGCCGCCCGAGATGCCCGAAAGCACGCGGATTCTCCCCAGGAGTCCGCGGTCTGCGAGTGCCCGCAGGCATCCGAGGTGGAAGGCGGCTGCCCGTGATCCGCCGCCGGACAGCGCCAGCCCTATGTCGGCTGTCACCAGGGCCACCACCTGCGGCGAGAGGCACCGGATCTTGAAGCCAGGGGTGGTGGCGGCCAGCGTCGCAGCTCGTCCGTGCCGGCCCGGGCGAGAGCGGAAGAAAGATCGATCCCTGGCGCGTGGGGCGCGATCGCCGAGTCTGACCGCGCGCAGAGCTGTACGAAGTGACCGGGGAGTTCCTCGCCCTGGCCGTCCCGCCAGGATTCCCAGTTCGCTGGGCCGCCGAGGATCACCAGCAGCGCGCGGCGCGGGGCATGGGCAACGGGTACCAGCAACTCGGTCATTCCCCGCTTGTCCATCTCGCTCGGGCGGGCGTGGCCGTAGGGATGAGTGTGCCAGAGCCCGAGGAACCGCAAGGCGCCGCGGGTGCGCCGGTCATGGTGGGCGACCAGGTCGTCGACCCCCTCGACGCCGCAAACGAACGCGCTGGCGGAGGCACGGCTGTCGGGCGGCGGCCCGGTTGCCTTCGAAACCCATATCACCCGGCAGGCGTCGTCTATCTCCCCGAGCAGGACTCCACCGGTCTCCACGGCCGGTTCCCGAAGGCGCGCCATCAGCCGGGCCTCGGCTCGCCATTCGTGGATCACGCCGGGGCCGATCCGCACCGTGTAGCCTGCCGTTTCCGTGATCGTGTCTGGCTTCACGGGCAGCGTCTCCAGCAGCGGATCGGCGTCCAGGCCCAGGTCGAACATCGTGACGGATGCGCTGACATGACCAAGGTGGCCGTGGGCATGCAGAAGGAGCGTCCCGGCCAGCGCGGCCACCTGGCCGTTGCTGCCAGTGAAGGTCGCTTCCGAGCAGCCGGGTTCGGGCTGGAAGTACTCGGCGCGCGGCGGATCGGGGAAGAAGTCGTCGGCGAATGCCCTGAGCCTGTCCGTGGTGGATACGGCGATCTTCGCCTTGCGCAGCAGATCCACGCTAGCGCCCGGATAGCCGCGGGGTGCGACCAGCGCGAGGCCGCGGGTAGCCCGGATCCCCACCAGCATGGTGATCAGCGGCGGGCAGCTGGTCCCGGTTCGCCGGTGCCTCTCGATCCGTTCGGCCAGCGCCATGTTCGCGGTCGCATCGATGATCAGGTCGGTGTCGGGGGCGGCAGTATCATCGCCGAACAAGCCATGAGCGTCGGCTGTGCTGGCTTCGACGGACACGGTGCTGTCAATTGCCTGGAGCCGTAGCGCGAGCGCCACCGCCTTGAACTCATCGACATCGGTGCTGACGAAGTCCTGGCGGACAAGGACGCCGGGCGAGACTCTCGCATTGTCCACCAGTTGCAGCGCGCCGACGCCTGCGCGTACCAGGTGCTCGGCGAGTTGGCTGCCCAGCGCGCCGGTCCCCAGCAGGAGGACCCGCTGGCCTGCGAGGGCGGTCAGCGGGCTGCCGGTGTCACGCCGGACGGTTACCTGGGGGCGGGCGTCGTACACGCGGGCCCACAGCAGCCTGGCGAGACCGAGCCAATTCTCCACCAGCGCACGGACTTCGGGAGCGAGATCACGGACAGTCTCGTACGGGGACAGGGCGACGTCGAGCAGGCCGGATGCCTTCGTCCCGAGGTCGCCGAACCGCCAGACGACTATGTGCTGGCGCCGGGCACCCCCCGCGCGCCCGCGCATGGGTGTTCCAATCACTACGTAAACGGATCCAGCCTCGTCATCCCGGCCCGCTGCCTCGCTGATCTTGCGCCTGAACAGCGCCAGCAGCGACAAGCCCGCCAGCAGGAGGTCGTCATGAACGGCGTGGCTGGCGAGCATGGCCCGCAACGCTTCGACAGTGGCCGGGAACTCGAAGTCGCTGGGCCTGGCCAGCATGATCGCCAGGCCCAGATCCAGCTCCTCGGCGGGGCCGTGGCGGCGCAACGGCAGCAGCGGGTCCTCGATGTTGGCGAGGGCCTCGGCCAGCCGTATCCAGCCGATGATCTCCACCCGGCCCGGTGCGCGTAGCCGCAGGACCGCCAGCAGCAGTTCGCTCGTGTCCGGGACCGCGGGCGTGTCGGCCCGCACGATCACCGATCCGGCCTCCGCGGTCGGGTAGGCCGGCGGCGGATGCAACGGCTCACCGGCCGCCTCCAGGGCGCTGGCTGCCGCCCGGTCCAGCCAGAAGATCAGCCGATCCAGCAGGCCGAACATGCCATCCGACGGTTGCCATTCCGTGCTCGGGGACACGTACAGGCACAGGTGGCGGCGCCACTGGACGTGGGGCAGCCCAGCGAAGCGGTCATGGGTCACCCAGACTGACGGGTGCCGGAAGGGGTAGTCACGGGGGATGCAGAGCACGAACCGTTCCCTGTCGCGGAGCCGGGCCGCGGGCTGTTCGCCACGCGGTCCGCTGCCGGCGCCCGCCGTCGCCAGCGATACCTCGGCCTCCACACTCCCGGACGGCCCCGGGCCGGTGCTGAGCACCTCGATGTTCGGCCCCACGGCGGCGATGATCAGCAGCTCGTCGAGCGCGCGCTGCTGATCTGCGGTGCCAGGCATCGGCGCGGGCGCGCCGCCGGTCATCGGTGCCCGAACCCCACGGCCTTCGCCGGAGCTGTGTCCGTTCCGCGTGCGCGCTTTAGCTGCCGCTGGGCCGCAGCGAGGCTGATCGCGCCGGCTGCGACCTTCGCCAGCCGGGTCACGCCGCCGCTCTCATCAACCTCTTCTTCAGTCACCTCGGCCAATCCGTCGCTGCCCAGCGCGAACACGATCGGGCGAGGATCCTCCTCGCCGCCATGCTCCTGCGTGCACAGAAAGTGATCGGCGTCAATGATCTCCTGGTACCGCTGCTTGGCAGCCACGTGCGGAGGGTCCGCACGTGGCTTGTCAGCCGACGGGAACGGCTGCGAGCTGGCAACGACGTACGCACCGGAGCCAGCCGCGTCCTCCAGCGCGTCCATGATGTCGCGCTTGAACTCCTCTTCGCCGTCTTCGTCCGCGGCGTACATGACCTTCTTGCTGCAATGATGGGGCGCCAGCAACACATCCCAGGCGACGGCATCGGGATCGCTGATGTCGAAGATACGGCGGATTGTGGCATAGGCGAGGTCGCCCATGAGCAGTATCCGGCCGTCGGCGGTTCCCTCGGTCAGCGTGATCCGCAGCGCGAGCGAGGTGTCATTCCGCGCGGCAGCGCAGTCGCCCTTGAACGGGGCGTGGACGAATGCCTCGAACCTGTCGCTGACGTCGTCACCGTCCATCGTTGTGATCACCTGGCCAGGGAACGAGAAGTACTCCTCCGGCAGGCTGGCGTAGGAATAATCAGGCGCGGTCAGGTCGCTGGACTGGTCCTCGTCGTACCCGATGACCCGGATCATGTCGCCGCTTGGCACCGGCCGGCCTGCGGCGATGTGAGCAAGGATGGCATCGACCCGCCGGTTCGCTTCCTCATGGAACTTCTTGGCGTCCTCGCACATCGCCGGGGCGTCCTCGGTGAACTCGCGCCACAGCCGCGGTGTCGCCCACAACTCGCCGATGAGGATCTCTGAGTCGAGCAGGTCGCCGAAGCCCGTGCAGTGGTCCTGGTCTGCGTGGGTCAGCGCGAACACGCTCAGATACGGGGTGCCGTCACGTTCAGGCAGTACCTCGGCCAGGCGGTCGATCACCTGAGCGTGAACCGAGTCCGGCTCATCGGCGAGCGCCATGTCACGCAGATCGACCTGGAGCACATGCTCATCGTCAACCACCACGGTGGTGGAGTCGCCCGTGCCAACGGGCCAGAACACCGCCCCCTTGGGCGGCAGGTTCGTCTCGGTCATCTCCTTCTCCGCAAGCCAGAGCAGATGAAACAGTCCGTCCGTCGGGGAAGCGGCAAGATCATGCCCGGGACGTGTACTCAAGGTTACCGGGCACCAGCCCTCTCCCGACCCGTCGTAACCGGGCTGCGGCACCGACCGAATGGGGGACAGACTCCGGTGGCCCATCATGGCTCGACGACCGGATCCGGGCGGAACCCCGACCAGGGTGATCGAGGAGGCCAGTACCCGGCGGCGACGGCGCCCTCGGCCGTCATCTACGCCGTGGAGGCGTACTCCAGCATGAACCCCCTGCGGCGCGGTTGTTGGAATCCTTGCACTTCCGCTGTCCGGCGTGCCCCGGGCCGGGAACCCCCGCAGCACTCCTCCGGTCCCCGGGACCGATCGCCCGCATGGACAGACGAACCCGCCTTCCGGGCCAGAGGGCGGCAGCGGAACCGTGCGAAGCTGACCAGTGCGGTACCCAGGTATGCGAACCCGATGGACCTCCCGTGTACCTCCGATAGACCTCGCGTGTACCTGCGGGCGCGGGCGCGAACCCTCTAGCTGCACGATCCGACGAATGTCACGCTGTGTAGACCCATCGGTAGGGGCCTCACCAGGCGTGCTGGCCCGCCCGCACGACTAGGTCCGGACTGACGAGCAAACGTGGAGCAAACATGGCCCCGAAGCGACATTCACGAGGGGACCTCAAACTAGTATAACCCCAGGTCATCACGGGTGCGCCGCCAGGGACTCGAACCCCGAACCCGCGGATTAAGAGTCCGCTGCTCTGCCAGTTGAGCTAGCGGCGCGAACGACGCAGCGATGGTAGCAGCATCCGCGCCGACGAGCGAATCACCCGGTTCGCAGCGT